>Ga0208525_1000023_pt1 | contig 20540 bp, 15 predicted proteins | sample SoimicmetaGmgHMC_FD_188342 | JGI IMG/M metagenome (GOLD analysis project Ga0208525, IMG submission 188342) | Soil and rhizosphere microbial communities from Laval, Canada - mgHMC (SPAdes) (version 2) | ecosystem: Environmental > Terrestrial > Soil > Agricultural land | place: Laval, Canada...
CCACGGCCGAGCGTCTGCGCCGGGCCGGCAGCCGCCTTGCCGCGATGATCAATTACGCGCTGGCTCCGACGGCGAAATAATCGGCCGATGCGCACGCCCGCTGTCCACGCGCAACATCACGCCGGCAGCGGCACATGGACGTATGTCGTCGCCGATGCCGACAGCGGCGACGCGCTGATCATCGACCCCGTGCTCGACTACGACGCCGCGTCCGGGCGCACCGGCACGGCATCGGCGCAGCATCTGCTCGAGGTGGTCGCCAGCAACGGCTATCGCGTCGGCTGGATTCTGGAAACGCATGCGCATGCCGACCATCTGTCCGCAGCCGCGTGGCTGAAATCGCAGCTCGGCGCACGCACCGCGATCGGCGTCGGCATCGGGCGCGTGCAGGCGCATTTCAAATCGCTGTTCAACCTAGGCGCGGATTTCGCCAGCGATGGTTCGCAGTTCGATCGCCTTTTCGCCGACGATGAGGAATTCCAGCTCGGTGGCATCGCCGCACGCGTGATCGCCGTGCCGGGCCATACCGAAGACAGCATCGCCTATCTGATCGGCGACGCTCTGTTTCCGGGCGACAGCCTGTTCCTGCCCGACGCCGGCACGGCACGCTGCGATTTTCCCGGCGGCGATGCCGCGACGCTGTATCGCTCGATCCAGCGCCTGTTCGCGTTGCCCGATACGACGCGCGTGTTCGTCTGCCATGACTACGCACCCGGTGGCCGCGAGCTGCGTTGCGAGACCACGATCGGGCAACAGAAGGCCGACAACATCCATGTCGGCGGCGAACGCAGCGAAGGCGAATTCGTTGCGTTGCGCAGCGCACGCGATGCCACGCTGGCGGTGCCGGCGCTGCTGCTGCCCGCGGTGCAGGTCAATATCCGCGCCGGCGAATTGCCGCCGCCCGAGGGCGACGGCGAACGCTATCTCAAGATTCCGGTGAATCGTCTCTGACGCTTTTTTGGCAACGATTTCACCATGCGATACTGGCTGTGCCCGACTCCCCCGACCAACCTGAAGGCAGACCGTGACGCTGACCCGACTCGATGAGGCTGTCGCCGCCCTGCTCGCCTACACCGGCAAGGACATCGTGCTGGCGGCGCCGCTGGGCCTGGGCAAACCGCATCGGCTGATTAACGCGCTTTACCGGCATGTCACCGCGGACAGCACGTACACGCTAGGCATCCACACCGCGTTGTCGCTGACGCCGCCGAAAGCGGCGCCCGGATTGGAACGACGCTTTCTGGCGCCGTTCGCCGCGCGGCATTTCGGCGAGGATTTCGAAGCGCTCGATTACGCCATCGCACAAAAGAAAGACGCGCTGCCGGCGAACATCCACGTCGAGGAGTTCTATCTGCAATCGGGCTCGCTGCTTGGCTCGCAGCAGGCGCAGCGCAGCTACACCAGCCTCAACTACACGCACGTCGCGCGCGCTGTGGCCGGACGCGGCGTCAACGTGATCGCACACAAGGTTGCGCGCGAGCCCGGTGGCACGCGCCTGAGCCTGAGCTGCAATCCTGACCTGACTTTCGATCTGCTTGATGAAATCGCCAGACGCGGTTTGCCAAAGCCATTTCTTATCGCAGAGATCGATCCCGCGCTTCCGTGGATCGGCGGCACCGCGGCGGTCGCGGAAGATTTCTTCGACGCCATGCTGGAGATTCCCGGCCCTGCGCCGCAATTGTTCGCGTTGCCGCGCGCCGCGGTCAGCGACGCCGAATTCGCGATCGGACTGTATGCCAGTGCCTTGGTGAAGGATGGCGGCACGCTGCAGATCGGCATCGGTTCGTTGTCGGACGCGCTCTGCCATGCGCTCGCATTGCGCCATCAACGCAACGCCGACTATCTGCGTTTGCTCGCAGCGCTTTCACCCGGTCTGGCCGACAGCACACTGGTGCGCGAGTTCGGCGGCACCGCGCCGTTCGCGCAAGGCCTGTACGGCGCCAGCGAAATGGTCAACGACGGTTTCATGCATTTGTACGAGGCCGGCATCCTGAAGCGCCGCGTGCTCGACGATGTTGAAGCGATGCGGCGCCTCAACGCCGATGCCGCGACCGCCGAAGATCTGGCCCGGCTGGAAGCCGAAGGCCACTGGCTCGATGGCGGTTTCTATCTTGGCTCGCACGATCTGTATCGCTGGTTGCGCGAACTGCCCGAGTCGGCGCGACGCGGCGTCGGCATGACGCGCATCTCGCATATCAACGAACTCTACGGCGGCAACGAAACACTGGAGCGCTTGCAGCGCCGCGACGCGCGCTTCTTCAACACCTGCATGATGATGTCCGTACTCGGCGCCGCGACGTCCGATGCGCTGGAGAACGGTCCGGTCGTTTCCGGCGTCGGCGGCCAATACAACTTCGTGGCGATGGCGCAGGCGCTGCATGATGGCCGCAGTGTGTTGCTGTTCCGCGCGCTGCGCGAGAATCGCGACGGCCACATGTCTTCCAACGTGCTGTGGAATTACGGCCACACCACCATCCCGCGCCACCTGCGCGATATCGCGATCACCGAATACGGCATCGCCGACCTGCGCGATGCCTCGGACGAAGACTGCGTGCGGCGCATGCTGGCGATCGCCGATGCGCGTTTCCAGGCCGGGCTGATCCAGCATGCCAAAGCCGGCTTGAAACTCGCGAGCGACTATTCGCCGCCGATCAGCCATGCGCGCAATTCGGACACGATGCTGGCGCAGACGCTGCGTTCATTCCGCGACGAAGGTCTGCTGCCTGACTATCCGCTGGGCAGCGACTTCACCGCGGTCGAACAACGCCTGGTGAAGGCGTTGGGCTGGTTGAAGTCGACGACGAATACGCGCGGCGGAAAAGTACGGGCGGTATTGCAGGCATTGGCAGCGGGCAAAGGCGACGATGCCGAGGCGATGCAGCGCATGGGGCTGGGCGCGCCCAAGGGCGCGGCTGAATGGCTGGAGGCACGGCTGCTGGCGTTGGCGTTACAAAAAACTGCTTCGTAGGAGCGGACTTGGTCGCGATCCGCCAATCTCGCCGAAATCTCTCTGGCGTATCCGTACACATCCGGTGCGCCCTGAGAAATTCGTCTCAGCGGGATGAAGAGCTTTTGACCTTTGCGTCGTCACATCGGAATGTCCGAGCGTCGCCGGGGTCGATGGGGCGTGAACGTGAGCAGGCCAGGGATGGCCTGCGACGGTGAGTCAGTACAGGATGTGCTGACCGAACCGGCACGGATCACCCTCGTCGGCCCCGGTGGCGCGAGTGCGGAAACGAGATTTCGCGCCAGACCTGCGAGCAAGCAATGGCGGGAGCGGCGCGGCTTACGCCGCTCCTACGACGTGGTCTCAGCGCTGCGCTTTTGCCGCCGCGACCACGGCTTCGACGGTGATGCCGAAATATTTGTACAGCGCGTCGATCGGTGCGGAGGCGCCGAAGCTGTCGATACCGATCACCGCGCCGTCGATGCCGACGTACTTGCGCCAGAAATCGGTAACGCCCGCTTCGACGGCGACGCGTTTGCGGCAGGCCGATGGCAGCACCGACTCGCGCCACTCAGCCGGCTGGCGATCGAAGCGATTGCTCGACGGCATCGAAACCACGCGCGCAGCGATGCCTTCATCGGCGAGTTGCCGCGCCGCCTGCATCGCCAGCTCCACTTCCGAGCCGGTGCCGATCAGGATCACGTCGAACTTGCCGCCAGCGGGTTCGTGCAACACATAACCGCCGCGGGCGATGTCGGCCAGCTGCGCATCGCTGCGCGCCTGGTGCGCGAGATTCTGCCGGCTGAAGATCAGGCAGGTCGGGCCGTCGCGACGCTCGATGCCGCGCTGCCACGCCACCGCCGATTCCACGGCATCGCAGGGACGCCAGAGTTCGTTGTTGGGGATGTAGCGCAGCGCGGCGAGATGTTCGACCGGCTGGTGCGTGGGGCCGTCTTCGCCGAGGCCGATCGAGTCGTGCGTGAACACATGCACGACGTTCGCCGGGATCAACGCCGACATCCGCAGCGCGTTGCGCGAATAATCCGAGAACACCAGGAAGGTCGCATCGTATGGCAGGAAGCCGCCGTGCAGGGCGAGGCCGTTGCTGATCGCGCTCATGCCGAACTCGCGCACGCCGTAGTAAACGTAGTTGGCGTTGGCGTCGCTGGACGTCACCGACTTGCTGCCTTTCCATAGCGTCAGGTTGGAATGCGCGAGATCGGCGGAGCCGCCGATCAGCTCCGGCAGATGCGGGGCAAACGTCTCGATCGCCATCTGCGAGGCCTTGCGCGATGCGACCACCGGGCCTTCGGCCTGCAGCTTGGCGATATATGTTTTGGCGATATCGGCGAAATCCGCGGGCAGCTCGCCGTGCGAACGACGCACGAGTTCGTCGGCTTCGGCCGGATAATGCGCGGCATAAGCATCGAACTGGCGGTTCCATTCTTCCTCGCGCACCAGGCCGGTATTGCCGGCACGCCAGCCATCGGAAATTTCCTGCGGAATTTCGAACGGCGCATACGGCCAGTTCAATTGCGCACGCGCGGCGGCGACTTCGTCCTTGCCCAGCGGTGCGCCATGCGCCGATTCCTTGCCCTGCTTGTTGGGCGCGCCGAAACCGATCACCGTGCGGCAGCAGATCAGCGTCGGGCGACTCGTCTCGGCCTGCGCGGTCTTGATCGCCTGCGCGATCTCGACCGGATCGTGGCCGTCGACTTTGCGGATCACCTGCCAGCCGTAGGCCTCGAAGCGCGCGGCGGTATCGTCGGTAAACCAGCCGTCGGTGTTGCCGTCGATGGAAATCTTGTTGTCGTCCCAGAAGCAGATCAGCTTGCCCAGGCCCCAGGTGCCGGCCAGCGAAGCGACTTCGTGCGAGATGCCTTCCATGAGGCAGCCATCGCCAAGGAAGACCCAGGTGTGGTGATCGACGATGGCGTGTTCGGGGCGATTGAAGCGCTGCGCCAACAATTTTTCCGCGAGCGCGAAACCGACGGCATTGGCGAGACCCTGGCCCAGTGGGCCGGTGGTGGTTTCGACGCCGGGTGTTTCATGGCGTTCGGGATGGCCGGCGGTTTTCGAATGCAGCTGACGGAAATTGCGGATCTCTTCGATCGGCAGGTCGTAGCCCGACAGATGCAGCAGCGCGTACTGCAGCATCGAGCCATGGCCGTTGGAGAGCACGAAGCGATCGCGATTGAACCACTTCGGATTGTTCGGGTTGTGGCGCAGGAAATCGTTCCAGAGCACCTCGGCGATGTCGGCCATGCCCATCGGCATGCCGGGATGGCCGCACTTGGCCTGCTCGACGGCGTCGACGGCGAGGAAGCGGATGGCGTTGGCTAGGTCGCGGCGGCTGGGCGTCGGCATGGCGGGCGGTGCTCGGAGTGGGAGTCGAGGCGCCCGGTGACCTGGGCGGCCTATTTTCCCTGATGCCGGCCCGGCTGTCGCGCTTGTTAGCGCCGCGCCGGAGTGTTAGCCGAGGACCGCGGTTTCGTCGTCGCGCGTGCGGTGCGAGACGACCACGGCCGTAGCCAGGTCGCCAGTGACATTCAGCGCGGTCCGGCACATGTCCAGGAAGGTGTTGACGCCAAGAATGATCGCGATACCGGCGGGATCGAGACCAATGATGCCGCAGATCATCGCGATCACCGGCAGGGAGCCCGACGGAATGCCGGCGGTGCCGATGCCGCCAAGGATGCACAGGCACAAGACCATGATCTGCTGCGTCAGCGGCAGATGCAGTCCTGCGACCTGGGCAAGAAACAGCACGGTGACGCCCTCGAACAGCGCGGTGCCGTGATGGTTTGCCGAAGCGCCAACAGTGAGCACGAAGCGCGACACCTTGCGCGGCAGATTGAGGTTCTCTTCGGCCACGCGCAGCGTCACTGGCAGCGTCGCCGCGGAGGACGCGGTCGCGAACGCAGTCAGGACGGCCTCCTGACTGCCGCGGAAGAACGTCAGCGGCGACATCCCGCCCATCGTCCGCACCCACAACGGCAGCACCACGAACATGTGCAGGCCCAGCGCGAGCAGCACGGTGAGCACGAAGAAGAACAGGCCCTTGAACGCTTCGATGCCCAAGGTCGCGCCGAGCGTGAACATGAAACAGGCGACCGCATACGGGGCGAGCTTGATCACCATGCCGATCAGCTTCATGCAGACTTCGAACAGGCCCTGCAGCATCTGCTTGAACGCCGCCGTCGCCGGGCTCGGCGTCATGACCAGACCGATGCCGAACATCAGCGCGAAGAAAACCACGCCAAGTTTCTGTTTGTCGTCCACCGCTGCGGCGATCACGTTGTGCGGCACGATGTTGATCAGCAGCTCGATGAAATTCAGCTCATGACCTTTGCTGGCGATGTCGCTGGCCTTGCTCGCGTACTGCGCCATCGCCTGTGCGACCAGTTGCGGATCGAGGTGATGACCCGGCTGCACCAGGTTGACCATGAGCAGACCGATCGCGACGGCGATGCCGGTAACGACGGCCGTGTAACTCAGCGTTTTCCAGCCGAGCCGGCCGAGGCTGGCGATATCGCCGAGTTCCGCCACGCCCAGCACCAGCGCCGAGAACATCAACGGCACCACCAGCATGAACAGCAAATTGAGAAAGATCTGCCCGAACGGTTTGGCGAAGTAGGTAGTGAAGCCGGTGACCAGCGTCGCATCCTGCAGCTGCAGCGTGTTGATCAGCAGGCCGATCGCGCCACCGAGCACGAAACCGAGCAACACCTTGATGTGCAGGGGCAGGCCTTTCGAAGGCGGCGTTGCGGCGGCGGGCTGGGTCATTTTCTGCTCCGGAATCAGGGCGCGATGACTGGCGCCGGGGGAATCGCGTCGATTGATTGAAGTGCGGTGGAGCGCCCGATTGCCGCCGGGATTCCACTCAATTTATTTTGCCGTCTTTGCGATTGAGCCTGCCCGATCGGCACGAAGCATGTCGCGGCTGACGTCGCTCCTGCGGCTTCGACCGCTGATCCGGGTTACATCCTGGTCTGGCGAAAACCTCGGCGAGCATACACCAGCCTCGCGTTGTCGCCGCCGGAATGGCCTCAACGAGCCGCCAGCAATTCGTCCAGTGTCTGCGGCTTGCCGATCAGGTAACCCTGGCCGTAGTCGCAGCCCAACACTCGCAATGCCGAGAGCATTTCCTCGGTCTCGATGCCTTCGACCACGATGTCGGCGCCCAGCGCCTTGGCCATGCGCACGATCGCCTCGACGATCGCCATCGCGCGCGGATCGGTGAGCATGACGCGCGAGAATGCCTGGTCGACCTTCAGCGTATCGAACGCCAGATGGTGCAGATGCGCGAGGTGCGAGTAACCGGTGCCGAAGTCATCCAGCGCGACCTGGATGCCGTGGCGGTGGCAGAGATCGATGACGCCGGCGACCACGACGTAGTCAAGCGCCTGGCTTTCGGTGATCTCGACCTTGAGACTGCCGCGCGGCAGGCCGGCGGCATCGACGCGCGCGACGATGCGCTCGATCAGACCCGGATGCCCGAGCTGACGCGCGGAAACGTTGACGGCGATGAACGGCTTGGGATCGGCGCCGGAGGCGATGAGACGGCTCACGGCCTTGCAGGCGGTATCGAACACGTATTCGCCGATCGGCACGATCAGCGAGGTTTCCTCGGCCAGCGCGACGAATTCCATCGGCGACACCGGTCCGCGTTCCGGATGCGTCCAGCGCACCAGCGCCTCGTAGCCGGCGATCTTTCCGCTGGCGACGTGCAGCAGCGGCTGATAGCGGACGTCGAGACCATCGCTGGCGAGCGCTTCCCGCAAATGCGTCTCGAGACGGATTTTTCCGATGCCGAGTTGTTCGGAGGGCGTATCGTCGCCGTGCACCTCTTCCCTGCCCTGCATCGCCGCCAACGCGCCGCGATAGCGCTTGAGCTGGCCCTCAAGCAGGGAGCGGATGATCGGGTCCGTCTTCGAGAAGCGCTCGGTGATCTGCGCACGATCGATAGGAAACAGCATGCAGTCGCTGATCGCGATCGCCGTGGCGGTGCGTGGCGCGTCATCGATCACGGCCATTTCGCCGAGCAGATCGCCAGAGGTGAGATGACTGAGGACTATCCGTCGACCGCGCTGCACGGTACTGATCTCGACCTCGCCAACCTCGATCAGGAACGCGGTCGTGGGCGAATCGCCCTCGGAAAAGATGCGTTCACCGGCGCTGAAATGGATACGCAACGAACTCACGGAACCTTGCCCATCGAAGTCGCGACCTGAAAAAACACAGGGCCGCGAATGCGGCCCCGTGGAAAAACATTTTTCATGACCGGATCAGTGATGCGGCACTGCCAAGACGCGCGGCGTGACGAAAATCAGGAGCTCGGCCTTGCTGTGCGACTTACCCTTCTTGCGGAACATGTTGCCAAGGAAGGGAACGTCGCCAAGCCATGGCACCTTGGTCACGTCGTCGCGGTTCTTGAACTCGTAGACACCACCGATGACCACGGTCTGACCATTGTCGACCAGCACCGCGGTGCTGATTTCACGCTTGGTCAGCGACGGCACGCCACCGGAATTGGTGTTGACGAAGCTCTTCACGTCGTCCTTCTTCAGTGCCAGCACCAGGTAGACGCGGCCATCCTGAGTGATGGTCGGGGTCACCTTGAGCTCGAGCAGCGCTTCCTTGAAGGCGACGGTCTGCTGCGAAACGCCCTGCGCAACCGTGGTCGTCACATAACCGATTTCATCGCCCTGGCGGATGATCGCCTCGCGCTGATTGCTGGTGATGACGCGCGGATTGGAGATGATCTCGCCACGGCCTTCGGTTTCGAGCGCGGAGAATTCCAGATCGAGCAGGCTGCTGGCACGCAGCAGCGAGAACGCGATCGAACCGGCGGCGTTGGGAACCGCGAGGTTGGTCAGGAAGCCATCGGTGATCTTCGGGATCTTCGTGCCAGTCGTATCGTTGGCAGCGTCGGCGAAGGAATTGATGGTGGCCTGGTTGGCCTCGATGCTGCCGCTGACGTTGGAGATCGAATTTCTGTTGAGGTCCGGGTTGCTCACGCCAAACCGTGCGCCCAGATCGCGGGCAAAGGTTTCGTCGGCGATGACCACTCGGGCTTCGATCAGCACCTGGTCAACCGGGCGGTCGAGCGTCTTGAGCAGATCCTTGATTTCCTGGATCTTCTTCGGGATATCGATCACCAGCAACGTATTGGTGCGGTTGTCGAAGCTGACGCTGCCGCGCGGGGACAGGAAACCGCGGGACAGTGCCTGGCCACCCGCGCCGCCGCCACCGGAGCCCTGCTTGCTGTTTTCTGTCAGCAGCTTGGCGATGTCTTCGGCGTTGCCGTAGTTGATGGCGATGTATTCGCTGACCAGCTCCTGGCGGGTTTCGATGGCGATGCGCGCGTCTTCACGCGCCTGCTCGAAGTCGGACAGCTCTTTCTGCGGGGCAACCCAGACGACGTTGCCGTCACGGCGCTTGTCCAGCGAACGGGCGCGCAGGACGATTTCCAGCGCCTGGTCCCAAGGAACATTGATCAGACGCAGGGTCACGTTGCCCTGCACCGTGTCGGAAGCAACGATGTTGAGGTTGGACTCTTCGGCGATCAGCTGCAGGACCGTACGCACCGGCACATCCTGGAAGTTGAACGTTACCGGCTTGCCGGCGTAACGCTGCGTGCCGCCAGCCGAATTCACCGCACCAGCCGCACGTCCGGCAGCACCGATGACGCTGCCGCGTTTCGGGGAAATTTCCAGCACGTATTCGTTGCCGGTCTGGTAGGCCATCGTCTCGTAGCTGCCGTTGGTGTTGATCACCAAGCGAGCGCTACCGGCGTTGGCTTTGGGCTCGACGCTCTGTACCGGAGTTGCAAAGTCGGTGACATCGAGACGGCGACGAAGATTTTCCGGGATCTGCGCATTGCTGACGTCGACCACGATCTGGTTGCCCTCGGCGTGCATGTCTGCCGCTGCGCCCTCACCGTTGAACTTGAGGATGATGCGGCCGGAACCATTGTCGCCACGCTTGAAGTCGATGTTGGAAACCGCGATCGAACTGGCGACGCGCTTGCCCGGGTCGGCCTTGTTGGCCATCGCGGCGCTGGCGGTGCCCTGGACGCTGCCGGCATCGACCGTCATTACCAGCAAGTTGCCGGAGCTGCGTGTCGTGTAGCCGGCGGGACGGAACAGATCGACCACGACCCGGGTACGTCCGCCTGCCTCAGCGGCGGAGACTGCCGAAGTGGCACCGCTGCCGATGGCGATCCGACGCGTGCTCAAGCCATTGCTGGTGTTGGGCAAGTCGATCGCAATGCGCGGCGGACTATCCGTCGTGAATGCCTGGACCTCCCCGACCGGGTTGGCGAACTGCAGGGTGATGTCGACTTTGCCCCCTGGCGCCGCGGCATAGCGCACGTCCTGCAGGACGTTGTCTGCCAGTGCGGCACTGCTGACTAGCAGAAGCCCCAAGGTCAGCGCTCTCAATCCGAGGGCGTGCATGATGCCCCTGCTTTCGCCGATCTGTTTCATTGCGGTCATCGTGCTATCCCCCAATCAATTGTCTTCAAGGGCAATTTTGGCCTGGCGTTCAAGCCAGCCGCCTGCCCCGTCCGGTACCAGTTCGACCATCTCGATGCGATCCTCGTAGATCGCAGTGATACGGCCGTCGCTCTGCCCCAGGTAGTTGCCCGGCCTTACTCGGTACGTCACCTTGTCGGGTGCCATGACCAAGCCGACGAGCGCTTGACCGGAACCAATGGTTCCCACCATGTTCAAGCTGTCGAGCGGGTACGCCTCGAGGGATTCCTTGCGCCGGTCCGGATCGGGACGCAGGCCATTGCCAGCGTTCTTGTCGGGGATCGGGGCGCTGAATGGATCGCGCATGCCCTGGGCGTTGTATTCAAATGTCTCGAACTGCTTCATGACCGGCAGTGGGTCGAGCGGCGGTGCCGGGCGTGCCTTCACTTCCGCGACCCAGGCTTCCAGGTCTTTCGAGCTGCGGGTGCAGCCGGTCAATGCGATGCATGCACAGGCGAGCAGCAGCGAGTTCCGGGCAACGGATTTGAGCCGTGATTTCGTCATGTCACTTAGCTCCCCCGGTTGCGGGCGTAGGCGCGGGTGCCGGAGCAGCCGCAGCAGGTGCGCCGCCAGCTGCCGCTTTCGCGGCCGCTTCCTGTTCTGCCACTTCTGCATCGTCGAGGTAACGGTAGGTTTTCACCGTACCCGACAACTCCAGCGTGTCGTTGGCGCCGCCGCGCGGCTTCAGCGATATGTCGTGCATGGTCATGATGACCACGCGTGGCAGCGAAGCCACGCCGCTCACGAAAGCGCCGAACTGGTGATAGGTACCCACCATGCGCAGCGTGATCGGCTTCTCGGCGTAGAACTCCTTGTTGGTCTCGGCGCCGGGCTGGAACAACTCGTTGTTGATGCCACTAGCCAGCGCGGTCTGGGACACGTCGACGATCAGGTCGGGCATCTCGTTCTTGCTGGGCAGTTGACGCAGCATCTGCTGCAGCATCAGTTCCATCTGCGCGAGCTGCTGCTTGAGCGGTTCGAGGTTCGCGGCACGGCCTTGCTTGCCTTGGAACTCATCGCGCAGCTGTACTTCATGTGCTTCCAGACCTTCGAGCTCGGTCCGTTTGTCGGCAACGAAGAAGTACCAGCAGACGCCGATGATCACCAGCCCCAACAGGGTGCAGGCGGCAATCTTGATAGCGAACGGCCACGAAGCTGGGTTGCTCGTGTCGAGAGTGCGTAGATCGACTTTCTTGCTCACGGGGATCCTCCCGGGGCAGGCGCGGCCGGGGCGGGCTTCGCAGCCGCTCCGCCAGGCGCGGTGGGTGTCGGTGTCGGAGTCATCGCCGGAGCAGAGGGCACCGAAGCCGGCACTGTCGCAGGCGCAGGCTTCGCCGCCGATGCGGATGCAGCGGGAGCTCCTGCAGCGGCAGCATCAGGTGTCGTACCTGCCGCAGCCGCATTCGCGGCATCCGGCGTGGTCAGGACCACTTTCAGGGAGAAGTTGTAGGGAAGCCCCTTGTCCGTACCCTTGGCTTCGATCACCGTCAGATCGGGCTGAGTCATCCAGCCGGAGGCCTGCAGGTTGCGCATGTAGGTACTGACGCGAGCATTTGATTGCGCATAGCCTTCCAGCGTGAGCTGGTCGCCGTTTTGCTGGATCGTGTTGAGACGCAGGCCATCGGGAATCGTGCGGACGAGTTCGTCAAACAGATGCACCATCTGCGAACGACTCGACTGCAACTGCTCGATGACTTCCTTGCGCTTGAGCAGTCGCGCCTTCTTCTTGTCGAGTTCGGCGATCTCGGCGATCTGCTTGTCTACTTCGGTGATCTGGTTCTGAAGATAGGTGTTGCGGTTGTTCTGACCTTCGACCTGGCCGCTGTAGTAGAAAACGATCAGGACGCTGATCATCGCTGCAACCAAGGCTGCAAAGCCCAGCAGGGTGTAGAACTCCTGCAACCGCGCTTTCCGGCGCTCTGCGCGCCATGGCAATAGATTGATTCTGGCCATCAGTCGAAGCTCCTCAGGGCCAGGCCACACGCAATCATCAGCGCGGGCGCATCCTGGGCCAGCGCATGGGCCTGGACGCGAGGTCCGAGCGCCATGTTGGCCAGTGGGTTGGCGATGACAGTCGGTACGCCGATCTGCTCTTCCACCAGGTTGGCGATGCCGGCGATCGACGCGCAGCCGCCCGCAAGAACCACCTGATCGACGCGGTTGAAATCGCTGCCGGCGTAGAAGAACTGCAGCAAACGGCTTACCTGCTGGACAAGCGCTTCCTTGAACGGCTCGAGCACTTCGACTTCGTAGCTTTCCGGCAAACCGCCCTGGCGCTTGGCGGCACCGGCTTCGTCGTAGCTCAGGCCATAGCGGCGCATGACTTCGTCGGTGAGCTGCTTGCCGCCGAAGACCTGCTCGCGCGTGTAGATGCTGCGCTGACTGCGCAGCACATTCAGCGTGGTCATGGTGGCGCCGATGTCGACCAGCGCGACGATCGCATCGCGCGGCACCGACAACTGGTCAGCGACCAGCTTGAAGGCGTTTTCCATCGCGAAAGCTTCGACGTCGATCACCTTGGCGGTGATCCCGCCAAGCTCGAGCGCCGACTGGCGGATCTCGACGTTCTCGGCGCGCGACGCGGCCAGAAGCACCTGGACCATGTCGGTATTGTTGGGTACCGGCCCGAGGATCTCGAAGTCGAGACTGACTTCGTCGATCGGGTACGGGATGTAGTTGGAGGCTTCGAGCTGAACCTGGTCTTCCATCGAGTCATCGTCCAGATCGCCCTGCATGGGGATGATCTTGGTGATGACCGCGGAGCCGGAGACCGCCGCCGCCGCGTGCTTGGCGCGGGTGCCGGAGCGGGCAACGGCGCGTTTTATCGCCTCGCCAACCGCCTCGACCTCGACGATGTTCTTCTCCACCACCGCATTGGGCGGCAGGGGTTCGACGGCGTAATGCTCGACGCGATAGCGTCCGCCGCTCTCAGTGAGCTGAAGCAGCTTGACGGCGGTGGAACTGATGTCCACGCCGACCAGCGGTGTCTTGGTATTTCCGAAAAGACCCACGGTTTCTCCCCTTGCCACGGGCGCTTACACGCTATTCGTGCGCCGTTACATTAATAACGAAATTTTCCGAAATGGCAATGCCCCCCCACCAAATCGGTCGGGAGACCCCCTGCCGCACCCCCGATTCCGCCCGTCCACCCCGCTGTCTACGCAGTTTTCACGCCTGTCCGGCCGCATCACCGCCGACCTGCCCTCGTTCTATACTCTGCGCCCCGCCCGATGTAAACGCCGGAGAGGCCCTGGATGGCCCGTATCACCCGTTGGTTGCGACGCCTGGCACTGCTCGGTGCGGTGCTTTTTCTGTTGGCGGTTTTGGCCGCCGGAGCCCTTTATTTGCTGATCGCACCGCGTATTCCCGACATCGAGGAATTACGTCATGTGGCGCTGCAAGTTCCGCTCAGCGTCTACAGCCGCGATGAAAAACTGATCGCCCAATTCGGCGAAACCCGCCGCTATCCAGCCAAGATCGACCAGATCCCGCTGCACGTGAAGCAGGCTTTCATCGCGATCGAGGACGCTCGCTTTTATCAACACCAAGGCCTTGATTACAAAGGAATTGGTCGGGCAGTCTGGCTGTTGGCCACGACCAGCAACACCCGCGTCCCCGGCGGCAGCACGATCACCCAGCAGGTGGCGCGCAATTTCTTCCTCAGCACCGAGTACAGCTACAGCCGCAAGCTCATGGAAATGGCACTGGCGCTGAAGATGGAGCGCGAGCTGACCAAGGATCAGATCCTCGAGCTGTACTTGAACAAGATTTTCTTCGGCAATCGCGCTTATGGCGTGGCCGCGGCAGCCGAGTATTACTACGGCAAAAAGCTCGATCAGCTGACCCTGGCCGAGACCGCATCGCTGGCTGCGCTGCCCAAGTTCCCATCCAGCGGCAATCCGATCATCAACCCGGAACGTGCGCTGCAACGTCGCGATTACGTCCTGCAACGCATGCAGGAAGTGGGCTTCATCACCGCCGCCGAGCGTCAGGCCGCGCAGGCCGAACCCAGTCACGCCAGTCCGCACGAGCCCAAGGTCGAGATGGACGCGCCGTATCTGGCCGAGATGGTTCGCCGCAGCATGCAAGAGCGCTACGGCGACGAATCCGAAACCAGCGGTTTCCGCGTCTACACCACGGTTTCCAGCGTCGACCAGCTCGCCGCCGCCACCGCCGTGCGCAACGGTCTGATCGAGTACGACCGCCGTCATGGCTGGCGTGCGCCGGAAGCCCACTTGGAAGTCGGCGCCGATGAAGATGCGGTCGCGTTGCGTTCACGCCTGAAGATTTATCCGTACGTCGCCGGCATGCCAGTGGCGATTGTTTCCGCTATTGCCGGCGACTCCGCGATTGTAGTCACCGCGGCTGCCGAGCCGATCACGCTCGATCCGGCTGCGAGCCGCTGGACCGGACGCAGCCCGGCCGCCTTGCTCAAGCGCGGCGATGTCGTGCGTTTGCTGGTCACCGAAAAGCCCGGCGTCTTCGAACTCGCGCAATTGCCCAAGGCCGAAGCCGCGCTTGTGTCGATCGCGCCGGAAGACGGTGCCCTGCGCGCCATCATCGGCGGCCTGAGTTATTCGCGCAGCAAATTCAACCGCGCCACGCAGGCGCAGCGCCAGCCGGGATCGAGCTTCAAACCCTACGTCTACTCGGCGGCATTCGAGCGCGGCTACACGCCGGCGAGCATCGTCCTGGACGCGCCGGTGGTGTTCAAAGATCGCGCCGGCCATGTCTGGCGTCCGCAGAACGACAACGCCACCTTCGCCGGCCCGATGCGCTTGCGCGAAGCGATGGTGCAATCGCGCAATCTCGTCTCGGTGCGTCTGCTCGATGCCATCGGCGTCGATTTCGCGCGCAAATACATCACGCAATTCGGCTTCAAGATCGAAAGCTTGCCGGCGAATCTTTCTATGTCGCTGGGTACGGCCTCGCTCACGCCGATTTCGATGGCACGCGGCTATTCGGTATTCGCCAATGGCGGCTATCTGATCGACCCATATTTCATCAGCAGGATCGTCGATCGCAACGGCGTCACCATCGCTTTCACGCATGCGCCGCGCGCCTGCCGCGCCTGCGCAGAACGGCTGGCGCGCGAAGAACGCACGGCGGTGGTGGTCGATGGTTTCGACCTCAGCGCCGCCGGGCCGACCAGCACGAACCCGGCACCGCAAACCGCGAAATTCGACCCCACGTTCGTCGGCCCGTCGACACTGGCGCTGGCGCCGCGCGCGATCGACGAACGCACCGCCTTCCTCACCAGTTCGCTGATGCGCGACGTGGTGCTGCGCGGCACGGCGACTGCCGCGAAAGTGCTCAACCGTGTCGATATCGGCGGCAAGACCGGCTCCACCAATGACCACCGCGATGCCTGGTTTTCAGGCTTCGGCGGTGATCTCGTGACGACGGTCTGGGTCGGCAACGACAATTTCCAATCGCTGGGCTATCGCGAATACGGCGGCAAGGCCGCGTTGCCGATCTGGATCAGCTACATGCGCAGCGCGCTCAAGGATGTGCCGATCAGCGACCAGACGCCGCCCGCCGGCATCGTCACCGTCGCGATCAGTGCCGGCAGCGGCAATCTGCTACCGGATGGCACGCCGGGCGCGCTCAAGGACTTCATGAAACAGGAAGACTACGACCGCATCATCTCCACCGGTTATGTCCAGGACTACAACGGCAACGCGGCCGAGGAAGCCTCTTTCGATGTCTTCTAGGTTTTCCGCCACCGCACGCCGGTGAATCGGCGATGCGTCGTACGGACCATCGCCAGACGCCAGCCCTGAACCAGGAACGCCGCCGACGGGTGGCGTTCGAGGCGGCGCGACTGATGGCCACCACCGGCCTCGCCGACTACCACCAGGCAAAAATCAAGGCCGCTCAGCGATTGGGCATCAGCGATGAAGCCGCGCTGCCGCGCAACAGCGAGATCGAGGAGCAACTGCGGGAATACCAGCGGCTCTTCCAGAATGCGGATCAGCCCCGGGAGCTGCACCGGCGCCGCGAAGCCGCGCTCAAGGCGATGACTTTCTTCGAGCGTTTCGAGCCACGCCTCGTAGGCAGCGTGCTCGACGGCAGCGCCGATGGCCATACCGCCGTCTGTCTGCACCTGTACGACGATGACGCCGATGCCGTGGCGCGCTTCCTGATCGACGCCGACATCCCCGCACAGGCGCGGACACGCCGCCTACGCCTGGATCGCGAACGCGACGGCGACTTCCCGGAGTGGTGTTTTTCCGCCGATGGCGTCGCCTTCGAGATCACGGTGCTGCCGACCACGCTCTTGCGGCAGGCGCCACTGAGCCCGGTGGATGGAAAGCCGATGCGGCGTGCGTCGATGACGACGTTGCGCGATCTGCTGGCCGACGGAACCTTGTAGGAGCGGCGTGAGCCGCGATTTCTTCCAAATTGCTGACGCGGATTGGAGAAATCGCGGCTCACGCCGCTCCTACAAAAGCAAAAAAAGCCCCGCATCGCGGGGCTTTTTCGTCACGCCACGTTACACCAAACTCAGCGCTGCTCGAGCGGCAGATAGTCGCGCGCAACCGAGCCGGTGTAGATCTGGCGCGGGCGGCCGATCTTGTTTTCCGGATCGACCTGCTGCTCCAGCCAGTGCGACACCCAGCCGGCGGTGCGCGCGATCGCGAACATCACGGTGAACATCTCGGTCGGGATGCCCAGCGCCTTGTAGATGATGCCGGAGTAGAAATCGACGTTCGGATAGAGCTTGCGCTGGATGAAGTATTCGTCCTTGAGCGCGGCTTCCTCGAGTTTCATCGCCACTTCCAGCAACGGGTCGTTGACGCCGAGTTCGGCGAGCACCTGATGGCACATCTCGCGGATGATCTTCGCGCGCGGATCGAAATTCTTGTAGACACGGTGGCCGAAGCCCATCAGGCGGAAGCCGGAATTCTTGTCCTTGGCCTTGTCGATCGCCGACTGCACGTTTTCCGGGCGGCCGATTTCCTTGAGCATCTCGAGCACGGCCTCGTTAGCGCCGCCGTGCGCCGGCCCCCAGAGCGCCGCCACGCCGGCGGCGACGCAGGCATAGGGATTGGCGCCGGTGGAACCGACCAGACGCACCGTCGAGGTCGAAGCGTTCTGCTCGTGGTCGGCATGCAGGATGAAAAGCAGGTCGAGCGCGCGCGCGGCGACCGGCTTCATGGTCAGCGGCTCGCTGGGCACTTCGAACATCATGTGCAGGAAGCGGTCGACGTATTCGAGGTTGTTGCGCGGATAACGGATCGGCCAGCCGATCGAGTAGCGATGGCAGGCGGCGGCGATCGTCGGCACCTTGGCCAGCAGGCGAATCGCCGCGAGGCGGCGCTGCTCGGGATCATCGAGATCCAGGTCGCCGTGGTAGAACGCCGCCAGCGAACCGAGCATGCCGGTCATCATCGCCATCGGATGCGCGTCGTGACGGAAGCCGTAGAGGAAGGTGCGGAAGGCCTCGTGCATCATCGTGTGATGCGTCACTTCGTGTTCGAACGCAGCGAACTCGGCCTTGTTGGGCAGATCGCCGTGCATGAGCAGGTAGCTGACTTCGAGGAAGTTGGAATGCTTGGCCAGCTGCTCGATCGGGTAGCCGCGATACATCAGCACGCCGGCGTCGCCATCGATGTAGGTGATGGCGCTGCGGCAGCTGGCAGTGGACATGAAGCCCGGGTCGTAGGTGAAGTTGCCGGTCTCCTTGTAGAGCTTGCCGATGTCGACGCAGTCGGGGCCGAGGGTGCCGCTGAGCAGGGGCAGTTCGACGTTCTTGGCGCCGGCGTTGAGGATCACGCTCTTGGTGTCGGACACGGGCAACACTCCTTGAAGGCTATGCGGCCGCCGCGACATTGGCGACGCCCGCTGACAGGAAATCGGACCATCGCCGGAAGGCGTCAGCCAAGCCGCAAGTATCGCATAGGGTATTTGCGCAAGTCAGCGCGATGCCAGCCATGACGGCAGGCCGCAATGGCGAATGCCGGCACTGGCGCACAAAAACAAACGGCCACCGCGTGGGTGGCCGTTGTCGATACTTTCGGATCCTGCTTGGCAGGATCGCCGATGGCGCGGGACGCAGCCCGTGCCGGTATTACTTGGTGTAGCGCTTGTTGAACTTGTCGATGCGGCCGCTGGTGTCGCTGACGCGCTGCTTGCCCGTGTAGAACGGGTGCGTGGCGGACGAAATTTCGACCTTGATCAGCGGATATTCCTGACCGTCTTCCCACTTGATCTTTTCCTTGCTCGAAAGCGTGGAGCGGGTCAGGAAGGAGAAATCGGAAGTGACGTCCTGGAAGACGACGGCGTTGTAGCTCGGATGGATGTCGGCCTTCATGGAAAGTCCCGGCGAGATTCGTGGAAAAGACCGCTATTCTAGCCATGCCACCCCCCGCGCCGCAAGTCGATCGACCGATAAATCGGCAGAAGCCCGCGGGGAAAGGGGCTCAGACCCCCAGGCAGGCCCGGATCCGGGCCTCGAAAGCGGCCTGGTCGTAGTCCATGACGATCCCGGCGTTGGCCGCCTGGCCGGTGCGCTGGGACCAATCGACCGGCGTCGCACCGCGGCTGAGCCGTCCTTCGGTCTCGACCCGGATCGGCCTGACCTCGCGCCGGGTGATCCCGCCAGGAGCCAGTGCCGCGACCATCGCCAGCGCATCGGCGGAATGCCAGTGCGCGCCGCGCTTGCCCTCGGACCATTCGCGGGTCTTGCGGGAAATTCCGTCGTAGAAATGCGCGCGGGCATCCCCGCGAGCCAGCCAATCTTCGAAATCGGTGTGCAGGAATCCGTGCCGCAGCACCGCCTCCCAATCGACCAGATCGAAGCGCGGGAACGCCCGAAACACGATATCCGCCGCCTCCGGGTCGAATGCGATGTTGAACTCTGCCGGGATGGACGTGTTGCCCAGTCCGGTCACCGCGCCGCCCATCACCACCAGCCGCGCGATCCGCGACGGCAACGCCGGATCCAGTCGCAGCGCCAGCGCGAGGTTGGTCAGCGGCCCCAGCGTCACCAGCAGCAGCTCGCCTTCGTACTGTTTGGCCAGCCGGATGATCGCCAGCGCCGCGTGCTCGGCCTCCGGCTGCCTGGCTGCAGGCGAATAATTGGTGTCGCCAAAGCCATCGAGACCATGCACATAGGCAGCGTCCTCGGCCTCATGCACCAGCGGCACCGGGCAACCCGCGTACACCGGCACGTCGACCCCGGCGATCTCGCAGAGCTTCAGCGCGTTGGCGACCGTGTGCTTGAGCCCGACGTTGCCGGCCGCGATGGTCAGCCCGAGCAGCTGATGATCCGGATCCTCGAAAGCCATCAATAACGCCAGGGCATCGTCGACGCCAGGATCGGTGTCGATCAGCAGGGGGATCTTTCGCTTCGATTCGTTCATGACATTCCCGTTCGTTTTCGAAAATCAGGCGCCGGCAAAGCGCGCGGCGCTACCTACCCAACGCTCCACCACGCGATCGGCGAGCGCGGGCGATTCGGCCAGCAACATTTCCGCGGCGCGATGCACCGTCGGCAACAGATGTGCGTCGCGCATCAGGTCGGCGATGCGAAACCCGGCCAGTCCGGTCTGGCGCGTGCCGAGCAATTCGCCGGGTCCGCGCAATTCCAGGTCTTTTTCCGCGATCACGAAGCCATCCGTGGTCCGGCGCATCACCTCCAGACGCTCGCGCGCCATCTGCGACAGCGGCGGCTTGAACATCAGCACGCAACTCGACGCCTGCGCGCCGCGCCCAACGCGCCCGCGCAACTGGTGCAGCTGCGCCAGTCCAAGGCGCTCGGCGTTCTCGATCACCATCAGGCTGGCATTGGGCACGTCGACGCCGACTTCGATCACTGTCGTCGCAACCAGCAACTGCAATTCGCCGACCTTGAAACGCGCCATCACCGCCTGCTTGTCGACCGGCTTCATACGTCCGTGCAGCAGGCCGATGCGCAGTTGCGGCAAGGTAGCCACCAATGCTTCGTAGGTCGTCTGCGCGGACTGCGCTTCGACTTCATCGCTCTCGTCGATCAACGTGCACACCCAATAAACCTGCCGCCCTTCGACGCAGGCGGCACGAATGCGTTC
>Ga0208525_1000024_pt1 | contig 20530 bp, 20 predicted proteins | sample SoimicmetaGmgHMC_FD_188342 | JGI IMG/M metagenome (GOLD analysis project Ga0208525, IMG submission 188342) | Soil and rhizosphere microbial communities from Laval, Canada - mgHMC (SPAdes) (version 2) | ecosystem: Environmental > Terrestrial > Soil > Agricultural land | place: Laval, Canada...
CGCCGAAGGATCCGGACGTCTTTGCCATCACCAACGTGCGCCTGTTCGACGGCACGAGCTTCCTTCCCAAGTCGATCGTCGTCGTGCGCGGCGGCACGATCGAAGCGGTCGGGCCGAAGGCGGCGATCCCCGCGGGAGCGGCGGTCGTCGACGGCGGCGGCGGCGTGCTGATGCCGGGCCTCATCGACTGCCACACCCACACCTGGGGCGAGGCGCTGCAGCGCGCCCTGGTGTTCGGCGTCACCACCGAGCTCGACATGTTCACCGACTTTCACCTGTTACAAGATGCGCGCCGCGAACGCGAAAGCCTCGCCGCCACTGATCGCGCCGATCTGTGGTCGGCCGGCACGCTGGCGACGGTGCCCGGCGGGCATGGCACCGAATACGGCATGAAGATTCCGACGCTGACCACGCCGGCGGAAGCGCCGGCATGGGTTGCGGCGCGCAAGCGCGAAGGCTCGGACTACATAAAAATCGTGCGCGAGGATCTGCAGGTCTACGCTGACGCACGAAGGATTCCGACGCTCGATGCCGCGACCGCAGCGGCGCTGATCGGCGCCGCACATCGACAGGGGTTGAAAGCAGTGGTGCATGCGTCTGCACAACAAAGTGCGCGCGAATCACTGCGTGATGGCATCGATGGCCTGGCGCACGTTTTCCAGGACACGCCGGCCGATGCCGATGTGGTGAAGATGGCAAAGCAACGCGGCGTTTTCGTCGTACCGACCTTGACGGTGATCGCCGGTTTCGCCGGCGAAAAAAGCACGCTGGCCGATGACGGGCGCATCGCGCCCTGGCTGACTGCCGCGCAGAAGCAGACGCTGGCGGCGCGACTGGCTATCGGCGCCGCGAATCCGGCGCTGATCGCCAATGCCCGCGAAAGCGTGCGGCGCTTTCATGCGGCGGGCGTGATGCTGCTTGCCGGCACCGACGCGCCGAATCCACATACCACGCACGGTGCGGCGCTGCATGAGGAGCTGGAGCAACTGGTCGGCGCTGGACTCAGCCCGATCGAGGCTCTCGTCGCCGCGACGTCGGCGCCCGCGAAAGCTTTCGGATTGCCCGACCGCGGTCGCATTGCGCCCGGCCTGCGCGCCGATCTGCTGCTGCTCGACGGTGATCCCACCCGCGACATCACCGCCACGCGCGCGATCTTCGCGATCTGGAAAAACGGTCATCGCATCGATCGTGATCCGGGCGCGAAAGCGTCGGTCGTTGCGGCAGCGCCGATGGCGCGCGGCATGATCAGCACGTTCGATGGCGCGATCGCAGCGGCGGGCGGCGGCCATTGGTCGCCGACCACCGACAAGATGGCAGGCGGCGCATCGACGGTGGCGCTTTCGCGCATTGCGGAAGGCGCCGCCGGCAGTGCCGGTGCGTTGCGCATCAATGGCGAGGTCGTACCTGGTGGCAGTTGGCCGTGGTCGGGTGCGATGCTGCAGCCGGGCGCGCAGCCGATGCAGCCTGTTGATGCCGCGAGGTTGAAGGAACTCGTGTTCCAGGCGCGCGGCGATGGCCGCGAGTACAGCGTCATGCTGTTTTCCGGGGCGGATGTGCAGTCGATGCCGAGCATGCTGACGATCACGCCGGGGCGCGACTGGAGTGAAGTGCGCCTGCCCCTGGCTGGGTTCGCCGGCGCCGACCTGCGACAATTGCGTGCCGTCGCGATCACCGCGGGCGCGCCGGCGGGTCGCTTCCAACTGGATGTCGACACAGTCGAATTCCGCTGATGTCGAACTCCGGAGGCTCCGTGTCGATCGAGAAATACGCCGTGCTGTCGGACGAGCGGGATCTGCATTCCAAGCCCTGGTTTGGCCTGACCTATCTGCTGTTCGTATACCTGCCATTGCTGTTCTGGCCGCGGCGCCCGGACTCGGCGGTGATCGCCAGCATCGTGGCGATACTGGTCTTCCTGCCGACCTACTTCGCTTTCTATCGTGTCGGCGAGCGCATCCGGCCCTGGCTGATCGCGGTGATCGCGCTGATCGGCTACGTGCTGATCCCGTTCAATCCCGGCGGCAACACCTTCATCATTTACGCGTTGGCGATGGTCGGGATCATTCTTCCGGCGCGCCCGGCGATCATCGCGGCGCTGGCGATATTCGCGCTGATGGCGCTGGAATTTTTCTGGCTGGTGTCCGATCCGTTCTATGCGTTGGGCTCGGTGTCGGTGGTCGCGGTGATTGGCACCATGGTTGTCGCCGGCAACATCTACGCGCGCGCGCGCTGGCGTCGCAACGCCGAATTGCGCCTGACCCAGGATGAAGTGCGTCGCCTCGCTGGCATGGCCGAGCGCGAACGCATCGGACGCGACCTGCATGATCTGCTCGGCCACACGCTTTCGGTGGTGGCGTTGAAGAGCGAGCTCGCCGGCAAGTTGATCGATCGCGATCCTGCCGCAGCGAAACTGCAGATCCGCGAAGTCGAGACCGTCGCGCGTCAGGCCCTGGCGCAGGTTCGCGAAGCGGTGGCGGGCATCCGCGCGACTGGCCTGCAGGCCGAACTCGCGGCAGCGCGGCTGGCGTTGTTGGCGGCGGACGTGCGTCTGGATCAACGCCTCGCGCCGCTGGCGCTGGATGCGAAGGTCGAACTGGCGCTGGCGATGGCGCTGCGCGAGGCTGTCACAAACATCATTCGTCATGCCGATGCGCAGCGTGTCGAGGTCGAGCTCGTGGAGGAATCTCCGGGGTTGCGATTGTCGATCGTCGATGACGGCTGCGGCGGCATCGCCCGCCACGGCAACGGCCTGACTGGCATGCGTGAACGACTGCAGGAAATTGGCGGCACGCTGGAGATCGAGAGTCTGCCTGGCGCGGGGACACGATTGGTGTTGCGCGCGCCGATGCCGGCCGCGGCGGGTGCGCCATGATCCGCATGGTGCTGGCCGAGGATCAGGCGATGGTGCGCGGCGCGCTGGCGGCGCTGTTGCGCATGGAGAGCGATTTCGACGTCGTTGCGGAAGTCGGCGATGGCGAAGCCGCCTGGCTCGCCGTGCAGGCGCAGCAGCCCGATCTGCTTGTCACCGATATCGAGATGCCCTGGTTGACCGGGCTCGATCTCGCATTGCGCGTGCAGGAGGCGAAGTCGAGCACGCGCGTGGTCATCCTCACCACGTTTGCGCGCGCCGGTTATCTGCGTCGCGCGCTCGATGCCGGCGTGCGCGGCTATCTGCTCAAGGATGCGCCGTCCGAACAACTCGCCGCGGCGCTGCGCCAGGTGCATGCCGGTGGCCGCGCGATCGATCCGCAACTCGCAGTCGCGGCCTGGGGCGACAACGACCCGCTGACCGAACGCGAACGGCAGGTGCTGCGTCTGGCCGGCGAGGGCGTGAAGAGCGCGGAAATCGCCGAGCGCCTGAGCCTTTCCCAGGGCACGGTGCGCAATTATCTGTCCGAGGCGATCGGCAAACTCGGCGCCGCCAACCGCATCGAGGCGTATCGGACGGCGCGGGATCGTGGCCTGCTGTGATTGTTTCGGGCTGAATTGCCGCTGCAATGGCGCCCGGCCGCCCGCAACCGGATAATGCGCGCCCCTGGGCATCGCGCCGGCCTGCCACTTCCATCCGAACTTGAAGAAATCCGATTTCCATTTCGAGCTGCCGCCCGAGCTGATCGCACAGGCGCCGCTGCCGGTGCGTTCCGACAGTCGATTGCTGGTTGTGCCAGCGCTGCCGGCAGCGTTCGCCGACCGTGGTATCCGCGATCTGCCGGAGTTCCTGCGTGCCGGCGACCTGCTGGTGTTCAACGATACCCGGGTGATTCCAGCGCGCCTGTTCGGCGTCAAGGAAACCGGCGGCCGCGTTGAAATTCTGCTCGAGCGCATCACCGGCGCGCACGAAGTCCGCGCGCAGGTCGGCGCGAGCAAATCGCCGAAGGCCGATTCGTCGATCACGCTCGACGACGGTACGCGCATGACGGTGCTCGGTCGCGACGGCGAGTTCTATCGTCTGCGTTTCGAGACCGAGGAGCCGCTGGAAAAAGTGTTGTTGCGCGCCGGCCGCATGCCGCTGCCGCCTTACATCCAGCGCACGGCCGACATCAGCGACGACGAGCGCTATCAGACCGTGTTCGCGAAAAACACCGGCGCGGTCGCCGCACCGACCGCCGGCCTGCATTTCGACGAAGGACTGTTGTCGGCTCTGAAGGAAAAAGGCGTCGAGTTCGGCCACGTCACGCTGCATGTCGGTGCCGGCACTTTCCAGCCGATGCGCGCCGAAGCGCTGGCCGACCATGTGATGCATCGCGAGTGGCTCAACGTCGGTGCTGAGCTCTGTGCGCAAGTTGCGCGCATACGCGCCGCCGGCGGCCGGGTGATCGCGGTGGGCACCACGGTCGTGCGTGCGCTGGAAACCGCGATGCGCGGCGATGCCCTGCAGCCGTATGCCGACGACACGCAGATCTTCATTTTTCCGGGCTGCCGCATCCGTTCCGTCGATGCGATGGTGACCAACTTCCACTTGCCCGAGAGCACGTTGCTGATGCTGGTGTCGGCGTTTGCCGGCCGTGAGCGCATTCTTGCGGCGTACGCGCATGCGGTGCGGGAGAAGTACCGCTTCTTCTCCTATGGCGATGCGATGCTGTTGTTCCCGTCTCCCTAGGAGCCAGCTTGCTGGCGAATTGCGAACCTTGTCGCCAGCAAGCAGGCTCCCAACCGTTGAATGATTTCCGGATGAACCCATGAGCCGCATGCATTTCGAAAAATTCGCCCAGGACGGCAGCGCGCGGCGCGGTCGCCTGACATTCCCGCGCGGCACGATCGAGACGCCGGCGTTCATGCCGGTGGGCACGTACGGCACGGTCAAGGCGATGAAGCCAACGGATATCGAGGCGATCGGCGCCGAGATCATCCTCGGCAACACCTTCCATCTTTTCCTGCGTCCGGGGCTTGATGTCATCGCTGCGCACGAGGGCCTGCATCGCTTCACCGGCTGGAGCAAACCCATCCTCACCGATTCCGGCGGTTTCCAGGTCTGGTCGCTGGCTAAGCGCCGCAAGATCACCGAGCAGGGCGTGACGTTCGCCTCGCCGACCGATGGCGCAAAAGTGTTTCTCGGCCCCGAAGAGAGCATGAACATCCAACGCGTGCTCGGCTCGGACATCGTGATGATATTCGACGAATGCACGCCGTATCCGGCTACGGAAAAGCAGGCGCGCGATTCGATGGAACTGTCGCTGCGCTGGGCGGCGCGTTCGAAGGCCGCGCATGCAGGCAATAACGCGGCGCTGTTCGGTATCGTCCAGGGCGGCACGTTTCCTGAGTTGCGCACGCGGTCGGCGGAAGGGCTGCAGGCGATCGGCTTCGATGGTTATGCGGTTGGCGGCCTGGCTGTCGGCGAGCCCGCGGCCGAGCGCGAACAAACGCTGGAAGCGATCTGCCCGCAGCTGCCTGCGGACAAGCCGCGCTATCTGATGGGCGTCGGCAAACCCGAGGACATCGTCGAGGCGGTCGCGCGCGGTATCGACATGTTCGATTGCGTGATGCCGACCCGCAACGCCCGCAACGGCCACTACTTCACGCGCTTCGGCCAGGTCCGCATCCGCAATGCCAAGAACGAGAAGGACCTGCGCCCGATCGAGCCCGGCTGCACCTGCCACGCCTGCGCGAACGGGTTCACCCGTGCCTACCTGCGGCATCTCGACCGCTGCAACGAGATCCTCGCCTCGATGCTGGCGACCATCCACAACCTGCACTACTACCAGCAGCTGATGCGCGAAATCCGCGCCGCGATCGAGGCTGGCCGCTTCGCCGAGTTCCGCGCCGAGTTCTACGCCGCCCGGGCCCAGGGCGAGGATTGATGGGCCTGTAGGAGCGGCGCGAGCCGCGATTTCTCCCGTCAGCGGCGGACACTTGGGAGAGATCGCGGCTCGCGCCGCTCCTGCAGAGCCCCGGTCCCTCCGGCCCGGGCGTATGGCATACTTGCCCGCTTTGACCCATCTCACCGGACCCGTAACCCCATGTCCCTGCTGGATTTGCTGATTTCCCCCGCCGCCGCGCAGACCGCGGGCCAGGCTGCCCCGAGCCCGTTGCCGAGCCTGCTGCTGATGGTCGCCGTGCTGGTCGGCATGTTCTTCGTGGTGATTCGCCCGCAGATGAAGCGCCAGAAAGAGCACCGCGAGATGCTCGGCAAACTCGGCAAGGGCGATGAAGTGATCACCAACGGCGGCATCGCCGGCCGTGTCGACGACATCGGCGAGAACTTCATCAGCGTCGAGATCGCCGACGGCATCAAGGTCAAGTTGCAGAAAGGCGCGATCAGCGCCGTGCTGCCGAAAGGCACGTTGAAGTCGGCCTAAGCCGTCCCCATCCGATTCATTCACGGCCCTCCGGGGCCTTAGCGGTTCTTGCCCATGCTCGAATTTCCCCGTTGGAAGTACGCTCTCGTCGTACTGGTGCTGTTGTTCAGCGCCTTCTACGCAATGCCCAACCTGTATCCGTCCGACCCGGCGGTACAGATCACTCCGAACAAGGAAAACGTGCTTGATGCCGCGCTTACTGCGCGCGTGCAGGAAGCGCTGAAGTCGCACGGAATCGCCACGAAATCGGTGGCGATCGAAGGCAAGAACCTGATCGTCCGTGTCTATGACGCCGACGTCCAGGCCCGCGCCAACGACCTCGTGCGCAACACTGCCGGCGACGGCTACACGGTCGCGCTCAACCTTGCGCCGACGGTGCCGCATTGGTTGCAGGCGATCGGCGCCAAGCCGATGACGCTGGGCCTCGATCTGCAGGGCGGCGTGTACTTCCAGATGGAAGTCGACCAGGCTGCGGCGCGCACCAAGCGCGAAGAGGACTACATCGAGGAAATCCGCGCCGCGTTGCGCGACAAGACCATCCGCTACAGCGAAGTCAGCCGCAGTGCGGCTGGCATCCGCATCCAGCTGAGCAGTGCCGCCGACAAGACCGCAGCGCTGAATCTGCTCAGCCGGGAAATGCCCAAGCTGCGCTTCACCGAGTCCAGCGACACGCTGATTCTCGGCATTGTCACGCCCGAGGAAATCAAGGCGATCGCCGACGCTGCGATCGACCAGAACGTCGCCACGCTGCGCAACCGCATCAACGGTCTCGGTGTGGCCGAGCCGGTGATCCAGCGCCAGGGCAGCAACCGCATCGTGGTGCAGCTACCGGGCCTGCAGGACACCGCCGAAGCCAAGCGCCAGCTGGGTGCGACCGCGACGCTGGAATTCCGCGCCGTAGTCGAAGGCGATGCCGCCAGCGCGCTCAAGGACGGCACCGTGCCGGCCGGGGCCCGCGTCTATACCAACACCATGAATGGCGTTCCGATCATGTTGTCCAAACGCCGCCTGGTCTCGGGTGACCAGTTGGTCGATGCGACGCCGCAGATCGATCCGGAAAGCGGTCGTCCGGCGGTGAGCATCAAGCTCAATGCCGCCGGCGGCAAACGCATGCTCGACCACACGCTCGACAATGTCGGCAAGCGTCTGGGCATCGTCTACATCGAACGCGTGCCAACGTCGGTGATGATCGACGGCAAGGAAGTGCGCTCCTCGCGCACCGACGAGCGCGTGATCAGCGCCTCGACCATCCAGGGCGTGTTCGGCAAGGATTTCCAGACCACCGGCCTGAGCCAGGAAGAGGCAAACAGCCTCGCCAAGCAGCTCAAGGCAGGTGCGCTGGCCGCACCGGTGGACATCGTCGAGGAACGCGGCATCGGTCCCTCGCTTGGTGCCGCCAACATCGCCGCCGGCCGCAAGGCCGTCGAGATCGGCTTCCTGCTGGTCTGCGCATTGATGATCGTCTACTACCGCGTGTTCGGCGTGATCTCGGTGCTGTCGCTGTTTCTCAATCTGCTGCTGCTCACGGCCGTGTTGTCAGTGCTCGGTGCGACCATGACCATGCCCGGCATCGCCGGTATCGTGCTCACGCTCGGCATGGCGATCGACGGCAACGTGCTGATCAGCGAGCGAATAAGAGAAGAGTTGCGCCTCGGCAATTCGCCGGTGTCCAGCATCAAGGCCGGTTACGAGCGCGCCTGGACGGTCATCCTCGACTCCAACGTCGCCAAGATCATCGCCGCCATCGCCCTGTTCTCGTTCGGCTCGGGTCCGGTGCGCGGTTTCGCGGTCGTGCTGTTCCTCGGCGTGCTGACCTCGATGTACACCTCGGTCACGGTCAGCCGTGCCCTGTCGACGCTGATCTACGGCCACGGCCGCAAGATCAAGAGCGTCTCTGTCGGAGGCGGGTTCTAAGCCATGGAATTTTTCAATCCCAACAGCAACGTCAACTTCATGGGCATCCGTCGCTGGACGGTGTCGCTGTCGCTGATTCTTTTCCTCGCCTCGATCGTGTCGCTGTCGACACGTGGTTTGAACCTCGCGCTCGATTTCACCGGCGGCACGCTGGTGGAAGTCGTCTACGCGCAGCCCACCGAGCAGGCGGCCGTCAGTGCCGCGCTGGCGAAGATCGGCATGGAAAAAGCCGTGGTCCAGCGCTTCGACGCGCAGAACTACGCGATCCGCCTGTCGCCGAAGGAAGTGACCGACCTCGCCGCCGCGGTGCATGCCGATGCCCGCGCGGAAGACGGATCCAATCTGGATACGCGCAACTCCCAGGTCGCCGACAACCTGCTCAAGGCGCTGGGCGCGGATGGCCAGCAAGTCACCAAGAAGCACAGCGAATACGTCGGTCCGCAGGTCGGCTCCGATCTCGCCTGGGGCGGTCTGGTCGCCGTGGTCGTGGTGCTGGTCGGCATCATGATCTACATCATGATGCGCTTCGAATTGAAGTTCGCGATCGCCACCGTGGTCACCGAGCTGCATGACGTGGTGCTGACGCTGGGCTTCTTCTCGCTGACCGGCATGGAGTTCGACCTGGCGGTGCTTGCGGCGATCCTCGCGGTCGACGGCTACTCGGTCAACGACACCATCGTGGTGTTCGACCGCGTGCGCGAACTGTTCAAGACCACGCGCAACCTCGCGCCGGTCGAGGTGCTCAACAAGGCGGTCAACTCGACGCTGTCGCGCACGATCATGACCTCGCTGGCCACCGCGTTGACCGTGCTGGCGCTGTTCCTGTTCGGCGGCCCGACGTTGAAGGGCTTCTCGACGGCGCTGCTGATCGGCATCGTGGTCGGTACCTTGTCCTCGATCTTCTTCGCCAACCCGCTGCTGTTGTGGCTGGGCGTGACCAAGCAGGACCTGATGCCGAAGGCCAAGGACGAAGCGGAACTCGCACGCCGGCCCTGATTGCTGGTGTTGCCGCACAAATAAAAAGCCGCGCTGATGCGCGGCTTTTTATTTGTGGCTCTTGTAGGAGCGACGCAAGTCGCGACCTCTATTCAACGTCGGCAAGTTCGCGACTTGCGTCGCTCCTACAGGTGCGAAATCAATCAAACGACGACGCGTAACCCGATTGCACGATCGCTTTCTGCAAGGCCTCGCTGACGCGCAGGTTGCCGGCGACCATCTGGCCGGCGTTGAGGATCTGCTCGCCGCGACCGCGGTAATCGCAGACGCGGCCACCGGCTTCGCGCACCAGCAACATGCCGGCGGCGACATCCCAGGGCTTCACGCCGGCTTCGAAATAGCCGTCGGCGCGACCGCAGGCGACGTAGGCCAGGTCCAGCGCGGCCGAACCGGTACGGCGGATGTCCTCGGCGTCGCCGAGCAGCGTGCGGATGGTGTCGAGCTGGTTGCCCAGGCGGGCGCGTTCGCGCGGCGGGAAGCCGGTGATCAGCAAGCTGCCGCCCAGGTCCTTGCGGTCGCCAACGCGGATCTTCTTGTCGTTGAGGACGGCGCCGGCACCACGGCTGGCGGAAAAGATTTCGTTGCGCAGCGGATCGTAGATCACGCCGTCGGTCGGCTCGCCGTTCTCGACCAGCGCGATCGAGACGCAGAAGTGCGGCAGGCCGCGCAGAAAATTGGAGGTGCCATCGAGCGGATCGATGATGAAGGTCTGGCGACCCTTGCCCATCGCTCCGGATTCTTCCGCGAGGATGGCGACATCGGGATAGGCGCGGCGCAGTTCCTTGATGATTTCGGCTTCGGCGAGCGAGTCGACCTCGCTGGCGTAATCCTGGCGCGCCTTCTCGAAGACATTGAGGCTGTCGAGCTTGCCCATGTGGCGCAGGATCACATTGCCCGCTTGCCGGGCGGCCTTGACCATGACGTTGACGACAGGTTTTTGCATGGGCTTCCCGTCCAGGATCCGCTGAGTTTATGAAGAGCCGCGCCGGGTCGGTGCCCGAGCGGGTCGCATGATACCAGACCGACCCTCGAGCCTGCGCTCCAGGCCACAGCCACGGCGAAATCCCGCGCCCCGCAGCTACACTATCGCCATGAATGACGCGCTCAAGATCGTCCTGGTCGGCACCCGGCACCCCGGCAATATCGGCTCGGCGGCCAGGGCAATGAAGACAATGGGACTGTCCCGGCTGGCCTTGGTCGCACCGGAATGTTTTCCCGATCCACATGCCTATGCGCTCGCCGCCGGCGCCAATGATGTGCTCGATGTCGCCGAAGTCCATGCGACGCTCGAAGACGCACTCGCCGAATGTCGTTTCGTGATCGGCACGACCGCGCGCCGGCGCACTGTGACGATGCCGGAATTGCCGCCGCGCGATGCCGCGCGGCAGTTGGTCGATGCGCAGGCACGCGGTGGCGTCGCGCTGGTGTTCGGGCGCGAGCGCACCGGTCTGGAGAATCACGAACTGCAGCTATGCCACGCCTCGGTCTGCATCCCGGCCAATCCCGATTACAGCTCGCTCAATATCGCCGCAGCGGTGCAGGTGCTGTGCTACGAAATCCGCATGGCGACGCTGTCGACGAACGCGAATGCCGACATGGACGCCGCGACGATCGCAGCGTCGATCGATCCCGACGACCTGCCCGCGACGCAGGCGGAGATGGAAGCGTTCTTCCAGCATTTTTCTGCGTTGCTCGATGACATCGATTTCCACAAGGGCCGGCCGCCGGACATGATCAGCCAACGCCTGCGCCGGTTGTTCCAGCGCGCACAGCCCGATCCGCGTGAGTTGCGCATCCTGCGCGGCATTTTTTCCGATACCCAGCGCCTGTTGAAGAAGTCCTGAGTCGCGGCCACTGCCCTTGGGGCGGCGGTATCGGTTAGGCTTGGGAATCATGTTCTTGCTTGCGCGGGATGGCTGGGGATGATTTTCCGGGGCGCACGATGCCGATGAAGTTGAGGCTGGGGTTACGCGGCCAGCTGCTTTTCGTGCTCGCGATCCTGTCGCTGCTGGTGCTCGCGATGGCCTTCGGCCTGTGGCGCGGCGAAGAGGCGAGCCGGCGCGAAGTCCTCGCGCATTCCAATGCGGCGATGCAGGAGCTGGCCCGGGAAAACCTCACGCGCCGCGGCGAGCAACTCGCCGGACAGTTCGCGAAAGCGGAAGCCGTGCCGATGCTTTCCGGCGACAGCCCGCGCATCGCCGTGGTCGCGCGTGCAACCCTCAACCAGCCCGATGTCCAGTATGTGATCGTCTATGACCAGCGCGGCCATATCGTCGATGACGGCGGCGACGGCAGCCACGTCGGCCAGCCGATGGTCGATCCACTCGCCGATGCGGCCTTGTCTGCCAGCGCGATCACCAAACAATGGGCCGACAACCTGCTCGACGTTTCCGCGCCCGTGCTCAACGACGGCCGGCGCATCGGTGGTGTCCGCGTCGGCTTGGTCGGCAGTCCGCCCAGCGAGGCGCAGGACCGCATCCTCGGGCCGCTGAACCAGCATCTGCACGAGGCCAGCCGCAATCATCGCCGCTGGTTGGTGATCGCCTTGCTCGCGCTGCTGTCGATCAGCGTGCTGTCGGTCTACCTGCTTGAATGGCGCGTGCTTGCGCCGATACGCGCGCTGGCCAAGACCATGGCCGCCAGCGCTGCCGATCCCGAACGCGTCGCGCCAGTGGATTCGGAGCGTGAGGATGAGATCGGCGATCTGTTCCGCGCGTTCTCGCGCATGAGCGCCGGCGTCGCCCGGCACGATCGCGAAATCCGCCGCATGGCCTACACCGATCCGCTGACCGGCATGTCCAATCGCCTGGCGTTCCGCGAAGCGCTCGACGACCGCCTGCTCACGCTCAATGCCAACAGCGGCGAGCTCGCGCTGCTGTTCATCGATCTCGACGATTTCAAACGCGTCAACGACACGCTGGGTCACGAAGCCGGCGACGACGTGCTCAGCCAGCTCGCGGTGCGCGTGCGCATGACGCTGGAAAACCACGGCGGCAAGGGCGCGGAGATTGCGCGTTTCGGCGGTGACGAATTCATCGTGCTCTTCCTCGCCGACGATATCCGCGCCTCGTCCGCACGTCTGGCCGAATCGTTGATCGAGGAAATCGAACGCCCGCTGCTGCTCGCCGGCAAGCAGGTATTCCTCGGCGCCTCGGTCGGCATCACGCTGTTCCCGTTCGATGCCAGCAACGCCGGGCAGCTGCTCAAGAACGCCGACATCGCGATGTACCAGGCGAAAGTCGCCGGCAAGAATTGCTACCGCTTCTACAGCCGCGCGATGGACCAGGCGGTCGAGCGCCGCGTGCAGCTGGAACAGGAATTGCGCGGCGCCTGGGAGCGCGGCGAGATGTCCGTGGTCTATCAGCCGCTGTTCCATCTCGCCGACGGTCGCATCACCGGCGCCGAGGCGCTGCTGCGCTGGCAGCATCCGCGCCTGGGCATGGTGCCGCCATCGGTGTTCATTGAAGTCGCCGAACAAAGTGGCCTGATCGAATCGTTGGGTCGGCACGTGCTGGAAGCTGCCTGCCGCGACGCCGCGGTCTGGCCGAGTGTCGGTAACGCGAAACCGTTCGTGTCGGTGAACATTTCGCCGCGCCAGCTGCGCAGCGGCGAGTTGCCCGATGTCGTTGGCCACTCGCTGAAAACATCCGGGCTATTGCCGCAGCAACTGCACTTGGAACTCACCGAGACCGCTGTGCTCAGCGACGAGGCGCAGGCCAGCGCGCTTTTGTCGCGCGTGCGCGCGACCGGCGTGAAAGTCTGGCTCGACGATTTCGGCACTGGCTTCTCCGGCCTCAGTCATCTGCGTCGCGTACCGGTCGACGGCGTAAAAATCGATCGTAGCTTCGTCGCTGATGTGCTGCGCGATCCCGACGATCTCGCGCTCACCACCGCGATCATCGCGATGGCGCATTCGCTGGGCATCACCGTCGTCGCTGAAGGCATCGAGACCGAAGGCCAGTACGCGATCCTGCGCGAACGCGGCTGCGATCAGGGCCAGGGTTTCTGGCTGGGCCGCCCGATGCCGGCCGAGGATTTCTTGAAGTTGTTCGTGCAGGAGTGAGCGTCGGCGCAATGCCAGGCAATAGGTTCTAGTGCTGAAACCACCCGATCACATCCGCCAGCGCTTTCGTCATCGCACCTGAGAAGGTTGCGAGCACCGCGATCTCGGCCAGACCCAGGGCCCAGGCGATCAGCATCAGGCGGCCGTCGCGTTCGATCAGGGCGAAGGCGAAGACCAGCAGGATCAGGCCGAACGGGTAGTTGGTCAGTGGCAGGGGCAGGGCGAGCAATACGCCGAGCAGCAACAGCAACAGACCGGTGAACGCGTGTGCGAGCGGATGCGTGAGTACGGCTTCGTTGCGCGGCCGCGTGAGCTTCTCCAGGCGGTCCAGCCATTTGCCCATGCGATTGCGGAAACCGATCAGCACGCGGCGATGGATGCGTCGGCGGCCCAGCCATCCCGGCAGCCACGGATGTTCGAGGCGCCACAGGAATTGCAATCCGATCAGCGTGACCAGACTGCCGCTGACGCCGCCAACACCGACCGGCAGCGGAATGAAACAGGGCAGCATCACCAGCAACAGGAACAGGCCGAAGCCGCGTTCGCTGAATTGATCGAGCAACTCGCTGAAGCTCAGTGCCTCATCCGGATCGCCATCGGCGAGTTTGTCGATGAGTGCGCGGGTGCTGGTACTGGTGCTGGCGGCGTGGACGTCGGTCATCGCTCTCTATTGGGGATCAATGGCCGCGGACGCAAGTTCAGGTCGTGTGTTCGGGCTGCGACAGCAAGGTCCGTGCGACCAGCAGTTTGTCGATGCGCGCACCGTCGAGATCGACGACCTCGATGCGCCAGCCCTGCCAGTCGAAATGTTCGCCGGCATGCGGGATGCGGCCGTAACGCGCGATCACCATGCCCGCGACCGTGGTGAAGTCGTTGTCGTCTTCGCCGGGCAGTTGCCGCAGGACGAGCAGTTCGCGGAATTCCTCGATCGACAGGCGGCCGTCGATCAGCCAGCTGCCGTCGTCGCGCTCGATCACCAGCGGTTCGTCGTCGGCGCTTTCGATCTCGTGCACGCGGCCGAGCACGGCGCCGAGCAGGTCGTTGAGCGTGACCAGGCCCTGGATGTCGCCGTACTCGTCGACGACCAGCGCCAGCGTCTGTTGTTCTTCGCGGAAGATGTCGAGCAGCTTCAACGCATTGGTGGAATCGGTGACGAACAGCGCGGTGCCGAGATTCGTGAACAGGTCGGGCTTGCCATCGTCGTCGATCAGGCCGGCGAGGTGTTTCACTTCCAGGATGCCCAGCACTTCGGTATCGGCGCCGCGATAAACCGGATAGCGCGCCAGCGGCGTCTCGCGCATCGTCGCGAGGTTTTCCTCGCGCTCGGCGTTCGCATCCAGCCAGACGATGCGCGTGCGCGGCGTCATCAGCGAATCGGCGCTGCGGTCGCTCAGGCGCAGCACGCGGTTGAGCATGTTGCGTTCGTCGACATCGATCATGCCCTGCTCGTGGCTTTCGGCGACGAGATGGCGGATTTCTTCTTCCGTGACTTTTTCCTCGGCAAGCGAACCTTGCCCAAGTACTCGCATCAGGAGACGGGTGCTGCCGGCGAGCAGGAATACGGCGGGCTTTGCGATTGTCGCCAACACGCTCATCGGCAAGGCCACGCGCTGCGCGATCGGCTCGGGACGCAGCGTGCCAAGGCGCTTGGGCAGCAGCTCGCCGAGCACGACCTGTATGTAAAGGATCAGTCCGAAACTGAAGGCGAATGCGATGGTATGCGCGTAAGGCGCGATGAGGTCGATCCGCGACAGCGGGACCTCCAGGCGCGCCGCCACCGATTCGCCGCCGAACGAGCCCGTCAGCAGGCTCAGCAAGGTGATCCAGACCTGGACCGCGGACAGGAAACTCTCCGGGTGCTCGGCGAGTTCGATCGCCTTGGCCGCGCCGCGGCTGTCCTTGGCCATTTCCTTGAGGCGGGCCTTGCGCGAGGTGATGACGGCCATCTCCGACAGCGCGAAGAAGCCGTTCATCAGCACGAAGACAACGACGATGAAGAGTTCGATCATGGCAGCGCAGTCGCTTCGCCGGCGCAGACCGCCGCAGGGATCGAAAGGCGGAGGAGGGGGGCGACGGACGTTGCCAGCACCGATATCGGCAGGCTGGCCAGCAGGAACGAGGGCAGGGGGCGGCGCAACAGGGAAAAGGGCATGGCCTGCGGTGGTCGGGGCTATCGTGTCCGCAAGCATACAGCAGGCCTGTATCCGGGCCGCGGACTGTCATCTTTGAGTAAACTAGCTGACATGTGCCGGATGCTCCGGCGGAACCCAGAGGGCGGCGCGATGTTTTCTCTCCAGACCATTTTCGGCAAGGGCGACAAGTTTTACGGGCTGCTGGAAGCCAGCGCCGCCGCCGCCCGCGAAAGCACCCGCGCGCTGATCGAATTGCTGGCCACGCCACCGGCGCAGCGCTCGCTGGAGAAGTTCAAGCTGGCACGCCAGCGCGAAAAGGCCCTGGCCGCGCAGATCAGCCAGGAGCTGGTCAACACCTTCGTCACCGCGCTTGAACGCGAAGACATCGATGCGTTGTCGAGCGCCCTGTACAAGATTCCGAAGATCGTCGAGAAATTCGCCGAGCGCTACATGCTCGCTGCCGAGCGCCTCGGCGAAGTCGATTTCACCTCGCGCGCCGTGATGCTCGAGCGCGCCTGCGAAGTGATCGAACAGATGGTCGGCCTGCTGCGCAAGGGCATGAACATCGACACCAGCAAGGCCCTCAACGACAAGATGCAGGCGATCGAAGCCGAAGCCGACCGCCTGATCCTCGAGCTCTATCGCGAAACCTATTCGCGCGAAACCGATCCGATGCGCTACCTGATCCTCAAGGACCTGTTCGAACTGCTGGAAAAAGCCATCGACCGCTGCCGCGATGCCGGCAACGTGGTGCACCAGGTCGTATTGAAGAACTCCTGAGGAGCCGGCCGTGCTTACCCTGCTCCTGCTCGTCATCGCGACGGCGTTGGTGTTCGAATTCATCAACGGCTTCCACGACACCGCCAACTCCATCGCCACCGTCGTTGCGACCAAGGTGCTGACGCCGATGCAGGCGGTGGTGATGGCCGCGGCGACCAACCTGATCGGTGCGTTCTGGGGCACGGCCGTGGCCAAGACGATTTCCTCGGGGCTGGTCGACGCCAACGTCGTCATCCTGTCCTCGCAGGTGATCATCTGCGCGCTCGCCGGCGGCATCGTCTGGAATCTTTTCACCTGGTGGCGCGGGCTGCCGTCCTCGTCCAGCCACGCGCTGATCGGCGGCATCTGCGGCGCCGCGCTCGCCGCTACCGACAACAACTGGCATGCGCTGGTCTGGGCGAAGACCGGCGAAAGCCTGAGCAAGAACAGCGGCCTGTACTGGAAGGTCGTCGTGCCGATGGTTTCCTCGCCGGTGGCGGGATTCCTGCTCGGCGTGCTGATCATGGGCGGGCTGATGGCCTTGATCAGCAGCATGAACAACGCCGGCGGTTCCCTGGCGCGCATCTCGCGGCCGCGCTGGATCAATGCGTTCTTCGGCAAGGCGCAGGTGTTGAGCGCCGGCTACATGGGCTTCGCCCACGGTACCAACGACGCGCAAAAAACCATGGGTGTGATCGCGATGGCGATCATCGCGGCGCAGGCCGACGGCACGCTCGATCATCTGCCGTCCTGGCTTGCCTTCATGCATCCGCACGGCGGCAAGGACGGCATCGACTCCTGGATCATCATCAGCTGCGCGCTGGTGATGGCCGCCGGTACCGCGATGGGCGGCTGGCGCATCATCAAGACGCTGGGTCACAAGATGATCAAGCTGCATCCGATCAACGGCTTCGCTGCGGAAACCAGCTCGGCGACAATCCTGTTCGTCGCGGCGCATTTCGGCATGCCGGTCTCGACCACGCACAGCATTTCGACCGCGATCATGGGCGTGGGCTTCGCCAAGAATCCGCGCGCGCTCAAGTGGTCGGTGATCGAACGCATCGTCTGGGCATGGATCCTGACGATTCCCGCCGCCGGCATCATCGCCTGGTGCCTGGTGCGGCTGCTTAAGGCGCAGGGTTGGGCGTAAGAATAGCCATGTAGGAGCGACGCCAGTCGCGATTGCCTGCTATCGAAGAGATAGCCATCGCGACTTGCGTCGCTCCTACAGTCGCTCCTGCATCGCTTGCCTCAGAGCAAATCGCCGCCGGCGGACAATTCGCGCTCGAGGTTGTCGCCGAGCCCGCCGATTTCCAGGACCATGCGATCGACTTCCGCGGCATTGAGCGTGTCGTAAGGGCGGTTCTCGCACAGTTGCAGGTAGGGCACGGAATCGAGTTCGCCAATCGCCATGTAGCCGACGCGGCTCTGCCAGTTGAAGGCGAGCATGCGGCGCAGGTCGAGCCCGGTCATCGGCGCAACGGCGGTGTTCACGCGCAGGAACTTGCGGCCATCCTCGCTCTCGAGTTCGGCGAGGAAGATGCTCTGGTGGCGCTTGCCCTTGTCCAGGGAAAGTTCGACGCAGACCAGGTACGGCTCGCGCGCGGTGAGTTTGTATTTGCCCTGGACGTGGCTGCGGATCTGTTCGAAATTTTGCATGGCGGCATTTCCTTTGCGAGGGCGTATCCTAAACCCGCATGCCGGGAAAGTCTGCCGCCGAGAAGATACTCGCCGCCATTCGCGCCGTTCCGCGCGGACAGATCGCCGGCTATGGCGAGATCGCGCGCCGCGCCGGCCTGCCCGGTCGCGCACGCATGGTCGCGCGGATACTGGCGGACAACGATGACCCGAAACTGCCCTGGCATCGCGTCCTGCGCTCCGACGGCCGCATCGCATTTCCGCCCGATGACCGCCAGTTCGCCGAACAGGCGCAACGCCTGCGCGCCGAAGGCGTGATCGTCGAGAATGGCCGCGTGCGCGGACAACGCGCGGCCGCGACGCTGGACGAAGTGTTGTGGAAGCCGTGATTGCCACGTTTCTGTAGGAGCCACGCGAGTCGCGACAGCTCGCTCCGACGCGAGAGCTGTCGCGACTCGCGTCGCTCCTACACAGAGAGAGAAAATCAGGCGTCGTCGCGACGGCGAAACCAGGCGGCGATGCTCAGGCGCTCGCGCGTCGCGGCCAGTACTTCGTGTTCGATTTCGGCGCTGAGGAAAATCACCATCGTGCCGATGCACGGCAGGATATCGATGGCGCCGTCCGGCAGGTGCAGGCGCAGCGCGCCGCCGGACTCGGCGAGCCAATCATTGTTGAGGTAGCAGACCAGAGACAGCACGCGGGCATCGTCGTCGCGGAAGCGGTCGCGATGGCGCGCATAGACCGCGCCCGGTGGATACAGTGCGTAGTGCGCCTCGACCTCGTTGATGCCCAGCATCAGGCGCCCAGTCAATTGCCGGCGCAGGTCTTCGAGTCCCGCGAGAAATCGCCGCGAGGCGTCGCCGCAGGCCGCGTCATCCAGCCACAGCGTCGAGTCGCCGCGTTGCCTGCTCGTGTGCTTGCCGTCGCCGCGGCCGGTGGCGGCGGGCAGCAGTGCGTCGCGATGGGAAAATCCTTCCGTACGCAGGACCAGCAGCAGTTCGTGGTCGATGGCGATCGACAGCACCGCATATCCCGATGTCGACAAGCCCGCCGCAGCGATATCCAGCGCGGCGGACTCGACCGATAGGGCGGACTGCATCATCGGGCTATCATACGGCCTCGCTTCCGGAGATCAGGCCCTTGAATCGCATTCCTCCCGTGACGCTGGGCTTGTTGATCGCGATCATCGCCGGGTTTTTGTTGCAGCAATGGGCCTCGCCGGAATTGCAGGCGCCTTTCGAGCTCTGGCCCTGGGGAAGTTTTCCGGCGCAGTTTTCCGAATTCGGCAAGGTTGTCCGCGTCGGCTTCCAGCCCTGGCAACTGGTCACGCATGCGTTCATGCACGGTGGCTGGGTGCATCTGGCGTTCAATGGCTGGGCCTTGTATCAGTTCGGTTCGGCGGCCGAGAACTATCTCGGCTCGCGCCGCTTCGCTTTTTTCTATTTCTTCTGCGTGATCGGCGCCGGGCTTTGCCAGTTGCTGGTGACGACGATGATGCTCGATGCCGTCGATCCGATGCCGATCGCGACAGTCGGCGCTTCCGGCGGGATCTTCGGTCTTTTGTTGGCTTTCGCGGTCTACTATCCAGGCGCCAAGTTGATTTTCCTGTTGCTGCCGGTGCCAGTACCGGCGCGCTGGGCCGTGCTGATCTATGGCGCCATCGAGCTCTACCTCGGACTCAGCGGCGCGCAGTCCGGCGTCGCGCATTTCGCGCATCTCGGCGGCCTGTTGTTTGCGGCGATATTGATCCTCTACTGGCGTGGAAAACCACCGGCGCGCCGATATTTTTCGGGTGACGATCGATGAACTCCATTCCACCACTGACGATGAAGCTGCTGTGGGCAGCCGTCGCGAGTTTTCTTGTCTCGATGCTGCCCTGGTCGGTTCTTGCGCATCTGGTGCTGTGGCCGATCGGCGGCATGGGCGGTGACATCGACGGAGGCGTGCTCGGGTTCCTCGGCGATTTCATGCCCTGGCAGTTGGCGACGCATCTGCTGGTCAATCCCGGCACGAAGATGATTTTCGTCGCGCTGACCTTGTATTTCTTCGGCGGCATGATGCTCGAGGCGATCTGGGGCAGCCGCCGCTACGGCCTGTTCCTGCTCGCCTGCGCGGCGGGTTCGACGTTGCTGCAATTCATCGTTTCGTCGGTTGCATTCAACGTCGGTCTCGGCGGCTACTCGCCCACCTATGGCGCCGACGGCGTGATGTACGGAATTTTATTCGCCTGCGCCTATCTCGATCCGCAGCAGAAAGTGATGCTGATCCTGCCGCCGATCCCGGTGCGCATGCAGACATTGGTGATCGTGCTTTGCACGCTCAATTTCGGCGTTGGGCTGTGGAGCGCGGGGCTGCTCAGCCAGTTCGGATTCCTCGGCGGCCTGCTCGCGGCCTGGCTGCATATCCGCTACTGGCGCGGGCAGCCGCCGTTCGGCAAGAACAACAGGAAAAAGCCGCCGCCGCGTTTCCGCATCGTGAATTGAATCCGCTCGCGCATCGCGGCGCGAGCTACAAATAGCTTGCGGCCGATCAACGCCGCAGCGACAGGAAATCCGCGCTGGCCACCAGACGCAACGAATCCAGGCGCGGGCGCGCGGTTGGCAGAGCCGCCAGCAATTGTTCGCGTTCCGCGCGCAACGCGGCGATTTCTTCGGGACGCACGGCTGGGTTCACCCGCGCCAGCGCCTCGATGCGCACCGGCCCGGGCAGCAGGTCGCGCACGAAGGTCTGGCACG
>Ga0208525_1000027_pt1 | contig 19873 bp, 19 predicted proteins | sample SoimicmetaGmgHMC_FD_188342 | JGI IMG/M metagenome (GOLD analysis project Ga0208525, IMG submission 188342) | Soil and rhizosphere microbial communities from Laval, Canada - mgHMC (SPAdes) (version 2) | ecosystem: Environmental > Terrestrial > Soil > Agricultural land | place: Laval, Canada...
TGGATTGCGTGAGCAATTCGGCTGTCTCCTCATCCTCTTCCAATTTCACATAGCGCAGAAGCTCTTTCTTAGAGACCCCAGGATCTTTCATGTCGCCCCTCCTTGAGCGCTAACACCTGAGTTAAGCCGCCGCGAAGCGGCGTCGGCTTGGACGAATTGTTAGGGGGCAGCTGCGTTGCCACAGCACTTCTTATGCTTCTTGCCGCTGCCGCAAGCACATGGCTCATTTCGCCCCTGTTTCTTCCCCGGCGCTCGACTTGGCGCTGAGCTCGGCGCCACCGAGGAAGGACAAGCCTGTTCGACGACCTGATTGACCGTGATGTTGTTCGTAGTGCCCGACGGCGAACTCATAAGCTGCGCAGTGGCGAGAACTAGAGCTAAAAAGCCGTACAACTCCCCGCGGTCAGTTGGCAATAGATCCGCCAAACGGCGGAAGCCGGGGAGTTCGGCGCGAATTTGCTCCGCAACCTCTTCAGGGGCAGCGCGACGTTCCGTGGCGGCTTGGATCAAGCTAGCCAGTTCCCGCAGCTCTCTGACTGTGCGGTCGGGCGCTGACAGAATCTCAACGGTGTCTCCGATGAAGTTAAATACTCCATCGGGCACGTGGCCCGTGCCGCCGCACTTGGGACAGGGACCAGAGCTGCAGCCGGAGAAATTAACATGCAGCGCGTTCTCTAAGAAGAACCCGGAGGCAAATGGAGTACCGCAGGAATCACAGAACGCTGGTACGGCTGGCATCGAACTCTCCCTGCCCCCCTGACACCTGAAACACGGGGACGCCGAGACCGCAGGCCGCGGTGTTCCCCTTGATTGAATAGTTAGATGGCAGCCTAGCAAGAGTTTGTGCGGGGTGCCACGAAACGCGATGCCACAATGATAGGCAGCGGGGGAAAATAATTGCGGGACGTGATGTGCGGCGAAGCTTGAATGTGCCTGCCGGGAAACTGCACGGCGCGGACTCAAATATTGCTGAGGTACAACCCAGAAACTTTGCCCACCTAGCACCTGAGTTTGGCGGCGGCCGCGCAGCAGCAGTTGTTTATCGCTCCGGCTTCTGTCAGGGAATTCCTACTAGGTGGGTAAGAAAGCAGTGGAGGCTGCCGTCGAGTCCAGCGCAGGCAGCAATGTCTTCGCCAAGCACTCGCGGTCTTGCCGCTCCTACAGCGGAGCAGCTACCGAAATCACCCGAAGGAATCAGCCGCGATCAGTCGCCGGCAAATGCTCGGGTTCCGCCTGCGCTGCGGCCAGCCATTCGCGCATCGCTGGCAGCGCATAGATCGCGGCGGCGTAATCGCGTGCAGTCGCATCCATCTCGACGCCATAGGCGACAAAACGCGTGCACACCGGCGCGAACATCGCGTCGACGATGCCGAATTCGCCGCAGAGAAAATCGCCGTCGCCGCCGAAGCGCGCACGCAGGTCGCGCCAGATCGCCTGCACACGATCGATGTCGCGCTGCGCGTCTGCATCCCAGCGATAGCCGTTGCGTTCGCGTCGGCAATTGAGCGGCAGCTGCGTGCGCAGCGCGGCGAAGCCGGAATGCATCTCGGCGACGGCGCAACGCGCCGCGGCGCGCGCCTTCGCATCGATCGGCCAGGCGCGACCCGCCAGCCAACGTTCGTTGATGACTTCGCAGATCGCCAACGAATCCCAGATCGTTTCGTCGTCGACCAGCAGCACCGGCACGCGCCCCGTCGGCGTGTAGTCGCCGATGCGCTGGTAAAACTCCGGCGTGTCCAGCGGCAGTTTTACTTCGTCGAACGCGACGCCGAAATGGCGCAGCAGCAACCAGGGCCGCAGCGACCACGAGGAATAATTCTTGTTGCCGATCACCAGGGTTGGCATGGATCCATCCGCCTTGAAAACACTGCCGGAAAAATAGTCGCTGCGGCGAAGGCACGACAGCAACAGGCGCCGCTGATCTACACCGTCACGCTGCTGATCGCCTGCGTCTGGTTGCCGCCGTATTGCCGCGCCTTGCCGACGGCCTGGGCAACGCGTTCCATCATCAGCTGCGAGCCGCGCTCGCCCGGCTGCGCGGCGGAAATGCCGATGGTCGCGGTGAGCTTCTCGATGCCGCTGCCGGCCGGCAAAGCCATTTTCGCGACGGCAGCGCAGATGCGGTCGCCGAGCTCTCGCGCTAGGCCGAGCTTGCGGCCCGGCATCAGCACCAGGAATTCATCGGCAGCAAAGCGTCCGACCACATCGCCGTAGTCGACCTCCTCGCGGATCAGGTCAGCCACCGAATTCACCACGCTCGCGATCACATCCTTGGGCACCGCCTCGAACTGGTCCAGACCGACGCGCATCACCGCCAGTGGCTTGTGCTGCAGGAATGCGAGCTCGTGCATGCGTTGCAGATGCTGATCGATCATCGCGCGTTTGTAGACGCCCGATTCGCTGTCGATCTCTTCGGCGTGCCGCTGCAGCATCGCTGCGGCCGCTTCATCTCCGGCGGTCGTCGCCAGCGCGGCGAATTCAGCGCACAGGTCGAGCTCGTCCTCGCTGTACAGCACATCGGATTTGCGCTCGATCAACAACGCGCCCCAACCCGGCTTGGCGATCGGCAGCGGAATGACGGCCAAGCGCACCTGCTGCAACGGGCCTTCCGGGCCATCGAAATCGATGCCGATCTGCTGCGGTGCGCGCGAACGGCTGAGATTTTTCATCAGCTGCGCGCGACGGTCGAGCAACACCTGGTAGCGCGGCTCGGCGGACTTCGGCTCGACCAGCAACAAGTCCTCGTGGTGATAGTTCATCGCCACCACCGCCGACGCCAGTTGCGGCAATACCGGTTTCAGGCCTTCGAGCAGGCGCCGGTACGCGACCCATTCGAGGTCGCCCTCGGCAGCATTGACCAGTGCCGATTCCAGCCCGGCCATCAACTGCGCACGTGCCTTTTCTATTTTCTCGACCGTGCTCAGCTCCGGCACGATCGCGCGCTTGGCCTGGGCGCGCACCTGCAGTTTCTGCCGTATCCACGGCAGCACGAGATACAACGCCAGCAACAACGCGATCAGCAATTCGTAACCACGACGCAGCATCAGCGTCATCGGCAGCATCTGCTTCATCGCCAGGAATTGCGCGACCATCGCCGCGATCACGCCCAGGCAAACCAGGATCGGTCCCCAGCGCCACTGCCGCGGATCCATTGCCAGCGCGACGATGCAGGCGAGCATCACCAGCGCCCGCAACACGATCGAGGTCAGCTGCAATTCCGGCAGATCCACCAGCGGTACGAACACCGCGACCACCGCCAGTGCAAGAAAACCACCGCCAGCAAGGGTGAGCACGCGTTGCAGATCGGGAGAATTTTTTTCCAGCCCGGCATAACGGCTGGTGCTCCACAAAAGCGGCGCGCAGGCGAGCAGCCACAGTGCCGGAACGATCTTCGGTCCGAAGCTGGCCAGTCGCGCGCCCAGCGGCACGGCATCGAGATGATCGTTGGCAGCAAGGCAGGCGATGCCGCAGACCACCGTCGCCAGCAACACACTTGCGCCGCCCGAGGTCGGCGATTGGAACTGGCGGAAAATCGCCACCAGCGCGATCAGCACCAGCAGACCGTAGAGCGAGCCATAGAGACGCTGGCTGGGACGATCACGACTTTCCAGATCGTCGGCGGCGATGATTTCCGGATGCAGGCTGAGGAAACCCTCGCCATCGATTTCCACGTACAACGTCGTCGGCCCCTGCAATTGCTCGGGCACCGGCATCAGGAAAGCATCGGGCCATTCGGGATCGGGCTCGGCTTTTTGTCCATGCCCAGTTTCGGCGACGACGGCGGTCGGCGGCCCGGGTACATGCAGGCGCGCGGTCTTGATCGCCTGCCGGTCCAGGCGCAGCCATTGTCGGCTGCCATCGGTCGGCAGATCGGTGCGCAGACGCAGCCAGATCGTCTTGCCCGGCTGACCGCGGGCGCCGAGGGTGTTTTCGAGTATCGGCGTGAAGCCCGGCTGTGCGCGCCCGGAAAGAATGTCCTCGAGCGGCGTACCGCTGGGCGTTTCCATGATCGCGAGCGCGGGCTTCGGCGTGTCGGCTGTCGCGGCAGGCGCGGATGTCGCCGGCGTCTGCGCGGCCGCGCTGATCGCGACCAGCAACGCCAGGCAGCCTGCCCACACCCTGGATCCCGCCTTAGCCATTGATGCCCCTCCGGATCGGGAAGTGTGCCGCAATTCGCGTTGTGGCACAGCCACCCTCCAGAGACGTGTCCGGGTGCTCAGGCAAGCAGTCCGTCGATCGCGGAATCGGGCTCGTCATCGGGCGAAGCCCGGCCCAGATCCAGCCCCGCCAGGCATATCTGCGCCTCGTCCCAGGCGGCATCGGGCACGCAAACCTGCACCAGTCCCGACATCGGCAACTCACCCAGCGCCCCGGTCAGATATTCGCCGCGCACAAATACCGGCAGGCCGGCTGCTTCCAACGCATGCTTGACCAGATGGGCATCGACAACATTGGCTGCGTCATACACGACCCGCATTCGCATCTCCCCCGGCCCTGACGATTTATACCGCATGCGCGGCGGCACGGGGCGCGACCCAGCCGGTAAACTACCGGTCTTTCCGCTTTCGGTCTTCGCCCTTTTCCATGGCCCCCATGAGCAAGCTCCCGCCCGACGCCGTACCCGCCAAGCCTTCTGCCAGCAGCGATGCCGCAGTTCCCGTGGTCGAGAAAAACGATTTCATCCGGCAGATCATTCGCGAGGACCTCGCCAGCGGCAAACACGCCGCCGTCCACACGCGCTTCCCGCCCGAGCCCAATGGCTACCTGCACATCGGCCACGCCAAAAGCATCTGCCTGAATTTCGGTATCGGCCTGGAATTCGCCGGCCCCTGCAACCTGCGCTTCGACGATACCAATCCCAGCAAGGAAGATCTCGAATACGTCGCCGCGATCCAGGACGATATCCGCTGGCTCGGCTTCGAATGGTCGGAGCTGCGCCATGCCTCGGATTATTTCGAGGTGTTCTATCGCAGCGCGCTCAAGCTGATCCGCGACGGCAAGGCCTTTGTCTGCGATCTCGATGCCGAACAGGTGCGCATCTATCGCGGCACGCTGACCGAACCAGGCCGCAACTCGCCGTTCCGCGACCGCAGCGTCGAAGAAAACCTCGATCTGTTCCAGCGCATGCGCGCCGGTGAATTTCCCGATGGCGCGCGCACCCTGCGCGCGAAGATCGACATGACCAGTGGCAACATCAACCTGCGCGATCCGGCGATCTACCGCATCCGCCACGTGCACCACCAGAACACCGGCGACGCCTGGCCGATCTACCCGATGTACGACTACGCGCACTGCATCTCCGACGCACTCGAAGGCATCACGCATTCGCTGTGCACGCTGGAATTCGAGGATCACCGTCCGTTGTACGACTGGTGCATCGACCACATCGATCTCGCCGGCAACCCCGACCTGTGGCAGCCACTGGTCGCCGCCGGCCTGAAGACCGTCATCAGCAAGCCGCGACAGATCGAGTTCTCGCGCCTGAACATCAACTACACCGTGATGAGCAAGCGCAAGCTCATGGCTCTGGTCAACGAAGGCCTGGTCGCGGGCTGGGACGATCCGCGCATGCCGACGCTGCAAGGCCTGCGTCGTCGCGGTTACACACCGGCCAGCCTGCGCCTGCTCGCCGACCGCGTCGGCATCAGCAAGCAGAATTCGCTGATCGATTTCTCCATCCTCGAAGGCTGCGTGCGCGAGGACCTCGATGCCAACGCGCCGCGGCGCATGGCGGTGATCGATCCGCTGAAAGTGATCATCGACAACCTCGACGCGCACCACGAGGAAACGCTGACCTTCTCCAATCATCCCAAGAACGAAGCCTTCGGCAGCCGCAGCGTGCCGTTCTCGCGTGAGCTGTGGATCGAGCGCGAGGATTTCATGGAAGTGCCGCCGAAAGGTTTCCACCGCCTCGTGCCCGGTGGCGAAGTACGCCTGCGCGGCGTCGGCATCGTCAAATGCGTGGACGTGGTGAAGGACGGCGATACGGTGACCGCGCTGCATTGCACGCTCGACCCCGAATCGCGAGCCGGCCTGCCCGGTGCCGACCGCAAGATCAAGGGCACCATCCACTGGCTCAGCGCGCGCCATGCCGTGCCGGCGGAAATCCGCCTCTACGATCGCCTGTTCTCGGTCGCTGATCCCGACAACGACGAAGGTGGCCGCGACTATCACGAATGCATCAATCCGGAATCGGTGCGACACGTGCGCGGCTATGTCGAACCGGTTGCCGCCGGCGCCGCGGTCGAACAGAACCTGCAGTTCGAGCGCCTGGGCTATTTCGTCGCCGACCGTCGCGACCATCGTGAAACGCATCCGGTGTTCAACCGCACCGTCACGTTGCGCGACAGCTGGTCGAAGCCGGCCTGAGCATGAGCCGCGACGCGCACAGCGGCGCCTGTCTGTGCGGTGGCATCCGCTACCGCATCACTGCGCCCCTGCGCGACATCGCGCATTGCCATTGCTCGATGTGCCGCCGCAACAGCGGTGGCATCGTCACCACCTGGGTGACGGTGCCGCGCGCGGACTTCGTGCTCAGCCAGGGCGAATTGAAAAGCTACCAGTCGAGCCGCAGCACGCATCGGCAGTTCTGTCCCGACTGCGGTGCGTTGATCGCGTTGTTCACCGACCTCGCGCCGGAATCGGTGGACGTGACCGTCGCGACGCTGGATCATCCCGAGGATCACCGGCCGCATCGCCACATCTGGTTCCGCGATCGCCTGCCCTGGCTCGACCTCGACAAGGAGCTTCCGCATGAAGACGGCGAAACGTATTAGAACCGCGTGTACGACGGCGCTGTTGCTGATCCTCGCCGCCTGCGCCGCGTCGCAGGGCAACGGCACCGCACCATCGGCTGCCGCGCCGCCACTGGCCTCGACACCGACGACCACGGCGTCTTCCGCCTCGGCATCGACATCCGCACCCACGCCGGCCCCCGCAACGACGGTGATGACGACAACGCCTGCCACCGACATCGCCGCCGCGATCACCACGCCAGCAAAGAAATTCCAGATCGCCGCGATCGACCAGCATTGCAAGACCGATGCCGACTGCGCGATCAAGGATGTCGGCAGCTGCTGCGGCTATCGTCCCGCCTGCGTGAACATCGACAGCAAGACGCATCCGGAACAGGTGAAGGCGCAATGCGCCAAGAGCGGCCAGATGGGCATCTGCGGTTTTCCGTCGATCTCCGGCTGCCAATGCGTTTCCGGCCAATGCGCGGTGCGCAATGGCACCGGCAACAACAATCCTCTGGGGACGTGATGCTTTACGGACAGATCCATCTCACGCTACCGCCCTGGATCCACGATGAAGTGGACGCCACCCGCGTTTATGCCGACAACGAAAGCCGCATCGCGCTGGCGATCGACCTGTCGCGGCGCAACGTCGCGCATCGCAGCGGCGGACCATTCGGCGCGGCGGTATTCAACGAAGCCGGGCGCCTGATCGGCATCGGCGTCAATCGCGTCGTGCCTTCGAACTGCTCGATCGCCCACGCCGAGATGATGGCGGTGGCGACCTGCCAACAACGCATGCAGCGCTTCCGTCTCAACGACGGCGACGGCGATGGCGATGGTCGCATCATCCTGGCGACGTCGTCGCAGCCCTGCGCGATGTGCTACGGCGCGCTGATCTGGGCCGGCATCGACGAACTGCTGATCGCCGCACGCAGCGACGACGTGCAGACGCTCGCCGGTTTCGACGAAGGCCCGCTGCCCGCCGACTGGGCCGGCGAATTGGAAAAACGCGGCATCCGCGTGCAACGCGATCTGATGCGCGATCACGCGCGTGACGTGCTGCGCGACTACGGCGAGAGCGGCGTTGTTTATTGATTCTTCTCATGTAGGAGCGACGCAAGTCGCGACACGCCTCCGTAACGTAAATAAATCGCGACTTGCGTCGCTCCTACATGGATTGGACACGCGATGATCGCTGAAGGCCTGCTCTGCTACTGCCGCCCCGGCTTCGAGCCCGAGCTTGCCGCCGAACTGAGCGAACGCGCGGCGCTCGCCGGCATCGCGGGCTATGCGCGCACCGAGCGCAACAGCGGCTTCGTGCAATTCCTCGGCGAACACGGCGCGGCGATGTCGAAGGCGCTGCCGTATTCCGGCCTGATCTTCGCGCGACAGAAATTGCGCCTGCTTGCCGAGTTGAAGGATATTGATCCGAAAGACCGCATCGCGCCGATGTTCGACGCGCTCGCCGGCCGTGGTCGTTACGGCGATCTGTGGGTCGAACATCCCGATTCCGACGAATCGCGACAACTCGCCGGACTGGCACGTTCATTCGCCAATGCACTGCGCCCGGCGTTGCGCCAGCGCGGCCTGCTCACCGACAAGGAAGATCCGCGCCTGCCGCGCCTGCATGTCTGCTTTCTCGATGGCAATCACGCGCTGCTCGCGGCCGGCGATGTCCGCGACGGCTCGCTATGGCCGCTGGGCGTGCCGCGCCTGCGCCAGCTCAGCGAAGCGCCGAGTCGTTCCGCGCTCAAGCTCGAAGAAGCGATCCTCACACTGATGACGCCCGACGAACGCGAGCGCCTGCTCAAGCCGGGCATGAACGCCGCCGACCTCGGCGCCGCACCTGGTGGCTGGAGCTGGGTGCTCGCGCGCCAGCACATCCGCGTTGCCGCGATCGACAACGGCCCGCTGGCCGAATCCGCGCTCGCCACCGGAATCATCGAGCACATCCGCGCCGATGGTTTCCTCTGGACACCGCCGAAGCCGCTGGACTGGATGGTCTGCGACATGGTCGAGTCGCCGCGAAAAGTCGCGACGCGCATGGCCGAGTGGTTCGCCCACGACGGCTGTCAGCACTCGATCTTCAACCTCAAGCTGCCGATGAAAAAGCGCTGGGACGAAACCCGGATGTGCCTGGAACTGTTCGAAAACAAAGCCGGCAAACCACTGATCGTCCGCGCCCGCCAGCTCTACCACGATCGCGAGGAAATCACCGTTTTCGCGAGCAATCCCGAGGCCCGTCCGCGTGCGCTGTGATCGCTTGATCCGTGCGCTGGGCATCGTGCCGCTGGCTTTTTTTCTGTTGCCGCTCTGCGTGCAGGCACAGAGCCAGTCGTCGTACTTCGCCGCCGCTGATCTCGATCACGACAAACGCCTGTCGCTGGTCGAATTCCAGGAGTGGATGAGCTACGCCTTCCATCGTATGGACGCCAATCACAACGACGTCCTCGAACCCGAGGAACAACACGTGACGCGAGCCACGCGACTCACGCTGGCGGAGTTGCATACGCGCCAGGCCGAGCAATTCCGTCGTCAGGACAAGAACGGCGACGGTTACCTGAGCCAGAAAGAATTCCTCGCACCGCCGGGCTGATGCGAAACCCGTAGGAGCCAGCTTGCTGGCGACACCGCATAGGGTCGACGGCCTCGATCGTCGCAATCAGATGGACAATGCCGTAGTCACTGCCTGGATAAACAGAGTCGCCAGCAAGCTGGCTCCTACGGGCGACTACAACCCCGCTGCACGCTTCCACAGAAACTGCCCGAGCATCGGCAGCTTGCCTGCGAGGCCGAGGGCATGACCGCGCAGCAACGTCGGCAACACGGCATCGTTCGAGAACGCCGCGTTGATCGCCTCGAACGAGTAGGCCGCCAACGCGTTCTCGCTGCTGCGACTGCGCGCCCAGCGCGCGAGGCGGTGCGGCGCACTGAAATCGCGACGATCAGCGAGCGCCGACCGCACCGAATCGCGCAACGCCGCGACATCGCGCAGGCCGAGATTCACGCCCTGCCCTGCCAGCGGATGCACGGCGTGCGCGGCGTCGCCGATCAGCGCGATCCGGCCGCTGACCATTTCACTGGCCAGCTGTCGGCGCAGCGGGAACGAGGCACGCGTCGAAACTGAAATCACGTCGCCGAGACGGGCGTCGAAAGCCCGCGTGAGCTCGCGACAAAAAGCCGCATCATCGACGGACAGCAAGCGCGCCGCTTCGTGTTCCGGCAATGTCCAGACGATCGAGCTGCGGCCGTCCCTGCAAGGCAGGAATGCCAGCGGGCCGGTCGGCAGGAAGCGTTGCCAGGCAGTGTCTTCATGCGCGTGCTGTGTACTCACGTATGCGACGACGCCGCATTGCCCGTAGTCGCGTTCGGTGACACTCAAGCCGATCAGATCGCGAACGCGCGAAGTGGCACCATCGGCGCCAAGCACGAGCTTCGCATGTAGACGCTGGCCATTGGCGAGCGTGACCGTCGCAGCATCGGCATCCTGTTCCAGCGCTTCCAGGCGCTCCGGGCAATGCCGCTCGATGCGTGCGTCGGCGACGATCGCAGCCCACAGGCGATCGACCAGCAGGCCGTGTTCGACGATATGACCCAGGCACTGGCGGCCCAACGCATCGGCATCGAAATCCAGCTCACCGCCGCCGCCCGCGTCCCAGACGCGCATCCGCCGATACGGCTGCGCGCGCGCGGCGACGACCTGCGGCCACACCGCCAGCGCTTCCAGCAAAGTCTGCGAATCGGGAGCGAAGGCATAGACGCGCAGATCGTGCGACTCCGCCCGCCAAGGCTTGGGCTCGTGCGCTTCGACGATCGCGACACGCAGGCCTTCGTTCGCCAATGCCAGCGCCGCGGCCGCCCCGACCACGCCCGCACCGATGATGACAACATCGAAAGCGCCGCGCCGCGTCATGCTCGGCCCCGCGCCAGCGCCGGCACTTGTCCGCGCAAACCCATCGCGCCCGAGAGCAGCGGCGCCGAAAGACCTTCGCTGTTGCCGATCGCGAGCAAACCGAGCGAGCGCAGCAGGTGCATCGGGAAACTGTCGTTGGCAGTGATGCGCGCCAGGCCGTCGCTGAATGCCAGCGTGCGCTCGCGATCTTCGCGACGCGCTTCGACGTAGGTCGACAACAACGCGGCATCGCCGGGGTCGTCGCCATCGAGCAATTCCGCGAGCATCAAGGCATCGCGCAGGCCGAGATTGAAACCCTGCGCACCGATCGGATGGATGGTCTGCGCGGCATTGCCCATCAACAGACTGCGCGGCGCATCGAGGCGTTCGGCGAGCACGCGCACCAGCGGATAGGCGTTGCGCTTGCCGACGCGAAAAATTCGCCCGGCGCGCCAGCCGAAACGCTGCTGGAAATAGTCGATGAAGCCGGTGTCGTCGAGCGCCAAAACACCCGCCGCGTCTTCGCGCGCGACGCCGCAGACCGCGCCGTAATCGCGGCCCATCGGCAGCAACGCGACCGGACCCTGTTCGCTGAAGCGCTCGTAGGCGGTGCCGTCGGCGGCGCGATCGGCGGCCAGGCTGCAGACGAGCAGCGTCTGCTGGTAATCGTGTTCGATCGTGCCGATACCCAATGCCGTGCGCACGAAAGATCGCGTGCCGTCAGCAGCGATCAGCAATCGCGTGCGCAGCGTGCGCGTTGCGTCGTCCTGCTGGATCTGTACGCTCACGTCGTGATCGCCCGGGCTGACCGCGCTGACCGTCGCCGGACGCAGACGCTGCAGATTCCTGATTTCGGACAGGCGCATTTCCAGTGCCGCGCCGAGATCGCTGGCCAGCACCACCGCGCCGAAACCTTCGCGACCGACATCGCCGGCATCCAGGCGCACCGCGCCGAAATCGCCGACGCGGCTCACGTGCAACTTACGGATCGGCGAAGGTGCGGTCGGCAGTTTCGCCAATACGCCCAGCGCCGCGAGCGCATTGAGGCTGGCCGCGGACAGTGCGAGCTTGCGCGTATCGAAACCGGGCGGACTCAGATCGGGCGCAGTGGCCTCGACCAGCGCGACCCGATACCCCGAGCCTTCCAGCGCACAGGCCAGGCTGGCGCCGACCAGACCGGCACCGACCACGAGGATATCGACGGCCATAGCTTCGACGTGTTCGCTCATCGGCAAATGATACCCGCCGCCCGGGGTCTCCCGGGTGGCCGAGTTCCGCTAGAATGTCCGGCGATTCTCCTGGAAGCACGATCATGAACCTGACCACCAGCCAGCGCGCGGGAATCCTGTTGGCGCTCGCCCTCGTGATGATGGGCACGCGCATCAACCATTTCTCCGCGATACCCGACGCCTCCTGGGCCCTGTTCTTCATCGGCGGCTTTTATCTGCGCGGCATCAGCCGCTGGGCATTCCCGCTGCTGATGGCGCTGGCCGTCGCCGTCGACTGGTACGTGATCACCGCCAGCGGCCTCGGCTTCTGGGATCACTACTGCGTCTCTGCCGCGTACTGGTTCCTGGTGCCGTCCTATTTCAGCCTCTGGTTCGGCGGCCTGTGGCTGCGCAAGCATTACCAGGGCTTGAGCCTGGCTAGTTTCGGCTTGCTCGCGCTGAGTTTTCTGGTTTCGGTCACCGCCTGCGACGTGATCTCGAACGGCAGCTTCTACTGGCTCAGCGACAGCGTGCACGGCGCAACATTTGCCGGCTGGATCAAGAATCTTGGCGACTGGTACCTGCCCTATCTCTACACCGCGTCGATATACGTCGCCGGCGCGGCCGTGCTGCACGTCGTGGTCGCGTTGATTGCCGGCAAATTGCCGGCTACGGCGAAGGCGGACAGCCGCACCGCACTCTGAAGGATCCGTCGCCATGGGCAACCGTCTTTCCAAGATCTACACCCGCACGGGCGATGACGGTTCGACGGGACTCGGCGACGGCTCCCGCGTCTCGAAGGATTCGGCGCGCGTCGCCGCTTACGGCACGGTCGATGAAGCCAACTCGGCGATCGGCCTGATCCTCGCCGGCGACATTCCCGAGGACGTGCGCACCGTACTGGTTTCGGTGCAGCACCAGTTGTTCGATCTTGGCGGCGAACTGTGCATTCCCGGTCATTCGGCGATCCTCCCTGCCGACATCGACCGCCTCGAGCAGCAGCTCGATGCTTTCAACGCCGATCTGCCGCCGCTCAAGGATTTCATCCTGCCCGGTGGCGGCATGCCCGCCGCGCACTGCCACCTGGCGCGGACGATCTGCCGTCGCGCCGAACGCGAAGTGGTGACGCTCGCGCATCACGACGCGGTGCGCCCGGAAGCGATCCGTTTCCTCAACCGCCTGTCCGACCTGTTGTTCGTGATCGCGCGCGTGCTCGCCCGTGCCAGCGGCCACGGCGAGGTGCTCTGGAATCACGAACGCCGCAAGGGCTGAGGCCGATGCGGGTCTACAGCCACCCTGCCTGCCTGGCGCACGTGCCCGGCGCCGGCCATCCGGAATGCCCCGCCCGCCTCGACGCCGTGGCCGGCGCGCTGCGCGCGGCCTTGCCAAAGCTTGACTGGCAACTCGCGCCCGCCGCCACGCGTGAGCAGATCGGCCGCGTGCACAGCGCCGAGCTGATCGCCACCGTTCTCGACACGGTGGTCAGCGAAACAATTCGCCTCGATGCCGATACCGCGCTGTCGCCCGATTCCGCCGAAGCGGCGCTGCGCGCGGCCGGCGCCGGCACCGCTGCCGTCGACTGGGTACTCGCAGGGAAGCATCGCCGCGCCTTCTGCGCCGTGCGCCCGCCCGGTCACCATGCAACGCAGCGCACCGCGATGGGTTTTTGCCTGTTCAACTCGATCGCCATTGCCGCCGCGCATGCGCTCAAGGCGCACGGACTTGAGCGCGTGAGCATCGTCGATTTCGACGTCCATCACGGCAATGGCACGCAGGATATTTTCCAGCGCGATCGCCGCGTGCAATACCTCAGCTCGCACCAGATTCCGCTGTACCCGGGCACGGGTCGTTCCGACGAGCACGGCGTCGGCAACATCCACAATGCCGAGCTGCCGCCGGGTAGCGGCGCCGCGGTTTTCCGCGCGGTGTGGACGAATACGCTGCTGCCGCAGCTCGCCACTTTCGAACCGCAGTTGCTGCTCATCTCCGCGGGTTTCGATGCTCACCACCTCGACCCGCTGGCCGACCTCAAGCTCGAGGCCGCTGATTTTCACTGGCTCAGCAGCGAGCTCGCCGCCTTGGCCGACGCGCATTGCCAGGGCCGGGTGGTCTCGATGCTTGAGGGCGGCTACAGCCTGACGGCACTGCGCGAATGCAGCGTCGCGCATTTGCAGGGACTGGCGCGGGCCGCGAGCACGCAATGACCAGAACGAATCCGGGCACCGAAGCCAATGTCCAGCCGGCCATTTCGTTTGCCCGTGCCGGCAAATTGCCGGGGCACTGGTCGCTCGGCTCGGGCTAGAATGCAGCCGTTGTGACTTTCCAGGACTGCCCTGTGCGTCGATCCCCGCTGCGTTTGCTGCCACTCTGCCTCGCGATCTCCGGTGCCGTGCATGCACAGGCCACCGTCGACAAGGCCGACAAACCCCAATGGCAGCTCTGCGCCAATCCGGGCACGCTGCCCTGGTTCGTGGAGCGGCAGCCGGCGGCCGGCGATCGCATCGGCACCCCCTCGGATATCGTCGGCGATGCGCTCGACCTGAAGAAGGACGACGTCACGGTATTTTCCGGCAATGTCGTGCTCACGCATGCCGACCAGTGGCTGCATACCGACAAGATCACCTACACGCATCCGACCGAGCAGTTCGTCAGCGACGGCCCCGTCCAATACCAGGATTATTCGGTGCGCCTGACCGCCGACAAGGCCTCGGGCGACCAGAAGGCCGACACGATCACGCTCGACCAGGTGACGTACCAGTTCAACCAGCAGCTCGGCAACGGCACCTCCAAACGCGCGGTGATGAAAGGCGAGATCGGCGAACTCAGTTCGGCTACGTATTCCACCTGCCCGCCGACGCAGCAGCAATGGCAGTTCCGCGCCAGCAAGATCCGTGTCAACAACGAAACTGCGACCGGCGTCGCCACCAATGTCTCGCTGCGCCTGGGCCGCATCCCGGTGCTGTGGTTGCCGGTGATCAGCTTCCCGACCGACAACCGCCGCCGCACCGGCGTGCTCTCGCCTACCGTAGGGCGCGACGATCACAACGGCCTCGACATCAAGCTGCCGGTTTATCTCAACCTCGCGCCGAACTACGACGCAACGTTGACGCCGCGCTGGCTGTCCAAGCGCGGGCTGATGCTGGAGGGCGAGTTCCGCTACCTCACGGAGAATTCGCGCGGCACGTTCGAGGGCACGTTCCTGCCCGACGACAAACTCACCGGCCACGACCGCGGTTACGTCAGCATCGACCACACCACCACGCTCAATCGCCACTGGTACCTGAGCGCGAATCTCAAGAACGTCAGCGATGTCGATTATTTCAGCGACTTCGGCGATTCGATCGCCAACACTTCGATCTCGCTGGTCGACAGCCAGCTCGGTTTGTTCGGTCGCGGCAAATACTGGTCGGCCAGCCTCAGCGCCGAAGAATGGCAGATCACCAATCCGCTGATCGCGCCGGGCAACGAGCCCTACCGGCGTCTGCCGCGCCTGCAGGCGAGCGCGTTCCGCCCGCTCACGCATTGGCTGGAAGCCGGCGTGTCCGCCGAAGCCGTGCGCTTCAGCCATGAAAACCGCCCGGACGCCGGCACCCGCGTCGACCTGCAGCCATACATCCGCATGCCGTTCAGCGGCAGCGCCTGGTTCATCACGCCGCAATTGTCCTGGCGTTACACCGCGTATTCGCTCAACGACAATCTCGCCGCCGCCAACGCCAGCGGCGATCATTCGCTGAGCCGCAGCCTGCCAATTGCCAGTGTCGATGCCGGCGCGTACTTCGAGCGCGATTTTTCCTGGGGTGGCAGCAGCTATGTACAGACGCTCGAGCCGCGCCTGTATTACCTGCGCGTGCCCTATCGCAACCAGGACAATCTTCCAGTCTTCGATACCGCCGAGCTGACCTTCGGCTGGACCTCGCTGTTCCGCGACAACCGCTTCGGCGGCGCCGACCGGCAGTCCGACGCCAACCAGCTGACACTGGCTTTGGGCAGCCGCGTCCTGAGCAATGCCGATGGCCGCGAGCGCCTCAGCGTCGGCCTTGGCCACATCACCTACTTCGACACCCCGCGCGTCGGCCTGCCCGGCACGCCGGCATTGTCGGACAAGGGCAGCGCCTGGATCGCCACCGCCGATCTGGCCCTGCGCGACAACTGGACCGTCGGCATGACCCAGCAATGGGATGCCGACAAACACCTCACTCAGCTCTCGTCGATCCGCAGCCAGGTCAGTTTCGGACAGGGCGGCGTATTCAACGCGTCCTATCGCTACCGCCGCGACCTGCTGGAACAAACCGACCTCAGCCTTGTCCTACCGCTGAACCAGAACTGGAGCCTGTACGGCCGATGGGAGTACTCCTTGCGGGACAACCAGACTCTGGAAGCGCTGGCGGGTTTCGAAAAACGCAGTTGCTGCGTCGCGATCCGCCTGCTGGGCCGGCAATATATCCGCAGCGCCAGCAGCCGCCAGAACCTCGGCCTGTATCTTGAAATCGAACTCACCGGCCTCGGCAGCTTCGGGCGCGACACGGCCCGCCTGCTGCAGAATGCTATTCTTGGCTATCCCCGCTGACCTGCCGCGCCCCACTGGCGCGCCCCGGAGTGTCTGAAACGATGAAACCGATCTTCCCCTTCATTCTCGCCGGCCTTCTTGCCGCCGGTCCGGCCTTCGCACAAACGGCTCCGACGACCACCCTGGACGGCATCGCCGCCGTGGTCGACGAGGACGTGATCCTGCGCAGTGAGCTCGACCGCGCCGTCGCCAACATCACCGCCCAGTACGCCAGCCAGCCCGGTCAGTTGCCGCCGCGCGACATCCTCGAAAAACAGGTCCTTGAGCGCCTGATCCTGATGCATCTGCAGATCGGCCGTGCGGCCGATTCCGGCATCCAGATCAGCGATGCGGAACTGCAGCAGGCCGTCGCCGCCGTCGCAGGCCAAAACAAGATGACCGTTGACCAGCTGCGCCAGCGTCTGGCCGCAGAAAACCTGAACTTCGACGAATTCCGCAACAACCTGCGCGATGAAGTCACCGTCCAGCGCCTGCGCCAGCGCTACATCCAGTCCAAGGTCACCATCAGCGAGGCCGAAATCGACCAGCTGCTGGCGACCCAGAAAATCGGCGGCGAAGAACTCCGTCTCGCCAACATCCAGATCGCCCTACCCGACGGCGCCACGCCAGACCAGATCGCCGTTGCCAGCAAGAAAGTGCTGGAGATCAAGGGCATGGTCGAACGCGGCGAACTGGATTTCCATTCGGCCGCGATCCGCTTCTCCCAGGGCCAGAATGCCCTCGACGGCGGCGAGCTGGGCTGGCGCACCTACGATGCGATCCCGCCGCTGTTCGCCAGCGTCCTGCGCGGCATGAAGCCGGGCCAGATCACCGATCCGGTGCGCGGCCCGAACGGTTTCCAGATCGTGCAGCTGGAAGAATCCCGTCAGCCGCAGCCGCAGAAGATCACCCAGTTCAAGGCGCTCGACATCCTCGTGCGCACCAGCGAGCTGGTCAATGCCGAAGCTGCACGCCAGAAGATCCAGGCGCTGCGTGACCGCATCGCCGGTGGCGAGGATTTCGCCAAGGTCGCCAAGGAAGCCTCGGAAGACACCCTGACCCGCAACAACGGCGGCGACATGGGCTGGTTCGTGGCCGATCAGTGGGGCACCAGCGTCAGCGAACAGATCAAGCGTCTTGCCGACGGCGAACTCTCGCCGATCTTCCAGAGCGACATCGGTTTCCACCTGATCAAGCGCGTGGGTTCGCGCGAGCAGGATGTCACCGACGAAAACCGTCGCAATCAGGCCCGCGAAATCATCGGCAACCGCAAGGGCGATGAGGAATACGAGCGCTTCCTGCGCCAGATCCGCTCCGAGGCCTATGTCGAAACCCGATTGGGTTCCTGAGTCATCGTGCGCCCGCGGCTAGCCCTGATTCCGGGCGAACCTGCGGGCGTCGGGCCTGAACTCTGCGTGCGCCTGGCCCAGACACGGCAACCTGCCGATCTGGTCGCTATCGCCGATCCCGATGCGCTGCTCGCCGCTGCGGCGGCGCTGTCGCTGCCATTGACACTGCGTGAGCCCGGCACCGACTGCGTGCCCGGCGAGCTTGCGATCCAGCCGCTCAAGCAATCCCGGCTCACGCGCTTCGGCCACGCCGACCCCGCCAATGCCCGTGCGGTCATCGATGCCCTTCTCGCTGGCGGCCGCGGCTGTCTCGACGGTAGTTTTCATGGCTTGGTCACCGGCCCGGTCAACAAGGCCAGCATCAATGCCGGTGGTATCGCCTACACCGGCACCACCGAGCTGCTCGCCGCACAGGCTGGTACCGACGTGGTGATGATGCTCGCCAACCCGGGCCTGCGCGTCGCTCTCGTCACCACACACCTGCCGCTACGCGCGGTCGCCGATGCGATCACGCCGGTCGCCCTCGTGCGCACGCTGCGCATCCTGCATGCTGCACTACGCCGGGATTTCGCCATCGCCGTGCCGCGCATCGCAGTGTTGGGCCTCAACCCCCATGCCGGCGAAGACGGCGTGCTCGGCCAGGAGGAAATAAACACCATCGCGCCGGTGCTGGCGAAATTGCGCAGCGAAGGCATGACCCTGATCGGCCCACTGCCCGCCGACACGGCCTTCCTTCCGCAGAAACTCGCCGGCTTCGATGCCGTCTTGGCGATGTATCACGACCAGGGCCTGCCGGTGCTCAAGTACGCCGGTTTCGAGCAGGCGGTGAACATCACGCTCGGCCTGCCCTACCCGCGCGTCGCCGTCGATCACGGCACCGCGCTCGAACTCGCCGGCAAAGGCAGCGCCGATCCCTCCAGCCTCATCGCCGCCGTCGAGCTGTGTGCACGACTGGCACAACAAAGGGCGCAGCCATGAGCCATTTCAAGGATCCGCCGAAGAAGAATCTCGGCCAGCATTTCCTCACCGACCGCAGCGTGATCGACAACATCGTGCACGCGCTCAACCTCAAGCCCGGCGACAATCTCGTCGAGATCGGCCCCGGCCAGGGCGCGATCACTTTTCCGCTGCTGAAAAAGCACGGCGCGCTGACGGTGATCGAATTCGATCGCGACCTGATCACGCCGCTGATGGAAGCGTCCGAAGGCATCGGCGATCTCGCCATCATCCACAAAGATGTGCTCAAGGTGGATTTCGCCAAGCTTGCCGGCGATGGCCGCGTGCGTCTGGTCGGCAACCTGCCCTACAACATCTCCACGCCGATCCTGTTTCATGTGCTCGAACACGCCGAAGCGATCGTCGACATGCACTTCATGCTGCAGAAGGAAGTCGTCGATCGCATGGGCGCCGAGCCCGGCAGCAAGGTCTATGGCCGGCTCAGCGTGATGCTGCAGGCGGTCTGCCAGGTGACTCCTTTGTTCACGATCGGACCAAACGCGTTCCGGCCGCCGCCAAAAGTCGATTCGGCTGTCGTTCGCCTCGTGCCCAAACCCGCAGACCAGATCGGCATCGTCGATCCGGCGCTGTTCGAGGCCCTTGTGCGCAACGCTTTCGGCCAGCGCCGCAAGACCCTGCGCAACGCCGTGCAGCAGCTGTGCAGCGGCGACGACATAGCCGCCGCCGGCCTGCGTCCCGACGCCCGTGCCGAGCAATTGCCGGTGTCGGATTTCATCGCCCTGGCCAATCACCTCGCAAAACACGCCGCCACCGCCGCAACTTTGTAAGATGGGCTCATGACCGCGCCGCTGCACGCCATCGATGTGAATGTCGACACCCGTTTCCTCGCCGACCAGTCGGCGCCCGAAGACGGCCGTTTCGTATTCGCCTACACCATCCGCATTTCCAATCGCGGCCAGGTGCCGGCGCGATTGATTAGCCGGCACTGGCTGATCACCGACGACAACGGCAAGGTCCAGGAAGTACGCGGTGAAGGCGTGGTCGGCGAACAACCCTGGCTGCGTCCGGGCGACGATTTCGAATACACCTCCGGCGCCGTGCTTGAAACCGCGCTGGGCACCATGGAAGGCAGCTACCAGATGCTCGCCGACGACGGCACGTCCTTCGATGCCCCGATCGCCGCG
>Ga0208525_1000028_pt1 | contig 19733 bp, 18 predicted proteins | sample SoimicmetaGmgHMC_FD_188342 | JGI IMG/M metagenome (GOLD analysis project Ga0208525, IMG submission 188342) | Soil and rhizosphere microbial communities from Laval, Canada - mgHMC (SPAdes) (version 2) | ecosystem: Environmental > Terrestrial > Soil > Agricultural land | place: Laval, Canada...
ACCGGCGACATCGGTGCGTTCGCCGGGCGCGCATACCAGCCCAGGATTGCTTCGCGCCATTGCGGGTCGGCGCGCGCATCGCGGCGCGTGGCGTCGGCCGCGGAGGTGTATTCCCATTCCGCCCAGGTCGGCAGGCGCGCGTTCTGCGCTTCGCAGAACGCCGTGGCGGCGAACCAGCTCACCTCGGTGACCGCTTGCTGCGGCAATGCCGTGGCGCCCGGTTGCAAGGGCGCCGACCAGTGCGCGAGGTAGTGGCCGCGCTCGGCGAATATCGACGGCACGCGATCGCGCCGCCATTCCGGATGGCGGCGCACGAACGCGAGGAATTCGCCATTGGTCACCGGCCGCTTCATCATCGCGAATGCCGGTACCTGGCGTTTGCCGTTGCCGTCTTCGTAGCGGATCACCGATTTGTATTCGCCGGCGGGAATGCGCACATAACCGCCATCGGCCCGCGCCACGACCGCCAACAGCAACAGCAGCGCGGGTGCGAAGCGACGCATCGTCAATGCGCCGCGCCCTGCGGCCGCGGCGTGCTGGCGCGGACGCGGGCAACATCGGCGGCGCTGACGCGACCACCCTTGTTGCCCCAGCTGTTGAGCACGAAGGTGAGGATGTTGGCCACCTCGTCGTCATTGAGCTGGCTCATCGGCGGCATCACCGAATTGAAGTTGTTGCCGTTCACCGTGACCGGCCCGGAGAAACCGTTGAGCACGATGCCGAGCGCGCGGTGGGTATCGGCGGCGAGGAAATCCGATTTCGCCAGCGGCGGGAACACGTTCGGGATGCCGGTGCCGGTGGGCTGGTGGCATACCGAGCAGGTGCCGTTGAACAGGGCGCCGCCGGCCTGCACCTGCTGTTCCAGCGTGAGCGCGCCGGCGGCATTGGCGGTGGCTGCCGCCGCTACGGGCGCGGCACTGACCGCCTTGTCGCCGAGGTAGACGCTGTCGACTTCCTTGCCCGAATACACCGCCTTGTTCTCCGGCCCTTCGATCTTGATCATGCCGAGCGCGCCCTTGTTGAAGGCGCGGAACAGCGAATGGTCGACGATGACGCCAGTGCCGGGGATTTCGGTATGGAATTCGACGATCGCCGAACCGCCGGCGGGCACCAGGGTCGTCTGCACGTTTTCCTGGAAATGCGTGCCGCCTTCGGTCCAGACCTTGTCGAAGATCTCGCCGATCACATGGAAGCTGGACGTGAGGTTGGGGCCGCCATTGCCGACGTACAAGCGCACGGTCTCGCCGACCTTGGCCTGCAGCGCCTTGTCGCCGAGCAGCGATCCTTCCGAGCCGTTGAACAGCACGTAGGTCGGGTTCTCGTCGATCGCCTTCTGCATGTCGAACGGTTGCGCGCCTTTCTCGCGGTACTTGCCCACGGTGTAGAAATCGCCCTGCATCACGTAGTACTCGCGGTCGACGTCCGGTAGCCCCTGCGGCGGTTCGACCAGGATCAACCCGTACATGCCGTTGGCGACGTGCATGCCGACCGGGGCGGTCGCGCAGTGATAGACGAACAGTCCGGCATTGAGCGCCTTGAAGGTGAACTGCGAAGCGTGCCCGGGCGCGGTGAAGCTCGATGCCGCGCCGCCGCCCGGACCGGTGACGGCATGCAGGTCGATGTTGTGCGGCATCTTCGAGTCGGGATGGTTCTTGAGATGGAACTCCACCGTGTCGCCCTGGCGCACGCGGATGAAGCTGCCCGGCACCGTGCCGCCGAAGGTCCAGAAGGTGTATTTCACGCCTTCGGAAATTTCCTTCTCGACTTCACGCACTTCCAGTTCGACGATCACTTTCGCGGGCGTGTGGCGATGCGTCGCTGGCGGCACCAGCGGCGGCGAGGTCAGTACCGCGTGGATCGGTTCGCCCTGCGGCGGACCGAAGTCGCCCGCCGCCGAGCCGCCGGTATCGGCCGGTATTTTGGTTTCCGGAAGCGGTGCCTTTGCCTGGCAACCCGCCAGGAGGACGACGGCCGCGAGCAGCGAGACGGTGGCGTGGCGTTTCATGTGATCTCCCCGGGTAGCAATGTCAGACGATCTTTTCGGCCACGTTGCGCCGTCGACGGGCGCGACGCATTGATCTGCATCAATTGCAGCGGTCAGGACGCCAGCAGCCGGAAGATTCCCGCAGGATGGTGGGCCACGGCCACGCTGATGATGAAGCCGTAGACCAGCAAGGCTGCGGCAAACGCCAGGGCGCGCTGGCGCGGACTGCGACCGCGTTTGAGCGCGATCGAGCCCAGTACCACGTACACCGCCAGCAGGCAGACCTTGGTGGTCAGCCAGGCATCGACGAACGGCGCCTGGTGCAGGATCGTCGCCAGCATCAGCGCCGCAGTCAGCAGCACGCTGTCGATGCCGTAGCTGAGCAGGCGCAGCGGCAGCGCCATCGCCCAGCGCCTGCCGGCGAGCACAAGCAGGCCGCGCAGGAAGAACAGGCCGCCGCTGGCGATCACGGCGGCGATATGGATCCACTTGATCTGCAGGTAGTACTCGATCATCCGTTCAGTCCGGTTTGCCGTCCGCGCGCGGGCGCAGATAGATCGCCAGCGAACGCAGCACCCAGGGCGTGAAGGCAACCAGCCAGAAGATGCCTGCGACGGCCTGCCAGGCGAGCGCATCGACGCGCACCTCGGCGACGATGCGCAGCAACGCGACCGCCTGCACCAGCACGAAGGCGAACGTTGCTGTCGGTCCCAATTCCAGCACGCGGCCCGAGTGTCCCTGCGTGACGCGGGTAACCATCGCCACCAGCAGGCTGCCGAAGTAGCCGATGAACAGCGCGTGTGCCGGCGCGCGTCCGAACAGGTATTGGTCGGTCGCGGCGAACCACAGGCTTTGCCCCGCGTACATCGCGAACGCGACCGGCAGCCAGGCGAAGCCAAGCAGCAGCACGCGCAGCAACGCCGGCATCGTCGCGCTGCGCGGCCACCAGCGCACGAGCAGGAACAGGCACAGCGCCGCCATCGGCAGATCGCACAGCCACAGCCACGCGTAACCGTGCACCAGCTCCAGGCCCAGGTGCGCGAGCGTCAGAAACCAGAACAGCGCCAGCGCCGGCATCGGTTTGAACGGGCGGTAGTCCGGCAGCGCGACGCTGGCGAAGAACGGGATCATCCGGTGGTTCACGGTGAAGTAGACCGGCAGCAGGAATCCGAACGCGGCGAACTTGATCGCCGCGAACATCAGGCGGGGATTGCCGGTGAACAGATAGGCGAACACCAGGCCGAGGCCGATCAGTCCGAAAAACAGCGCCGCCGCGGCGCTGATCGCATGCCAGGTGGTTTTGCTTTCCTGCCACAGCAGCGACAACAGGATGACCAGACCAACCAGCCAGCCGGTGAAGGTGAGCAGCAAGCCCAGATAAAGGCAGGATGGAATACCCCAGAGCCCGACCAGGGTCAGCAGTTGTCCGCCGAGCAGGCCGAAGCCGACCGGCACGTAATGCCAGCGCACCAGCGCCGGCAGCGACATCCAGCGCGGAAACACGGTCATCAGGAAGCCGAAGATGAAAGGCGGCAACACCTGGTATTGCATCACCAGCGCATGCATCCAGCCCGCGGGGATCGCCGGTTGCGGCATCGCGAACTGCGGCCAGCGCGCGTTGACCAGCCACAGCGTCCACCACGCCATGGCGAGCAGGACATTTCCGGCGCCGACGAAGAACAGCAGTCGGTGCGGCGCCGCCGCCAGCAGGCGCGGCGAAAACGTGGTGCTGTCGACGCGCAAAGGTGAATCCATTGTCACTGCTTCCCGGTCGATAGCTGCAGGCGGCGCGGCATCGCAACGAGTGCGACGCCGCGACGGTCTTGCGACGACATCCTCAGGTTTCCGGCAGCGCCGCACCCAGTGCCTCGGACTGGCGGCGTGGCGCCAGCCACAGGCGCAGCACGAACCACGACAGCGTCAGCGCACCCGCCGCGAACACCGTGTCGCCGGGCACGCGCATCCATACCAGCACATCGATGATCGGCCGGCCCATGAATTCCGCCGAGCGCGCATACCAGTAGCCATGTTCGAGCACGGCGTTGAGCTGCAACAGGCCGAGCGGCAACAGGGTGAACAGCGCCATCATCGACAGGCCGGCATTCAAGGTCCAGAAGCTGATCCGCAGCGGCTTGTCCTGCCAATGCACGTCGGGCAGCAAGCCGCGTACGCAAAACAGCATCAGGCCGATGCCGAGCATGCCGTACACGCCCATCAGCGCGGTGTGGCCGTGCAGCGCCGTCAGGTTGAGTCCCTGCATGTAGTAAAGCGCGAGCGGCGTGTTGATCAGGAAACCGAACAGCCCGGCGCCGACCAGGTTCCAGAACGAGACCGCGATGAAGAACATGATCGGCCAGCGATAGCGTGCCATCCACGGTGTCGCCTGGCTGTGGTTCCAGGTTTCGTAGGCTTCCATGCCGATGAAGGCCAGCGGCACCACTTCCAGCGCCGAGAACGATGCGCCCAGCGCCACAACCGCCGTCGTGGTGCCGGTGAAGTAGAGATGGTGGAACGTACCGAGCACGCCGCCCGCCATGAACACGACCGTCGCGAACAGCACGTTCACCGTCGCCGTGCGCCCGCGCACCAGTCCCAGCTTGACGAACAGGAAGGACATCACCGCGACTGCGAATACCTCGAAGAATCCTTCCACCCAGAGATGCACGACCCACCAGCGCCAGTACTCGACCATTGACAGGTGCGTGTGCTCGCCCCACATCAGGCCGGCGGCGTAGAACAGGCCAATCGCGATTGTCGACAGGAACAACAGGCCGACGATCGAGGACATCTCGTCCTTGCGCACCAGCGCCGGCCAAAGTGCCCGACCCATCAGCAGCAGCCAGAGCATCAGGCCGACGAACAGGAAGGCCTGCCAGAAGCGACCGATGTCGACGTATTCCCAGCCCTGGTGACCGAACCAGAAATTGTTCGCAAGACCAAGCTTTTGCATCACCGCGAACCATTGCCCGGTGAACGCACCGACCACGATCAGCACCAGGCAGCCAAAAAGGAAGTTGACGCCCGCGCGCTGCCATTTCGGCTCATGACCGGAAATCGCCGGTGCGATGTACAGCCCGGTGCCCAGCCAGGCGGTGGCGATCCAGAGCACAGCCAATTGCGTGTGCCAACTGCGCGTCAGCGAATAGGGAAGGATTTCGGCGAGCTTGAAGCCGTAGAACTCGCGGCCCTCGACCTGGAAATGCGCCGTCGTCGCGCCCAGCAGGATCTGCACCAGGAACAAGGCCAGCACCAGCCAGAAATATTTCGCCGTCGCTTTCATTGACGGCGAGATCGTGATGCCGCGCAACGGGTCGTTGGCCGGCGGCGTCGGCGCGATGTCCTTGCCGTGGTAGACGGCGTAGTGCCAGCCGAGCAATCCGATGCCGGCGAGCATGAAGAGCACGCTGAACACCGTCCACAGGAAGGCACTGGGTGTCGGTCCATTGCCTACCAGCGGCTCATACGGCCAGTTGTTGGTATACGAGGTTGAGCCGTCGGGGCGGTTCGCCACCGTCGCCCATGCTGTCCAGAAAAAGAAGCCGGTCAGCTGCCGCCGATGCTCGTCGCTGTCGACGGTGCCGTCCTTCATCGCATAGGTTTCGCGCAGGGCGGCGGTCGCCGGGTCGTTGCTGAAGAGACTTTCGTAATGCGCGGCGACTTGCGCCATCGCCTCGGCGCGTTCATCGGCGATCGTCAGCGTGCCGCTGCGCGAGTCGTAGCCGTTGCGACGGATGTCGGGCTTAAGCTCGGCCTGCAGTTTCGCCTGCGTGCCGGCATCGAGCTGCGCGAACGCCACGCCGAATTGCCGTTGTGCGCGCAGGTCCAGCCAGGCGACCGCTTCCCGGTGCAGCCAGTCGGCGCTCCAGTCGGGCGCCACCAGCGCGCCGTGGCCCCAGATGGAACCCAGCTGCTGGCCACCGAAGCTTTGCCAGACCATGCGGCCGGTTTCGATGTCGGCGCGGGTGTAGAGCGTGGTGCCGCTCGCCGTGACCACGCGCTCGGGCATGGGAGGCGCCTGGCGATGGATCTCGCCGCCCATCCACAGCAGGACGGCGAAGGTGGTTGCAAGCAGGGCTGCCAGGCACAGCCACAATTTCCGCGTTTGGCTCATGACGCCTCTCCACAAAGGGGATGACGCCATGCTCGCCGCCGCCGCCGCGGGTTGCCCTGACCCAGATCAAGTCCGCCCGATTGCGCGCGACGCGGACGCGGATCTGCTCAGTCGCGCAGCACCGCGCGTGCCAGTGCCTGCAGGCGCGCGGCATCGACGATTTCCAGTTCGCGACGATCGACCTGCACCAGGCCTTCGTCCTGGAAGCGGCGCAGCACGCGGCTGACGGTTTCCGGTGCCAGGCGCAGGTAGTTGGCCATGTCGGTGCGCGCCATCGTCAGGTGGAAACGGCTGGGCGAAAAGCCGCGCTCGGCGTGGCGGCGCGACAGCGACACCAGGAATGCTGCCAAGCGCTGGTCGGAGGAATAGTCGCCGGCCAGCAACGCCGCCTTGCCGATGTCCTGCGACAGCAGGCGGAACAACTGCGCCTGCAGGCCGGGAAGGCGCGTCGCCAGCATGGCCATCTTCGGGAACGAGAACCGGCACAGCATCACCGTGTCCAGCGCCACCGCATTGCACGGATAGCGCGCGTGGTGAATCGCGTTGAGGCCAATCACTTCGCCCGGCAGGAAAAAGCCGAGTACCTGTTCCTGCCCGGCGGGATCGAGCACGTAGGTTTTCACCGTACCGGCGCGCACCGCGGCGATCGCGGTGAACGCGTCGCCTTCGCGAAACAGGTGCTCGCCCTCATGGAAGGGGCCGACGTGTTCGACCAGCACGTGCAGGTCGTTGAGCGAAGCTTTGTCGAAACCCTGCGACAGGCAGGCGGCGGAAAACGCGCAAGTGCTGCAAAAGCGCAGCGCATCGCCATCGTCGGCGATCGCCGACGCGCGCGGGCGGCCGAGGGCGGGATCGCTCATCGCATCACTCCCGGGGCCCTGCTCAGATCATCTTCGAGAAGCGGGCCGGTTCGGAGCGAGGCTGGTGCAGGTAGCGGTCGAAGCATGCGGCGATGATACGCAGCAGCAGGCGTCCGCGTGCCGTGGCCCGGATCCGGGTCGCTTCGATCGTCACCAGACCGTCGGCGGCGAGCGATTGCAGGCGCTGCAGGTCCTCTTCGAAATAGGTCGCGAAGTGGATGCCGTGGCGTGCCTCCAGCGCGGCGATGTCGATCTCGCTGCGGCACATCAGTTGCTGGATGAGATCGGCGCGCAGCACGTCGTCGGCCCACAGCATCATGCCGCGCCAGACCGGCAGGCGGCCGTTGTCGATGGCGGCCTCCCAGGCGGGCAGGTCGCGCGGATTCTGGCTGTAGCTGTCGCCGATGTGGCTGATCGCACTCACGCCCAGGCCGATCAAGTCGCAGTCGGCGTGCGTGGTGTAACCCATGAAGTTGCGATGCAGGCCATCGTGTTCCTGCGCCAGCGAAAGCTCGTCGTCCGGCAGAGCGAAATGATCCATGCCGATGTAGCGGTAGCCGGCCAACGACAGCTTTTCGATCGCTAGTTGCAGCAGGCCGAGTTTCGCTTCCGGATCGGGTAGCTGCGACGCGTCGATCTGTTTCTGCGGGCGGAACAATTGTGGCAGGTGCGCGTAGCTGTACACCGCCAGGCGGTCCGGTCGCGCGGCGATCACGGTATCGAGCGTGCGCCCGAAACCGGCGGCGGTCTGCGCCGGCAGGCCATAGATCAGGTCGACGTTGACGGAGCGGAAGCCATGCTTGCGGCAGGCATCGATCACCGCCAGGGTTTCTTCCACCGACTGGATGCGATTGACTGCCGCCTGCACGACCGGATCGAAATCCTGCACGCCCAAGCTGGCGCGATTGAAGCCGAGGAAGGCCAGCGCTTCGATGTCGCTGCTGCCGACGCAGCGCGGATCGAGCTCGATGGAAAAATCGCGTTTCGGCGAGCTGCTGAAATGGAAATGCCGGCTCAGGCTCTCCATCATTTCGCCCAGCTGGCTGGCATTGAGGAAGTTTGGCGTGCCGCCGCCCAGATGCAGCTGCACCACGTCGCGATCGCGATCGAACAAGGGCGCCACCATCGCCACTTCCCGGACCAGTCGCGTCAGGTAGACGTCGGCACGGGAGTGGTCGCGGGTGATCACCCGGTTGCAGCCGCAGTAGAAACACGGGCTGAAACAAAACGGCACGTGCACATACAACGACAGGCGGCGCGGAATCGGATCGCCGTTGCTGAGTTTGGCGGCTTCGCGGAAGTCGCTTTCGCCGAACGCGCTGCTGAATTGCGGCGCGGTCGGGTACGAGGTGTAGCGCGGACCGGGGCCGTCGTAACGGCGCAGCAGGTCGGCATCGAAGGGCGGGATGGCGTTCATGCCCGAAGGCTAGCCGCCGCAGGACACGGCGGCCTTGACGCCGATCAAGCCGGGGCGCTGAAGGCGCGCCTGGCAGGCTGCCTGCCAGGGCGGGCTCAGTGGACGCTGAAAGCCAGTTCCCACGACGGCTTGCCGTCGATGTCGAACACCAGCGAGTACGCGCCGGGCGCCCAGCCGGCGTCCGGGTGGTAGTCGAAAATCACTGGCGTCAGGCCTTCCACCGCGGCGGCTTTTTCGGCCTTGTGGATTTCGGTGCCGGCCGCGTCCTTCCAGTGCAGGACCACGGTGGTGCTGGCGGTGTGGCCGTCGAGCATGATCTGCGCATAGACGGTATCGCCGGCGGCGAAATCCTTGATGTCCTTGGGCAGCGTGCCGGTGCTGGCATTGATGTGGTCGCCGGTAACGGCGAAGGCGGCGCTGACCGTGCTCACCACCGGCATCGGGGTCGGTGCCGGCGTCGGTGCGATCGTGGCGGCGGGTTCTGCGGCAGCCGGCGCGGGTGTCGGCGCAGCCTCGGGTTGGCAGGCGGCGACGAGCACGGCCAGGGTGAGCAGCGCGGGCAGGGCGAGACGCGGGGTGTTCGGGATCACGACGGGGCTCCGGAGCAGGGGATGGGTCAGGCGGTGGTGAGGGCGAGCGTCGGGCGCATCGCGGCGGCGACATCGGCGATGGTCCGGCGCAGCGGCGTCGATGGCGCGTAGCCGATCATCCGCGCCAGGCGCGAGCAATCGGGCACGCGACGTTCGATGTCCTGGAAGGAATCGCCGAAGACATCGCGATGGCTGATGTGCTGCACCGCCACGTTCGCGCCGACGACATCGTTCACCAGCGCGGCGAGGTCGTTGATGCTGATCTCTTCGTTGCTGCCGATGTTGAACACCGCGCCGTACGCCGCCGGCGTGGCCAGCAGCAGCGACAGGCTGCGCACGACATCGTGCACATGCGTGAAGCAGCGCGACTGCTCGCCGCTGCCATGCACCTGGATGTCGCGGCCGGCCAGCGCCGCTTCGACGAAGCGCGGCACCACCATGCCGTACTGGCCGATCTGGCGTGGGCCGATGGTGTTGAACAGGCGCGCGACCACGACCGGCACGGCGCGCTCCTTGAAATAGGCGATCGCCATGAACTCGTCGACGAGTTTCGCGCAGGCATAGCCCCAGCGATCGATCTCCGACGGTCCGATGCAGGGGTCGTTGTCCTCGCGCAGCGGCATCGTGGTGATCTTGCCGTAGACCTCGGAGGTGGAAGCGATCAGCACGGGCGTTCCGTCGCGCGCTGCCGCCTCGAGCACCGCATGGGTGCCGTTGACTGCGACCTCGAGCGTGCGGATGCGCTGCGTCATCACCCGCTGCACGCCGACGGCGGACGCGAGGTGATAGACGCAGTCGGCGCGGGCCACGTGCTTGGCGACCAAGGCCGCGTCGGTGACGCAGCCGCGGATGAAATCGACGGCTCCCGCGGCGATCGGTGCCTCGATATTGCGCAGGTGACCCGTGGACAGGTCGTCGAGGACGGTCACCGTATCGCCGGCGGCGACATGGTGGTCCAACAGATGGGAGCCGATGAAGCCGGCGCCGCCGGTGATCAATACGTGCATGGGGAAATCCGGAACATGAGCGGAAGCAAAGGGGCGCGTCAGGCGCGGCGGAAGCGCGCGACCATCGCGCCAAGGGCGTTGCTCAATCGCGGGTAGCGATCAAGCAACCGGTAGATGGTATCGGCACGCCGGTGCAGGAAGCGGTGTTCAGGCGCTGCGATGGCTGCCAGAGGCTGCCCTGCCGGCGCCGGGGGCGGCGACAGCGCCGCCTGCAATTCCTGCCATTCGCTACGGGTGATGGTCATGCGCAGTGCTTTCTGGTCGCGCGCGATCAGTGTGCGCGCACGCGCCAGCGCCGAATCGTGGGCGGTATCGGTGGCTTCGCCATCCCAGATCGTATTGCCCGGATGGATACGATATTCGGCGACCGGGAACAGGCGCTCGCTGGTTTCGAAAGGCCCGATGGTGGCCGCGCGCAACAGGAATTCGTAATCCTCCAGCGGCACGTGTTCGTCGGAAAAACGCAGCACGTCCGCGGGCAGGCGCGCGCGCGCCAGCACGTAGCTGTGGATCGGAATGAAGTTGTCGCGGAACAAATCGAAACGGCGCGAACCCCAGGCGAAAAAACCATCCTGTTTACGCCGGATGAAGTAGTAATCATCGAGGGCGTCGAGAAAAGCCAGGCGCGTGCCACCGACCGCGAGTACGGCGTCGGGACGCGCACGCAGGCGGGCGATCAGGCGTTCGTAACCGCGCTGGTAAACGATGTCGTCGTCGTCGAGAAACGCCAGGAATTCGCCGCGCGCGGCCTTGGCACCTTCGCTCAGCAAGCGCGCACGGGCATCGAAACCCGGCGCCGCCGGCACCGCGAGCACCTGATGGCTGACGCCATCGCGCCAGGGCTGCCGCGCCAGAGTTGCCTGCGCCGCCGCGAGGAATTCCGCGCTGGGTGCCTGCAATGCCAACACCACGTCGAGTTTTTTCCAGTGTTGGCAGGCCAACGAGAACAGAGCTTCGTCGAGCATCGGCAGACGCGCGATCGACGCCGAGCGGACGACGACGCTGAGTGTGTCGGTGAGCAACGCGTCGTTCATCGCGGCGCTCACCAGCGACCGGGCGCGTAATGCGCTGCGTTGACGAAATCGCTGACCAGGTAGTCGGCCTGGCGCAAGGCCGGCACCGGCGGCAAGGCCGGCAGGTCGTCGATGCTGCCGGCGAAACCCTGGCGCATCATCTCGGCCTCGACGCGCTGGCGTTGGCTGGGATTGCCCCATTTGTGCGCGAAATAGCGCTGGCTGACCAGGTTGAAGCGCAGGCGCAGGGCATCGGCGGGCCGGCCGGCGACGTCATGCGAGAACAGCGCCTTCGGCGCCAGCTTGACCTTGAGTCCGGCGGCGCGTGCACGCCAGGAATAATCGATGTCTTCCATGTACAGGAAAAAATTTTCGTCGAAGCCGCCGATCGCCGCGTACACCGCCCGCGGCACCAGCAGGCAGGCGCCCGAGGCCCAGGACGTGTCCAGCGTGCGGCGGTCGTAGAGCTTGGGATGTTCTTCGGGAAATTGCCGCGCCTCGACCAAGGTGGCGGCGTGGCGGCTGGCGACGCTGGCGAGTTCGCGCAGGCAATCGGCATGGAAAGCGCCGTCGGGATTGGCGCAGACCACGGCATCGACGCCCGGATCCTCGAAGCCCGCGTGCAGGAGGCGGTTGACCGCGCGCGCGAAGCCGACATTGCCTTCGCTGGGCAGCACGCGCGCCGGCGCGCCTGCCGGCAACGGTACCGGATCGCCGTTGTGGATCACCAGCACCGTCACGTCCGCGGGCGTGAAGTCCGGGCCGGCGCTGCTCATCGCCAGCGAGCGGAAAAACGCCGCCAGCTCATCGGGCTCGTTGTTGAATGTCACCAGTCCGATCGTCAGCCGCATCGCGGGGTCCCTTGCAATTCAAGAACGGCCGCGGCGACGCGGCCGAACCATGGCCCGCGCAACGTCGCGCAGGGCCCGACAAACTGCGCAATGCCCGCGAGATTGTCAACGCCGAGGCGCATTTACAGCCATTTGGCGCGGCGCAGCGCGAAGTACAGGACGACGCAGATACCCAGGGTGATGGCGATCATCGCCCAGTAGCCGTAGGGCTCGTCGAGCTCGGGCATGTGATGGAAATTCATGCCGTACCAGCTGGTCAGCAGCGTCGGCGCGGCCAGCAAGGACGCCCAGCCGGCGAGGCGCTTGACGATCTCGCCCTGCGCCACCGTCACCAGCGACAGGTTCACCGACATCGCCGCGGTCAGCATCTCGCGCATGGTGTCGACAGCTTCGTTCACGCGCACCACATGGTCGTGCACATCGCGCAGATAGACGCGCACTTCCTTGCGTATCAGCGTCGGGTGGAACTGCATCAGCTGGTTGAGCATGTCCTGCATCGGCGATGCCGCCAGACGCAGCTGCGTGAGGTCGCGCTTGAGTTCGTACAATCGGCGCACGGTCTCGCGGCGGTAATCCTCGGCGAAGATGTCCTTCTCGAGTTCGTTGAGCTCTTCCTGGAATTCGTTGACGATCGGGAAATAGTTGTCGACCACGGCATCGAGCACGGAATACAGGCCGTAACTCGGGCCGAGCTTCATCAGGTTCGGGCTCTTCTCGCAGCGCTCGCGCGCCGGACTGAAGGTCAGCGAGGCGCCGTGGCGCACGGTCAGCAGATAGCGCGGGCCGATGAAGATATGCGTCTCGCCGAATTCGATGTGGCCGCTGACCACCTGCGCGGTGTGCAGCACCATGAACAGCGAGTCGCCGTAGAGTTCGATCTTCGGACGCTGGTGCGCTTTCAACGCATCCTCAACCGCGAGCGGATGCAGGCAGAATTCTTCCTGCATCTTCAGCAGCAGCGGTTCGTCGGGTTCGTACAAACCGACCCAGACGAAGCTGGCGTCGTCGACCGCGAGCACGTCGCTGATCTGTTCGAGGGTGATCTCGGTCTTGCGCTTGCCGTCGCTGCAATACGCGACGACGTTGCGGACCATCGATGACTGCGGCGGGGCTTGGGCGCTATCCATCCCGGCATCATCGGCCAGCGTTGCCGCGCGCCGCAAGCTTTAAGCGCGTTTCGGCGCGAAGGTCCGGGCCAGCGCCCAGTGCAGGGGTAGCAGCAACAGCACCCATTCGACGTTTTCCTGCGGCCGCGACGGCAGGAATTTCAGGAAGCCGGCGATCGCCGCCGAACCCGCCAGCAGCCACAACAGAAGACGGAACGAGGGCGGCGCCGGCTTGCCGAACAGCACCGCCAGCGCACCCGGCAACAGCAACAAGCTCAATGGGCTGAGCAGCAACAGATTCTCGTTGCCGTAGCCGAATACATGCGCGCTGCCGAACCAGATGAACAGCATCAGCGCGCCCAGCACGCCGGCGAAAAACCAGAACGGCAGCGCCAGCGCCGCGAGCAGGCGCGGCCGGCGTTTGCCGATCCAGAGCGTGACCAGCGCCAGCGCGATGCCGATGAACATCGCCGGCACGCGCCAGCGCGGCATTTCCGTCGGCGGCAGCGACAGGTGATGCGGCAGCAGTATCGTTTCTTCGGCGACCAGCGGTCGACCATCGGCACGTTTGCTTTCGCGCAGCGAATCGCTCAAACGCATCGGAATGAAGGCTTCGTCCCAGCGCGACAGCGGTTTGTCGGCGGCGCCGGAAAGTCCGACGTGGAAGCCGAACGCCATCCATTTCGCCGGCCAGGCCAGACGCACCGATTCGCTGCGGTAGGTGTTGCCCTGCGAGCGTCCGGTCAGCTGCGCCTTGAGGTTTCCAGCGAGCGCGGTGTCGAGCATGTCGCGCACACGCGTCGAACAGTTGGCGAGGAAATAATCGTAGGTGTAGCGCGAGTTTTCCGGTTTGGCGTTTTCCGCCAGCGCATTCGCCAGTGCCGTCGCCTGTGCCGGATCGAGATCGATGCGCTGGTCGATCACGCCGCGACCTTTCGCTTCGTAACCGGCGAGATCCTCGGCCAGCGGCAGCGCTACCAGCTGGTAGCGCATTTTTCCGTGCACGAAATTGCCGATGAAACCCGGCTCGGAGGGATCGAAGAAACCGAAGTTGTACGAGGTCGACGTGCCGCTGGTCGGATCGGTGACGACGATCGCATCGTGGCCGAAGCGCTCCCAGAATTCCTCGCCCGGCGCCATCGTGATTACGTCGATGCGTGGTGCTGCGATGTCTGGCGCGGTGACGGTTGCCAGCGGCGCTGCAGCGGCTGGCGTCGATTCCGCCTGCCCGGCGCCAGCGGAAAGCATTAGCGCCAGCAGCGCCGATTCAATCAGGCGCATGCACGTTGACGACGAAGGAATGCACGCGGCGGCGATCGGCGCGGCCGACGCGGAAATGGAAGCGGTCGATGGTGAGTTCTTCGCCGGCTTCCGGCAGGTGGCCAATCGCAGCATTGATCAGGCCGCCGATGGTGTCGTACTCGTCATCGGGGAATTGCGCGCCGAATTGCTCGTTGAAATCGCTGATCGGCGTGAGCGCATCGACGGCGAACTGGCCGTCGGCCTGCGCGGCGATCATCTTCGCTTCGTCGCCGGCATCGTCGTGCTCGTCGTCGATCTCGCCGACGATCTGTTCAAGCACATCCTCGATGGTGATCAGGCCGGCGACGCCGCCATGTTCGTCGACGACGATCGCCATGTGATTGCGCGACAGGCGGAATTCCTTCAGCAGCACGTTCAGGCGTTTCGACTCCGGGATCAGCACCGCTGGGCGCAACACTTCGCGCACCTGGCCGGGGCCGCCGTCGGCGACGATGCCGCGCAGCAGGTCCTTGGCCAGCAGGATGCCGAGGATGTCGTCCTTGTCGTCGCCATGTACCGGGAAGCGCGAGTGGCCGGACTCGACCACCATCTTCATCAGTTCCAGGAAGGGTTCGTCGGCGGGCAGGGACACCATCTGCGAGCGCGGGATCATGATGTCGCCGACCTGCAGCTCGGACACGGCCAGCGCGCCCTCGAGCATCTTCAGGGTGTCGGCGCCAACCAGGCCATTGGCCTGGGCGTCGCGCAGGATCTCGACGAGGTCCTCGCGGGTCTGCGGTTCGCCGGAAAAGGCCAGGCTCAGGCGTTCGAGCCAGGAGCGCCGTTCCGGCGCGGAAGTACTGTCGGAGTCCTCGGACATGATTCTGGGGCAGGCGCCGATCGCGGCGGGGGGCCAGTTTAGCGTAAAGCCATGACCGGTCTGTGCCGGATCGGGCTCATCGCCTTGGTCGGCCCCGTTGTTGCAGGAACCGTGTCAATCCTCGGAGTAAGGGTCGTCGATGCCCATGCCGGCGAGGATCTGCCGCTCCAGCAACTCCATCGCCTCGGCCTCGCGGTCGTCCTCGTGGTCGAGGCCGAGCAGGTGCAGCACGCCGTGGATGGTGAGGTGGGCGTAATGCGCGGCGAGCAACTTGCCCTGCTCGCGCGCCTCGCGCGCCACCACCGGCGCGCAGATGACAAGGTCACCGAGCAACGGCAGCGTCACGCCCTCGGGCAACTCGGCAGGAAAACTCAACACGTTGGTCGCGTAATCCTTGCCGCGGTAATGCCGGTTCAAGGAGCGGCCTTCCTTGGTGTCGACCAGACGGATCGCGAGATCGGCCTTGCGGATGCGCCCCGCGCAAGCTGCCGCGGCCCAACGCTTGAAACTGACGGCGGCCGGCAGGCCAAGGCGTGGCAAACCATAGCTCACGCTGACATCAAGTTGGATCGGTCCGCGGGTCATGCGAGGGCATCGTCGGAGGGACGGCGCATCGTAACGCTGATGGGGGGTGTGGGGAATGCCCGACCCGCAGGCCGCGATAGCTGCGGGCATGCCGGATGTTTGCAGCCATCGCGTCGCTTCTCGTTTGAGTTTGGCGGCAAACCACTGTGGTCGTTCCGATTGTGGCCCCACAGCTCCGGAGTTAGGCTTCAATTGCGGCGTCGCTGCATATCGTGTTCAAAGTCGGCGTGTTAGCCATCGGAGATAGATCATGATTGCCAATCAATTGAGGACACGTTCCATGTTGGCCAAAGCGGCGGCACTCACAATCGCGCTTTGCTTCGCTTCACCCGTCTTCGCCAAGGACGATGCGTTGGCTCGCTACAGGGCGGCGGAAAAACTTGGCCATGCTGAGCTGAAAAAATTCGATACGTTGGACTTTGATGTGTACACGAACCAGAAGTGGGCTCGCTTCTCCGAGAGCCACGACAAAAATATTCTCGTTCACTATCCGGACGGTCACACGACTCGCGGGCTTGAGGCCCATATTGCCGAGCTGAAGCCCCAGTTCGTTTTCGCCCCGGATACTCATATCAAAGAGCACCCGGTAAAAGTTACCAACGGGGAATGGACCAGTGTCATTGGCGTCATGGAAGGCACTTTCAGTCAGCCGATGCCAACAGGTGACGGCAAGACGATTGCTCCCACCGGAAAGAAATTCAAACTGCAAATGGTGACAGTCGGCCACTGGAAGAATGGCGTCATGGATGAGGAGTACCTCTTCTGGGACAACCTGGCCTTCATGAAGCAGATCGGGCTGGCGCAGTAGGAAGAACGGGCTCAGGTTCACTTCTGTCGGCGCCTTGCGCCGTAAGTGAATCTGAGCCACCCCGGACTTCAGCCCCTTTTTTGTCGCCGCGCATCGCGCTCATGAGCGCTCCTACGAAAGTGTGTCAACTCTCGTGATCGGTGCGGCCATCGCGCAGGTCGTAGGCTTCGACGATGCGGGCGACCAGCGGGTGTCTTACGACGTCGCGGGCAGTGAAGAAGGTGAAGCTGATGCCTTCGACGCCGCGCAGCACATCGAGCGCGTCTTTTAGTCCGGATTTCTGCGTCTTGGGCAGGTCGATCTGCGAGAGGTCGCCGGTGACGACGGCGGTGGAGCCGTAGCCGATGCGGGTGAGGAACATCTTCATCTGTTCGATGGTGGTGTTCTGCGCTTCGTCGAGGATCACGTAGGCGTCGTTGAGGGTACGGCCGCGCATGTAGGCGAGCGGCGCGATCTCGATCACATTGCGCTCGATGAGCTTGGCGACTTTTTCCACGCCGAGCATTTCGTAGAGCGCGTCGTAGAGCGGACGAAGATATGGATCGATTTTCTGCGCGAGGTCGCCGGGCAGGAAACCGAGTTTTTCGCCGGCTTCCACCGCCGGGCGCACCAGCAGCAGGCGTTGCACGCGCGATTCGTTCAGCGCTTCGACGGCGCTGGCGACGGCGAGGAATGTCTTGCCGGTACCGGCAGGGCCGATGCCAAAATTGATGTCGTGCGTGGCGATCGCGTGCAGGTAGTTGGCCTGATTGGCGCCGCGGCCTTTGACGAAGCCGCGCTTGACCTTGATGGTGATGTCCTGCGGCTCGAAACCGCCGGCGTTGAGGCGGTCGACGTTGGCGGCATTCATGCGCAGATGGATCTTGTGTGGATCGAGCAGTTCGGTGGCGGTGTCGTCGTACAGGCTGCGCAGCAGGCGCTCGGTGCTCTTGATCGCGTCGTCGTCGCCGGTGATGCGGAAGATGCCGGCGCGATTGCCGATCTCTACGCCCAGGCGCAGTTCGATCTGGCGCAGGTGTTCGTCGAACGGACCGGCGAGATTGGCGAGGCGCTCGCTGTCCTCAGGTTGCAGGGCGAATTCGCGATGCGTGGTCATGCTCGTGGCGTGGTCGCCGGTTCGCGATCCGAAAAAATGGCCGCCAGTGCCAAACCCCAGCCCGCGCAGGCCAGCAGCATGCGCAGGATGCTGAAACCGGCCGCGGCCATCGGAAGGCCTTCGGCGGCGCCATTGCTGGCCGCATGCGTGGCCCAGTACTGGAAACCGAAACCGAGGATCACCTGCACGATGCCGGCGACCATCGCTGCTGCGGCGAACAGCGACACGCGCGGATGTTTTTGTTGCCGCGATACCGCCATCACCAGGCCAACGATCAGCAGGATCAGGATGGGCAGCGAAGTCAGCTGGCTCAGCAGCGAATAGATGCTGTTACTTGAACTCATCAGGATCGTGCTCCGGTTGTGGAAGTGGTTGCGTGTGTCAGGCAGAAATCGCCTCGTCGACGATGACACGACCACGCAGCGAATTGGCCATCACCTCGGTGATAACGACATCGACGAACTGCCCGATCATGCGCGGGTCACCGATGAAGTTCACGTAGCGCATGTTCTCGGTGCGGCCGGTGAGCTCGCTGGCGTCGCGGGTGCTGGTTTTTTCCACCAATACGCGTTGCGTAGTGCCGAGCATGCCTTGCGCGATCGCGCGGGCGTTGTCGTTGAGCAGCGCTTGCAGGCGCTTGAGGCGTTCGTGCTTGGTCGCTTCGTCGGTGTCGTCGGGCAGGTTCGCAGCGGGCGTACCCGGGCGCTTGGAATAGACGAAGCTGAAACTCTGGTCGAAACCGACATCGCGGATCAGGTTCATCGTCGCTTCGAAATCGCGCTCGCTCTCGCCTGGGAAGCCGACGATGAAATCCGAGCTGATGCAGATGCCGGGCTTGGCTTCGCGCAGGCGGCGCAGCTTGGCCTTGTATTCGAGCGCGGTGTGGTTGCGCTTCATCGCGGTGAGGATGCGGTCCGAGCCCGATTGCACCGGCAGGTGCAGATACGAGGCGAGCTCGGGCACGTCGCGGTGCGCCTCGATCAGCGAATCGGAAAATTCCAGCGGATGCGAGGTGGTGTAGCGGATGCGGCCGATGCCTTCGATGCGGGCGATCGCGCGGATGAGCAGGGCAAGATCCGCCAGCTCGCTGCTGTCGTGCATCGGGCCGCGATAGGCGTTGACGTTCTGGCCGAGCAGGTTCACTTCGCGCACGCCCTGGGCGGCGAGTTGCGCGACTTCGACGATGACGTCGTCGAAGGGCCGCGAGATTTCCTCGCCGCGCGTGTACGGCACCACGCAGAAGCTGCAGTATTTCGAGCAGCCTTCCATGATCGAAACGAAGGCGGTCGGGCCGTCGGCGCGCGGCTCGGGCAGGCGGTCGAACTTCTCGACTTCCGGGAAGCTGATGTCGACCTGCGGCTTGCCGGTGCTGCGGCGCGCGTCGAGCATGTCGGGCAGGCGGTGCAGGGTCTGCGGGCCGAACACCAGATCGACCTGCGGCGCGCGCTTGATGATCGCCGCGCCTTCCTGCGAGGCCACGCAGCCGCCGACGCCGATCACCAGGTTCGGGTTGGCGGCTTTCAGGGCTTTCCAGCGGCCAAGCTGGGAAAAGACTTTTTCCTGGGCTTTTTCGCGGATCGAGCAGGTGTTGATCAGGATGACGTCGGCTTCGGACTCGTTCTCGGTGAGTACGAGGCCGTGTTCGGCGGCGAGCACGTCGGCCATCTTGGTCGAGTCGTACTCGTTCATCTGGCAACCGTGGGTCTTGATGAAGAGTTTGCCGGTTGCCGGACGCGTGGCGGCCGGTGCGCCGGGGGCAGGCGGGTTGGGGGCGGAAATCCCGGTCATGGCGCTTAATCCGGTCGGGAGGAAAGGGCCGTTAGTGTAGGCGGACGGCTGCGGCAGAGCTATCGATATCGGCTGTAAGTACTTGGAATTTCAGAGGGAAGGGTGGAAACTCCGGCCCCATGGGGAGCCGCCACCTGCTTTTGCTGTTGAGTCTGTGCGTCGCCGCACCGGCGACCGCGGGCACGCTGTATCGCTGTGTCGGTGCCGATGGTGTGCCCAACTACACCAGCAAGCGGGCATCGGGCGCGGTCTGCTCGGTGGTTGCGCAGACCGCGTACACGCCGCCGGCGCGAACATCGCCGGTGCTGATACCCGCTGCATCGTCCGGCCCTTCGGCGACAACACCCGCAATCGCAGCGACGACCGCGACCGCACCGGTTGCCGCTGCGAAGAAG
>Ga0208525_1000032_pt1 | contig 18900 bp, 16 predicted proteins | sample SoimicmetaGmgHMC_FD_188342 | JGI IMG/M metagenome (GOLD analysis project Ga0208525, IMG submission 188342) | Soil and rhizosphere microbial communities from Laval, Canada - mgHMC (SPAdes) (version 2) | ecosystem: Environmental > Terrestrial > Soil > Agricultural land | place: Laval, Canada...
CGCGCCCGCGCCGTATCGATTTTCCACCCACACGTCTTCTGTTCGAAATCGCACCGAAAGAAGAGACACCGGCGCGCACACCCTGGTGGCTCACGCTGCTGCGGCTGGCTTTGGCGACACTCGTCATCGTCGCTGCAGCCGGACCGCTGTGGAATCCTCCGCTCGCAACGGCGAATAGGGCCGCTCCGTTATTGATCTTGCTCGACGATGGCTGGCCCGCGGCCGCATCATGGGATGCGCGGCTGCGCACCGCTGATGAAATGATCGCTCGTGCCGAGGCCGACAATCGCGGCGTCGCCGTCCTTCCGTTATCGGAAACGGCGCGTGATATTTCCCTGCAGCTTGCCGGGGCGACCCGCGTGCAGATCAAACAAATCACGCCAAAGCCTTATGGAATCGACCGCACTGAAGCGCTGCCGCTGATCGAACGCTTTCTCTCAAGCGCGTCGGATATCGAGGTCATCTGGCTCTCGGACGGCATCGATCTCGGCAAGGGAAGCGTTTTCGTCGAGGGCTTGAAGCGCGCCGGGCCGGACCCAACGTCCGAAAAAGTCATCGATTCCCTCGAAACCATCCGCGACTTCGACCTTGGCATCGGCGCAACGCTCACGCTCTTCGCGGACTCTCTCCTCAGTCTGCAGCACGCCGGTAAGGAAGGAACTGCGGTCACGCTCGCCGACCGGAGGGCCCTCGGGGAGACACCCGACGACGTCCGACGCGAGCTCGGGCTCCTCGGCCAGCAGCGGCTGCACCACACCGCGAGGCCGCTTGATCTTCGGTGCCGGCGTCGGATTGCTCACGTTGAGCATCCGTCGCTGGGGCGCGTATCCGGATGGCGTCGCCTTCGCCGTGTTGTTGATGAACTGCGCCGCGCCCTGGATCGACCTGCACACGCGGCCGCGCATCTACGGAGAAATGCCGCCGCCATGAATGCCTTCCGTGGCCAGGCGATACGCGCGGCGTCCTTGCTCGGACTGATCGCGCTGTTCGCGATCGCGGTATTGGCTGGTGTGCATGCTCTGACGCGCGCCGACATCGCCGCCGCTGAAAATCTGGCGCAGCGACGCGCGCTGGCGATCGTGCTGCCGATGGATCGCTACGACAACGACGCGCTCACCGATATCGTTTCCGTACGGGCCGAAAGCTGGCTGGGCAGCGCCACGCCGATGACGGTGCGCCGGGCCAGGAAACACGGCAAGAATGCGGCACTGGTACTCGACGTGATCGCGCCCGACGGCTACGCCGGCCCGATCCACTTGCTGGTCGGCGTCGATGCCGGCGGTCGCATTACCGGCGTCCGCGTCACTGCACACCGGGAAACACCCGGACTCGGCGATACCATCGATGCGAGCAAGAGCGACTGGATCAAGCGCTTTACCGGACGCTTTCTCGGCAATCCTCCTGCCGAACGCTGGGCGGTGAAACGCGACGGCGGCGACTTCGACCAATTCGCCGAAGCGACGATCACGCCACGCGCCGTAGTCGCGGCGGTCAGCCGCTGCCTGCAATTCGTCGCGCGGCATGGTCGTGAAATCTACGCCGCGCCGGTGGGAACCACGCTGCGTTTCGACGACGCCCCGGAAAAGGCGCCTGTTCAATGAGTGAGTCTTCGCCGAAATCCATCCTGGAATATGGGCTGTCCAGCGGCAATGTCGGTCTGGTGCAGTTGCTGGGTTTGTGCCCTCTGCTCGCGGTCAGCAGCAATGCCGTGAACGCGCTCGGCCTGGGATTGGCGACCGCGCTGGCACTGACGATCACCAACACCCTCGTCGCGACGATCCGCAAAATCACTCGTCACGACGTGCGCATTCCGGTTTTCGTGATCGTGATCGCCACCGTCGTCACCGCGATCGAGTTGGCGATGCGCGCCTGGCTGCCGGAACTGCACGCGGCGATCGGACTGTTCGTGCCGCTGATCGTGAGCAACTGCGCACTGATGGGTCGTGCCGAAGCGTACGCGTCGCGCAATTCGCCGGCACGCGCGGCGCTGGATGGTTTCGCGATCGGTCTCGGCTTTCTCTGGGTGTTGCTGGCGATCGGCATGATCCGCGAACTGCTGGGCACCGGTTATCTGTTTGCCGGCGCCGGACAACTGCTGCATCTGCCCTGGCTGGAAATCACTGTCGCCGCTGGGTATCCGGGCTTCCTGCTTGCAACGCTGCCGATTGGCGCGTTCCTGGTGTTGGCCGGATTGATCGCGTTGCGGCAATGGCATCAACTCCGCCGCAACACCCGTCAAGGAAGCAACGACGCATGAAGCTGCAAGATCGTCGCGAACTGTTCGCGCGCCTGGCCGAGCTCAATCCGCATCCGAAGACCGAACTGGAGTACTCCTCGCCATTCGAACTGCTGGTCGCGGTGATCCTGTCCGCGCAGGCCACCGATGTCGGCGTCAACAAGGCGACACGCAAGCTCTATCCCGTGGCGAACACGCCGGCGAAAATCCTCGCGCTGGGCGAGGATGGCCTGAAGAAATACATCAGCACGATCGGCCTGTTCAACGCCAAGGCCGCCAATGTCATCGCGACCTGCCGGCTGCTGATCGAACGCCACCATGGCGAAGTGCCGCGTGATCGGGAATCGCTGGAGGCACTGCCAGGCGTCGGCCGCAAGACCGCGAACGTGGTCCTCAACACCGCGTTCGGCGAGCCGACGATGGCCGTGGACACGCATATATTCCGCGTCGCCAATCGCACCGGACTGGCTCCGGGCAAGACCGTGCGTCAGGTAGAAGACAGTTTGATTAAAGCGGTGCCGCCGGAATACCAGATGGATGCGCACCACTGGCTGATCCTGCACGGGCGCTACGTGTGCAAGGCGCGCAAGCCCGATTGCCCGCAATGCGTGATCCGCGACCTGTGCCGGTTCAAGCAGAAAACGATCGCCTGACTGGCGAAAGCGCGACCATCACGATGACGTCGCATCGCCGTCATATGTCTGGATTGTCACAATAACGAAACCTTTACGCCCTAACCTGCGCCGGTCTTCCAACACCCCGCAGGGATCCCCATGAAATTGCTGCCCAACCTTCTCGCCGTCGCCGTGCTCGCGGGTCTGTCCGCTCCGGCGTTCGCCGAAACCGAGTTCGACGTCATCGGCGGCTCGGAAATTTCCTTCGAAGGCCTGCTGCAGGCCGATTTCAACAAGTACAACGCCGACGTCGCACAGTTGGGCAGTACCGGCGGCACCACAGCCGGCGACGGCATCGACTACGACCAGGGCATGCGTCGCGCCGAGCTGGTGTTCAAGGGCAAGGGCCCGGGCATGTGGAGCTGGGTGGTGGGCTACGACGCCCGCGCCGACAAGTTCCTCGACGTCAACGTCAACTACAAGTTCAGCGGTTTCACCTCGCTGACGGTGGGCCAGTTCAAGCAGCCCAACAGCCTGGAAGAACTTAGCAGCACCAAGAACAACGATTTCATCGCCAAGGCGATGACCACCAATCTGCAGGGTCTGTCGCGCCGCGTCGGCGTCGGCATTACCACCGGTGGTGACAACTGGACGCTGACTGGCAGCGCCTTCACCCGCGAGCTGACCCGCAACCTCACCGCCGGCAACGGCTTCGGTGCACGCATCGCCTGGGCGCCGATCAACGAGACCGGCAACATCCTGCACCTCGGCCTGTCGGCAGTGGAATTCGATGCACGTGATGGCGGCAATGCCGTCGGCACCGCCAACTTCGATCGCGATGGCCGCGCGCGCTTCCGCGTGCGTCCGGACTCCGATCTGACCGGCACGCGCCTGATCGACTCGGGACAGTTCACCGACGCCAACAAGATCCGCACGCTGGGTGCCGAAGCCGCCTGGATCCACGGGCCGATCAAGCTGCAAGCCGAGTACATGAAGAGCAACATCTCGCGCGACAGCAATCCCGACTACGGCGCGGACAGCTGGTACGTCTCGGGCGTCTGGAACATCACCGGCGAGAGCTGGGGCTGGAAGACCGGCACGATCACCACGCCCCTGCCCAACGAGCCTGCCAGTGGCATGTGGCAGCTGGGTCTGCGCTACGACAAGGCTGATCTCAACGACGGCAACCTCGTGCCGGTCGCGGGCAAGCCGCCGCAGGTCGTGGGCGTGCTCGGTGGCAAGGAAGACAACATCACTGTCGGCGTGAACTGGTACTGGCGCTCGAACTTCAAGTTCTCGCTCAACTACGTGAAGGTCAACAGTGACCGCTACATCACCAAGACCAGCGCGACCTATTCGCTGGATCCGGCGCTCAACAGCCACACCTTCAACGCCGTGGTCGACGACAGCCCGAACATCCTCGAACTGCGCGCGCAGCTTTACTGGTAAATCCGGCCCGATGGCCAATTGCAAAGCCGGGCGGGCTCAAATCGCCCGGCTTTGTGACAGATGTAACCGGCTTGTCACATTGGTCCGCGACCATGCGCCCTGTCCGGCCCACCGCCTGCCTTTCGCAAGGAGCAACAACGTGTCCATGACGTTCAAATCCAACCTTCGCATGTTCGCCTTCGGCCTCACCGCCCTGGCCGGCATGAGCGCCCAGGCCGCCAATGTCACCGGCGCCGGCGCATCCTTCGTGTATCCGGTGATGTCCAAATGGTCCGCTGACTACAACAAGGCGACCGGCAACAAGATCAACTACCAGTCGATCGGTTCGGGTGGCGGTATCGCCCAGATCAAGGCCGCGACCGTCGATTTCGGTTCCTCCGATGCGCCGCTCAAGCCGGAAGAACTCGCGCAGTTCGGCCTAGGCCAGTTTCCCTCGGTGATCGGCGGCGTCGTGCCGGTGGTCCACGTCCCGGGCATCGCCGCTGGCAAGATCCGCTTCACCGGCCCGCTGCTGGCCAATATCTTTCTCGGCAAGGTCACTATGTGGAACGATCCCGCGATCGTCGCCATCAATCCCGGCCTGACCCTGCCCGCCACCAAGATCACTGTCGTGCATCGCTCGGATGGCTCCGGCACCACCTTCAACTTCGCCAACTACCTGGCCAAGGTCAGCCCGGAATGGAAAGCCAGCGTCGGTGAAGGCACCGCCGTGAAGTGGCCGACGGGCCTCGGCGGCAAGGGCAACGAAGGCGTTGCCGCCTACGTCAAGCAGCTCAACGGCGGCATCGGCTACGTCGAACTGTCCTACGCGCTGCAGAACAAGATGGCCTACGCCGCGATGCAGAACGCCGCCGGCAAGTGGGTCCTGCCCAGCGACGAGAGCTTCGCCGCCGCCGCCGCGAGCGCCGACTGGGCGCACGCCAAGGACTTCTACCTGGTGATCACCAATGCGCCCGGCGATGCTTCCTGGCCGATCACCGCGACCAACTTCATCATCATGTACAAGCAGCCCAAGAACGCCGAATCGTCCAAGGCCGCCAAGGAATATTTCCGCTGGGTCTACGCCAATGGCGACGCCCAGGCCAAGGCGCTCGACTACGTGCCGCTGCCCGCCCCGCTGGTCAAGCAGATCGAGACCTACTGGGCTGCCAACTTCAAGTTCTGAGTTTCATCGTTCGACCACACGCGCACCCTGACGGTGCGCGTGTTTTTTTCTGCAGCACGCCAACTTCTCCTCGCATAGATCCTCCATGACCAGCGAAGCCGCCACACTGCCTGCATCGAGTACACGCGAAACGACCGACAACCGCATCGACGCGATCTTCCGCGGCGGCGTCGCCGTCGCCGGTCTTTCCGTCCTCGCGGCGCTCGCCGGCGCGGCGCTGTCGATGCTCTGGGGCGGTCGTGAGGCGTTCGAAACCTTCGGCTGGAAATTCTTCACCACCGCCGACTGGGACGTTGGTGCGCGCAACTTCGGCGCGCTGGTGCCGATCTTCGGCACGCTGGTCACCGCGCTGATCGCGATGATCATCGCCGTGCCGGTGAGTTTCGGCATCGCGCTGTTTCTGACCGAAGTCGCGCCGACGAGATTGCGTGCGCCGCTTGCCGCCGCCATCGAATTGCTCGCCGGCATTCCCTCGATCATCTACGGCATGTGGGGCCTTTTCATCCTCGCACCGTATCTGGGCGAACACGTCTATCCCTGGATCAACGACAACCTCGGGCAACTACCGGTGGTCGGCCCGTTGTTTCAAGGCCCGCCGCTGGGAATCGGTATGCTCACCGCCGGACTCGTGCTGGCGATCATGGTCATCCCTTTCATCAGTTCGGTGATGCGCGAAGTCTTCCTGACCGTACCCAGCCGTTTGAAAGAATCCGCGTACGCACTCGGCGCAACCACATGGGAAGTGGTCTGGGACATCGTCCTGCCGTACACGCGTTCGGCGGTGATCGGCGGCATCTTCCTCGGTCTCGGCCGTGCGCTCGGCGAAACCATGGCGGTCACGTTCGTGATCGGCAACGCTTATCAACTCAGTGCCGGCCTGCTCGAACCCGGCACCTCGATCGCTGCGACCATCGCCAACGAATTTGGTGAAGCGGTCGATCCGCTGCACCGCTCGGCGCTGCTCGCACTCGGCTTCGTGCTGTTCGTGATCACCTTAATCGTGCTGGCGGCGGCAAAATTCCTGCTGCTGCGCCTGCAACGCCAGGAGGGTAAGTAATGTCTGCCGCCTCGGAAAAACTTTATCGCTACCGGCGCATGAAGAATCTGCTGGCACTGGTGTTGTCCGCGCTCGCAGCGCTGTTCGGCCTGTTCTGGCTGGTGTGGATTCTCTGGGTCACGCTGAGCAAGGGCATGAGCCATCTCAATCTTGGCCTGTTCACGCAGATGACGCCTGCGGCTGGCGAAGACGGCGGCATGCTCAACGCCTTCACCGGCAGCCTGGAAATCGGCCTGCTCGCGATCGTGATCGGTACCCCCGTCGGCATCGCCGCCGGCACCTACCTCGCCGAGTACGTCAATCACAGCAAGCTCGGCACCGTGATCCGCTTCATGAACGACATCCTGTTGTCGGCACCATCGATCGTGCTGGGCATGTTCGTCTACATCACCGTCGTCGTGCCGATGGGCCACGCCTCGGCCTTCGCCGGCTCGATCGCCCTGGCTTTCATCGCGCTGCCAGTAATCGTGCGCACCACCGACGAGATGCTCCGTCTGGTCCCGAGCACGATGCGCGAAGCCGCGCTGTCGCTGGGCATCCCGCAATGGAAGGTCACCGTGCAGGTGCTGTATCGCGCGGCCCTGCCCGGCATCACCACCGGCGTGCTGCTGGCGTTCGCGCGCATCAGCGGCGAGACCGCGCCGCTGCTGTTCACCGCTGGCGGCAACCAGTATTTCACCGCGAACGTGCTCGAGCCGATGGCCAGCGTGCCGACGGTGATGAACAACTTCGCGATGAGTCCGTTCGAGAACTGGAACGGCCTGGCCTGGGCCGCCGCTTTCTGCATGACGCTGTTCGTCCTCGCGCTGGGTATCCTTGCCCGCGCCATTTTGCTTCGCAACAAGGTCAGCCATGACTGATATGAATTTCGCCGCCGCTACCACCCTCACCTCGGTGACCGAACAGGTTTCCGCGCGCGCCAAGCTCAGCGCCAACAACGTCGACTTTTTCTACAAGGGCGCGCAGGCGCTCAAGGGCATCAACCTCAACGTGCCCGAGAAGAAGATCACCGCGCTGATCGGCCCGTCCGGCTGCGGCAAGTCGACGCTGCTGCGCGTGTTCAACCGCATCTATTCGCTGTACCCGGGCCAGGAAGCACGCGGCGAGGTGCTGCTCGATGGCGAGAACATTCTCGACCCGAAGTATTCGCTCAACCGTCTGCGCAGCAAAGTCGGCATGGTGTTCCAGAAGCCGGTGCCGTTCCCGATGTCGATCTACGACAACGTCGCCTACGGCATCCGCCATCACGAAACTCTGCCGCGCAAGGTGATGGACGAACGCGTCGAGCAGGCGCTGCGTCAGGCCGCACTCTGGGATGAGGTCAAGGACAAGCTCAAGAACAATGCGCTGGGTCTCTCCGGCGGCCAGCAGCAGCGTCTGTGCATCGCCCGCGCGATCGCGCTGCGCCCGCAGGTGTTGCTGTTCGACGAACCGACCTCTGCGCTCGACCCGATCGCGACCGGCAAGATCGAGCAGCTGTTCGCCGAACTCAAGCAGCAGTTCACCATCCTCATCGTCACCCACAACATGCAACAGGCCGCGCGCTGCTCGGACTTCACGGCCTTCATGTATCTGGGCGAGTTGATCGAACACGGCGTCACCGAAACAATCTTCACCAAGCCAACCAAGCAGCAGACCGAGGATTACATCACCGGTCGGTTCGGCTGAAAAACCACACTTCCGTCATTCCCGCGAAGGCGGGAATCCAGTGACTTTCGTTTTTCTTTCGATGTGCGAAAAAGACGCTGGATTCCCGCCTTCGCGGGAATGACGGAATTTTCCCCGCTTGATCCCTACGCTCGCCATTGCCTCGAGAACAGCCCATGACCATCCACGAACACATCGTCAAGAGTTACGACTCCGAACTCGAGCGCCTGTACGGCGAGATCACCCGCATGGGCGAGATCGCGACGTCGCAGCTTGATGCCGCGATCGACGTCATGGTCCGCCGCGACACCAAGGCCGCCGAACGCGTGGTCGCCAACGACGACGCCATCGACGCGCTCGAACACGAAGTCAGCCATGACGTGCTGCGCCTGCTCGCGCTGCGCCAGCCGATGGCCCGCGACCTGCGCGAGGTCTACGCCGCATTGCGCATTTCCGCCGACATCGAACGCATCGGCGACTATGCCGCGAACGTCGCCAAGCGTTCGATGGTGCTCAACCAGAGCTCGCCGGTCACCGCCGCACACGGCCTGCCCGGCCTGGCCAAAACCGCGAATGCGCTGGTGCGCGACGCCCTGACCGCCTTCCGCAACCGCGACGACAAGCTCGCGATGCAGGTCTGGCATCGCGACGCCGAGGTCGATGCGCAGTACACCGGCCTGTTCCGCGAACTGCTCACCTACATGATGGAAGACCCGCGCAACATCACGTCCTGCGCGCATCTGCTGTTCATGGCCAAGAACATCGAACGCATCGGCGACCACGCCACCAACATCGCCGAAAATACCTATTTCCTGGTGCATGGCGAGATGCCTGCCGGCCTTCGCGAAAAGCGCGACCAGACCAGCCAGTAAGACGCCCCAGTTCCGACAAAAACCCGCCTTCTGGCGGGTTTTTTCTTGCGCTCCCGGGTCGATTCACGCTCGCCTCCGGCACGGCCAGCAGGGCCGGAACCCCCACCGCCGCACGGGCGGCCGGAAGCCAGATCGGGTAGACTGCGCCGGCTCGATGCTCGGTACGGGAGATAGTGGCGAAAGCCACTGCCGAAGGCGCAACGCCCGTAATCGCTCAGGACCCAGAACCGTACCGCGCGAGCGACTCTGGAGAGACCGGTGACAACCGGCGCCGAAGGGGCAGTGGACCGCATCGCGGTTCCAAACTCTCAGGCAAAAGGACAGAGGGGCGAGTGGGGCTTTCGAGCGGCGCAAGCCGCGAGCCTGCGAGCGCCATCGCCCTGCACGGCGGTGGTCGAAACGCCCCATTCGTGGACCCCCTCCATCCCTGTCCCGGACCTGTCATGAATCGCGAATCCCTGCGCCAGCTCGAGCACCACGACGCCTTCCTCGAACGCCACATCGGCCCCAACGACGCCGAGATCGCGCACATGCTGCGCGTCGTCGGCCACGACTCGCTCGACGCGCTGACCGATGCCATCGTGCCGGCGAGCATCAAGTCGACTGCGCCGCTGTCCTTGCCGGCGCCGGTCACCGAAGTCGAGGCGATCGCGCAGATCCGCGCCATCGCCGACAAGAACCAGGTGTTCCGCAGCTTCATCGGTCAGGGCTATCACGGCACCCACACGCCGAACGTCATCCTGCGCAACATCCTCGAAAACCCGGCCTGGTACACCGCCTACACGCCGTACCAGGCGGAGATTTCCCAGGGCCGCATGGAAGCGCTGATCAACTTCCAGACGATGTGCGCCGACCTCACCGGCATGGAGATCGCCAACGCCTCGCTGCTCGACGAAGCCACCGCCGCTGCGGAAGCGATGACGCTGGCCAAACGTTCCTGCAAGTCGAAGTCGAACGTCTTCTTCGTCTCGAACGGCGTGCATCCGCAATCGATCGAAGTCATCCGCACCCGCGCCGAACCGTTGGGCATCGACGTCGTCGTCGCCGACGACAGCGAAGCGATGGCCCTCGACGCCTTCGGCGCATTGCTGCAATACCCCAACACGTTTGGCCGGGCCGGCGACTACCGCGCGCTGGCCGATGCCGTGCACGCGCGCGGCGGACTGGTCGCCGTCGCTACCGACCTGCTCGCGCTGACCTTGCTCACGCCGCCCGGCGAATGGGGTGCGGACATCGTCGTCGGCAACTCGCAGCGCTTCGGCGTTCCGTTCGGTTTCGGTGGTCCGCATGCCGCGTTCATGGCCTGCCGCGATGCCTACAAGCGCTCGATGCCTGGCCGCCTGATCGGCGTGTCGATCGATGCCGAAGGCAAGCCCGCGTATCGCCTCACCCTGCAAACCCGCGAGCAGCATATCCGCCGCGAGAAAGCGACCTCCAACATCTGCACCGCGCAGGTGTTGCTCGCAGTGATGGCCAGCATGTACGCCGTCTATCACGGCCCCGATGGCCTGACGCGCATCGCCCGCCGCACGCATCGTCTCGCCACGATCCTCGCCACCGTACTGCGCAAGGCCGGCATCACGGTCGGCGGCGATTTCTTCGACACGCTGCACGTCACCGGCATCGATGCCGCATCGATCCACGCCAAGGCGAATGCGGCGCGGATCAACCTGCGCGTGATCGATGCCGGCAGTCTCGCGATCGGTCTCGATGAAACCAGCACGCGCGAGGATGTAACGAAGATCGCTGCGTTGTTCGGCGCGAATGCCGACGGTATCGAGGCCCTCGACGCCGCCACTGCCGACGCACTGCCCGCCGGTCTTCTGCGCAGGAGCGATTTCCTCACGCATCCGGTGTTCAACACCCATCACAGCGAACACGAGCTTCTGCGCTACATGCGCGCACTCGCCGACAAGGACCTGGCGATGGATCGCACCATGATCCCGCTTGGCAGCTGCACGATGAAACTCAATGCCACCGCCGAGATGATTCCAGTGACCTGGCCCGAGTTCGGCAACCTGCATCCGCTTGCACCAGCGGCGCAGGCGCTCGGCTACAAGCAGTTGATCGACGGTCTCGAGGCCATGCTGGTCGAATGCACCGGCTACGACGCGGTAAGTCTGCAACCCAACTCCGGTGCGCAGGGCGAATACGCCGGTCTGCTGGCGATCCGCGCCTACCATCGTTCGCGCAACGAGGCGCATCGCGACATCTGCCTCATCCCGGAATCCGCGCACGGCACCAATCCGGCCTCGGCGCAGATGTGCGGCATGACGGTGGTCGTCACCAAATGCGATGCCAACGGCAACGTCGATGTCGAGGACATTCGTCGTGCGGCCGAAAAATACAGCGGCCGCCTCGCCGCGTTGATGATCACCTACCCGTCCACGCACGGCGTGTTCGAGGAAGACATCGTCGCCATCTGCGACATCGTGCATGCGCATGGCGGCCAGGTGTACACCGACGGCGCCAACATGAACGCGCTGGTCGGCGTCGCCAAGCCGGGCAAGTGGGGTTCGGACGTCTCGCATCTCAACTTGCACAAGACCTTCTGCATTCCGCACGGCGGCGGCGGCCCCGGCGTCGGCCCCTGCGCGGTGAAAGCGCATCTCGCGCCCTTCCTGCCAGCGAAATACGCGGAGAAAACCACCGTTGGCATGGTCAGCGCCGCGAGTTTCGGCAGCGCCAGCATCCTGCCGATCAGCTGGATGTACATCGTGATGATGGGCGCCGAAGGCCTGCGTCGCGCCACGCAGGTCGCGCTGCTCAACGCCAACTACATCGCCAAGCGTCTCGCGCCGCATTACCCGACGCTGTACACCGGTCGCAACGGCCTGGTCGCACACGAATGCATCCTCGATCTGCGCCCGCTCAAGGACAGCACCGGTATCAGCGCCGAAGATGTCGCCAAACGCCTGATCGACTTCGGCTTCCACGCACCCACGCTCAGCTTCCCCGTCGCCGGCACGCTGATGGTCGAGCCGACCGAAAGCGAATCGCAGCACGAACTCGACCGCTTCTGCGACGCGATGATCCAGATCCGCGACGAAATCCGCGCCATCGAACAGGGCAAGCTCGATCGCGAGGACAACCCGCTCAAGCACGCGCCGCATACCGCGACCGCCGTATCGGCCAGCGAATGGACTCACGCCTATCCACGCGAACTCGCCGCCTTCCCGCTGGCCAGCCTGCGTCTGCAGAAATACTGGCCGCCGGTGGCGCGTGTGGACAATGTCTACGGTGACAAGAACATCATGTGCGCCTGCATCCCGATCGATGCCTATAAGGAAGAATCGGAAGCGTAAGTTTCTCTTCGCAAGAGCAACTCGAGCAACAAAGAAACGCCCCGGCATTGCCCGGGGCGTTTTTCTTGCATCACCGAAACGTCTTCTTTCGCGCGCGCCGGCTAATCATGGCCGCGGCGACGATTCACCTGCCACGATCCGACGCCGCGATCGCACTACTCGCGCATCTCGTACGAGCGCGGAATCGCGATGTGGCGCGTCGCATCGGGCTCGAAGTCGGCCTGGCGCTCCATCCACGTGCGGAACTCGCCAAAATCGCATGCAGGGCTACCGGCCCGATAGCGGAACGTAGGATCCCGACTGACCAGGAATTTCACGAAGCAGTCCAGCAGCGGCAGCGCGGGATTCATGTCCTCGAGCCAAATGAACTGCCCCATCTCGTTGACTTCCAGGAACACGTATTCGCCGTTCGGCTTGACGACGATGTCGATGCAACCAAATACCAGTCCCAGGCGATCCATGAGCGCACAACATTTTTCCTCGATGTCGGCGGGAAGCGGGAAGACCTCGCACTGGATTTCGCTGTCCAGCTGATTGGCGCGCCAATCGGTGAGGTAGTAGCCGTCCTTCTGCGAATCGAGCTTCGCCGCGAATACCGAACGTCCGATGACCGTGACCCGGAGCTCGAACGCTTTGTCGAGAAACTCCTGGTAGATGCCGGGCGCGTTGGCCAATGAGGCATCGTTGCTGAGCAGTTCTTCGCTCAACACCGAGGTGAAGGTCGCATGGGATTTGTCTTCGGAAACCCAGCAGGCGGCGGTCAACGGTTTGTAAATGGCGCGATCGCCATTACGCCGGAAGAAGCCGCGTATCTGTTCCGGGTCATTGGAAAAAAGCGTGTGCGGAATCTGCAGGCCGACCGCCTTGGCGTTGAGCAGTTGCACCGGCTTGCGGTCGGCGCGCAGCTTTGCCTGCAGCGGGTTGACCCAGAATCGCGGTTTTTCGTCGAGCATGTGCATGGTCGCGCGCATGAATTCGCCCGATTCCGTCTGCGCAAACTTGCTGTCCGCAGGGTGCAGGTCAGGAGAGGCGATGGGCTGATACCAGCGACGCAGCCAGATCGCATCGGCATCTTCCAGCGTCATCGGCCGGTGCTGTCGCGCGCAGGAAAACTCAAGCGCGTCGGCGGCGCCTGAGCGCGTCTGGCCGCTGTCGAGATGGATGCTGATGGCGGCCTTCTGCGGAAAGTCGTGCGTATAGAGCACCAGCGATTCCTCGCCGGCCTTCTCCAGCCCCCAGGCGACGGCGCGCGCATGGATGTCCCACGGGTCCGCGACGATCAAGGTTCTCATGACTTCTCCGTATTAAAAATGATGATGACAATGGCGAGCAGGTGTCAGAGCGCAGCTTCGACGCGATCTGCAGACGGATTTTCGGCAGCGCCCGCCCTGCCATCCTGTCCGGTCTGTTGCATGGCCCACAACGTCGCGTACTGCCCGTTGCGTGCCAGCAGACTGCGATGCGTGCCGCGCTCGACGATGCGGCCACGATCGAGCACGATGATTTCGTCGGCATCGACTATCGTCGACAGACGATGCGCGATGATCAGCGTGGTCCGCTCGCGGGCGATCTCGACGATCTCGCCCTGGATGATCCGCTCGGTGCGCGTATCCAACGCGGAAGTCGCCTCGTCGAAGACCAGCAAGGCGGGATTCTTGAGCAGGGTCCGCGCGATCGCCACGCGCTGTTTCTCGCCGCCGGAAAGCTTCAGCCCACGCTCGCCGACATTGGTGTCGTAGCCCAGCGGCAGGCGTTCGATGAACGCGTGGATATGTGCGGATTTCGCCGCGGCGATGACTTCCGCGCGCGAAGCGTCGGGACGCCCGTAAGCGATGTTGTAGTAGATCGACTCATTGAACAGCACCGTGTCCTGGGGAACGATGCCGATCGCGCTGCGCAGCGAATCCTGGGTGACGCTGCGGATATCCTGACCGTCGATCAAAATGCGACCGGCGCTGACGTCGTAGAAGCGGTAAAGCAGTCGCGCAAGCGTCGATTTCCCGGCGCCGGTCGTGCCGACAGCAGCCAGCGTCTTGCCCGGCGGAATGCAGAAGTCGACATCGAACAGGATGCCCTGCTCTGCCTGGTAGCCGAAACCCACGTGCTCGAAACGCACGCCGCCACCAGCAAGCGCCAGCGCCGGCGCATCGATCACATCACGAACTTCCAGCGGCTCATCGAGCAACGCGAACATGCGTTCGATATTGGCCAATGCCTGCCGGATTTCGCGATAGAGCATGCCCAGCGAGTTCAGCGGTGCTGCCAACTGCAGCAGAAAAGCGTTTACCAGCACCATGTCGCCCAGCGTCATCTGCCCGGCGACCACCCCGACGGCAGCGCGCCACAGCAACAGGCTCAAGCCGATGGCGATGATCGCAGCCTGGCCGAGATTGAGCACCGACGCAGTCTTCAGACTGACGACGGCCGCCTCTTCCAACTGCTTCAAACTGTTGTCGAAGCGCGCGAACTCGTGGCGTTCGCTGTTGAAGTATTTCACCGTCTCGTAGTTCAACAACGAATCTACCGAGCGCGAATTGGCTTCGCTGTCGGCCTCGTTCATGGTGCGGAAGTAGTGCAGGCGCCATTCGGTCGCTGCATAGGTGAAAAGCATGTACGCCAGCAGGGTCGCCAAGGTGATGACGGCAAAGCTGCCGTCGTAACGCGCGATCAGGATCGCCGCGACCATCGCGACCTCAAACACGGTCGGCAGGATCATGTAGAGCGACCAGTCGATCAGGTCGGCGATCGACGCCATGCCGCGCTCGATGTCGCGGGTCACGCCGCCGGTGCGACGATCGAGATGGAAACGCAGACTCAGGGCATGCAGATGCGCGAATACGCGCAAGGTGATCACCCGCGTAGTGCGGGTGAGAACGCGCGCAAACACGATGCCGCGCAGTTCCTGGAACATCGAGGTCGACAGCCGCAGCGCACCGTAACCGAGCAGCAGCAGAGTGGGAACAACCAGAGGCGCCGATCGATCGTTCATCGAATCGATGAGCTGCTTGAGCAACACCGGTACGCCGATGTTGGCGAGCTTGGCGGCGACGACGAAGGCCAGCGCAAGGATCACGCGGACGCGGTAGTGCCAGATGGTCGGCAGCAGCCGGCGAAAAACGCCGACGAACGACACCGGAGGCCTGGCTGCGGGAAAATCCATCGACACCGCCGATATGGCACGAGAAAAATAAAACCGGGTGCAGATGAACTGCACCCGGCGCAAGCATGCGCAGCGATCAATCGCCGCGCAGTGAAGCCTTACGGAATCTGGTCACCGTTGTCGGCGTGATCGATCTCGCGGGTCGGGCCGGTGCGCGTGAAGGTCGACTGACCAAAGTTGGTGTTGGCCTTGACGTCATTGGGCGCCGTTTCGATGGCGACTTTACGGCCGAGCAGACGCGTTTCCATTTCGTGGCTCATTACTTTTCGCTCCGTATTTACAGCGGTCACGTCGACCGCCCGAGGAACCTAGCCTGTTTTGAAAACCCTTTGTTGGCGCCTGGGACGAACAGCGAGATTCGCGTGATGAGTGCTGTTCAATATCTGCAACGGATGTATCGCATCCTTGCGGCAACGACGACCGCTGCTGATCGATACGCAACATTTTTGTAGAATTTCGTTCGCGACGTGATTATTGTTCACCCTCGCCCTCGACGCAGGTTGCAAAGCGTTCGCCGCCTTGCGATCGTTTTCGCGAGAATCGTCAATCCTCAAAATCTGGTGAGTCACATGAATCTTGCCGCCCGAATCCGACGCGCCCGCAGGCATGTCGGCCTGAGCCAATCCGCACTCGCGCAACAGCTCGGCGTGCATCGCAGTTGCGTCGGCCATTGGGAGGGCGTGAGCAATTCCAATCCCCGTCATGATCGTCTTGCAGATCTCGCGAAACTTTGCGTCGTCAGTTACGAATGGCTGGCCACCGGCCGCGGTCAGATGAAACTTGGTCACGATCCACTGGACGACATTCCCGCGGCGAACGGACGCTCAATCGACGATCCGCAGGCGCTGCGCCTGCTGGGTGCGTGGGAAGCAATGTCCTCGCATTCGCGAATTGCGCTGCTGGGGCTCGTCGAGGAATTGGCCTCGTTGCGGCAACCGAAACGACGCCGTGAAGGCAGCGCCCTCGGCGCGATCATTTCCTGATGGCCCGGCGCTGCGGACTGCCATGGACACGCTGACCTGGAACGACGACCTCATCGCTGCCCGCAAAGGCGATGCCGGTGCGCTGGAGCGCGTGCTGCAGCGTTCGCGCCAGGACCTGCGCCGTTATGCCGAGTACCACTGCCCGGTCAACGATGCCGAGGACGCCGTGCAGGAATCGCTGTTCATCGTCTCGCGCAAGCTCATGGACCTGCGGCAACTCGAAAGCTTCGCGTCCTGGATATTTCGTATCGTCAAACGCGAGTGCAATCGCTACAAGCGGATCAAGCGCGCGCTGATGCAGGTACCGATCACCGAGGACATCGTCGGTCCGTCCTATCCCGAGTCCCGGGGCGTGGCCCACGATGTCGCCCGTGCGCTGGAATCGCTGCCGGCGCACTACCGCGAGATCATCCTGCTGCGCGATCTCGACGGCCTCAGCATCGAGGAACTGTCTGATCAACTTGGGTTGACTCGACTGGCGGCAAAGGCCCGCCTGCACCGCGCCCGCAGCCTCGCCCGCGAATACTTCGCCTGCTGATTCTGCCGGGAACTCCGGAAACGCTGCGGCGCGGCGCCATGTCTTTGCATGGCACCGCGATGCGACGACGGCAGGGTGCCCGGCTGCTATCCTGCCGGCATGGACAACAGCCCGCCTCCGCCGCGCATGGTCGATCGTTTCCGCGGCTTCCTGCCCGTGGTTGTCGATGTCGAAACCGGTGGCTTCGAGTCCGCGCGGCATGCCTTGCTGGAAATCGCCGCTGTGCCGATCGTGATGGATGCCCGCGGCATGCTCGCGCTGGGCGAAACCATCACCACGCATGTCGAGCCCTTCCCCGGCTCGGAGATAGATCCGAAGTCGCTGGAGATCACCGGCATCGACATCGGCCATCCGTTCCGCGATGCGAAGTCGGAACGCGATGCCCTCGACCATGTTTTCAACGGCGTGCGCGCCGCGGTGCGCAAGGCCGAATGCCAGCGCGCGATCCTGGTCGGACACAACGCGCATTTCGATCTCGGCTTTCTCAACGCTGCGGTCGCGCGCGTACAGCACAAGCGCAATCCGTTTCATCCCTTCAGCACGTTCGACACCGTCACCCTCGGCGGCCTCGCTTATGGCCAGACCGTGCTCAGCCGCGCCGTGCAGGCGGCAGGCCTGCCCTGGGACGGCGACGAAGCGCACTCGGCAGTGTATGACGCCGAGCGCACGGCGCAGTTGTTCTGCCTGGTGTTGAATCGCTGGCAGGAATTCGCTGCCTTTGTGCCCGTACCCGTCGCGCCCCAGGAAGCCTGAGCGGCCATAACGAAAATTTACCCCCGGGCTGCGGCACACTCGCGCATCCACAGACGAGGGGTCCGCCATGCTTTACGACAGCATTATCGACACCATTGGCCGCACGCCCGTCGTACGCATCAACCACCTCGCCCCCGCCGGCGTGACGATGTACGTGAAGTGCGAATTCTTCAACCCGATGTCTTCGGTGAAGGACCGCCTCGCACTCGGCATCATCCTCGACGCGGAAGCCAGCGGTGCGCTCAAACCCGGGCAGATGGTGGTGGAAGCAACCTCCGGCAACACCGGTATCGCGCTGGCGATGGTCTGCGCGGCGCGTGGCTATCCGTTCGTGGCGATCATGGCCGATTCGTTCTCGATCGAGCGCCGCAAGCTGATGCGCGCCCTCGGCGCCAAGGTGTTGTTGACGCCGGCGGCCGAACGCGCCACCGGCATGGTCAAGCGCGCCGAGGAATTCGCCGCAAAGCACGGCGCTTTCTACGCGCAGCAATTCGATAACCCAGCCAATCCTGCTTTCCATCGCAACACCACCGGCCCGGAAATCCTGCAGGATTTCGCCGGCAAGCGCCTCGACTGGTTCGTCACGGGCTGGGGTACCGGCGGCACGCTGACTGGCGCCGGCCAGATGCTCAAGCTGGCGCGGCCGACGACGAAGATCGTTACCACCGAACCTGCTGGTGCATCGATGCTGGCCGGCAAGGAATGGGCGCCGCACAAAATCCAGGGCTGGACGCCGAACCTGATACCGGGCGTGCTCGATCGCAGCGTCTACGACCACAACCTGCCGGTCACCGATGACCTCGCCCGCGACACCGCGCGCGCACTGGCGCAGAAGGAAGGCATCTTCTGCGGCATTTCCTCCGGCGGCACGTTCGCCTGCGCATTGCAGGTCGCACGCGATTTCGCCAAGCCTGGCGACGTGATCCTGGCCATGCTGCCCGACACCGGAGAACGCTACCTCAGCACCGTCCTGTTCGAAGGCATCAACGAGGGCTCGGATGACGAGTGGTTGGCGGAATTCGAAGCCGGGAAGTGATTGCGCGGCCGTGATTTGGCTTTTGTGATTCTGCTTATGTAGGAGCGACGCAAGTCGCGATAGTTCGCTCCAAGCAGCGACATTT
>Ga0208525_1000033_pt1 | contig 18772 bp, 19 predicted proteins | sample SoimicmetaGmgHMC_FD_188342 | JGI IMG/M metagenome (GOLD analysis project Ga0208525, IMG submission 188342) | Soil and rhizosphere microbial communities from Laval, Canada - mgHMC (SPAdes) (version 2) | ecosystem: Environmental > Terrestrial > Soil > Agricultural land | place: Laval, Canada...
AGCGCGGACCTGCGTCAGTGCCCCGACGGTGCCGCCGATGGCTCGCGTCGCGTTTCCGGGGATGTCCGTGACGCCAGCCGGAGTCGCCGGCAGCGAAGGCAATGACGGCAGCGATGGCAACGCCACCTGTGCAAACGATGGCGGCGTCGCCAAGCCGAGCGCGGAAAGGAACATCAGCCCCAGCGTCATCGTCCGCGTACGCATCGATCGTTCTCCGTGCCCATGCCGGCAAGCTGGTTTGCGGGGATGGTACATTTGAATTTCTGAATCGGCCCGCAGCCGCCCCGCCGCGAATCGATCAGCGGATGGAAGAAATCAACCAGCCCGAACGTAGGGATGGGTAATGGCCGAAAATTCGACGACAACCGTGCGAGATGGCTTGGGCGAATTGCTGCCGCGATTGCGCCGGTTCGCCCGCACCTTGGCAGGCAGCGCCCATGACGCCGACGATCTGACCCAGATCGCGCTGGAGCGGGCGTTGGCGCGCGCGGAGCAGTGGCGACCCGGAGAGCGGCTGGATTCCTGGGTTTTCGGCATCGTGCGCAACGCCTGGATCGACGAGCAGCGCAGTCGTCAACGCGGTCGCGCGCTTTTCACTTCGGAGGAAGACGGCTTGAATGTCGGGCAATCACCGATGGAGGGGCAATTGATCAGGATGTCGGTACAAACGGCGATGGCGCGTCTGCCGGAAGAGCAGCGATTGGCGGTGGCTTTGGTTCTTGTCGAAGGTCTTCCCTACAAGGAGGCGGCGAACATCATGGCGGTGCCGATCGGCACGCTGACCAGCCGGCTCGCGCGCGGCAGGGAAGCATTGCAGGTTTTACTGGGCGATGGAGAGGCGATGCAGCGATGAAAATTTCCGAAGAAATGCTGATGGCCTATGCCGACGGTCAGCTGTCCGGGACAGACCATGATGCCGTCGAAGCGGCCATGCGCACGGATCCGGAAGTGGCGGCCGCCGTGGCGCGACAGCAGCGATTGCGTGCGCGGCTTGCCGAAGTATTCGATCCGGTGCTGTCCGAGCCTGTTCCCGATCGTCTCAGCGCCCTGCTGCATGCCGAGCCATCGATACGCGACGACGTGATCGACCTCGATGCGGCCCGCAGTCGTCGCGCAGTTGCACCGACCCGCCTGCGCTCATGGCAGTGGCCTGCGGCGATGGCGGCATCGCTGGTCCTCGGCGTGCTGCTGTCGCAGGCATGGCTCTCGCGGACGGAACCCGCCCTGGTCATGGGTGCAGATGGTGCGTTGCTGGCGCGTGGCGAGCTTGCCGATGGGCTCGACCGTCAGCTCGCGAGCGCACCCACAACGGGATCCATCGTGACGGTTGGCTTGAGTTTTCGTTCGAAGTCGAACGGAATCTGTCGCACCTTCGTATTGCATCGTTCCGCTGATGTCGCCGGCCTGGCCTGTCGCACCAATGCAGGCTGGTCGTTGCCAGTGGTGGCGGCGATGGCGAAAGCCCACGGCGACGGCATGCAACCGGCCGCGAGCGATATGCCGGCGGCGGTCCTCGCCGAAGTCGATGCGCGCATTGAAGGCGATCCGCTGGATGCGCAGACCGAGCGCAGCGCCCGCGATTCCGGCTGGCATTGATTCATTCGCGCGGCGCCCTTGTTTCCGCGCGGGATCACGGCTCGTTTTTGGGAGCGGATGGTCGTTCCGCGGTTTCCAGATGCGTCAGGTACAGGCGCAGATCGAATTCGAGCTGGTGATAATCCGGCGCCATGTGCGTGCATAGCTGGTAGAAGGCCTTGTTGTGCTCGGCTTGTTTCAGATGCGCGAGCTCGTGCACGACGATCATCTTGAGAAACTCGGCGGGCGCATCGCGGAACACGCTGGCGATGCGGATCTCGCGGCTGGCCTTGAGCTTGTGCCCCTGCACGCGCGAGACCGCGGTGTGGGTGCCCAGCGCGTTGCGCACGACATGCAGTTGGTTGTCGTAGATCACTTTGTCCAGTGGCGCGGCGCTGCGCAGCCAGCGGTTTTTCATCTCGACGACATAGACGAACAGGGCCTTGTCGTTGCGCACCTCGTTGGCCTGCGCGTATTTCTTGTGCAGATGCTCGCCGAGTCGGCCGCTCGCGATCAGTTCGCGTACCTGTGCCTGCACGGGCTCGCTGTAGGCATTGAGGTATTTCAGAGGCGTCATGGCAGGCTTTCTTGTCGAGGATCCGGGCCGATCGTCGCGCGATTCACGGCTGCGCCGAGTAATATCCTACGCGTCCCGCCCGTACCGGCACGAGGAATGGTTTCGCGGCTATGACTTCGCAGCAGGCCCCTGATCCGATGCCGCGCCCGCCGGCCGAGCCCGATCCGTCCGAATGCTGCGGCAGCGGCTGCGTGCGCTGCATCTTCGATCTGCATGACGATGCGCTGCTGCGTTACCGGCAGTCGTTGGCGGAATGGATATTGCGGCATCCCGAAGCTGCCGCGCAGACCGAGGTTGGTCGGCATTGATCGCGATCGAATAATCTTCACAAATCGGCGGTTCCGGTGATGATCTTGCTTCCGCACTGAAAAGCGCAAATCAAACCTTCACGTCGTCGATTCGGTGCTGTGATCCGGTGCCGCGACGGTTTTCAGCAGATAGGCTTTCATCGCGCCGCGGCCCTTGATGTTGAGTTCGCCGCGCGCTTCGTAGTCGAAAGCGTGGCGGGTGCGCAGGTAGGTCGCTTCGCTTACCTGGATCTGGCCGGACACGCCGGTCGATTCCATGCGGCTGGCAAGGTTCACGGTGTCGCCCCAGAGATCGTAGATGAACTTCTGCCGGCCGATCACGCCGGCGACGCAGGGGCCGGTGTGGATGCCGATGCGTACATCGAGTTCGAAGCCGGCGAGGCCGTCACGGATGGTCTGCAACGCTTCGCGCATCCCCAGCGCCATGCGCAGCATGCGCTCCGGGTGATCGTCGACTTCGTTGGGCACGCCGCAGGCAGCCATGTAGGCATCGCCGATGGTCTTGATCTTTTCCACGCCGCAGCGTTCGGCGACATCGTCGAAAGCCGAGAACACCTGGTTGAGGATCTTGACCACGCTGCGCGGCGACACCGAGGCGGAAAACTCGGTGAAGCCGGCGAGGTCGGCGAACAGGATGGTCACGTCGGAGTAGCCATCGGCAATCGACAGCGCGCCATCTTTCAGTCGTTCGGCGATCGGGTCGGGGAGGATCTGGTGCAGCAGGTCATCGGCGCGGCGCTTCTGTACCTCGATTGCCTGTTTCTGGCTTTCGATGACCGCTTCCGATGCGTAATGCTGCAATACCAGGCGCTCGTTCTCGCGGCAGCTCATGCCGCAGACGACCGTGGCCGAGATCAGGAAGAAGTTGTTGCTGATGGCGATCGGCAGCGGTGTTGCATGATGGAACAGCGACAGGTTGTATCCGCACAGGATCACGATCGCCAGCGCCATTGCGTAGCGAAACCGGATCGGCAGGAACACGAACAGGAAGGCGACGACGAGGATCAGACCGGCGTAATAGGTTTCGCCGTGCGCCAGTCCGCTGACCAGATGATTGAGCCAGATGATGCCGAACCCGGCCAGCAGCACGCCGAGCAACAGGATCGGCTGTGAGTACCGCACGTAGAAGTTTCCGAGAAAAACCACGGCGACGATCGTCGCGATCAGGTAGGCGACGACGATCATGCGCGTCGGCTGCATGCCGGCTGCGGCAGCCGGGAAGATGTACCAGTCCAGGATGCCGAAGCTGACGTAGAGGAAGGCCGCCAACGCCATCGCGAAAATCGTGCTCGCCCTGCGCTCGATGACGATCCGGGTCCAGGGCTCCATGGGTCTCCACCTCGCGACAGGACAGGGCGATGTCGGCGATCCGGCAGCATCGTTTCGATGCGTTCGATCCGCAACACAGGCACGCAGGACTCTTCCCGGTCGACTCTGCCCCGATTCCGTGGAAAATGCCACTATCGGAAGCTTGCGCAGGCGATGCGAGGATCGCGGTATCGATGCGCCGATCCGTTGCTTCGCAAATCTGTACCCGTCCTGGAGAAAATCCGTGAGCCATGATCGCAACCCGCAGGCCGAGCAGATGGGCGACGAATCGATGGTGCGCAACCTCGCGCACCAGGCCGAGGCGATCTGGCCGCAGGAACAACACCTGTTCGATCGCTATGGATTGTCCGGCGAGCTGCGCATTCTCGATCTCGGCTGCGGCACGGGCGAAATCACCCGACGACTCGCCGCGCGCTATCCGCAGGCGCAGTTGCTGGGCATCGACATCCTCGAATCCAATCTGGTGTTCGCGCGTCGCGACAGCCGCGACCTCGGCGCGCGCGTCGACTATCAGCAGGGCGATGCGTTCGCGTTGAATTGCACGAGCGCTAGGTTCGATCTGGTGGTGTGCCGGCACATGTCGCAGGCGGTGCCGGACTTTCCGCAGGTGTTGGCCGAGATCAGCCGCGTGCTCAAGCCTGGCGGCTGGCTGCACCTGCTGTCCGAGGATTACGGCATGCTGCATATGCCGGTTGGGAAACACGACCCGGATCGTTTCTGGAACGAGAATGCCGTCGCCTTCCTGCAAGGCATCCATTGCGATGGTCGCATCGGCCGGCATTCGCCCGCCTTGCTCAGCGCTGCCGGCTATCACGATATCGCGATGGATTACGTCATCGTCGATACCTTGCGCGTGCCGCGGCCGACCTTCGCCGGCATCCTCAAGGCTTGGCGCGATGGTTACGTGCCGGCATTGGCGGGTGCATCGGGGCGCAGCGAGGCGCAGGTGCGCGCGGATTTCGACACGATGATCACGGCGATCGAAACGCCGCCGCAGTACGCGGTCTGGCATGTGCCGGTGGTTTCGGGGCGTCGTCCTTGAGTGCGCCGGGACCCGCGATCCGACGCGCGTTGCCGGCGCGTGCCGCCGAGGCCTGATCCGCGCAGGCGACCCGTTGTAGGATGCATCTGGGGCAGGCCACCGGGTCTGCGGGGGAAGCGCCGATGTCGATCTGCATGCTTGCGATGACGAATCGTCGGGACCTTGCCGACGGTGACGATGGCAGGGTCACGGCATCGACCGCGATGCCTGCGCAGGGCTGAGGGCAGGGCATCCGCGAATGGCGATCACCTATTCACCGCTGCGTTTCCTGGGTCGACGGCTCGCGCAATTCCTTGCGAAGCCGCGCGACAGCCAGGCGCATCTGCCGACCAGTTCGCCGGCACGCATCGCCTCGGTGCTGCGCAAAGGTGACGTGGTGCTGGTCGAAGGCACCAGCCGTTTCGCCAGTGCGATCAAATACCTCACGCAATCGACCTGGTCACACGGTGCCCTCTATATCGGCGACCACCTCGGCCCGCCCAAGGATGGAGAAGAGCCGCGCCTGCTCTGCGACGTCGACATCAACGACGGTGTGCGCGTGATTCCGCTCAGCGAATTTTCCAACCTGCATACGCGCATCTGCCGGCCGGTGGGATTGAGCGACAAGGAAATCGACGCGCTCTGCGAATTCATGGTCTCGCGCGTCGGTTTCAGCTACGACCTGAAGAATGTTTTCGATCTCGCGCGCTATTTCATCCGCATGCCGCCGGTGCCGGGCTCGATGAAACGCAAGATGATCCAGTTCGGCAGCGGCGAGCCGACGCGCGCGATCTGCTCGACCCTGCTCGCGCAGGCATTCGAATCGATCCACTATCCGATCCTGCCAGAGATCGAACTGATCGAGCCGGGCACGCCAGGCGGCAAACAGGCGCGCGCCGAGATACTGCATATCCGTCACTACAGCCTGTATGCGCCGCGCGATTTCGATACCTCGCCGTTCTTCCGCATCGTCAAGCCGCGCCTGGAACTGGGCTTCGATTTCCGCAGCCTGGTCTGGAGCAACGACGAGATGCCGGACGATCCGCCGCGGGAATAAGGCGGGAAAACGATAGGCTGCTGCGTTTCAGTGTTCCTTGAAGAAGCGCACGATCAGCGCTGGTACTTCTTTCGGAAACTGGTGGCCACCCGGATGGATCAACGACACGTAGGGCGTGCCGGAGCGTGACCGGTACTGCGTGCCGACGACGGTGCCGGCGCTCGCCCACGGTTCGCCGCTCGCTTCGCAGCCATTGAGTTCGCGTTCCTTGCTCATGCTGCGATCCTGCCAGGCGTAGCGCACCAGCGGATCGTTTTCGCCGGCGACATGCAGCGCGGGCTTTGGCTTCAGATCGGGCAGGGCACTCGCGGCGACGGCGGAGGAAGGCGCGACGGCGGCGAAGACATCGCCGCGATAAGCCCACAACAGGTAAGTGAAGCCGCCGCCGTTCGAATGCCCGGTCGCGTAGACGCGGCGGGTATCGACCTTGAAATCCTTTTGTAGCGACGCGAAGACCGCATCGAAGAATTTCAGGTCGCGGTCGCCCTGGTCGCCGCGTCGCGCCTGCCAGCCGGCACGTTCGCCAGCGTGGTCGGTCAATGCGCCGGGCGTGGGCAGGCCTTGCATGTAGACGACGATCGCCTCGGGCCAGAGTTCGTGGATGGCGAAACTGCGCGCGCCATTGGCCATGCTGCCGCCATGACCGTGAAAGACGAAGACCACCGGCGTGGCGCTGCGGGTCGCGTTCGCTGGCACGTGGATCAATGCCTGACGCGTGACGCCATCGACGTTCCAGTCGCGCTCGCTGAGCGAATTGTCCGCGGCGGCGATGCCAGTGCCGAACAGGAAAAGAATCAGGGCGAGAAACAGGCGCATGCAGGGCTCCGGCAATGGGTTCAATTTCGTCAACGCAGCGATGCTGCCAAGGTTGACGCGCCCCGGCAAAACCCGCCGCTAGAACTTGTCGTGCAGCGGCAGGTAGCGCCATTCGCCGACCGGCAATTTCGCCAGCGGCACGCGACCCAGGCGAATGCGTTTGATCGCCATGACCTCCAGGCCGACTTCCGCACACATGTGCCGGATCTGTCCGGGCTGCGGGCTCTTGAGCGCAAAGCGCAGGCGGTTTTCGTTTTGCCAGCTGACCTTGATCGGCGGCAGGTTGCGGCCGTTGAAGCTCAGGCCATGACAAAGCCGCGGCAGGCCGTACGGCGCGATCTCGCCGGAAACCTCGACGATGAGTTCTTCCTCGATGCGGTCGCCGTCCTCGCGCAGGCGCCGAAGCAGGCGCGGGTCCTGACTGAAAACAACCAGCCCACTGGCCGCGGTATCGAGCGGAAACAGCGGGCTCAGGTGTTTCAGATGGCGCCTGAGAAAGCGTCGGCCGAACTGGAAATCCGCGGACCAATTCCGTGCGGTGAGCAGTTGTATGGCTGAGTCCTTCGATGTTCTGGGATCAACTCCCATCGAAGCGCGGGAATCAAGTCTCCTCGATATGCCGGAATCGCCTCCCATCGAAGTGCTGGAACCACTCCCCATCGACGTACTGAATTCAACGCCCGCCGGCTTGTGCAGGAGAATCGTCGCCGGCTCGCTGGCTTCGAGCGTCGCCTGCGCATCGATCTCGACCTTCTGGTCGTGGATCTGGAATTGCGTTTCTTCGATCACCACGCCGTCGACGCTCACCCAGCCGTCTTCGATGTATTGCTCGGCTTCGGCGCGCGAACAGCCGATCAGTTCGGCGACGCGCTTGGCCAGGCGGACAGGTTCGGTCATCGGAAAGGCCATGGATGCGATGACGGCATTGTAAGCTCGCGGCATCGGCAAACCGCCAACGGATGACGTGATGCCCCAGCTCGCTGCCAACGGCCTGCAACTGGAAGTCGAAACCCTGGGCGATCGCGCGCATCCGGCGGTGTTGCTGATCATGGGTTTGGGCATGCAATTGATCGCCTGGCCCGAGTCGCTATGCCAGGAGCTGGTCGCTGCCGGCTTCTTCGTGATCCGTTTCGACAATCGCGATATCGGTCTTTCCGAGAAGATCGAATCGGCGCGCCGGGTGAATCTCGCCACGGCGGCGCTGCGTTATTTTCTGCGCCTGCCGGTATCGGCGCCGTACCGCATCGAAACCATGGCCGACGATGCCATCGGCGTGCTCGATGCGCTGGGCATCGACAAGGCGCATATCGTCGGCGTGTCGCTGGGCGGGATGATTGCGCAGAGTCTGGTCGCGGAACATCCGCAGCGCTGCCTGAGCCTGAGCTCGATCATGTCGGCCAGCGGCGATCGGCGTATGCCGACCGCCAGTCTGCGCATCAGTCGCCTGCTGATGGCGAGACCGGCGCGCAACGCGAAATTCGAGGTGTTGGTCGAACATTTCGTGCGCCTGTTCACCGCGATCGGCAGTCCGGCGTTTCCAACGCCGCCGGCGTTGATGCGCGAACGTATGCGCGCCAATCTGCAGCGCAGCTACTATCCGGCAGGAACTGCGCGGCAGCTGTTGGCGATCGTTGCGTCCGGCGATAGATCGGCGGCGCTGCGGAGAATCCGCCGGCCAACGCTGGTCGTGCATGGCGATGCCGATCCGCTGGTGCCGGTCGCGAATGGCGTCGACTGCGCACGGAAAATTCCCGGCGCGAGCTTGCGGATCATTCCCGGCATGGGCCACGATCTCGCGTCCGGCCTGCTGCCGATCCTTGGCGACGCATTGCGTACGCACCTGCATGCCAACAATCCGAATTGATGGAGTCATCGATGTTGATAGCAATCACCCGCGAACTCAGCCCCGGCATGGAACATTGCGAGTTGTCGTTCGTGCCGCGCGAGGCCATCGACATGGAACTTGCGTATCGCCAGCACCGGCAATATCAACAGGTCTTGGCCGATCTGGGCTGCGAAGTGATTTCGCTGCCGCCGGAAGCGACGATGCCGGATGCGGTGTTCGTCGAGGACGTGGCGCTGGTATTCGACGAAGTCGCGGTGATGACGCGCCCCGGTGCGGAATCGCGGCGTGCCGAGGGTGCGTCGGTCGCGGCGGTGTTGAAGCCGTATCGAAAGATTGTCGCCATCCAGGCCCCCGGCACGCTCGATGGCGGCGATGTGTTGCGCATTGGCCGGACGGTCTATGTCGGCGCGTCCGCACGCAGCAATCCCGCTGGCATCGAACAATTGCGTGCGCTGCTCACCGGCCACGGTTATCGCGTGCAAGCGGTGGCGATCCGCGGCTGCCTGCACCTGAAGTCCTCGGTGACGGCGCTGACCGATGACACCGTGCTGGTGCAGCCCGAATGGGTCGATCCTTCGGTATTCGCGGATTTCAAGATCATCGAAGTCGACCCCGACGAGCCGCATGCCGCGAATGCCTTGCGCGCAGGCAGCGGCATCCTGTATCCGTCCTGCTTCCCGAAAACGCAGGCGCGACTCGCGGCCGCAGGCATTGTCGTCAGCACTGTCGATGTCTCGGAGCTGCAGAAAGCGGAGGGCGCGGTGACCTGTTGCAGCTTGGTGTTCGCGGCGTAACGTGTTGCCCGCTTGCGAAGCAACATGTGCGAAACACACCTCCATCACACTCCGTTGCAGCCACGAGGCTAGTCTCGTCGCCGCCAGCGGTCGATCATTCCCCTCCCTCGCAACCGAGTCACGGAGATCCTCATGAAACTCTTCTACAGCCCCGGCGCCTGCTCCCTGTCCCCGCACATCGCGCTGCGCGAAGCCGGTCTCGATTTCGAGCTGGTCAAGGTCGATCTGAAAACCAAGACCACCGAGCACGGCGCGGACTTCACCCAGATCAATCCCTACGGCTACGTACCGGCCTTGCAGCTGGACAATGGCGAGGTGCTGCTGGAAGGTCCGGCGATCGTGCAATACATCGCCGATCAGGTCGCAGGAAACCAGCTGGCGCCGATGAATGGCACGATCGAGCGCTATCGCGTGCAGTCCGCGCTCACCTTCATCAATTCCGAGCTACACAAGACCATCGGCAGCTTGTTCAATCCAACGCTCACCGATGCGGTGCGGCAGGCGACGGTCGAAAAAATCGACACGCGCCTGAAGCAGCTGTCGGCGCAGATGGATGGCAAGGACTGGATTGCCAACGGCCGTTTCAGCGTCGCCGATCCCTATCTGTTCGTCGTGTTGGGCTGGCTGAAGCACTTCAAGATCGACGTCGGCCAGTGGCCCGTGCTCAAGGCCCACGCCGATCGTCTCGCGGCGCGTCCCGCGGTGCAGGCAGCGCTGCAGGCCGAAGGCCTCGCCTGATTTTTTTCGCAGAAGCGCTCACGAGCGCGACAGACGTCGCCGCAATTCATCCGCGGCGACGCTTTGATTCAATGCATCGATCCGCCGCCCGCGCCTACGCTTTCGTGCGGATCCGCGCCATCGCCTCGGCCATTTCCACGATCGCGAGCATCTCGCGGTAGTCGAGCTGGCGCAGCGCCATCAGGGCGCGTTCCTCGAGTTCGTCCTGCGCGAAAAATTGCAGCAGCAGTGCCGGCGTGCTGTCGTCCTCGTCGCCTTCCAGGCGCAACTTCATCCGACCGCGGCCGGTCGCCAACCACTCGAAATTGATCGATGTCGCCAACGCGATTTTCGACAGGTTTTCCGTGGTCGGACGCGAGCCATCGATGCGCTCCCATTGCGCGACGGCGCTGCGCTGCACGCCGACGATGGCGGCGAGATCGGCTTGGGAAAGATCTGCCGCACGGCGGGCCTGACGGATGCGGTTGGTGAGTGGTTTCATGGTTCGCGACGAGCAGTTGATGCGCAGCATCGATATCGAGGTGTGACAAGAGAATAGGTATAGCGATGATCATCGGCGATGGCAAATGATTCCGGCTGGCGATGCCGCAGATCGTCGCGATGGATGTCTTCCGCGAGATGCGCTCCGGCGCTGCCGGCGAAAGGGCGCACGCCCGGGCCAGTTGAAAGGCGAGGCGCCCGTCCATCGGTGTTTCAAGAGGCGTATGGCTTAGCTGGAGCGCTCCATGGCGCTGGCCAAGAATTGACCAGTAACTGATCAAAAAACAGCCAAGACTTGACCAAAGTGCCGACCAGAGGTTATTTCTTCGTTAACCGAGATCGTCTTGCACCCCGGCCGCGACGGGCTGAGGTGGCGATCGATTCCGGGCGAGACAGCCGGGGGTTGGTCCCGGGCCTTCTTCGCCACACTTCGTCGACCATTTTCTCCAAGAGGCTACAACCCCATGAAGCTATCGACTCTCGCCACCGGCCTCGGCCTGTGCCTGCTTGCTCCTGCGGCCTTCGCCGCCAGCCCGACGTTCTATACGAACATCGAATTCGGCACTGCGCAGGCCAGCGGCGGCGCATACACCTACGAATTCCAGGCGATTTCGCCGAGCAACTTCCCGGCATATCCGGCGGCGGAATTCGATTCCGGACGGAATCGTGCCCTGCATATCGGCGCGCATTTCTCCAATCCGTTCTTCATCGAGCTCGGCGTTACCCATGCCGAACTCGAAACCACGCAACCGACCATCCTCGGTGCTGCCAGCGCGCCCTGTCCGGTTATTGGCGACGGCCTCGCGCCCGTCTGCAGCCTGCGCAATGAGTATTCCTCGAAGTACCACACCAGCAATGTCGACCTGGTCGGCGGTTGGGACTTCAAGCTGGGCACGAGCTCGACGCTGACGCCCTACCTGGGTGCGCGTCGCATCAAGTTCAGCGATGCCCGCGTCAGTCAGGATGCTTTGTCCGCACCGTTCACCGAATACGTCGCCAATGTCACCCGTTTCGATCACATCGGTTGGGTCGCGGGCGTGCGCTACCAGTTCGAATTCGCGCAGAGCTGGTACGTGAATGCCGAAGCGCAGCAGGCGCATGCCAGCGGTGATCGTTCGCGCAAGATCGACTATGAAGTTCCGGGTGGGATTCCGGTTTCCCAGTATCACGGCATCCGTCCGGACGACAGCGTCGGCGTGACCGATCGCATGTTCCGCGTGTCGCTCGGCAAGCGCTTCATCCTCGGCGGCAAGAAGGCGACGGTGAGCCTGGGCTACCAGGACGTGCGCCAGGGCGGGCTGGACACCACCCACATCACCCAGATCACCACCGGCACGTCGGTTGGTCCGACGGTAGGCGCGGTGTACGTGCCGAACTACGCGGCGCTCGGCGACCGCAACGCCAACGTGTCGATGCGCGGTTTCTTCCTGAACCTCGGCATCAATCAGTAATCAACGCGCGGTTTTGCAGATCAAGAAGGGCGGGGATTTCCCCGCCCTTTTTTTGTCCGCTTTTTGGCCAGGGATATATGCCAAGCGCACAGCGCGGGCCAGGTTTCGTCTGCGAGGTTGACCGGAATTCGCCGGCACGCCCGTGTTCCCTGGCTCGGAGGTTTCGCCGATGACATCGACAACGCTGGTCAAAAGATGCCCAAAAGTTGACCAAAGTGTGCGATAGGGGTTATTTATTCGTTAACCGGGGGCGGGGCTCATTTCAATTTTCGTCGGTAACCGCTGCGATTGTTTCCCAGCGGGACAACTGAATGCCATATCGGGCGTCCATCGCCTTTGTTCGCTGATCACTTTCTCCAAGAGGCTAAAACCCATGAAGCTATCGACTCTCGCTACCGGCCTCGGCCTGTGCCTGCTTGCTCCCGCCGCTTTCGCCGCTACCCCTTCGTTCTACGCCAATATCGAATTCGGCAGCGTCAGCGCGAGCGGTGGCGACTACACCTATGAATTCGTGGCGGCTCCGCCGAACTTCAGTACCGCCTATCCTGCGGCGAAATTCGATTCCGGCCGCAACAGCAACTTGCATATCGGCGCGCATTTCTCCAATCCGCTTTTCATCGAACTCGGCGTGGCCCATGCCGAACTCGAAACCAGTCAGCCGACCATTCTTGGCGGCACCGGTGCTACTCCCTGTCCGTTCGCCGGCGACAGCATTTTGGCTTCTTGCAGCCTTCGCAACGATTTTTCCTCCCGGTACCGCACGAGCAATGTCGACCTGATTGCCGGCTGGGATTTCAAGCCGACCGCGAGCTCGACGCTTTCTCCCTACCTCGGTGTCCGCCGCATCAAGTTCAGTGACACCCGCATCGGTCAGGACACCCTCGGCGCGGGTTTCGTCGCGTACAACGCGAACGTGACAAAATTCAATCACTATGGTTGGGTGGCCGGCGTTCGTTACCAGTTCGAATTCGCACAGACCTGGTACGTGAATGCCGAAGCGCAGCAGGCGCACGCCAGTGGCGACCGTTCGCGCAAGCTCACCTATGAGATTCCGACCTTCGTCCCGGTCAGCCTGCTTTCCGGCATCCGCCCTGACGATAGCGTCGGTGTGACCGATCGCATGCTGCGTGTCTCGATCGGCAAACATTTCATCCTTGGCGGCAGGAAGGCGACGGTCAGCCTCGGCTACCAGGACGTGCGTCAGGGCGGACTGGACACCACGCACATCCCGCAGATTTCCGCTGGTGGCGCATCCTCGTTTCCAAGCACGGGCGCGACCTTTGTGCCCAACTACGCCAGTTACGGCGATCGAAATGAAAAGGTGTCAATGCGCGGTTTCTTCCTGAACCTCGGCATCAATCAATAATCGAAGCACGGTTTGCAAGAAGAAGGGCGGGGATTTCCCCGCCCTTTTTCTTGCCCGCTTTTCCCCAAATGTGGCGCGCGCTCCGCGCACGAACCCACGCCTGCAGCGGCTGATTTCCCCACGGTCCGGCGCCCTGGTCTAAACTGGGCCCCTCGCAGGGAGCACCCCATGAGCCAGGCCTATCGATTGCTGCGTGAGGGGATGCCGGATCCGCAGGGTCGCGGCGCTGGGCAGTTCCATGCCGATGCCCGCAAGGTCCGCAGTTGGGTCGCGGCGCTGCCGCGGGCCAATGCCCAGGCCGCGCAGCAGGAGTTGCAGCAGGCGCTGGAAAACCTCGCCGCGCAGCGTCTCGATGGCGGTCAGCGACTCGCGGCGATGGAAGAGTTGCGTAGCGCAGTGTTCGAATCGATCGGCCTGCTGCAGCAGCAATACGCCGGTAGCCCCTTGCCGCTGCCGCCGGCCAAGGCGCAGGCCGCCTACCAGGCCGAGGCCTTTCATCTCGCGCTCGCGCATGGTTATCGAAAAGCGGCGGTCGAAATCTGCGCGCCGGCCGGAAATATCCCGATGCTGCGCGGCGGCTCGGTCAGCCAGGCGCTGGAACGTGCGGCCTGGCATTACAGCCGTGCTCTGTCCGTCGCTTGGCGCATCTATCGCGCGCCGGACGCCGGCATCTGGCAGGGTCTGCATCGCGTGCACAGTTATGCCGTCGAAATGAAACTCGAGGGTAAGTCGGTCGAGGACAAGATCGCCGGCGCGCCGGTCGAAATCCGCACGCTGTACGTGCAGACGCTGTTGATGGCGGTGACCAATCCGCTCGCTTTCAGCCAGGCCGAGCAGGACAGCCTGTGGCAGATCGCCAAGAGTTACGCGCCGCGCACTTCCTTGCTGCGCCAGCCACCGGAAGAAAACGCGCCGGTGGTGCCCGAAGATGCCGATCGCGGTCCCGGTCCCGGGGCTGCTGGCGAGAGTCATGCGCAGTGGTTGGACATGCGCGTTTTCAGCAATGAAGTCGATGGCGCGTTGGCGCGGCAGCAGGATGGCTTCGGCGAAATGGTGCCGGCGCGCGGCATGGGCATCCGCGTCAGCGCCGAAATGCTGCAGCGACTCAAGCGCGCCTTCGGTCTCGCAGCGGCGCGCAGCCACAAGCGATTGGGCGCGGGTCATGAACTGCGCACGGTGGTCGGTTTGACCAGCCTGCATTTCCATCTTGCCGGCATGCGCGATTTCGATACCTTCATGCGCCAGACCACGCAGCAGGTGGTGCACGTGGTCGATCGCGCCGACTGGGCCAACACAACTACCGATCTCGCGCGTGCACCGGTGTACAGCGCGACCGCGCTCGACCAGAGTCTCGGCGGCTATCGCATGGCCTGGGACAACGCCGACCAGATCCGTGCGCGCGTCGGCGAATTGGTTGGCCTGACGCTGGCCGAGGGCGAGGATGATCCGGAGTGGATGGTCGGCGTCGTGCGCTGGCTTCGCTACGAAGCCAATGGCGGTTTGTCGGCCGGCGTCGAATTGCTGTCGCGGCGTGCATCGGCGGTCGGCCTGCGCCTGCATGAGCGCGACGGCTCGTCGCGCACGCCGCTGCGCGCGGTCGAACTCGAGGCGATCGATGGCAGCGACGAGCGTGCTTTCGTCGCCGCCACCGTGCTCGATGCGATGGCCACGCGTGTCGAAGTGATCCGCAAGAACGATGACTATGCTTACGAGGTGCGTGCCTTGAATGAAGAACTTCTGGCTGGCGTGGACGTGATGATGAATGCCGGCGATTACTCCGTGCTGCGGGCATTGCGTGGCGATCTCGTCAGTGCGAGCGAAGCCGAGGCGGAAACCGGCGACGGAGCGATGGCATGACCGAAGCGGTGACCCAGCCGCGGCGGCACGCCGGGCAGGTGGCGATAGGCAAGGTGAAAGTCGGTGGCGATGCCCCGATCGTCGTGCAATCGATGACCAATACCGATACCGCGGATGTCGCGGCGACCGTCAAGCAGGTTGCGGACCTGTGGCGGGCTGGTTCGGAAATGGTGCGTGTTACCGTCAACAATCCGGAATCGGCCGCGGCAGTCCCGCGCATCGTCGACAAGCTGGCGATGATGGGTATCGAGGTGCCGATCATTGGCGACTTCCACTACAACGGTCACCAGTTGCTGGCTGCGGAACCGGCCTGCGCGACCGCGCTGGCGAAGTACCGCATCAATCCCGGCAACGTCGGCTTCGGCAAGAAGCGCGACACGCAATTCGCCGCGATCATCGAGAAAGCGATCGAACACCACAAGCCGGTGCGTATCGGCGTGAACTGGGGTTCTCTGGACCAGTCGCTGGCGGCGCAGCTGATGGACGAAAATGCCCAGCGCGCGGAACCCTGGGACGCGGGCCGGGTGTTGCGCGAGGCGCTGGTGCGCTCGGCGATCGATTCGGCCGAGCGCGCGATCGAGATCGGTCTGCCGCGCGATCGCATCATTCTTTCCGCGAAAGTCAGCGGCGTGCAGGAACTCATCGCCGTCTATCGCGACATGGCGCGGCGCTGCGAATTCCCGCTGCATCTTGGTCTTACCGAAGCGGGCATGGGCAGCAAGGGAATCGTCGCTTCGACGGCAGCGCTGGCAGTGCTGTTGCAGGAAGGCATCGGCGACACCATCCGCATTTCGCTGACGCCCGAGCCGGGCGCGCCGCGCACGCAGGAAGTGATCGTCGCGCAGGAGTTGCTGCAGACCATCGGCCTGCGCGCGTTCACGCCGCTGGTCACCGCCTGCCCGGGCTGCGGGCGCACGACCTCGGAATTTTTCCAGGTGCTCGCGCAAACCGTGCAAGAACACGTGCGTGCGAAGATGCCGATGTGGAAGATCAGCAACCCAGGCGCGGAAAATCTCACGCTGGCGGTGATGGGCTGCGTGGTCAACGGCCCGGGCGAATCGCGCCACGCCAATATCGGCATTTCCCTGCCGGGTACCGGCGAAGCACCGGCGGCGCCGGTATTCGTCGATGGCGAAAAATCGGTGACCTTGCGCGGCGACAACATCGCGCAGGAATTCGTCGCGCTGATCGATGCCTACGTCGCCTCGCACTATGTCAGCCAGCGGGACTGAGCCGCCGGAAAAAGTGGCTGCCAATGTCCAGGCCGAAGCGCGTTTCGGCCTGGCGTTCTTCCGCAAGCATGGCTGGACGCTGGCCCTGCTGTTCGTCGGCGTGCTGCTGCCGCTCTGGGGATTTTCCGAACTCGCCGAAGACGTGCACGCGCAGGAACGTTTCCTGTTCGACGATCCGACCCTGCTCTGGCTGCACGCGCGCAACGGTCCGCATCTCGATCATTTCTTCGTGCTGATGTCGATGCTCGGTTATGGCTGGGGCGTGATTCCCGCCGATATCGCCATCGTGCTGTGGACAGCCTGGCGGCGACGCCTGCGCGAAGGCCTGTTCTTCGGCGTGGCGGTGATCGGTTCGGCTTTGCTCAATCTCGGTTTCAAGCAGTTGTTCAGTCGTCATCGCCCCGATCTCTGGGCGTCGATCGCGCCCGAAGACACTTTCAGTTTTCCCAGCGGCCACGCGATGGGTTCGATGACGCTGGCGCTGGCGGTGATCGTGCTGTGCTGGCCGACACGCTGGCGCTGGCTGGTGTTGTTGATCGCGTTGACGTTCGCCTTGCTGGTGGCGGTATCGCGCATCTACCTGGGTGTGCATTACCCGTCCGACATCCTCGCCGGCTGGAGCGCAGCCTGCGCTTGGGTGCTCGGCGTCTATCTGCTGGTATTTCGTTTGCGTGGCAATGCAGCGAATTGATCGCGGCGTTGCCGCCAGCGTTCAGTCGATGCTGTATTCGTAGTCGCTCAATCGCAGGTCCGGCGCGCGTTTGAAGCGGCCTTCGATGTTGGCGACCTTGCATGGTCCGGTCTTGCTCAGCGTCGCTTCCTTGCCGGTGAACAGCACGCGCACGTCGCAGACTTTCTGGTCGCCTTCGATGCGCGCGTTCAGCAGATCGCTGGTCGACCAGCCGTTGCGCTTCGGGTCGTCGCTGGAATCGAGCAGCGCGGCACTCGCCTTGATCCACACGCGCAGCGCCGGGCCGTCGGGCCGGGCGTAGAGCAACAGCTTGCTGCCGTCATCGCGGACATAGACGCCGCTGCTGCCGTAACTGGGGCCTTCGAGGACGGCGATGCGCTCGCGATAATTCTTGCGCAGGCAGGGCAGCAGCGGACCTTCGCAGAGTTTGTCGCCGATCTCATCGGTATCGAGTGTGGGATCCGCGGCGCGGCGAATCCCGGTCAGCCAGTCGCGCTGGTCCATGCGCACATAGTTCGCCGCGCTTCCCTGCCAGGCGCCAAGCGCATGCTTGTAGGCGACGGCCATCTGCTCGTCGAGGCGGGAAAGTTCGGGATCGGCGCAGATGTTCTTTTCGATCTTGCTCGCCGCCTTGCGGCAATCGAAGCTGGCGGCCTGCGCGGAGGCGGTCAGAGTCAGCAGAACGAACAACAGTGCGAAACGATGCATGGGCTGTCTCCGTACAGCGATTTCTAGGGTTCGACGCAGACGCGGTTGCGGCCTTCGCCCTTGGCGCGGTAAAGCGCGACATCGGCGGCGTGGATCAGGCTGGTGCGCTCGCGTCGGGATTCGGCGATCGCCGCCAGGCCGATGCTCACGGTCACGCGCCTGGCCTCGCCGTTGATCATGAAATCGGTGTTTTCCACGGCTTCGCGCAGGCGTTCGGAGAAGGCGAGGGCGGCATCGATATCGGACTCGGGCAGCATCACTGCGAACTCTTCACCGCCGATGCGTGCAGCGGTATCTTCGCCACGCACGAAGCTGGCGATCAGCCCGGAAATCTGCCGCAGCACGCCGTCGCCGGCGATATGGCCGTATTCGTCATTGATGGGTTTGAAGCGGTCGACATCGATGATGCACATCACCAGCGAACGACCATGCCGGACCGCGCGGGCGATTTCCTTGTCGACCAGATCGATGAAATGCCGCCGGTTGTACAACTCGGTCAGCGCGTCGTGGGTGGCGAGCTGATAGACCTCTTCGTGATAGCGCGCCTCGACGCTGGAGTGGCTGATGAACTTGAGCACGCTTTCGCCGAGAGTGATGTGGTCGCCGTCGGCGAGCTCGGTCTCGGTCTGCGGTTCGTCGTTGACGCGGGTGCGATTGGTCGCCTTCAGATCGCGCAGGTGATAGGTGTCGCCATCGCGCCAGATCTTGCAGTGTTCGCGCGACACGCTCTTGTTCGGGATGTGCAGGTCGGCTTCGGGCGAGCGGCCGATGACCACCGGCTTGTCCTCGATATCGGCGCGTTTTCCCAGGCTCTCGCCATGAATCACGATCACGCAGGCCGAACGCGGCCCATTGAGCAGGGGCGCGGCGACCGCAGTGAACTGGGTGGTGATCGGGTCTTGGTCGCGCTGGCTCATGGGGAGCGG
>Ga0208525_1000034_pt1 | contig 18383 bp, 18 predicted proteins | sample SoimicmetaGmgHMC_FD_188342 | JGI IMG/M metagenome (GOLD analysis project Ga0208525, IMG submission 188342) | Soil and rhizosphere microbial communities from Laval, Canada - mgHMC (SPAdes) (version 2) | ecosystem: Environmental > Terrestrial > Soil > Agricultural land | place: Laval, Canada...
GTGCAAAGGCTGGGATTGCCGGTGCCGGGGGCACACAGGCCATAGGTGGTGCCGCGCACGTTGACATTGGTGTAGCCGTCGGCGGGTCCGATGGTCTTGAAGGAGTCGTGCGTGCGGTTGATGCCGGTGTCGATATCGCCGATCACCACGCCCTCGCCCTTCTTGGCGACGCCGCCATTGGCGGTTCCATCCCAGATGGTGTTGGCCTTGATCCATTTCGGACCACGATCGGTCAGCGGATAGCGGACGAAATCAGCATGCACATACCGGATGCCGGGCATCGCGCGCAGCGCGTCAGCTTCGGCATTGGTCAGTTCCAGTGCGACACCATTGGTGGTCACGTCATAGATGAAAGTCGGCGCCAGCGGACGACCCAGCTTGACGGCGGCATCGTTCAGACGCGTGTTGCGGACGCCCGCGAGATATCCGCGATAGGCCTTCGCTTCGACGCTTTGCACATTGAGCTTCTGTGCACCGGTGACGACCGGGCTGGTCGCGGCCAGATGCGGATGCGTGCTGTCGGTGCGGCTGAAGCCGGAGAACGTCGCAAGCGGCTGCTCGTTGAAGACGATGATGAAGGTGTGGCGCTGGTCAGCGCGGAAAACCTGCTTCTTGTCGGGAGCGTCCTGCTGTCTTGCCGCTTCTGCTGGGTGGCTGACCGGCAGGCCGATCGCCAGGGTGATCGCAAACATCAATGGTGAAACACGCATGTGTTGGTTATCCGCGGTTGGTAACCGCCCAATTCTCTATGCAGACCCCGCCTCAACACAAGCTTCCTGTCGTTTTGCTGAACCGTGTAAAGAATATGACACGCCCGGCCCTTGCGAACCGGGCCATCTTGGTGCAATGCACAAATGGGTGAAAGTGCGGCAGGCCGCTGATTTTCCGGCGCTGCTTGTACCCATTCATGGACATCAATTCACGCAAGTCGGTAGCATGCGACGCCCATGAACTCCCCCGCCTCCGACCCCGCGCCGCTGCTCGAATGCCGCGGCCTGTGCTTCTCGCGCAACGAGGAACCGATCTTCGGCCCCCTGGACTTCACACTCGCTGCCGGCACCGCGATCCAGGTGCTGGGCGGCAACGGCGCAGGCAAGACCACTTTGTTGCGCGTGCTGGCGGGACTGTTGCCGGCCAGCCAGGGTGAAGTGCATTTCCAGGGTCGGTCCGTGGATCAACAGCATCTTGTGCAGGGCACGGCTTTCCTTGGTCACCTGCCCGGCCACAAGGCGGATCTGAGCGCGCTGGAAAACCTGCAGTTCACTGCCGCGCTGCATGCTTCCGCATTGGCTCCGGAAGCGGCCCTCACCGACGTCGGGCTCGCCGGTTTCGAACAACAACAGGCGCGACGATTGTCCGCGGGCCAGAACAAACGTCTCGCGCTCGCGCGCCTGCGTCTTTCCGCCGCGCCCCTATGGTTGCTCGATGAGCCCTATGCCAATCTCGATCGCGACGGCATCGCGCTGGTCAATCGTCAGATCGGCGATCACGTGAATGCGGGTGGCGCAGTGTTGCTGACCACGCATGGCGCCTATGCACCGCCGCCGGTGCCGATGCACACGCTCGAGTTGCGCGCATGAGCGCGCCCGGTCTGCTCGCCGCCGGTCGTGCGCAGATCCAGCGCGATCTGCGCCTGGTCTGGCGTCGGCGTGGCGATGCGCTGCAGCCGGTTCTTTTCGCGGTGATGGTAATCGCGCTGTTTCCGCTGGCACTGGGTGGCGAGCACGAGCAACTCGCGCGGATCGCACCGGGCGTGTTGTGGGTCGCGATCCTGCTTGCGGGCCTGCTCACGCTCGACGTGTTGTTCCGCAGCGATGTCGACGACGGCAGCCTTGAACAACTCCTGCTCAGTCCAGCACCGTTGGCTTGGCTGATCGCGATGCGCGTGCTGGTGCATTGGGCGGTGACCGCGCTGCCGTTGCTACTGCTGACGCCGGTGTTCGCGGAACTGCTGTTCCTGCCGGGCCGGCTGCTGACGCCGTTGATGCTATCGCTGGCGCTGGGTACGCCCCTGCTCAGTCTGATCGGCGCGATGGTGGCGGCACTCACCGTCGGAATACGCCGCTCTGGTATCCTTTTGGCGGTTTTGGCGCTGCCGCTCTATGTGCCGGTGCTGGTGTTCGGCGCCGGTGCGGTGGTCGCCGCTGACCAAGGCCTGTCCTCCTGGATCGGCGCGATCTACCTGCTCGCTGCCGGCCTGGTTCTGGCGCTCGTGCTCGCTCCCCTCGCCGCCGCCACCGCCCTTCGCATTGCCTTGAGCTGATCGTCCCCGTGAATCGCTTTCTGCTGTGGTTTCACCAGACCGGCTCGCCGGCGAATTTCGACCGCTACGCCGCGCGCTGGGCTCCCTGGGCTTTCGCGACTGCGTTCGTCGCGCTTGCGGTCGGCATTTACGGCGCGCTGTTCTCGGTGCCGCCCGACGTCAACCAGGGCGAAAACTTCCGCATTCTCTACATCCACGTCCCCAGCGCGTGGATGAGCCTGTTCATCTTCATCGCGATGGCGATCCAGGCCGTGATCGCGCTGGTATGGCGCATCAAGATCTGCGAAATCCTGGCGATGTCCTGCGCGCCGATCGGTGCCGCCTTCACCGTGATCACGCTCGCGACCGGATCGATCTGGGGCAAACCGACCTGGGGCACCTGGTGGAGCTGGGACGCGCGCCTGACCTCGGAACTGGTGATGCTTTTCCTGTACATCGGCGTGATCGGCCTCAACAGTGCCATCGAGGATCGCCGCGCCGCTGCGCGCGCCGCGTGTTTCCTCGCCATCATCGGCCTGGTCAACGTTCCTATCGTTCACTACGCGGTGGACTGGTGGAACACGCTGCACCAGGGCGAGACGATCCGTCTGCTCGGGCCGTCGAAGATGGACAGCAGCATGATGTGGCCGCTGATCGCCACGGTGATCGGCACCAAGGCCTGGTTCGTCGGTTCGCTGCTGCAGCGCGCACGCGCGACCAATCTCGAGCACGAGGCAAACAAGGATTGGGCGCGCAGCGCGTACGGAGCGACGCAATGAATCATTTCGATTACATCAAGGTCGCCTATTCGGTGTTCGCCGTCGTGCTCGCCTGGGATTACGTCGTGCCGCGCGTGCGTTTTGCGCAGACGAAAAAAGCGATTGCCGCGCGCCTGCGTCGCGAGGCCGCGAAGAAATCCGCGAACGGAACCACCGCATGAATCCGATCCGCAAACGCCGGCTCTGGCTGCTCGCGCTGCTGCTGCTCGCCGCCGCCGCGGCCGCGACCCTGATCACCAAGGCGCTGCAGGAAAATCTCACCTACCTGCACACGCCCACCGAAGTGAAGACCGGCAAAGTGCCGGCCGCGCGCTTCCGTCTTGGCGGCGTGGTCTGCGAAGGCAGCGTGCAGCGCACATCGGGCACGCTGGCGGTGAATTTCGCCGTCACCGATCGCGTCCGCCAGGTGCCGGTGCATTTCGAGAAGATCCTGCCCGACATGTTCAAGGAAGGCACCAGCGTGATCGCCACTGGGCGCATGCAAGGCGACACCTTCGTCGCCGAGGAAGTTCTCGCCAAGCACGATGAAACCTATATGCCCAAGGAAGTCGCCGACGCCATGGCCAAGGGCATCGCGATGCACACGAAAAGCTGCGGGGCGCGCTGAGTGCTGCCCGAACTCGGCCACGTCGCGCTGATCCTCGCGCTGCTGCTTGCCTTCCTGCTCGGCGTGCTGCCGATGCTGGGCGCACAACGCGAGCACGCGGCTCTGATGGCGACCGCGCGGCCGCTGGCTTACGGGCAATTGCTGTTCATCGCGATCGCCTACGCCGTGTTGACGCACGCGTTTCTCGTGCACGATTTTTCCGTCGCCTACGTCGCCAGCAATTCCAACAGCCTGCTGCCGCTGATGTACCAGGTGCCGGCAGTCTGGGGCGCGCATGAAGGCTCTCTGCTGTTGTGGGTGCTGATCCTCGGCTTGTGGATCGGCGCCGTCGCGACGTTCTCGAAATCGCTGCCGATGCCGGTGCTCGCGCGCGTGCTGGCGGTGATGGGTTGGGTGAGTTTCGGTTTTCTTGCCTTCCTGATCTTCACTTCCAATCCATTCGCGCGGCTGTTGCCGGCGGCGGTGGAAGGTCGCGATCTCAATCCGCTGCTGCAGGACCCGGGGCTGATCATCCATCCTCCGGTTCTCTACACTGGTTATGTCGGCTTCGCGGTCGCGTTCGCGTTCGCGGTCGCGGCATTGATCGGCGGCAAGGTCGATGCGCAATGGGTGCGTTGGTCGCGTCCATGGACGAACGTCGCCTGGGCCTTCCTCACATTGGGCATCGCGCTCGGCAGCTGGTGGGCGTATTACGAATTGGGCTGGGGCGGCTGGTGGTTCTGGGATCCGGTCGAGAACGCCAGCTTCATGCCCTGGCTGGTCGGCGCCGCGCTGATCCACTCGCAGGCAGTCACGGAAAAACGCGACAGCTTCCGCGGCTGGACGCTGCTGTTGGCGATCGCGGCATTTTCTCTGTCGCTGCTCGGCACCTTCCTCGTGCGCTCGGGCGTGCTGACCTCGGTACACGCCTTCGCTTCCGATCCGAAACGCGGCCTGTTCATCCTGATCTTCCTGGGTCTGGTGATCGGCGGATCGCTGCTGCTGTATGCCCTGCGCGCGCCGCGCGAAGAACAGGGCCAGCCATTCGCCGCATTCTCGCGCGAAACATTTTTGCTGGGAAACAACCTGCTGCTGACCGCAGCGGCCGCGATGGTGTTGCTCGGCACGCTGTATCCGCTGCTTGCCGAAGCATTGGATCTCGGCAAGATTTCCGTCGGCCCACCGTATTTTGGATTGTTGTTCACGCTGCTGATGGCGCCGCTGGTGTTGCTGCTGCCATTCGGGCCACTGACGCGCTGGCAGCGCGAACAGGCGAGCACACCACTGCGCATGCTCGCGCCCTGGGCGGGCATCGCGCTGCTGATCGCGGCCATCGCCTTTTTCACCAGCGCGAACGCGGGCTGGAAAACCATTGCCGCCTACATCGTCGGCGCCTGGTTGCTGCTGGGTACGCTGCGCTTCGTGCGCCAGCGTTTCGTACAGGGCAAGGGTCGCTTCACTGCGGAAATGATCGGCATGTGCCTGGCGCATTCCGGAGTGGCGGTGTTTTTCTTCGGCGTGCTGATGACCGAGAGCATGAGCATCGAAAAAGACGTCGCCGCAAAACCGGGACAGAGTTTCTCGCTGCGCGGCTACGATTTTCGTTTCGATGGTGTTGAACGCAGCCAGGGCCCGAACTACCAGGCTGATCGCGGCACGCTGTTGGTCACGCGCAACGGCAAGGACGTGGTCGTGCTGCACCCGGAAAAACGCGCCTACGCCAGCGGCGGCAGCATCCTTACCGAAGCCGCGATCGACGGTGGCCCTGGCCGCGATCTCTATGTCGCGCTCGGCGATTCGCTCGACGATCAAGGCAGCTGGGCGCTGCGGTTGCACGTGAAGCCGTTCGTGCGCTGGATCTGGTTCGGCGCGCTGATGATGGCGCTGGGCGGCTTCACCGTTGCTTTCGACAAACGCTTCCGGCGTGCGGTCGGCGAGGCCTCGACATGATCCGCCGCCTGCTGCCACTGTTCGCTTTCGTGTTGCTTGCCGGACTCTTGTTCGTCGGCATACGCATGAATTCCGGCAAGGACACCAGCGCGATCCCTTCGCCATTGATCGGGAAATCCGTGCCAGCTTTTTCGCTACCGGTGCTCGGCGATCCGACGAAGAAAATCAGCGATCGCGAACTGCGCGGCACGCCCTACCTGCTCAACGTCTGGGGCAGCTGGTGCCCGAACTGCCGCGTCGAGCATCCGGTGATCAGCGCGCTCGCACGCCGCGGAAAATTGCGCATCGTCGGTTACAACTACAAGGATGCGCCGGAAGACGCGCAGCGCTGGCTGGATGAATTCGGCAATCCGTATGCGATCGTCCTCGCCGACGAGGACGGCCGCGCCGCGCTCGACTGGGGTATCTACGGCGCGCCGGAAAGTTTTCTGGTCGACAGCCAGGGCATCGTGCGCTGGAAAAGCGTCGGCCCTATCGACGACGACATCGTTCGCACGCAGATCGAGCCCCTGCTCGCAGCGATGGCGGTGACGCGATGAAACCCTTGCTGCTGACGCTGCTGCTGTTGCTGGCATCGCCGGGCCTGCAGGCGGCAAAGCCGCCGATGCTCGCCGCGGAGCCGCCGCCGACATTCCAGAGCGCGGCGGAAGAACAGCGTTATCGCAGCCTCGTTTCGGAGCTGCGCTGCGTGATGTGCCAGAACCAGTCGCTGGCCGATTCCAACGCCATGATCGCCCACGACCTGCGCAAGGAAGTGCTGCAGTTGATGCGCGACGGCCGCAGCGACGATCAGATCAAGCAGTTCCTGGTCGTGCGCTATACCGATTTCGTGCTCTACAAACCCGAGATCAAGCCAATGACCTGGCTGCTGTGGTTCGGCCCCGGTGCGCTGGTGCTGATCGGCGCGGTGGTGATTGCGGTCATCGTGCGCAGACGCAGCGCAGCGGCGCCAGTCGCGCCGCCCGCCGAAGATTCGCAGGAGTGGTGATGACTGGTTTTTATCTGTGCGCCGCGCTACTGGTGTTGGTCGCGGTCGCTTTCGTGATCGTGCCGCTGTGGCGGCAGTCGCGTCAGCTCGCGATCGGGCTCGCCTTGCTCGTTCCGCTCGCTGCCGGCAGCCTGTATCTGCTCAAGGGCGATCGCGATGCGCTTGATCCGCGCAATCTCGCGCAGCCGACCACCGTCGATGAAGCCATTCGGCAATTACAGCGGCGTCTGGATCGCGAGCCCGACGATGTCGAAGGCTGGACGCTGCTCGCCCGCACCGAAATGACGCTGGAAAAATTCGATCTCGCCCGCGATGCCTACGCCAGGGCGTTCGCGCTGCAATCGGACGACGTCGAACTGTCGCTGGAATACGCCGAGGCGCAGATGCGCGCGGCGCCCGATCACCGTTTTCCGCCACCGGCCGTCGCGCTGCTGGAAGCGGCCGTCGCCAAACAGCCGGATTCGCAGCGCGGCCTGTTCTTCCTCGGCATGCATCGCCGGCAATCGAACCAGCCGGCGGAAGCTGCAGCACTTTGGGAGCGAATTCTGCCGACGCTCGCCAGCGAAACCGCGGGCACGCTGCGCGAACAGATCGACGCTGCCCGCGCCGACGCCGGCATGCCGCCATTGCCGGAGGCCGCCGCGATCGTCGGCCCAACACTTGCAATCACGTTGGACATCAGCCCGGCCTTGCGCGCCCAAGCCAAGCCCGGCGATACCGTCTTCGTGTTCGCGCGCAGTGTCGACGGCAGTGGCCCGCCGCTGGCAGCGAAGAAGATCACGCTCGCGCAATTGCCGGTGACGCTGAGTCTCAGCGATGCCGACAGCCCGATGCCGGCCGCGAAACTCTCCTCGCAGCAAACCGTGCTGGTGATGGCACGCCTGTCGAAATCCGGCAACGCCCTGCCCGGCAGCGGTGATATCGAAAGCGAGCCTGTGCGCGTCAAGATTGGCGACTCCGCAAGCAGTACCCTGACCCTCTCGCGAGCGATCCCATGAGCGAATTCATTCCCGCCGGCACGCGCTTCATGGCCCTGCCCTCGCCGTTCGCGATCAAGCGTGGTGGCGCATTGCACGGCGCACGCGTCGCCTTCGAAACCTGGGGGAAGCTCAACGCCGCGCGCGACAACGCGATCCTGATCCTCACCGGACTGTCGCCGAACGCGCATGCTGCCGCCAACGAAGGCAACGCCGAAGCGGGCTGGTGGGAGGCGATGCTCGGGCCGGGGAAACCCATCGATAGCGATCGCTGGCATGTCATCTGCGTCAACTCGCTGGGCAGCTGCAAAGGCTCGACCGGCCCGGCCGCGGCCGACCCGGCGAGCAATGAAACCTATCGCCTGTCGTTTCCGGAACTGTCGATCGAAGACATCGCCAACGCCGCGTTCGAAGTGGTGCGTGCGCTCGGCATCGAACGCCTCGCCTGCGTGATCGGCAACTCGATGGGCGGCATGAGCGCACTGGCGTATCTGCTGCAGCACCCGGGCTGCGCGCGCTCGCATATCAATGTTTCCGGCAGCGCACGCGCGTTGCCGTTTTCGATCGCGATCCGCTCGCTGCAACGCGAAGCGATCCGGCTTGATCCGAACTGGGATCAGGGCGAATACGACGACAGCAACTATCCGGAAAACGGCATGCGCATGGCGCGCAAACTCGGCGTGGTGACGTATCGCTCGGCGATGGAATGGGATGGCCGTTTCGGCCGCGTGCGTTTCGACAGCGAATGTCGTGAAGACGATCCGTTCGGTCTCGAGTTCGAAGTCGAGCGTTACCTCGAAGGCCACGCGCGCCGCTTCGTGCATCAGTTCGATCCCAACTGCTACCTGTATCTGTCGCGCTCGATGGACTGGTTCGATGTCGCCGAATACGGCCAGGGCGATGTCATGGCGGGCCTCGCGCGGATCAAGCTGGAAAAAGCGCTGGCGATCGGCGTACGCACCGACATCCTGTTCCCATTGCAGCAGCAGGAGCAGGTCGCCGACGGCCTGCGCGCCGGCGGCGCCGAAGCGACCTTCCTGCCATTGGATTCACCGCAGGGCCACGACGCCTTCCTGGTCGATATCGAGCGCTTCGGGCCGGCGATTTCGGGGTTTTTGGCGGGGTTGTGAAAAAGGATCCCGTCATCCCCGCGAAGGCGGGAATGACGACAAATTTCGTGGGAATCCCTGAGCGTCTCCCGTTTTCCGATTCCCCCTTCCCTACTAGCGCAGTAGACTTGCCCCATGAACGCCATCACCTTCACCGGTCGCGACGCCCTTCTGCAGGTCATCGACGAGGCCTATGCCCAGCCGGACCATGAAGGCCTCACGCGCACGCTGCGCGACGGCCTGTGCCGGCTGATCCGCGACAAAGTGGTGTTCCTGCCCGAGTGCGTGTTCGAACCCGTCGAGGGCCATTACGCGCGGCGCGAGCTCTATGCCTGCCCCGAGCGCGGCACCACGGTCGTGGCAATGACCTGGGCACCAGGCCAGGGCACGCCGATCCATGATCATTGCGGGCTGTGGTGCGTCGAAGGCGTGTGGCAGGGCCAGCTCGAGATCACCCGCTACGAACTCGAGGAAGATACCGGCGAGCGCTGTCGCTTCACCCGCTACGAAACGCTGTACGCCGGCGCCGGCACCGCCGGCAGCCTGCTGCCGCCGCACGAGTACCACACGATCCGCAATCCGAATCCGGACCAGATCACCATCTCGCTGCATATCTACCAGAGCACCATGGGCACCTGCGCGACCTTTGAGCCCGAGGGCGGCGACTGGTACCGCCGTGGCAGCCGCCAGCTCTGCCTCGACCAGGTCGACTGCGATCCGGACAGGGCTTGAGCTATAATCGCCCCGCGATGCCGGTGTGGCGGAATGGTAGACGCGGCGGACTCAAAATCCGCTGGCAGAGATGTCGTGTAGGTTCGAGTCCTATCACCGGTACCAAGTAAAGAAAAAGCCCGCGAAAGCGGGCTTTTTCGTGTCCGGTGATCCTTGCGGGATTTCGCCACGGCTCACCTTTTCCCGCACGATCACTCACCCGCGGAAGCGCTCCAGCAGCAGCATCATGAACACGCTGAGCAGCACTGTTTCCTGTTCGTCTTCGGCGATGGGAACCGTAGAGTCGATCTGGTAACGGCCTTCCATGAAAGCCGACAGCTTGTGCACGCGCATCACCTGCGTTCCGTCGGCGCGGCTGACGAGGTAAGCGGGATGAAAAAGATAGCCCGAGAACAGGCCGACCAACGGCAGGTCGGCGAAGATGCCGTCGAGCACCTTGATCCAGGGATTTTCTTCGCGGATCTGCAGCGCCTGGCCGTACGCGCCGGTGATCTCGTATTGCGCGCGCCACAGCGAACGCATGCCCTTGCGGCTGACGGCGCCGAGTTTGCGGCCGTCGCGGGCGGTGAAGCGATAGGTCGCGTTGAAATCGAGCACGCGGTCAGCGTCGATCGCATACAGCTCGCGGGTCTGCCCGGCATCGGCGAAAACCTTCACCGATTCCTTGAGCTTGAAGGCTTTCTGCTTGACGTAGAACTGCAGCGCGCCGGCGGCATCGGTGACAGAAATCTGCGGGGCGATGGCGAGGATCTTGAAGGACAACTGCAGCGGAAATTTCATGCTTGGGTCCAGGGTTGAGAAAGTGGAATCGGATCATGCCCGGCGCAGGTGACGACGTGGCCATGAAGCAAGGAATTCATTTCGCACTCCATGGCCACCAGCCGCGCCCGGACTGAGCGTAGCGATCGGCGGCCTGCTCGAAGCGATTGCGGTGACTGATGCCACCGCAGGCGAAATAGAACGGCAGGAACAAGGGACCAAGCGCGAGATATTGATAGACGTGCGCGCGCTCATGGTCGCCGATGCGCACGCAATCGCTGCCGCCGTGCGCTTGGCAATGATAGGTGAGCGCGGGTTGGTCGAGACTGTGGCCGGTGAACAGGATCACGTTGCCCAGGGTCAGTGCGCCGCCCGAGCCCCAGGGGAAATGCTGGAACACCAGCGCCGCATCCGACACCTTCATTTTTGCGCCGAACGGCAGCGCGGCAAGACCCGCCAACAATCCGGCGACGGTCATGGGACTTGCCCAGACGGCACCCAGCAACTGCGCGAGACGCAGCGGAAGTTTTTGCCATGCGGAAGTGGACGCCATGCACGGAGCCTAGCAAAGCCACGGCCCGGACGAATGGTGATGCGTCGAATCGTAGGAGCGGCGTGAGCGGCGATTTCTTGCAGGGGCTGCGAGCGATCGGAAGGAATCGCGGCTTGCGCCGCTCCTACAATCGGAGCGGATCGCGGCTCGCGCCGCTCCTACAAAATCGCGATTTACCGGCTCCGCCGTTGAAAACCCATCGCTCCTACGGCTGATCGCCACCAACAAAAAAGCCGCCCGAAGGCGGCTTTTTCTTGTGCGTGCGCGACAGACAGCGAGGCTTAGACGCCCTCGCCTTCCAGCACAGCCTTCATCGACAGGCGGATGCGGCCCTGCTTGTCGACTTCCAGCACCTTGACCTTGACCATGTCGCCTTCCTTGAGCTTGTCGGAAACCTTCTCGACGCGCTCATCGGAAATCTGCGACACGTGCACCAGGCCGTCCTTGCCCGGAGCGATGGTGACGAACGCACCGAAGTCCATGATCTTGGCGACCTTGCCTTCGTAGATGCGACCCGGCTCGACGTCCGAGGTGATCTGCTCGATGCGCGCCTTCGCGGCTTCGGCAGCGGCGGCGTTGACCGAGGCGATGATGATGGTGCCATCGTCCTGGATGTCGATCTGCGTGCCGGTTTCCTTGGTGATCGCCTGGATCACCGAACCGCCCTTGCCGATCACTTCGCGGATCTTGTCCGGATGGATCTTCAGGGTCAGCAGGCGCGGCGCGAACTCGGACATCTCGGTACGCGAGGCGCTGATGACTTTCGCCATCTCGCCGAGGATGTGCAGGCGGCCCTGCTTGGCCTGGGCCAGCGCGACCTTCATGATTTCTTCGGTGATGCCGTCGATCTTGATGTCCATCTGCAGCGCCGAGATGCCGTTGCCGGTACCGGCCACCTTGAAGTCCATGTCGCCGAGGTGATCTTCGTCGCCGAGGATGTCGGAGAGCACGGCGAAATCAGCGCCTTCCTTGATCAGGCCCATCGCGATGCCGGCGACCGGCGCCTTGATCGGAATGCCCGCATCCATCAGCGCCAGCGAGGAACCGCAAACCGAAGCCATCGACGAGGAACCGTTCGACTCGGTGATTTCCGAGACGATACGGATCGTGTACGGGAAGCTTTCCAGGCTCGGCATCACAGCCTGCACGCCGCGGCGGGCAAGGCGGCCGTGGCCGATTTCGCGGCGCTTCGGACCCATCATGCGACCAGCTTCACCGACCGAGTAGGGCGGGAAGTTGTAGTGGAACAGGAAGTGGTCCTTCGACTCGCCTTCGATCGCGTCGATGATCTGGCCATCGCGCGTGGTGCCGAGGGTGGCGATGACGAGCGCCTGGGTTTCGCCGCGGGTGAACAGTGCCGAGCCGTGGGTACGCGGCAGCACGCCGGTCTTGACGGCAATCGGACGCACCGTGGTCAGGTCGCGGCCGTCGATGCGGCTGCGGGTGGTGAGCACCGAAGCGCGCATGGTGTTGTATTCGAGTTCGCCGAATTCCTTGGCGATCTCGCCGGCCTGCCAGCCGTGCGCTTCGGCCTGGGCCTTCAGCGTTTCCATCACGTTCTTCTTCAGCGCACCGATCGCGTCGCGGCGCTGCAGCTTGTCGCGGACCTGGAAAGCTTCCGTGAGGCTGCTGCCGACTGCGGCTTTGAGCGCGGCGATCATGGTTTCGTTCTTGGCCGGGGCCTGCCAGTTCCACGACGGGTTGGCGACTTCGACGGCAAGCTCGTTGATCGCGCGGATCACGATCTGCATCTGCTGGTGACCGAACATCACGGCGCCCAGCATCACTTCTTCCGACAGTTCCTTGGCTTCCGATTCGACCATCAACACGGCGTTGGAGGTGCCGGCGACGACCAGTTCGAGGTCGGAAGTCTTGAGCTCGGTGGTGCTCGGATTGAGGATGTACTGGCCGTTGGCGTAACCGACCTTGGCGGCGCCGATCGGGCCCTTGAACGGGATGCCGGAGATCGACAGCGCGGCCGAGGCGCCGATGAGCGCGGCGATGTCAGCGTGGATTTCCGGATTCATCGACAGCACCGTGGCGATGATCTGCACTTCGTTGCGGAACTCTTCCGGGAACAGCGGACGCACCGGACGATCGATCAGGCGGGAGGTCAGCGTCTCGCGCTCGGTGGCGCGGCCTTCGCGCTTGAAGAAGCCACCCGGGATGCGGCCGCCGGCGTAGAACTTCTCCTGGTAGTCGACGGTGAGCGGAAAGAAGTCCATGCCTTCCTTCGCGTTCTTGTTGCCGACCGCCGTCACGAGGACAACGGTGTCGCCCATCGTCACCATGACCGAACCGCTGGCCTGGCGGGCGATCTCGCCCGTCTCGAGGGTGACCTGGTGCTGCCCGTACTGGAACGTCTTGGTTACTTTCGCCACGATGTAATTTCCTTCAGTCGATTCTGCCGCGAAGGACACCCCGCCCTTCGGGAGTGGCACCCGTTTCCGGATGCCCAAAATAAACGCGGCGCATTTCTGCGCCGCGTTGTGTTTCGTGTCTTAGCGACGCAGGCCCAAACGCTCGATCAAGGTCTGGTAACGCGTGGCATCTTTTTTCTTCAGATAGGCCAGCAGACTGCGACGCTGGTTGACCATCTTCAGAAGGCCGCGGCGGGAATGGTGATCCTGCTTGTGCGCCTTGAAGTGTTCGCTGAGCTGCTCGATGCGAGCGGACAGCAGGGCGACCTGTACTTCCGGCGAGCCGGTATCGTTCGGGACGCGCTTGAATTCTTCAATGATCTTGCCGGTATCGAGGGACATGTTTTCTTCTCTGTGTGATGCGTAGCCCGCAGGAACACCGTCGAAGACCGTGCACCGCGTGACCCGCCGGTTAAGGATTGCGCTGATTAAGCCCCGTAATTGTAGCCCGCCAAGTCCTTGCCGGACAAGCTGTCTGGCACTTTCGAACGCGTATCGCCGCCCCCGCTGTCAGCTCAACGCGGCCCAGCGAAACAGCCGTTTGGCGCGCAACAGGCCCTCGCCGTCGACCTCGGCCAGGCCAAGCGATCGGCCCGCGGCATCGGTGACATTCACCTCGCCGGCTGGGACAGGTTCGTGAAGAAGCACGGCCTGGCCATGACCCAGGCGTCGTGCCGACTCCGCGGGCAGCACCACGCGGCGCCATTGTTCCAGCCCCGTCTCGATCGGCAGCAGACAGGCATCGAGGACAGATTCGCCCTGCGCGCCAAGCTCCTGCAGGGATTCCAGCGTATGCATGGACTGCGTGCGGAACGGCTCGACCCAGAGTCGGCGCAGGCTGGCCACGTGCGCGCCGCAACCCAGGCTCTCGCCGAGATCGCGCACAAGGCTGCGCACGTACGTGCCGGAGCCGCAAGTGATGCGCAGGCGCAGGAAATTTTCGCCGAACTCGAGCAGCTCGATCGCATCGACCTGCACCTCGCGCTCGGGCACTTCGATCGCCTCGCCGCGCCGCGCCTTCGCATACAGCGGCTCGCCGCCTTGCTTGAGCGCGGAATAGATCGGCGGGCGCTGCCGGATCCGGCCCTGCAACGGCTGCAGCAATTCCTCGATGCGCGCGCGCGTCAACGCGGGGACGGGCCGCTCACGCAACACCACGCCATCGGCATCGTCGGTATCGGTGGTGGCACCGAGCGTGGCGGTGGTTTCGTAAGCCTTGTGGTTGCCGAGAAGATGCCCGGCGATCTTGGTCGCTTCGCCGAAACACACCGGCAGCAAACCGGTGGCGAGCGGATCGAGACTGCCGGTATGCCCGGCTTTTTCGGCGCGGAACAGATGCCGCACGCGCTGCAACGCCTGGTTCGAACTCAGGCCTGCCGGTTTGTCGAGCAACAGGATGGCATCGAGCGGACGAAAGACGGTGCGCGGTAGTTTGCTCATGGCCGGAATGTAGGAGCGACGCAAGTCGCGAATGCGGTGCATGCCACGTCGGCGTTCGCGACTTGCGTCGCTCCTACAAGGCTACGACGACGATTCCTCATCCGCCGGCGGATTGTCGCGCAGCAGCGCGTCGATGCGTTCGCCCTTGTCGACGGAGTCGTCGTAATGGAAATGCAGTTCCGGCGTGTGCCGCATGCGGATGGTCTGCGACAGCTGGTGGCGCAGTTCCGGCGCCAGTTCCTTGAGCGCCTTCACCGCCTCGCGGGATTTCTCCGGCTGCAGGGCGGTGATGAATACCTTGGCATGCGCCATGTCGCGGGTCACTTCCACGTCCGAAACGCTGACCGAAGGCAGGCCGTGTTCGCGCACCGCCTGGTGCACGATCATGCCGAGATCCCGGCGCAGTTGCGCCGAGACCCTATCGGTGCGGTGGAAGCTTTTCGTCGCCATCAGAGCGTGCGCTGCACTTCGATGCGCTCGAAGCACTCGATCTGGTCGCCCGGCTGTACGTCGTTGTAGGCCTTCACCGCGATACCGCACTCGGTACCGGACTTGACCTCTTCGACGATGTCCTTGAAGCGACGCAGCGATTCCAGTTCGCCTTCGAAAACGACGACGCTGTTGCGCAGCACGCGGATCGGCTTGTTGCGCTTGACCGTGCCCTCGATGACCAGCGAGCCGGCGACCGCACCAAACTTGGAACTGCGGAACACGTCGCGCACTTCGGCGATACCAATGATCTCTTCGCGGATTTCCACGCCGAGCAGACCGGAAGCGACCTGCTTCACCTGGTCGATGACGTCGTAGATGATCGAGAAATAACGCAGGTCGAGGCCGTTGTTCTCGATCACGCGACGCGCACTGGCATCGGCACGCACGTTGAAGCCGATGATCACGGCCTTCGCGGCGGCGGCGCGGGTGGCATCGGATTCGGTGATGCCGCCGACGCCCGACTCGATCACGTTGATGTTGATCAGGTTGTTCGACAGCGCCGTCAGCGACTCGCGCAATGCTTCCACGGAACCCTGCACGTCGGCCTTGACCACGATGTTGAGCGACTGCTGGCCATTGGCCTGGCCCATCTGCGCGATGACGTCTTCCATGCGGCTGCCAGGCTGCTTGACCAGGCGCGATTCGCGGCGCTTGGTGTCGCGCTGCTGCGCGACTTCGCGCGCGAGGCGCTCGTCGGCCACCACCACGAAATCGTCGCCGGCATCGGGCACGCCGGAAAGGCCGAGCACCTGCACCGGGATCGACGGACCCGCCGATTCGGTCTGTTTGCCGTTCTCGTCGAACAGTGCGCGGACGCGACCGTAATGCACGCCGCAAACGAGGTAATCGCCCTTCTTGAGCGTGCCCTGCTGCACGAGCACGGTCGCAACCGGACCGCGCCCCTTGTCGAGCGAGGATTCGATCACCACGCCGGTGGCGCGGGCATCGACCACGGCCCTGAGTTCCATGACCTCGGCCTGCACCAGGATGGCTTCGAGCAACGCGTCCACGCCCAGGCCGGTTTTGGCCGACACTGGCACGAACTGCACGTCGCCGCCCCACTCTTCCGGCACCACTTCCAACTTCACCAGGCCTTGCTTGATGTTGTCGGGATTGGCTTCGGGCTTGTCCATCTTGTTCATCGCGACCAGCAGCGGCACCTTGGCATCGCGCGCATGTTTGACCGCTTCGATCGTCTGCGGCATCACGCCATCGTCTGCGGCAACCACGAGCACGACGATGTCGGTGAGCTTGGCGCCGCGCGCGCGCATCGAGGTGAACGCGGAATGGCCCGGCGTGTCGAGGAAGGAAATGACGCCCTTCTCGGTTTCGACATGATAGGCACCGATGTGCTGGGTGATACCGCCGGCTTCGCCGGAAGCCACCTTGGTGCGGCGGATGTAATCGAGCAGCGACGTCTTGCCGTGATCGACGTGACCCATGATCGTGACCACGGGAGGACGCGTCGTCTTTGCGCCCTGCTCTTCATCGGCATGCGCCTCGAGAGCGATTTCAGCATCGTCGTCGCTGGTCTTGGTGGCCTTGTGGCCGAGTTCCTCGACGACGAGCACGGCGGTGTCGTGATCGATCACTTCGTTGATCGTGACCATCATGCCCATCTTGAACAGCGCGCGAACCACTTCGCCGCCCTTCATCGCCAGCTTGTTGGCGAGTTCGGAAACGATGATGTTTTCGCCGATGAAAACTTCGCGCACGATCGGTGCGGTCGGACGCGAGAAACCGTGCTGGCCGGAACCCGTGCGCGACGGCTCGGCGATCTTCTGGCGTGGCTTCTTGCGATTGCCGGCAGCGCCGCGGCGGGCACGCTCGTCGGCAGTCAGATGCAGCTGGCCGGCGACATACAACGGCGTCGCGCCGTCTTCGCCTTCATTGTCGACCATCGCATGCGAACCACGTGCCTTGTGCTTGGGCGCGGCGTTCTTGTTGTTGGCGTTGTTGGCCGGTGCACGCGTCGCCGGCGGCTTGTCGCGCGACAGGTCGGTGCGCGGCGGACGCGGGGCGTGCTTGACGTCTTCGCGCGCTTTCGGCGGTGCGACGACCGCACCCGGCGCAGCGGGCGCGACGTCGTCGACAGCGGCGACGGCAGCCGGGACCTCACGCGCCTTGCGCGATGCTTCCTCGGCGTCGCGGCGGGCGATTTCTTCCTCGCGGCGCTTGCGGTCGACTTCGCTGAGCGCAGCGACTTCGGCGGCATTGCGCGCCTTCGATGCCTCGAGCTTGCGCAATGCATCCTCGCGCTCGTCGTTGACCGGGGCGTTGACGTCTTCGCGCTTGACGTAGGTGCGCTTCTGGCGGACCTCGACGGCGACGGTGGATTTGGTCTTGCCGGCGCTGACCGTCAGCTCTTCGACCTTGCGGCGCTTGAGCGTGATCTGCTTGGGCGCGGCGGCTTCGGCCGGCTTTTCGTCTTTGCCGTGGGTACGGCGCAGGAAGCCGAGCAGCTTCATCTTCTCGGTGCTGCTGACCACCTGCTCCGGCCCGCTGAAGACCATGCCGGCGCCGGACAACTGCGTGAGCAGTTTCTCGACGGGCATGTCCAGCAGTTTGGCCAGCGAACCTACGGTGACTTCAGACATGAGGGTTTGATTCCTTGCGTTCGGCGCATCGTGCGCCAGAGGGTGATGCTTCTTTGCAGCTCGCGGCGAGGATCAGGTGGTGAACCAGTGCTGGCGCGCCGCCATGATCAACTTGGCAGCGTGCTCGGCATCCATGCCGTCGATATCGAGGATTTCGTCGACCGCCAGCTCGGCCAGGTCATCGCGCGAAACCACGCCGCGCGACGCCAGGATGTAGGCGGTGTGTTCGTCCATGCCCGGCAGCGACAGCAGTTCTTCCGACGGCTTGTTCTCTTCGATGCCTTCTTCGACAGCCAAGGCTTCGTTGAGCAGCGCGTCGCGGGCGCGGGCACGCAGTTCCTCGACGATGTCTTCGTCGAAACCTTCCACCGCCAGCAATTCGGCGGCCGGCACGTAGGCGATTTCTTCCACCGTGCTGAAACCTTCGGTGACCAGGATGCCGGCGATCTCTTCGTCGACTTCGAGCTTGTCCATGAACAACTGACGCGCGGAGGTCTGCTCGGCTTCCGATTTCGCGGTGACCTGGTCCTGGGTCATCACATTGAGCTGCCACCCGGTGAGGCGGCTGGCGAGACGCACGTTCTGGCCGCCCTTGCCGATCGCCTGCGCGAGTTTGTCTTCGGCGACGGCGAGGTCCATCGAGTGTTTTTCTTCATCGACGATGATCGACTGCACTTCCGCCGGCGCCATCGCATTGATGACGAACTGCGCAGGGTTGTCCGACCACAGCACGATGTCGACGCGTTCGCCGTTGAGCTC
>Ga0208525_1000035_pt1 | contig 18286 bp, 15 predicted proteins | sample SoimicmetaGmgHMC_FD_188342 | JGI IMG/M metagenome (GOLD analysis project Ga0208525, IMG submission 188342) | Soil and rhizosphere microbial communities from Laval, Canada - mgHMC (SPAdes) (version 2) | ecosystem: Environmental > Terrestrial > Soil > Agricultural land | place: Laval, Canada...
TAGCCGGTCGCCAGCAAGCTGGCTCCTACAAATTACGAGCGCACGTAGGAGCCAGCTTGCTGGCGACCCTACAGAGCATTCGTCAACATCAAGGCTGCTCGCCTTTGCGCGACGCATCGCGCAGCGCGCGGAACGGGCTGTCTTCGCGATAATTCGGCCAGTCGCGGCTCATCGCCAGTTTCTTGCCGACGCCATACAGGGCGTTGAGGTCCTGCACGATGCCGCGCAGATCCCAGGCCGGATCGTAGTTGTCGCTGGCCTGGTGATAACGGTGCGCGGTGTAATCGGCGAGTACCGACAGGCCATAGTCGCGGCCTTTCTCGATATGGTCGGTGCCGCCTTTCGCGTACAGCGCCGGCACGCCAGCCTTGGCGAAACTGAAATGGTCGGAACGGAAGAACTGCCCTTTCTCCGGCGACGTTTCCGGCACCAGCACGCGGCCTTGCTTGTCGGTGATCGGACGCAGCACGGCATCGAGATCGGAATTGCCGAGGCCGACCACTACCAGATCGCGGGTCGGGCCAACCACGGGCATCGCGTCGATGTTCACCACCGCCACGGTTTTCGCCAGCGGCACCAGCGGATGCGCGACGTAATATTGCGAGCCGAGCAGCCCCGATTCCTCCAGCGTGACCAGCAGAAAGATCACGCTGCGTTCGGGTGCGGGCTTGAGCACGGTGAATTGCTCGGCGATTTCCAGCACGCCGGCGACGCCGGTGGCATTGTCGACCGCACCGTTGTAGATGTTGTCGCCGGGCTCGCCGGAGTGCGTGCCGAGGTGATCCCAGTGCGCGCTGTAGACGATGGCTTCATCGGGATATTTGCTGCCCGGCAGTTTCGCAACGACATTGCGCGAGGACGATTCCCGGATTGTGTTGTGCAATTGCGCGTCGAAGTGGGCATCGCCCAGCGGCAATGCATGGAAACCGCGCTTGCCGGCGGCGGCATACATGGTCGCGAGATCAAGCCCCGCACTCGCGAACATCGTCTGCGCCGCGGCGCCGCTGATCCAGCCCTGCATCGGCAGACGCGGCTGCGGGTCGTCTTCGCTGCGAAGGTCGAATTGCGCGCCGCTCCAGCTGCTCTTCACCACGTCCCAGCCGTAGCCGGCACCGGACGTATCGTGGACGATGATCGCCGCGGCGGCACCCTGGCGCGCGGCTTCTTCGAACTTGTAGGTCCAGCGGCCGTAATACGTCATGCGCCGGCCTTCGAACAGGTTTTCGTCGCCGGAATGGAAGCCGGGATCGTTGACCAGCATCACCACGGTCTTGCCGCGCACGTCGATGCCGGCGTAATCGTTCCAGCCCAGCTCCGGCGCATTGACGCCATAGCCGACGAAGACCATCGCGCTGTCGCGTACGGCGATATCGGCCTGGCCGCTACGGGTGTTGACGATGAGATCATCGCCAAAACGCAGCGCCTGCGATTTTCCGTGCTGCACGATCGCGAGCATGCTGTGCGCGACGTCAGCGGTAGTTTCGACCATTGGCACGGTCTGGAAATAGCTGTCGCCATTGCCCGGCTGCAGGCCTAGGCGCTGGAACTGCTCGCGCAGGTATTCGACGGTCTTGTCTTCGCCGGCGCTGCCTGGCGCGCGGCCGCCGAAATCATCGGAGGCGAGAACCTTTACGTGGGCCGCGAAATCCTCGGCGGAAATTTCCGGTCCGAAGGCGTGGCCGGCGCGTTCATTGGCCGAGACCAGCGACGCTTCGGTGATGTGCATGGCGCTTGGTTGGCAGCCGCAAAGGCCCAGTGCCAGCACCAGGCAGAACGAGGCTCGAATCATGCGGGTCTCCCACCGGCGAGACCCGCATTCTAAACGTACTGCCGCCGCTTACGGCCGTGCGGGCAGGGTATCGGTGTAAGGCTTGGCGGTTGCGCCGATGACCTTGCCGATCTTCGCGCTGGGATGCACGAACAATTCCACCTCGCGTTCGAAGCGCAACTCGCCATCGACTACGGCGTTCGGGCCAATCACCACGCGTGGCGTGCGCTGCTTGCCGAAGCTGATGTTGAAGCCGCCATTGTTCGGCTTCTCGACCAGGATGCCGCCGGCGACATGCGATTTCGCGCCGATGGTGATGTCGCCGTTGATCGTGTGCACGCGGCCGCCGACTTCGGTCTGCTGCACCAGGATGCCGCCGTTGACGGTGCTGATGTCGCCGCCAACGTGCGAGTTGAAGCCGACGCGGATGCCGCCGTTCACGGTTTCCAGATCCTTGCTCACCTGCACGCCAGCGCCAGCGGTGATGCCGCCGTTGACGGTGTTGGCGTTGTGCAGTTGCGCCTTGTCGTCGATGTCGATGCCGCCGTTGACGGTATCGGCGTCCTTGATCACGGCGCCGGTATCGATACTGATGCCGCCGTTGACCGTGCTCAGATCGCCGTAATTCTTGCCGGCTTCGGCGTGCACGCCGCCATTGATGCGGGAGGTGTCGTTGTCATCGTCGTCGTCATGGGCCTGGGCGCCGGTAACGGCGAGGCAGAGCGCGAGGGCGAGCAGGGTGCGGCGCATGGGGTGTCTCCGTTGAGGGTCGTGGCTCGGATGCCGGGGTTCGGGAAAAGGTTTACGGCCAGGGCAGGAAGCTTTTCTGGCGAACCCTTTCTAGGCCTGTTCGCTACAATCGTCCCGTGCCGAACGTCAGGAGTGCCCATGGCCCGCCCCAAACCCTTGCTGCTGCTGATTCTTGACGGTTGGGGCCACCGCATCGAACGCGCCGACAACGCCATCGCGCTGGCCGAAGTGCCGAACTGGCGCCGTCTGCTCGCCGATTATCCACACACGCTGGTGCATACCGAGGGCCGCCACGTCGGTCTGCCCGAGGGGCAGATGGGCAATTCCGAAGTCGGGCACATGAATATCGGTGCTGGCCGCATCGTCTATCAGGACCTGACCCGCATCGATGCGGCGATCGAAGACGGCAGCTTCTTCAGCAACCCGGAGCTGACCGCCGCCTGCGCCGGCGCGAAGGCGGCGAACCGTTGCCTGCATATCTTCGGCCTGCTCTCGCCGGGCGGCGTGCACAGCCACGAGACGCACGTGTTCGCGATGATCGAGCTCGCGCGCCGGCAAGGCGTTGCTGAAGTCGCCGTGCATGCCTTCCTCGACGGCCGCGACACGCCGCCAAAATCCGCGGAAGCCAGCCTGGCCGCCCTCACTGCTGCTTGCGCGAACGCCGGCAACGCGCGCATCGCGACCGTCAGCGGTCGCTATTACGCGATGGATCGCGACGCACGTTGGGAGCGCGTCGCGCCGGCGTACCTGGCGATCACCGAAGCGCAATCCGAGTTTCACAGCGCCGATGCGCTTACTGCACTGACAGCGGCTTATGCGCGTGGCGAGACCGACGAATTCGTCAAGCCGACGGTCATTGGTTCCGGTGCGAAATTCGCCGACGGCGACGCCGTGGTGTTCATGAATTTCCGCGCCGATCGTGCCCGCGAACTCACCGCTTGTTTCGTGCAACCGGATTTCGCCGGCTTTGTGCGTCCGCGCGCGATCGCGTTGTCGCGTTTCGTCTGCCTCAGCGAATACGACGCCCGCCTGCCGGCGGCGGTCGCCTATGCCTCCGAGGATCTGCGCAACACGTTGTCGGAAGTACTGGCGGCGAATCACCTCAGCCAGTTGCGCATCGCCGAAACGGAAAAATACGCGCACGTGACCTTCTTCCTCAGCGGCGGCCGCGAGCAACCCGAGGCCGGCGAAGATCGTCTGCTCATTCCCTCGCCGAAAGTCGCGACCTACGACCTGCAGCCGGAAATGAGCTGCCCGGAACTTACCGCCGCGCTCTGTGCCGACATCCGGGCGCAGCGCCACGACGTGATCATCTGCAACATCGCCAATCCCGACATGGTCGGGCATTCCGGCTTGCTCGACGCGGCGATCAAGGCAGCGGAAGCGGTGGACGTGGCGCTGGGAGAAATCCGCGCGGCGCTGCAGGAGGTCGGTGGCGAGATGATCGTCACTGCCGACCACGGCAATCTGGAAATGATGCGCGACCCGATTACCGGCGAGCCGCATACGGCGCATACGGTCGGTCCGGTTCCGCTGGTGTATGTGGGCCGCACCGGAAAAATGCGCGAGGGCGGTGCCTTGCGCGATATCGCTCCGACGATGCTCTACCTGCTCGGCCTCGCGATTCCCGTCGAGATGACCGGTCGCCCGCTGGTGGAGTTGGGCTGAGTGCGACGTTTTCTGCTGATCGCACTGTTGGCCCTGGCCGCGACATCGGCGCAGGCGCAGACGGCGGCGCAGCGCGCGCAGGATCAGGCCGCACAAAAACAATTGGCGCAGGTGCGCGGCGAGATCAAATCGCTCAGCGAAGAGCAGAAAAAGATCGAGGCCGACCGCGATACGGCCAACAGCGAGTTGCGCGCGGTCGACGGCAAGGTTGCGGGGTCGCAGCACGCGCTGCACGACACCGAGGCGCAGATCGCCGCACTGCAGGCGCAACTCAAGGATCTGCAGCAGAAGCAATTGGAGCTCGAGAGCAAGCTCAGCCGGCAACGCGAGGAGTTGGCGCGGCTGGTGCGTTCGGCCTATGCGCTGGGCAAGAGCGAACAACTGAAATTGTTGCTCGAGCAGGATCGGATGAGCGATCTCGCGCGCGTACTGGTCTATCACCGCTATTTCCAGCAAGACCGGCAACAACGCATCAGCGGGCTGACCGCTGAGCTGCAATCATTGGCCATCGTCGCCGACCAGGTGCGAGCGCAACAGCAGCAGCTCGAACTCGCCCGCGGCCGGCAACGCACGCAGCTGGGTGCGCTGGCAGCGCAGAAGCAGGAACGCGCCAAGCTGGTATCGACGCTGGCGGCGCAGGCGCGCGATCGCGGCCAGCAGATCGATGCGCTCGGTCGCGACGAAAAAAGCACCGTCGCCCTGCTCGAGCGCCTGCGCAAACTGATGGCGCAGATGCCGAAACCGAAACCGTTGCCGCCGCCGACGCATTCGACGCGTCCCAGCGGCGCGCGCCTGCCGCCGACGGTGGGCAATGCCGCGATTCCGACCGGCCCGATGAATCTGCCGCTGGCCGGTACCGTCCTAGCCGGCTACGGCGGCGTGATGCCGGATGGTCACACCAGCCAGGGCCTGCTGATCGCCGGTAACGCCGGCGCGGAAGTGCACGCGGTCAATGCCGGCCGCGTCGCCTATGCCGACTGGTTGAAAGGCTACGGCCTGCTGCTGATCATCGACCACGGCGGCGGCTGGATGACCTTGTATGCATTCAACGACGCGCTGCTGAAAAACACCGGCGACAGCGTCCGCGCCGGCGAAGCGATTTCCACGGTCGGCAGTTCCGGCGGACAGGGCCGGCCGGCGCTGTATTTCGAATTGCGCCGCAACGGCCAGCCGCAGGATCCGCGGAGTTGGCTGAAGAGGTAATCGGCGCGAACGAGGACGATCCCATGTCAGTCGAGAAGATCAATATTGCCGCCGAGTTACTGGATCGGGCGCTGGATCTTTATTTCCGGGGTGATTCCTACTTTTCGAGTCTCCACCTCGCAGGAGCGGCGGAGGAAATTCTTGGAAACTACGTCACAAGGCTTGGCGGAGAACCATCGTTCGAAAACACGAGATCCGTCGCTGTTGCTATCGCAGATCGATCCAACGACGGTGCAGAAACCATTACCCGAAGAAAAATGGCAGACACCATGAATCTGCCGAAAAACCGCACGAAGCATATGAATGCGTCGGGCGACGATTGCGTGTCATTTGATCCGAAGGAGGCGGCGAAGGACCTTCTGGATCGAGCGGTGTCTGATTATTATCAACTGATGAGCTATGTTTCCTTGGAGGAAACCGCACTGGTCAAGAGATTCAATCAAGAGATCATGCAACGCGGTGACCAAACATCGTGAGCGCTTTTGTATCGATCCAGCGATGAACTCACGCGCCGCGTTTTTTCCGCGCCAGCGCCGGCCGGAAACCGAACGCCATCACCACGCCGACCATGAATCCGGCCAGATGCGCCCACCAGGCGACGGCGCCGAACGAGGGGCCGACGAAAGTGAAAACCAATTGCAGCGCCGCCCACAAACCGATCAATAGCGCCGCCGGCGCGCGCACGAATTCCAGCCACAGGCCCATCGGCACGACGATGCCCAGGCGCGCATTCGGAAACAACACGAGATAGGCGCCGATCATTGCCGAGATGCCGCCGCTGGCGCCGACGATCACGCGGCCGGGGCTGTCCATCAGCAATGCCGCCGCGAAGTTGGCGAGCGCGCCGCCGATCAGAAACAGCGCGAGCAATCGCCAGGAGCCGAGTGCGCGTTCGGCCGGCACGCCGAAGATGATCAGGAACAAACCGTTGCTGATCAGATGCCAGAGACTGGCATGCACGAACAGCGCGGTGACCAGGTTGAGAAAGCGACCGTTGCGCCAGAGCAGGTGCCAGTCGGTCGGGTTCCCGGAGACCGCACCCCAGCGCTGCAGCAGCGCCTGGTGTTCGGCATCGCCGTGGCCCCAGGCCATCCAGACGTAGACGCCGATCGCGATCAGCGCGAGCAAGGGTGCCGCCCAGCGACGTTTCGGTTGCTTGCGCGTGGGCAGGTCGACGAACAGCATGCGGACGATCCTAGGGGCGGGGCAGCAGGTAGCGGCGGCCGTTGATGTCGAGCACGATGCCGTCGCGACGGATTTCCGAAACGATGTTGCCCGACAGGCTTGAACCTTCGGTGACGCGCTGGCCGTCGACGATCGCGAAACGCTGCGCCGGCGTCGCCGACCAGACATGCATGCTGATCTTGAGCGCGGGCAGAGCGCTGCGTTGCGCATCGTCGAGCGCGGCGATGTTCGGCAAGGCTTCGTCGGCATCGCTGTTGGTGGTCGCGGCGGATGTGGACGCCGACGGTGGAATGGGCGGCGGGAGTTGCGCGGAAGGCGTCGTGGACGGCGTGACCGGCGCTGCAGCCACCGTAGGAGCGGTCTTGGCCGCGACCAAGGCTGGCGCGGTCTCCGATCTTGCGGACGGGTCATCGTGACGCGTGGGCAGCGGCGCAGCGACAACTGTGGCTGCGGATGCCGGTGCCGGCTTCGGTTCCGTCAGTACCGGTATCGACGCGATCGATTCATCCGTCGCCGCGCCGGTCGCGCGCAGGTTCCACCAGACACCGGCCAGCAATGCGATCGCCGCGATCACGATCACCACCTGCCAGGTCTGGATCCCTCGTCGCGCCACGCGCGGGGTCACCATCGGCGATGGCGCGAACAGGTCGGGCGATTGTCCGCGCCGGCGTTCGGCTTCGGACTTGCGCAGGGCGTCGAGGATCAGCGACATCTCAGCGGACTCCCGTGTGCAGCGTCAGCCACAGCGCGACGATCGTCAGCGCGCCGAGACCGAGGCTCCAGCCGAACACGCGCCAGCGGCGTTCGCGCGCATCGATCGGCGGCAATACTTCGCGCGCGGCGAGATCGACCAGCGCTGCGTCGATGCGCCCGCGCCCGTGCACATAACCGGCGAGCAGGCTGCGCTCGCCGAGCACATTGAGCAGACGCGGCACGCCGCCGGACAGCGCATGCAATCGCCGCACCGCCGGCGCTTCGAAAGGAAATGCGCTCGCCCCGGCGATCGTCAGGCGATGGCGCAGATACGCCTCGGTTTCCTCGGGCGCCAGCGGCGTGAGGTGGTAGCGCGCGGTGATGCGTTGCGCCAGTTGCCGCAACGCCGGCCGCGACAAGGTGTCGCGCAGTTCCGGCTGGCCGAGCAGGACGATCTGCAGCAATTTCTGCGTCGGCGTTTCCAGATTGGTGAGCAGGCGGATCTGCTCCAGCGCTTCGCGCGACAATTCCTGCGCCTCGTCGACAATCAGCACCACGCGCAGCCCCTGCGCATACGCATCGAGCAAGTGCGCGTTGAGCGCATCGATTTCCATCTTCAGGCTGCGGCGTTTTCCGGGCAGATCGATATGCAGTTCTTCGCAGATCGTGGTCAGCAATTCCAGCGGCGTTTGTTTTGGATTGAGCACCAATGCCACGCGCACGTTCGCCGGCAGTTGTTCGAGCAGCAGGCGACAGAGCGTGGTCTTGCCGGTGCCGACCTCGCCGGTGAGCTGCACGAAACCGCCGCTGCCGCCCTGGCCGATGCCGTAAAGCAGATGCGCCAGCGCGTCGCGGTGGTGTTCGCTGAGGAACACGAAGCGCGGATCGGGCGTGATCGCGAAAGGCGGCTCGGCGAGGCCGTAATGTGTGAGGTACATGCGCCAAGAGTAGGGCATCCGCGCCAGCGGCCCAACCCGGCTCAGTGATGGAGCGTGATCGCCACGGCCAGGTGATCGGAACCGGCAGCGGGCAGCGCGCGATAGTCGGCGCTGCGGAAACCGGCGGTGAGGATATGGTCCAGCGCCCGGTCCGGCGCCCAGCTCGGAAAGCTCGGCGGGCAGTGATCCAGTGGCTGCAGCCGCGTGCGCCGATACAGCGAAGCCATTTCCGGCGCATCGACCGCGCAATTGAAATCGCCCATCAGCACGAGGCGTTTTTGTTCGGCGAGCAACTCGGCGAGAAAGGCCAGTTGCAGTTGTCGCGAGCGTGCGCCCAGCGACAGATGGGTGATGGCGAGTTGCCAGGCATCGTCGCCACTGCCGAAGTTGGCGATCAGCACGCCGCGCCCAGCGACGCGGCCGGGCAGGGCGTAGTCGAGCAGATCGTTCGGCGCCAGACGGCTGAGCAGGGCGTTGCCGCTGCCCGCGATGCGCGAAATGCGTCGGTTGGCCTGGTGGCTGAAAAACGGGAAGCCGCCGCGTTCGGCGAGGTAATCGCTCTGATTGCTGAAACCCGAGCGCAGACTGCCGGGGTCGCTCTCCTGCAGGCCGACGATGTCGAAGGGGCGGAACAGTTCGGCGAGGCTGTCGAGATTGGCGCGTTTGCCGTTGGGCAGGACATGCGACCAGCTGCGTGTCACGTACTCGCGGTAGGCGCGGGTGCTCGATCCGGCCTGGATGTTGCAGCTCAGCAGGCGCAACGACGTGGCGTCGGGCGATGGCATGGGGCATCCTCGCGCTCGATCGGGGCGGCCGCAAGCCCCGGGAAAAGAAAAAGGCCGCGATGCGGCCTTTTTCTCGAAACGGCAGACGAAGCGTTATGCCTTCTTGGCGGCCGGCTTCGTGACTGCCGGTTTGGCTGGAGCCACGGCGGCCGGCTTGGCCATCGCACGCTCGCGTGCAAGCAGGAAGTTGGTGGTGGTGAACATGTATTCCAGACCGCGATCCTGGCTGGCCAGCACGCGGTACTTGCCGGCGATGATCAGGGTCGGCGTGGCGTTGACGCCGGTGCGCACCGCGAACTGCTTGGCGCGGTTGAGCTTGGCGGTGACGGCGAAGCTGTTCATCGTCGCGAGGAATTTGTTGCGGTCCACGCCCATGGTGCCGTAGAGGTCGGCGATTTCCTCGAGGCTGCCGGTCTTGAGCACGTGGTCGATGTGGATCGCCTTGAACACCGCGTCGTGCGTGCGCGGCTGCACGCCCATGATCTCGGCGGCGAAGTAGGCGCGGGCGAAGCTGTCCCAGGCACCACCGAACACACCCGGCACGTATTCATAACGGACGTCGGCCGGCAGCTTTTTCTTCCAGGCATTCACCGACGGCTGGAAGTGCGCGCAGTGGATGCACATGTAGCTGAAAACTTCCGCGACTTCGATCTTGCCCTGGCCGTAGGTCGGCTGCGGCGTTTCGAGGATTTCGTAGTCGACGCCCAGACGCGGCTCGGCGTTGGCGGGGATCGCCGGCGGGGCTGGCGACTGCGCGCAGGCGATCAGGGGAACAAGCAGCAGCAGTGCGATCAGGGCGCGGCGGAACATGGAAATCTCCTGGGAAAGGGGCGAACCGGCGACACCATGCCGACGGTCGGCTGAATCGTGGCTGGCGCGCAAGCGGCGTGATCGGGAACTTTAACTGCGTTACTCGGCCTTGGCGGCGGCGCGGCTGTTGTGCAGGCCTTCGATGTACGTGGCCAAGCTCTGGATTTCCTCATCGCTGAGGTTGTGGGCGATGCCGCTCATGATCACATTGGCATTGCCAGCCTTGCCCCAGACCTCGCCGCCGCGGAACGCCTGCAGCTTGGCGACCGTGTAACCGGCGTGCTGGCCGCCGATCGAGGGATAGGACGGGCCCGGATTGCCGCGACCGCTGGGGCCATGGCAGGCCATGCAGGCCGGGACGCCGGCTTCGGGCTTGCCGGCGCGGAAGATCGACTCGCCGACCTGGTAGAACTTGCGGCCCTGGTTCGGACCGGTCGCGATCTTGGTGTCGTCGGCGACGCCGGGCACGGCTTTCTGGGTCGCGAAATAGGCGCCGATGTCGCGCATGTCCTGCTCGCTCAGCGGCGCGCCCATGCCCATCATGATGGCGTTGTTGCGCTCGCCGCTCTTGAACATCTTCAGCTGGCGCCAGATGTAGCGCTCGTGCTGGCCGGCCAGGCGCGGGTATTGCGGATCGGAGGAATTGCCGTCGAGGCCGTGGCAGGCGGCGCAGGCGCCGGCCTTGGTCTGGCCGGCCTTGACGTCGCCGAAGGTCGCCGGCTTGGCATCGGCAGCCGCTGCCGCAGCGATGGCTGCGGCCGGGGCCGGCGCAGGATCGGGCAGTGGCGTTACCGTGGCGGCCTGTTGGGCGACGGCGGTCGTGACGAGCACGGCACTGGCCATACCGAGGATGCGCAAGAACTTCATGGATGAGCTCCGGACAGCTTGTTGCGGGGCATGCGCGGGCCGCATGCAAGGGCGCGATTATCCCAGTCCCGGCTGCGCGGGGTCAATGAAAGCCCGGTGCGTCGCCGGCTCGGGCGTTGCTCGGGAACGGCGCCGCGCCGCGCTCGCGTAAGATGCCGGCATGGCCAATCCTCTCGCCCAAGCCGAATTCCGCTTTTCCGCCGATGCGATCAAGCAGTTGCCGGTCGATACCGTCCTCGAGGTCGCGTTCGCCGGACGCTCCAACGCCGGCAAGTCCAGCGCCCTCAATGCCCTGACCCACCAGAAGTCGCTGGCGCGCACGTCCAAGACGCCGGGTCGCACGCAGCAACTGGTGTATTTCGAAGCCAAGCCCGAACGCTACCTGGTCGATCTGCCCGGCTACGGTTACGCCAAGGTGCCCGAGCAGGTGCGCCTGCACTGGCAGCAGTTCATCAACCAGTATTTCCAGGTCCGCGCTTCGTTGGCGGGCCTGATCGTGGTGATGGATGTCCGTCATCCGCTACGCGAATACGACCTGCAAATGCTCGATTTCGCCAAGAACCGCAGCCTGCCCGCGCACTGCCTGCTGACGAAATCCGACAAGCTCGGCCGCGGCCCGCAGGCCAAGACGCTGCTGGAAGTGCGCAAGGCTCTGGGCGGCGTCGCCACCGCGCAATTGTTTTCCGCCGAAACCAAGATCGGCATCGACGAAGCGCGCAAGGTCGTCGCTGGCTGGCTGCAGCTGTAGCACGCCGCACCGATCGCGCGATCAGAGGCTCACGCGGAATCCCGCAGCCGTGGATCCAGCCATCCGCGCAACGCGTCCACCATGAAGTTGATCACCACGATCGCCAGGCCGATCACCAGCACCACGCCCAGCACCAGCGTGTAGTCGCGGTTGAGTGCGCCCTGGACGAAGTAGCGGCCGATGCCGGGAATTCCGAACACCTGCTCGACCACCGCCGAACCGCTGACGACGTTGATCAGCGCCGGCGACAGCCAGGCGATCACCGGCAACAGTCCTGGCTTGAGCGCATGCGCGAACAACAATCGTGCTTCCGACAGTCCACGCCCGCGCGCCGCGCGCAGGTAATCGGCATCCAGCACTTCGAGCAGACTGGCGCGCGTGAGCCGCGCGCAGTACGCGAGGTTGGGCAGGGTCAGTGCGACGATCGGCAGCAACGCGCTGCGCCAGCCACCGTCCCAGCCACCGGCCGGCAACCAGCGCAGCGTCACCGCGAACACCAGGATCAGCAGCGGCGCGACCACAAATTTCGGCATCGCCAAACCCAGCCCGGCGCCGAACATCAGCAGGCGATCGCTCCAGCGCCCCGCGCGCAACGCCGCCCACACACCTAGCGGCATGCCCAGCAGCAGGGCCAGCAACAATGCGCAGCTGCCATTGATCAGCGACACCGGCAGACTCGAAGCGATCAATTCGTTGACGCGATAGTCGGGATACTGGAACGAAGGCCCGAGATCGCCGCGCACGACATCGCCCAGCCAGCGCGCGTATTGCTGCAGCAGCGGCTGGTCGAGCCGGTACTGCGCATCCAGCGCCGCCTGCACTTCAGGCGGCGCCGCTTTCTCGCTATCGAACGGCCCGCCGGGCGCGGCGTGCAACAGGAAAAAGCACAGCGTCGCGAGCAGCCAGAGCGTGAGCGCGGCTTCGAGAACGAGCAGGGCGATGCGCTTCATTGCGCGCCGCGCTCGCAGATGTCGCGATTGCCATCGCTCCTGCGGCATCGCCCCGTAGGAGCGATGGCAATCGCGACCACAGGAAAAATCACCGTCGCATCTCCACCAAGCGCAGAAACCGGCTCGCATGATGATCGAGCGCATTCGCCTCGAAACCCTGCACTTCCGGGCGCACCAGATGTTTCGATGTGTAGAAATACACCGGGATGATCGCCTGCTGCGTCAGTACGCGCGCTTCCGCCTGCTGCAACTTCTGTCCGCGCTGCTGCAGGTCGGGCGCGGCATCGGCGGCAGCGATCAGTGCATCGAAACCCGGATCATGCAGGCCGCTCCAGTTGGTGATCGAACCGGTTTCAAAATTGGCGAGAAAATTGCGCGCGTCGTTGACGTCGGCGATCCAGCCGCCGCGAAACGCCTGGGTGATCACACGCTGCTTGCGGTTGCCGACGAAGACTTTCCACTCCTCGTTGCGCAGCGTCACCTGCGCACCAAGCACCTCGCGCCACATCGCCGCGACCGCAAGGTTCATCCGGCGCAGCGGCGTCGAGGTGTTGTAACGCAGTTCGATCTGCAGCGGCTGCGCTTCGCCGTATCCCGCCTCGCGATAACGCTGCCGCGCCAGCGCTTCGCGCGCTGCCTGCGTGGCGCCTGCCCAAGGCAGCGACACCGGTCGATAGTCGGCGACGCCGGGTGGAATCAAACCGTAAGCAGGGCTTTCGCCGAGGCCAGTGATGTAGCGCGTGAGCTTGTCGCGATCGATCGCCAGCGACAACGCCTCGCGCAAGGCGGCGTTGCCGCGCAGTGGCGGCTTGTCGAGATTCAATCCGATCCACATCGCGCCAAGATATGGACTGATGCGCAGTTGCGTGCCGAAGCGCGGACGCAGCAGCGCCAGCGGCTGCGGCGGCACGGTCTCGGTGATATGCAGGTCGCCGGCCTCGAAGCGCTGCAATTCGCTGGCGGCGTCTTCTGTCACCAGATAGCGCACGTGTTCGATCGGCGCGACATCGCGGAACCAGGCGTTGCGCAGCAGGCTCACCTGCGCCTGCGGCCGCCAGTCCTCCAGGCGATAAGCGCCATTGCTGACCAGATTTCCGGGGCGCGTGTGTTGCGCGCCGAATTTCTCCAGCGCCGGCAGATACACCGGATACGCGATCGGCAACAGCAGCAACTGCGGCAACGCGACGCTGCGGGTGATGCGGAACACCACTGTGCGCGGATCCGGCGAGGTTATGCCCAATCGTTCCGGCGGCAATTTCCCCTGCTGCACCGCTTCGGCATTTTCGATCGCGGTGAAATGCACGGCGAAAGGTGCAGCGGTCGCCGGCGCGAACGCGCGCCGAAAACTCGCGACGATCTGCGTGGCAGTCAAGGCCTCGCCGTTCGACCAGCGCAAGCCATTGCGCAGATGAAAAATCCATTCGCGGCCGTCGCCCGACAGCTCCCAGCGTTCGGCCATGCCGGGAATCAGCTGGCCTTTTGCATCTTCCGTGACCAGGCCTTCGTAAAGGTCGCGCAGGATGTTGCCGCAACTCACTTCCGGGCAGCGATGCGCGTCGAGTGTCGACGGCTCCGGGCCGTTGCCGCGCAGCAGCGTCTGCGCCGTGGCGGTGGCGGAAATCGCCAGCAGCAACGCCAGCAGCAAGCCGATCGCAGGCAACGGGTACACTCGGGGCGGGGTGATCGCTGGCAAACGGGCTCCTGCCGTGACGAAGGTTTCGGCCGGGGCGACCGTCGCCTTGCGATTGTAGGGCCTCGCCCCCAACTAACGTATCCATCTTGAAGAGGGCGCGCCCGTGTCCGGTCCGAGCAACGTCAAAGAGCTTCCCATCGCCAGCAAGCAACAGCTGGTCGAGTTTCACGCCTCCGGCGCCCGCCCGCGCGAGCAGTGGACCATCGGCACCGAGCATGAAAAATTCGGCTTCCGTCTCGACGACCTGCGCCCGCCGACCTATGAAGGCGAGCGCGGCATCGAAGCGATGCTGCGCGGCCTCACCCGTTTCGGCTGGCAGCCATACGAAGAGAAGGGCAAGGTCATCGCGCTGCTGCGCGATGGCGCCTCGGTGACGCTGGAGCCGGCCGGGCAGTTCGAACTCTCCGGCGCGATGCTCAAGAACGTGCACGAAACCTGCTGCGAAACCATGCAGCATCTGCAGGAAGTGAAAACTGTCGCCGAAGAACTCGGGCTCGGTTTTCTCGGCATGGGATTCCAGCCGAAATGGCGTCGCGACGAAATGCCGTGGATGCCCAAGGGCCGCTACCAGATCATGCGCGACTACATGCCCAAGGTCGGCGGTCTCGGCCTCGACATGATGACGCGCACTTGCACCGTGCAGGTCAATCTCGACTTCGCTTCCGAAGCCGACATGGTGAAGAAATTCCGCGTGTCGCTGGCGCTGCAGCCGATCGCCACCGCGCTGTTCGCCGATTCGCCGTTCACCGAGGGCAAGCCGAACGGTTACCTCAGCTATCGCTCGCATATCTGGACCGACACCGATCCCGACCGTACCGGCATGCTCGATTTCGTCTTCGAGGACGGCTTCGGCTTCGAGCGCTACGTCGACTACCTGCTCGACGTGCCGATGTATTTCACCTATCGCGACGGCGAGTACATCGACTGCGCCGGCCGCAGCTTCAAGGATTTCCTCGCCGGCAAATTGCCCAATCTTCCCGGCGTATTGCCGACGATGAAGGACTGGGGCGACCACATGACCACGGCGTTTCCGGAAGTGCGCCTGAAGAAATATCTGGAGATGCGCGGCGCCGACGGCGGCCCGTGGAATCGCCTGTGCGCGCTGCCGGCATTTTGGGTCGGATTGCTCTACGACGATGTCGCGCTGGATGCGGCCTGGGATCTGGTCAAGGATTTCACCATGGCCGAACGCAATGCCCTGCGCGACAACGTGCCGAGGCTTGGCTTCAAGGTGCCGCATCGTGGCGGCACGCTGCGCGATATCGCCATCGAGGCATTGAAGATTTCTGGCCAGGGCCTGGCGCGGCGCAATCGCCTCAACCGCACCGGCGCCAGCGAAGCTGTGTTCCTCGAACCGCTGATCGAATTCGCGATGGCCAACCAGACCCCGGCCGAACGCAAGCTCGCGCTCTATCACGGCGAATGGGGCGGATCGGTGGATCCGCTGTTTCGCGAATTCGCATATTGATGGGCGCGTAGGAGCAATGTAGGAGCGACGCAAGTCGCGACATCCCATCAGCGCCAAAGACATCGCGACTTGCGTCGCTCCTACAGGGGTAAAAAAGACGACCGATCTACGGTAAGTTGTACGCAACGCCCGCCGCGAGAATCCGCCGCATGCCGTTGCCCGCCGCCCCCGTCGACGATAGCCAGCGCGAGATCGATTTTCCGGTCACCGACGAGCCATTGCGCGAGGATGTCGGTCGGCTCGGTGCGCTGGTCGGCGAAATTCTCTCCGAACAGGTCGGCGCGGATTTTCTCGCCGAGGTCGAACGCATCCGCAAGGCGGCGATCGCGCGTCGCGAGAGCGATGGTGGCGTCGAGGTGCTCGCGCAACAACTGAGCCATCTGCCGCTGGCGCGCGCCGAGGATCTGGTACGCGCGTTCGCGACGTATTTTTCCGCGGTCAATCTCGCCGAGCTCGTGCATCGCATCCGCCGCCAGCGCGATTACCAGCGTGCCGGCGCCAGCGCGCAACCCGGTGGTCTGCGCGAGGTCGCGGCGGCACTGCGTGATGCAGGCGTCGATGCCGACGAATTGCGCGCAGCGCTCGCCGACTGCCTGGTGCAGCCGGTGTTCACCGCGCATCCGACCGAAGCGGTGCGACGGGCATTGCTGGAAAAGGAGCGCATGATCGTCCGCGCCCTGGTCGCGGGTTTCGACGAGCAACGCACGCCGGCCGAGCGCCGCGCCGATCTTGCGATCATTCGCACCGCATTGACTGCCGCCTGGCAGACCGAGGAATCGGCGCCGGAAAAGCCGACCGTCGCCGACGAGCTTGAGCATGTCAGTTTCTATCTGACCGAAGTGCTGTACCGGATCCTGCCGGTCTTCCACGAAATATTCGAGGATGCGCTCGGCGAAAATTTTCCCGGCGTCGCATCACCCGACGGACTGCTGCGCTTCGGCTCCTGGGTCGGCGGCGACATGGACGGCAATCCCAACGTCGGCGCGGAAACCATCGCGGCGACGCTGGCCACGCAGCGCGCGCTGGTGCTGGCTGCGTATCGCGCCGATCTGCGCAACCTCGCGCAATTGCTGAGCCAGTCGGCGACGCGGGTGGCGATTTCCGCGGCGGTGCTGGCACGGATCGACGACTACCGCGCGCTGCTGCCGCCGGAAACGCGGCCACGACCGCGTTGGCAGGACATGCCCTATCGCGCGCTGCTCGATCTGATCGTGCAACGCCTGCGTGCGACGGAGGCCGGTCTTGCATCGGGCTACGGCAATGCCGCGGAATTCACCACCGACCTCGAACTGATCGGCGACAGTCTGCGCAGCCATCACGGTGAACAGGCCGGCTGGTTTGCGCTGCGTCGTGTATTGCGGCGCGCGCGCTGCTTCGGATTTCATCTGGCGACGCTGGATGTGCGCCAGGATTCGCGCCAGCACGACATCGCGTTGGCGGCCTTGTTTGCTGATGCCGGCTATGCGGCGCGCGATATCGAGCAGCGGCTGGCATTGCTGCGGCCATTGCTTCTGGCGAATGCGTGCGTCTCCGCGGCTGACGCGCCGGCTGCTGTCGCGACACTGGCGGTGTTCCGCACGATGGCGGCGTCGTTGCCGCGCTACGGGCGCGTCGCCTTCGGCCTTTACATCATCAGCATGAGCCGCAGCGCCGCCGACGTATTGGCCGTGCTCGCGCTTGCGCGGCTGGGCGGATGCGTCGATGGCGATGGCGCGGTGCCGCTGGACATCGCGCCGCTGTTTGAAACCGTCGCCGACCTGCAGGCATCGCAGGATGTCTTGCGCACCTTGTTTGCCGAGCCAGCGTATCGCGATCACCTCGCGCGCCGCGGCGGTGTGCAGTGGGTGATGCTCGGCTATTCCGACAGCGCCAAGGACGGCGGCCTGATCGCCTCGCGCTGGGCGCTGCAGCGCACGCAGGTGGAGTTGACTGAACTGTCTGCGCAGGCCGGCATCGTCATCCGCTATTTTCATGGCCGTGGCGGTTCGGTGTCGCGCGGCGGCAGCAAGACCGAACGCGCGGTGATCGCGGCGCCGCGTGGATCGATCAACGGCGTGCTGCGCGTGACCGAACAGGGCGAAGTCATCCATCGCAAATACGGCATCCGCGCGATCGCGCTGCGCAATCTCGAACAGGCCGCCGGTGCGGTGCTGCGCGCGACGCTGCGGCCACGCGCAGCGGAGCCACGCGAGGTGCGCTGGCGCGAAATCGTCGCCGTCATGGCCGAAGTCGCGCGCGGTCATTACCGCGGCCTCGTCTACGACACGCCGGAATTCCCGGAGTACTTCCGTGCGGCGACGCCGATCGACGTGATCGAGCGGCTGCGCATCGGTTCGCGGCCATCACGACGCGGCGGCAGTGGTGGCGTCGACAGCCTGCGGGCGATTCCCTGGGTGTTTTCGTGGTCGCAGAATCGTGCCGGCCTGACGGCGTGGTATGGCGCCGGCACCGGCTTGAGTGCGGCGATCGCCGAACACGGCCTGGCGACGATCCAGGAAATGGCAAGGGACTGGCCGTTCCTGGTGATGATGCTCGACGACCTGGAAATGGTGCTGGCGAAATCCGACATGGCGATCTTCGAGCGCTACTCGCAGCTCGCCGGCCCGCTGCACGCACAACTGTATCCACGCATCGCCGAAGAATTTTCGCGTACCCGCGAAGCGTTGCTGATGATCAAGGGGCAGACCGGGTTGCTTGAGGGCGATCGCAGATTTCGCCGTTCGATCCGCCTGCGCAATCCCTATGTCGATCCGATCAGCC
>Ga0208525_1000036_pt1 | contig 17874 bp, 13 predicted proteins | sample SoimicmetaGmgHMC_FD_188342 | JGI IMG/M metagenome (GOLD analysis project Ga0208525, IMG submission 188342) | Soil and rhizosphere microbial communities from Laval, Canada - mgHMC (SPAdes) (version 2) | ecosystem: Environmental > Terrestrial > Soil > Agricultural land | place: Laval, Canada...
CGAAGCAACCGATCTGGTGCGCCTGCCGCGGCGAGACGCGGCCATCCGGATACAGCACGAGCACGCGCAGGCCGGGCAGCCGGTGGAAGGCGGCAGCGACCGCCGCACCGGTGTCGCCCGAGGTCGCGACGACGATGGTCAATTCGCGTGTCGCGCCTGCCTGTTGTCGTTGCAGGCAGGCCGCGAGGAAGCGGGCACCTACGTCCTTGAACGCGGCGGTCGGGCCGTGGAAAAGTTCGAGGACGAAACTGCCGGACGTGTCCAGTGCGCGTAGCGGCGTCGGAAAATCCAGCGCTTCGGCGCAGATCGCCGCGAGTTCCGGCGCGAGGGCATCGCCGGCGAAAAACGGTGTGAGCAGGCACGTGGCGATTTGCGCGAGACTCTCGCAATCCGCGAAATCCTCTGGCCGCAGCTTCGGCAATTCCGCCGGCACATACAGGCCACCATCGGGAGCAAGCCCGGCGGCGATCGCGGCGCTCAGCGAGGCCGGTGCGGATTTTCCGCGTGTGCTGAGGTAGTTCATGCCAGCACCCGCGCAGCGGGGCCAGCGATAGGCGACACAAAGGCCTGGCTGTCGAAACCGGCATCGGCGAAAGCCGCGCGCATCGCGACCGCAGCGAGTTCGGCATCGGTTTTCTGCTCGAACCAGGCGAACACGCTAGGACCAGCGCCGGAAATACTGGCGCCAAGCGCACCGTGATCGAGCGCGGCGGCTTTCACTGCTGCGAAACCGACGATCAGCGGCGCGCGGCGTGGTTCGACAAGCACATCTTTCAATCCCGCGCGCACCAGCGCGGCATCGCCACGGAAACAGCCGGCGAGCACCTGCGCGAGATTGCCGCTCTGCGCGACGAAATCGCCGAGCGCGTAATCGCCAGCGAGTGCGGCGCGCGCCCGTCGCGTTTCCAGGATCGCCTCCGGATGCACGAGCACGCAATGCCAATGCGCCGGGACGGGAATCGGCACGAGGCGCTCAGGCGTAGCGAGAACGAGGCCGCCGAGCAGCATCGGACCGACGTTGTCGCCATGGCGGCTGCCACTGGCGACGGCCTCGCCGGTCAACGCGAACGGATACAACTGTTCCGGCGTGAGCGGCATCGGCAGCAGGGCATTCGCCGCCACCAGCGCCGCTACGCAGGACGCAGCCGAACCACCCATGCCTGAGCCCAGCGCGATGCCTTTTTCGATCTCGATCTCGAAGCCATGGGCGAGCTGCAGTTTTTCACGCAGCGCGATCAGTGCAGCGCCGGCGGTATTGCGCTCGGCCTCAAATGGAAGATCGACGGTGCTGCCGCGGATCGCGTGGATGCGCACGATGGGTTCGGCGATGCGGCGCACGATGGCGGTGTCGCCTGGGCCGGCGAGGCTGTGGCCGAGGATGTCGAAACCGACGCCGACATTGCCGACGCTCGCGGGCGCGAACGCCGTTGCCTGTTCGATCATGTGGATGTCGCTGCTCATACGCGAGCCCCCAGCGACGAGGCGACGCGCAGCAGATCGGCGAATACACCGGCCGCCGTGACGTCCGGCCCGGCGCCGGGCCCTTGCACCACCAGTGGATTGCTGTCGTAACGGCGTGTGCTGAATTGCACGACATTGTCGGTGAGGCGCAGATGCGCGAAGGCGTGATCGCCAGGGAGTTCGACCAATCCCACTTTCGCCGCGCCATCGCGATCCAGGCGCGCGACGTAACGCAACACTTTCCCTGTGCTGCGCGCCTGCGCATGCCGCGCATGCATCGCTGCATCGGCTTCGTCCAGGCGCGTCATGAACTCGTCGCGGCTGCTTGCCGCCAGCGCTGCCGGCACCAGGCTTTCGACGACGACCTGATCGAGAGAAATCGCCAGGCCGGCTTCGCGCGCGAGGATCACCAGTTTGCGCGCGACATCGGTGCCGGACAGGTCGTCGCGCGGATCGGGTTCCGTGTATCCGAGCGCATGCGCCTCGTGCACCAGCGCGGAAAACGCCTGGCTGCCGTCGTAACGATTGAACAGCCAGGCCAACGTGCCGGAAAAAATTCCTTCAACCGCGAGCAGAGTGTCGCCGGTGTCGAGAAGATCGCGCAGGGTCTGGATCACCGGCAGGCCGGCACCGACCGTGGCCTCGTAACGGAAGCGCGCACCGGTCTGCGCACTTGCCGCACGGATTGCCTGGTAGCGTGCGAGCGGGCCGGCGCCGGCGTGCTTGTTCGGCGTGATCACGTGGATGCCGCGCGCGAGCCAGTTTTCGTAATGCGCGGCGACGTCATTGTTGGCGCTGCAGTCGAGAATGATCGCGTGCGGCAGGTGTTCTGTCTGCACGTGATTGGCGAACGCCTGCAGATCGCAGGGTTGCGTCGAGTCCGCGAGTTGCTGCCGCCAGTCGCTGACGGCAAGGCCCAGTGGATCGAGCCACATGCGGCGGCTGTCGGCGAGCGCGCGCACGCGCAGGTCGAGATTGGCGTCGCGACGCAGGCGCGGAATCGCCTCGCGCAATTGTTCCAGCAAGGCCGCACCGACCTTGCCCGGGCCGATCACGCCGATCGAGATCGTCTGCGGCGACAGCCAGAAACCGGCGTGCGCAGCGCGCAGCGCACGTGCGGCATCTTTGCTGGCAAGCGCGACGGAAATGTTGCGTTCGGATGCGCCTTGGGCGATGGCGCGTACGTTGACTCGCGCGCGAGCGAGCGCATCGAACAGGCGCGCGGCGACGCCGGGCGTGCCGGCCATGCCATCGCCGACCGCGGCCAACACGCTGATGTCGGGCGTGATCGCGATGCTCTGGATCTGGCCGTTCGCGAGTTCCGATGCGAACGCGGAAGCGACCGCGCTCTGCGCGCGTGCCGATTCGGCTGCACGCACCACGCAGCAGATCGAGTGCTCGGACGAACCCTGGGAAATCATCACCACCGAAACGCCGGCGCTGCGCAGGGCATCGAACAAACGTTGTGCGGTGCCCGGCACGCCGATCATGCCGGCGCCTTCGACATCCAGCAGCGCGAGGTCGGGACAGAGCGTCAGGCCTTTCACTGGGCCGCTGCGGTCACTGTCGACGCTGATGCGCGTGCCGGGCAACTGCGGGCGAAACGTATTTCGGATGAAGATCGGCAGCCCGCGTGCGAGCGCCGGTGTCATCGTCTGTGGATGGATCACCTTCGCGCCGAAATACGCCAGCTCGCAGGCTTCGTTGTACGACAGCATCGGCAGGGTGACGGCTTCCGGCACGACACGCGGATCGGCAGAAAGTACGCCGTCGACGTCAGTCCAGATATGCAGTTCGGCGGCGTCGAACAGCGCCGCGAAGATCGCGCCGGAGTAATCGCTGCCGTTGCGCCCCAGCGTGGTGATGCGGCCATTGGCATCGCGGGCGACGAAGCCGGTAATCACAACGCGCTTGTGCGGATTGGCCAGGCGCCAGTCGTGCAGGCGTGCCGTGCTGGTTGGCCAATCGACGGAGACGCCGAGTTCGCCGTGTGCGACGACGAGAATTTCACGGGCATCGAGATCGCCGCAGTCTTTGCCGAGATGGCGGAAATGCTCGGCGAGCATGCGCGCCGAATAAACCTCGCCCAGGCCCTGGATCAGCTCCAGTGCTTCACGGCCGGGCGAGCCGAGCACCGACAGAGCGTTGAGCAGGCCGTAGAGTTCTTCGAAGCGCGCCTGCAGCCAGTCATGGCAGGCCGTCGAGTCGGCAAACAAGGCGTCGGCGGTGGCGAGGTGACGATCGCGCAGCTTTTGCCAATCGTCCGGCCAGTGCGGTTCGCGGCGCGCGGCGGCATCGGCGAGCGCGAGCAAGGTGTTGGTGACGCCATGCATCGCCGAAACCACGACGACCTGCATGTTTTCATCGCGGGCGAGGAGGTTGCCGGCGACTTGCCGGAAACAATCGGCGTCGGCAAGCGAGGAGCCGCCGAACTTGTGCGCAACGGTCCGGGTTGCCGCCGCGGAATGGTTGTCGATGCGGGAATTGCCTGCGCTTGCGACAACGGGATCGAACGAATTCATGCAGCCTCCAGTGGGAGGCCCTGCGTCGTCGGGGATGGGGGTCGTGCCGCGCCCGCATCCTCGATCGAGGTGCGGGGCCGTGTTTGCGCGTTCTACCCGCGTACGACCAACCGCACCACTGGAATAGTGGTGATGGTGGTAGTCGTGGTGGTGCCGATGCGCGTCATGGGTCGAGTGGAACCGATGCGGCGGGGGCGTGTCAAGCGGTGGGAATCGGGAGACGGGAATGGGGAGACGGTGAGCGGTGAGCGGTGAGCGGTGAGCGGTGAGCGGAAAAAGCATATGGGCCTTCGTCATCCCCGCGAAGGCGGGGATCCAGCGTCTTTACGCTTCTTAATGTTGAAGGGTGAAGAACAAAGTCACTTGATGACCGGCTTTGCCGTTGTGAAGCGCCTCCCGCCTTCGCGGGGATGACGGACAGTTTCTTTCAGCGAATTTCGACCAATCAGCTTTCTTTCGCCAACAATTTCCCCAACACCGGCTCCAGCAATTCCCGACGCCAGCCTTCGAGTGCCTGCGGCCAACCGCGGCCTTCCAGCAGGGCTTCGAGATGCTTGCGCGCGCACAGCAATCCCTCGGGAATTTCCAGCGATTGCGCGATGCCGGCGACGGCTTCCTGCATCGCTTTCAGGCGCGGCTTGTCCAGGGTATCGCTGCTGCGGTTGAGCGGGATGTCGCGCTCGGCGTCGGTCAGTGGCGCGCTGAGCAGGTCCCAGAGTTCGCGGCGGGACTTGCGCGGTGCTTTCGGATTGCGATCGAGAACATCGCTGAAACGATGGAAATCCTCCGGCAGGCGTCGGCACAGCGCGACCGCGAGTTCGTTGTCTAGGATCCAGCTCTTCGGGCGATCGGCACGCCGTGCCTCGGCATCGCGCCAGCGCAGCAGCCTGCACAGCCGTGCCTGGCCGTCGCCGTCGAGCATCTGTGCGCTGCGTACGGCGAGGTGCGGGAAGCCATCGTCGACATCGTTGCGGGCATTGCGCACGGCGCGCTCGCAGTCGCTGTCCAGCCAAGCCAGGCGGCCGAGCTCGACGAGCTTTTCCTTGAGGATCGTATGCGCGGCATGCAGATAGAGCACATCGTCGGCCGCGTATTTGAGTTGCGATTCCGACAGTGGCCGGCGCAGCCAATCCGAGCGCGTCTCGCCTTTTTCCAAGGTCACGCCGGTCATCTGCTCAACCAGTTTCTGGTAGCCGAGGCCGGCGCCAAAACCCGCCATCGCCGCAGCCACCTGGGTGTCGAACAGGGGCGAGGGCACCACGCCGCAGCCACGCAACAGCGCCTGCAGGTCCTCGCTGGCGCTATGCATGAGCTTGGTTATCGCGGGATTTTCCAGCAGCGGACGCAGGGCCTCGGCCATGCCGGGCGCGAGCGGATCGACCAGCAATACCTCGCCGGGAATCGCCAGTTGCACCAGCGCCAGTTGCGGGTAATAGGTGCGTTCGCGGATGAACTCGGTGTCCAGCGCCACGATGTTCGGAACAGGCCAAGCCTGCAGTCGGGCGCGCAGCGCCTCGGGGCTATCGATCCAGTCGCTCACGGTGTCCTTTGATTGCCCAAAGCGGGCAGGTTAGCCTACAGAACCTCCGAGCGGGCCAAGGCAGTGTCGATGACCCGGCTGCGAATCGTGTTGTCCAGCGTTGTCCTGGCCTCCGCCCTGGCAGCCTGCAGTGATTCTCCAGAACCTGCGACGCCTTCTGCCGGCGGGCAAGCGCCAGCCTCGGCCGTCGCGCCTTCCGCTGGGTTGCCTGCCGCTGCGCCCACCGAGGCGCAGCCTTGGCAATTGGATCTGCCGCCGATCAGCGCTGCCGAAACCACATCGACGCTGGCGCGCGGGCGCCAGGCACTGGCGTCGGGACAGCTTGAACGCGGCGCCAGCCCCGGGCCGGGCGCGCTCGAGTTGTTTCTCGCCGTGGCGCATCTCGACCCCGCCAATGAAGCCGCGAAAGAAGGCTTGCGCGACACGCTGGCGAAGTTGCGTGACGACGGATTGCTGCGCATCCGTGATGGCGATCTGCGCGCGGCCGAGCGCATCGCGACGATCTGCGCCAGCGTCCTGCCCGACGATCCCGGCCTGCCCGATTATCGCAAGAGCCTGCAACAGGGCCATCGTGCCGACGCGTTGGTGAAGCAGGCGAACGCGCAGGCTGCGAAAGGACGCCTGCTCGCGCCCGCACATCCCAACGCTTTCGAATTGCTGCAGCGTGCGCGCGTGCTGGTGCCCGGCTACGCGCCAGCGCAGCGCAGCCTGACCTATTGGTATCGCGAGCGCCTCAAGGCCGCATGGATCGCCGCGAGCGCGGAAAATTTCCATGCGGCCGACATTCACCTGATCGAAGCGAATCGTTTGCAGCCCGGGTTGCCGGAGGCGCGGGTGATGGACCTGCGCATCATCGAGCTGCGCCAGGCGCTGACCGATGCCCTGCTTGTGCAGGGCAATGCCGCCGTCGACAAGCTCGCGCTCGACCAGGCCGATCGATCGCTGGCGCACGTAGCCGGGATTGCCGCGCAGAGTGCCGGCGTCGATGCTCTGCGCGAACGCATCGATCTGGCGCGGCATTACGGGCCGTTCAAGCCGGCGCAGGCGTTTGCCGAAACGCTCGCGGCCGGCGGTAGCGGGCCGGAGATGGTGGTGGTTCCGCACGGCGCCTACGTGATGGGTTCGTCCGAGCACGAAGCCCTGCGCAGTGCCGCCGAAAGCCCGGTGCATATCGTGCGCTTCGCACGCGGCTTCGCGATCGCGCGCAATGAACTGACCATCGCCGATTTCCGCCGTTTCATCGCCGCCAGCGGCTATCGCACATTGGCCACGCGCGAAGGACGCTCGACCGTCTACGACGAGAAAGGCGGGCTGATGAGCGAACACGCCGATGTCGACTGGCGTCGCGACGACATCGGCCGCGTCGCCGCCGCCAACCTGCCGGTGATGCATATCGCTTTCGAAGATGCGCAGGCTTATGCGGCCTGGTTGTCGAAGCAGACCGGCCAGCATTACCGCCTGCCCAGCGAAGCGGAATTCGAATACGTGCTGCGCGCCGGCAGTCTCAAGAAATATCCCTGGGGCGATGCGCCGCCGGATCGCCTGGTCGGCAACCTCACCGGTGATGGCGATCAATCTTTGAGCGGGCGGCGCTGGGCGAACGCGATTCCAGGTTATCGCGACGGTTTCTGGGGCACGGCGCCGGTGCGCAGTTTCGTCGCGGAAAAATTCGGCACCTACGACATGATCGGTAATTTGTCGGAATGGACGCTCGATTGCTGGCATGACAGCTACCAGCGCGCACCCGACGACGGCAGCGCCTGGATCAACCCCGGTTGTGCGCAGCGGGTGGTGCGCGGCGCCTCCTGGGACAGTTCCTTGGATCAGGCGCGATCGGCGTTTAGACTGCCGATGGATGCCAACAGCACCAGTGCGCGCCTGGGGTTCCGGGTCGTGCGCGAACTCTGAATGGAGAACACGCGATGCGCATAGATCCTGTGGGAAGCCAGCCGAGTTACAGCGACGGCGTGCAGCGTCGTTCGGGCGGCCTGCGCTGGTGGGTGATCCTGCTGTTTGCGGCATACGCGGGTTATTACTGGCTGTCGAACCAGACGGTGGACCCGTACACCGGCCACAAGTCGATGATCGACACCTCGATCGAGGAAGAAGCGGCGCTCGGCCTGCAGGCCTACCAGCAGGTGCTGACGCAGGAACCGGTGCTCGACGCTTCGTCGGATGCATCGCGCCAGATCAAGGCGATCGCGCAGCGGCTGGAAGCGCGCGCAAACGACGTCGAGGATTACCTGGCTGCAGAGAACGGCACGACGCCGAAACATATCGCCGACAGTTTCCAGTGGGACGTGAGCGTGATCCAGTCGCAGGAAGCGAATGCCTTCTGTCTGCCCGGCGGCAAGATGGCTGTCTACACCGGCCTGATCCCGATCGCGCAGAATCAGGACGCGATGGCGGTGGTGATGGGCCACGAAATTTCCCACGCACTGCTGCGCCACGGTTCGCAACGTATGGCGCAGCAAAAGCTCGTGCAGATCGGGCAGATGGCGGCAGGCGTGGCGATCGGCAACATGGATCCGCAGCAGCAGCAGATGGTGATGTCGGCGCTGGGCGCAGGCACGCAGTACGGCGTGCTGCTGCCGTTTTCGCGCGACCACGAATCGCAGGCCGATGAAGTCGGGCTGATGCTCGCGGCGGCGGCCTGCTTCAATCCGCACGAAGCCATTCCGTTGTGGCAGCGCATGTCCGCGCAATCCAACGGCCAGCGCCCGCCGGAATTCGCCTCCACTCATCCCGACCCTGCCAATCGCATCGAGCACCTGCAGGCGCTGATGCCGAAGGCCGAGAAGATCTACGCGAAGTTCTGCTCGGGCGCGGCGCCGCAGTAGCAACGCATGTAGGAGCGATGGCAATCGCGACATCGTCCGCAGCGATGCGTATCAATGCAAACAGGCGACCTTCGGGCTAGCTGCCACCGCGGCAAGCATAGTCGCGATTGCCATCGCTCCTACACCAACAACTAAAAACTGATGAACAGGCCGCCGTTGACCGGCAGGTTGACGCCGGTGAGGTAGGACGTGGTTTCGTCGCAGAGGAAAACCACGCTGCGGGCGATGTCTTCGGGTTTTCCGATGCGGCCGGCGGGGATCGCAGCGATGATCTGCTGGCGCTGTTCTTCCGGAATCGCGTCGGTCATTGCCGTCTGGATGTAGCCCGGGCTGATGCTGTTGACGGTGACGCCCTTGCGCGCTACTTCCCGCGCCAGCGCCATGGTGAAGCCGTGCATGCCGGCCTTGGCGGCGGCGTAGTTGGTCTGGCCGAACGCGCCGGTCTGGCCGACGATCGAGCTGATGTTGACGATGCGTCCGAAACCGCGTTCGCACATGCCGTCGACCACCTGTTTGCAGAGATTGAACACGCTGTCGAGATTGACGCGCATCACTTCGTCCCAGAGGCCGGCATCCATCTTGCGGAAACTCGCGTCGCGGGTGATGCCGGCGGCATTGACCAGCACCGATACCGGGCCGTGGTTCTTTTCGACGCGCGCGACCAAGGTTGTGCACTCTTCGAAACGGCCGGCATCGACGCTTTCGACATGCACATCGAGCCCGGCCATCGCCGCATGGAAGCGGGTCAGGCGCGCCGCATCGGCGGGAAGATCGGCGGCGATGACGCGATGGCCCGATTGCGCGAGCTGGCGACAGATTTCGCTGCCGATGCCGCCCAGGCCACCGGTCACCAGCGCGATGCGGCCGGTCATTGGCGGGCAGCGGCCCGCGTGCTGCGACGGCGGGTTTTTGCGGCGGGTTTCGCATGCGGCTTGCTGCTTTCCGGCGAAGCCGTCGGCGTCAAGCCATTGATCAGGCCCTGCTGCACGCCCTTCCAGATTTCCATGTTGCGTTCGGTGATCTGGTTGAGCAGGGACCAGGGCGTCTGCCCCATCAAACTTCCCAGCGTGCTGCGCAGTTGTTGCTGCTGTTCGTTGAATGCCTGCAGGCTGCGTTCGAGATAGCTGCCGATGATGCTCTGCAGGGAATCGCCATGCAGGCGGATGAGCGAGGTGAGCAATTGCGTCGAGAAAATCGGCTGACCGATGTCTTCGTGTTCGGCGATGATCTGCAGCAGCACCGAACGGGTCAGGTCGTTGCCGCTGCGGGCGTCACGGACTTCGATGCTCTCGCCTTCGATGATCAGTTGCCGCAGATCTTCGAGCGTGACGTAACTGGAAATTTCAGTGTCGTACAAACGACGGTTCGGATATTTCTTGATGATGCGGACTTGCGACATGACTCCCCCACTCCCCCGGATTGCGGACGAAAGGCGCCCGCGAAGTTCCCGAGCATCGCCCGTCGGCGGCCCGCTTGCAAGTCGCCGGGGTGGTGAATTTTATGCACACGTGTTCGATGATTCAGACGGCAGCAAAACTGCTGCCATCGAGGCCGATATCGCTCGTGGGAACACGGTCCGGATCGAAATTTGTCAGCGCACGCTGCAACACGATTTCCATCCGGCCGTGGCCGAGTGCGCCGGCCGGCTGGCCCAGCAATGCGTAGACATGACGCAGCGCCGGCAGCGGATCGGCGGCGTCGATCGGCAGGCTCGCCAGGGATTTCCCGAGCTTGTTGCCGGCGTCGTCGCGTAGCAGGGGCAGGTGGGCGTAACGCGGAACGGGCAGGCCGAGACGCTCAGTCAGAAATATCTGACGCGGCGTGGAATCGATCAGGTCGGCGCCGCGCACGACATCACTGATCCCTTGCGCCGCATCGTCGACCACGACCGCGAGTTGATACGCCCAGAAGCCATCGGCACGGCGCAGCACGACATCGCCGACCTCGCGTTGCAGCGACTGCGAATAACGTCCGCGGATCGCATCGTCGAAAGACAGTTCGCGATCGGGAAGGCGCAGGCGATAGGCTTTGGTGCGCCCCGACGGTTGCGCGACGCAGGCGTGATGCAGGCCGTCGCTGGCGAACAGATCCGAACGCGAACAGCGGCAGGCGAAAGCATCGTCGCTGGCGATCAGCGTCTTCAGCGCGGCGGCGTACAAGTCATGGCGCCAGCTTTGCCAGACGACGGGAAGATCCGAATGCAGGCCGAACGCGGCTAGCGTGCGCAACTGTTCGGCGGCGGCGCCGCGAATTTCGCGCGGCGGATCCAGATCCTCGACGCGTACCAGCCATTCGCCGCCGTGATGGCGCGCGAACAACCAGCTGCCGAGCGCGGCGAGCAGCGAGCCCAGATGCAGGCGGCCGGTCGGCGAGGGTGCGAAACGGCCGCGGTAGGGGCGGGTCTTGTCAGGCAATGGCGGAAAGGCGATAACGAGGGAGTGCTTGAATTTACCAGCCCTGCCCACCATTTTTGACCCGACGCCGTCTGTCCGGCGAAGAGAGAAACCGCATGTTCAAGCGTATCGGCCTGTTTCTGGCCACCAATCTGGCCGTGATGGCCTTGCTCAGCCTGGTGTTGAGCGTGCTCGAGGGCTATTTCCATATCCGTCTGGGCAACACCGGCGTGACACTGGTGCTCGCGACGATCTTCGGCTTCGGCGGCGCGCTGATTTCCCTGCTGATTTCCAAATGGATGGCCAAGCGCAGCACCGGCATGCACGTGATCACGCAGCCGGCCAACGAGGTCGAAACCTGGCTGGTCGCGACGGTGCGTCGTCAGGCGGAGGCGGCCGGCGTGAAAATGCCGGAAGTCGGCATCTACGACGCGCCCGAGATCAATGCGTTCGCGACCGGCCCGAGCCGCAACAATTCCCTGGTCGCGGTATCGACCGGCCTGCTGCGCTCGATGAGCCGCGATGAAGCCGAAGCCGTTCTCGGCCATGAACTCAGCCACGTCGCCAACGGCGACATGGTGACGATGGCGCTGATCCAGGGCGTACTCAACACGTTCGTGATCGTGCTCTCGCGCGTGGTCGGCCGGATCATCGATTCGGCGATCTCGGGCAATCGCCAGGGCGGCGGCCTGGCGTATTTCGTGATCGTCAACGTGCTCAACCTCGCCTTCGGCATGCTCGCGCAGGTGGTGGTGATGTGGTTCAGTCGCTGGCGCGAATTCCACGCCGATGCCGGCGGCGCCAAGCTGGCCGGCAAGCAGAAGATGATCGCTGCGCTCGAACGCCTCGCGCAGAACCACGGCCAGAGCACCTTGCCGTCGGCGATCTCGGCCTTCGGCATTTCCGGCGGCATCGGGCACGGCCTGCAGAGCCTGTTCATGAGCCATCCGCCGCTGGAAGTGCGAATCCAGCGCCTGCGCGACGCTGCCTGAGGGCGGCTCGCAAATCCCGGAAAAGAAAAACCCGCCGTGAGGCGGGTTTTTTGTCGCGAAAGATTTTCTGCCGCGAAAGAACGTGCGTCAGCCGAACTCGTAGTTCATCGTCGGCGCCGGCGGTGCCAGGAAGTTGCCTTGCACCAGGTCGACGCCGATCGAAAACAGCACGGTCATGCTGCCGGCATCGGAAACGAATTCGGCGATGGTGAGCTTGCCGAGATTGCGCGCCTGCTCGGCGAACTCGCGGACCTTCTTCTGGTTGTCGGCATTCTTGGCCAGATCGACGATGAAGCTGCGGTCGATCTTGAGGATGGCCGGGTCGAAATGCGTGAGCATCTGGAAGGAGTTGAGGCTGGTGCCGAACTGTTCCAGGCACAGGCGGCAGCCAAAGGTGCTGATGATTTTCTGGAACGACTGCAGCGGTCGCAGGTGCGCGTACACCTTCGATTCCGGCAGCTGCAGCACGAGGTTTTCGCCCGATACTCCATTCGCCTTCAGCTGCGAGCTGATGAAATTGTGCAGGTCGCCCTCGACCAGCGAGCTCGGCGACAGCTTCACGTACAGCGTGGTCGCCTTGCCGGCCTTCTTGCGCTCGGACAGCAACTCGATCGTGCGCGCGACCACCCAGCGATCGATCTCGGTGAGCAGCCCGTGCTCCTCGGCGATCGGCATGAACTGCTCGGGCGCGACGATTTCGCCCGAGGGCGCCTTCATCCGCACCAGCACTTCGTAGTTCTCGTCGGTGTCGCCGGTGAGGCTGATCATCGGCTGGAAATTGAGCACGAACTGGTTTTCCGCCAGCGCTTCCTTGATGCGCGCCACCCAGGCCTGGATGCGTTCTTCCTCGACGCGATCGCGCGCGGCGGGATCGAAGATCTCGATGCGGTTGCCGCCGACGCCTTCGGCCGATTGCAGACATTGGTTGGATTTCGCCAGCACCTGCGGCACGCTGGCGATCTTCTCGCCGATCTGCACGCCGCCAATGCTCACTGTCATGGTGATCGACTGCTTGCCGAGATCGATCACGTGACCGTCGAAGGCGAGGCGGATCTTGTCGGCCAGCGCCAGCGTCTGGTTGTAATCATGATCGCGGCTGAGCACCGCGAAAGTGTGGTCGCCGAAGCGGGCAATGATCGGCTCGCCTTCCATGTTCTCGCTCAGGCGCGCGGCGACCTGTTTGAGCAGGTCGTCGGCCAGTGCCAGACCGATCTCGTCCATGCGCGCATCGTAGTTGTCGGGCTCGATCAGCAGCAGGGACTGCTTGCCCTTGCCGTCGGCCGCCGCGGCCACGACGACTTCGACCTCGGTCATGAAGTGCTGGCGATTGAACAGGCCAGTGACCGGGTCGCGCTGGCGCAGGGTGTCGAGTTCCTTGACCATCTCGGCATCGACGGTCTGCTGGCGGAACACGATCTGCAGGCAGGCTTCGCCTTCGTAGGTGGCCGGGGTGAACTCCATCACCGCGTCGAACTTGCTGCCGTCGGTGCGCTGCGCACCGATCTCGAGCTGGCGCGGCGGCGCCTCGCCCTTGCTGATTTTCTTGAGCAGCTGCTTGAAGGTCTCGGCATTGGCCGGCGCGATCAGGTCGAGCACCGACAGGCCCTCGATCTCGTCGAAATCTTCGAAGCCGAACATTTCCAGATAGGCGGCGTTGGCGCGGATGTGCATGCCTTCGTGGACGTAGGCGATCGGATCGCGCGAGGAAGCGATCAGCGCGTCGCAGCGGCGTTCGGTCTCGCGCAGCGAGGCTTCGAGATGACGAAGGCCGCGGCGCGACAGCAGAGCGTGGAATTCGTTGCGGACGACGAACTGCACGTGCTCAGGCTTGGTGCGCAGCGCGACATCGCGGCCGCCGGCGGCGATCGCCGCCAGCACGGTGGCTTCATCGAGGACGGACGTCGCGGCGAGCACCGGGATGTCCTTGCCGGTCGCCTCGACGCGCTTGGCGACGGTGGCGAAGGGAATGTATTTGGCATTGAAGCTGGCCAGCACCATGTCGATGCTTTGCCCGGAGAGCAAGGTGTTGAGCTCTTCCTCGGACTCGGGTCGTTGCGGGCGAATGGCCATGCCGCCATTGCGCAGCATGCTGATGAGGTGCTCGGCGTCTTCCAGCTGGTCTTCGACCAGAAGCAGGCGAATCACGGCGTCCTGCTGTGCCATCGACGGCACTCCTTACAGTTCAATGACTTGCTCAGGGGGCTTCAGACAATACCAGAAGCCCGGCGCGGAATGCCATCTATAGCGGGGTCTTGCTGGCCGCACCGGCGATTTCGCGGACCAGACGGGGCACCAGATAGCCCGGCAGGCGATCCTGCAATTGCTGCTGCAGCTGCAGCGCACGGTCATCATCGACCTCGAAATGCGCAGTGCCGGCGACGCGGTCGAGCTGGTGCAGGTAGTAGGGCAGCACGCCCAGCGCGAACAGGCGCTCGGAGAGTTCGGCGAGGACTTCGATGTCGTCGTTGACCCCGCGCAGCAGCACGGCCTGGTTGAGCAAGGTCACGCCGCGTCCGCGCAGGGCCGCCAGCGCCGCGGCCACGGAATCGTCGAGTTCCAGCGCGTGATTGGCATGGATCACCACGACCACTGGCCAGGGCAGGGACGACAGCCAAGCCAACAATTCGCCGTCGACGCGTTCGGGCAGTACCACCGGCAGGCGGGTATGCAGGCGCAGGCGCCGGATCTGCGGCAGCGTCTTCAGCGCATCGGTGAGTTCGACCAGCTTGCCGGTCGCCAGCGACAGCGGATCGCCGCCGGAAAGCAGGACTTCGCTGATGCTGGGGTCGGCGCGCAGATAGTCGACCGCTGATTGCCAGTGATTGGCGGCTGCGGTCTCCTCGGCGTAGGGGAAATGCCGGCGGAAACAGTAGCGGCAGTGGATCGCGCAGCTGCCGGTGGCGATCAGCAAGGCGCGGCCTTCGTACTTGTGGATCAGCCCGGTGGCGCCACGCGCGGCGATGTCGCCGACCGCGTCGAGTCCGAACCCGGGCACCAGCAAATCTTCGTCGGTGATCGGCAGGACCTGGCGCAGCAGCGGATCGTGGCGATCGCCATGGCGCATGCGGGCCGCGAAACCGCGTGGCACGCGCAGGGGGAATTGCGCGCAGGCGGCATCGGAAAGGCTCGCCGACAACGCCTCCAGACCCAGCAGCGACAGCAGCTCGCGCGGATCGCGGATGGCATCGCGCCAGAGCGCTTGCCAGGACTCGCGGCGGACGGCTTGGGCTTGGGGAGTCAGGGGCTGGGCGGTTATCATGTTGGGCTAGCGCAGGGCCGTCGGCCCCGTGATCGTCCCCACATTGTAGCCGCCGCCAACGATGGCAGCACCGGCAGCGGCAGTTTCCCAGGAGTTTTGTGATGGCCAGCTATGGCATGAACGACGTCAAGAACGGCATGAAAATCATCGTCAATAGCGAGCCGTGCGTGATCACCGATACCGAGTACGTGAAGCCGGGCAAGGGCCAGGCCTTCACCCGCATCAAGTACCGCTTCATCAAGACCGGGCGCGTGGTCGAGCTGACCATGAAGGCCACCGACAACCTCGAGGCTGCCGATGTCATGGACACCGATATGCAGTTCCTCTACAGCGATGGCGAGTACTGGCATTTCATGCAGCAAGAGACCTTCGAGCAGGTCCAGGCCGACGCCGCCGGCGTGGGCGAGACCGCGAAGTGGATCAAGGGCGAGGAGGCCTGCGTGGTGACGTTGTGGAACGGCACGCCGATCGCGGTGCAGGCGCCGAACTTTGTCGAACTCAAGATCGTCGAGACCGATCCGGGTGTGCGCGGCGATACCTCGGGCGGCGGCGGCAAGCCGGCCAAGCTCGAAACCGGCGCCACGGTGCGCGTGCCGTTGTTCGTCAACCAGGACGAGATCATCAAGGTCGACACCCGCTCCGGCGAGTATGTGGGTCGGGTGAAGTAACAACTTCCCGTCATCCCGGCACAGGCCGGGACCCATTTTGATTTTCCATCAAGAGCAAATGGGTCCCGGCCTGCGCCGGGATGACGAAAAAACGGAAACAAAACATGACCGAAACCACCCGACAGCCCTGTGATCTCCTGATCGAAGCCGGCTGGGTGGTGCCGGTCAATCCGCACGGCGTGGTCCTGGTCGATCACGCCGTCGTCGTTTCTGGCGACCGCATCGTCGCGCTGTTGCCCCTCGCCGAAGCACGCGAACGCTTCGCACCCGCACAGACGGTGTCCCGCCCCGATTCGGTGCTGATTCCCGGCCTGGTCAATGGCCACACGCACAATCCGATGACCCTGATGCGCGGCGTCGCCGACGATCTGTCGCTGATGCCCTGGCTGCACGAGCATGTGTGGCCGATCGAGGGCGCGGTGATGAGTCCGGAATTCGTCGCCGACGGCGTCGAGCTGGCGGTTGCGGAAATGCTCCGCGGCGGCACCACCTGCTGCAACGAAAGTTATTTTTTCCCCGATGCCCAGGCCGCGACGTATCGCCGGCTCGGCTTCCGTGCCCGTGTCGGCTTGCCGGTGATCGAATTTCCCTCGGCCTGGGCGGCGAGCACGGCGGAGTATTTCGACAAGGGCCTCGAGGTCTACGACAACTACCGCAGCGATCCGCTGGTCAGCCTGAGTTTCGCGCCGCATGCGCCGTACACGGTCAGCGACGAATCCTTCGAACGCATCCGCATGCTCGCCGAGCAGCTCGATCTGCCAGTGCACGTGCACGTGCACGAAACTGCGCAGGAAATCGCCGATTCGCTCAAGCAATACGGGCAGCGCCCAATCGCGCGACTCGACCGCCTCGGTGTGGTCAACGAGCGTCTGATCGCCGTGCACATGACCCAGCTCATCGATGCCGAGATCGCGCTGTGCGCCGAACGCGGCGTGTCGGTGCTGCATTGCCCGCAATCCAATCTCAAACTCGCCTCGGGGTTCAGCCCGGTCGAGAAATTGCGTCGCGCCGGCGTCAATCTCGGTCTCGGCACCGACGGTTGTGCGAGCAACAACGACCTCGACATGTTCGATGAAATGCGCACCGCCGCCTTGCTCGCCAAGGGCGTGGCGATGGATGCGACCGCGCTCGATGCCGCCAGCGCGCTGCGTATCGCCACGCTGGGCAGTGCGAAGGCCCTGGGCCTGGACGAGCACATTGGTTCGATCGAAGTCGGCAAGCAGGCCGACCTCACCCTGATCGCGATGGACGCGCTGGAAACGCAGCCGATGTACAACGCGATCTCGCACCTGGTCTACGCGACCGGCCGGCATCAGGTCAGCGACGTCTGGATCGCCGGCCAACGCAAGCTCGCCGATCGCGAACTCGTCGGTATCGATGTCGACGCATTGCGCGCCAAGACGAGGCAGTGGCAGCAGCGCATCGCCGCGATCGGGAACAAGCCATGACCACGGTCAATGTCAGCCAGGCCGAGATCGGCAAATTCGGCGAGCTCGCCAACCGCTGGTGGGACGAGCAGGGCCCGCAGCGCGCGCTGCACGAACTCAACCCCGCGCGCCTGGGCTACATCGCCGAACGCGTCACTTTGCGCGGCGCGCGCGTGCTCGATGTCGGCTGCGGCGGCGGTTTGCTCAGCGAAGCGCTGGCGCGCGCCGGGGCAGATGTCGTTGCGCTCGATCTCGCACCCGAACTCATTGAGATCGCCCGCCTGCATCTGCTCGAGTCGGGCCTGAAGGTCGACTATCGATTGCAGGCGGTCGAAGCGCTCGCGGCCACCGGCGCCTGCGCGCGGCCATGGCTGGTCGCAGGCAGCACGCTCAACATCAAGGTAACCTATCCGGGCGATCTCGCGCTCGCCGATGCTCGATCCCGGCATATCGATCGTCGCGCAGATAAGCTCGCTTGCGGGCCGGCCAGAGGAGATCGCGACAATGACCGCGTCGAGCTGCACCTTGGCAGCGCGCTCGGCCAGATCAGCGCATTGGCGGATGGCTGCCTCTGCCTGCTCGATATCGACAACGGTACCGGCCTTGATGCCGCGCGCAAGGGTATGGCCGAATCCGATGATGTCGACGGAGTGGCTGCGATAACGCAGGACCTCATCCGGGGACCGCGGCTTGAGGCGCCCGATGAGACAAGCGATTTTGCTGGTGCCGATATCAAGCGCGGCGACCACCGCCGATCGCTTCTGCGCGAGGG
>Ga0208525_1000037_pt1 | contig 17741 bp, 14 predicted proteins | sample SoimicmetaGmgHMC_FD_188342 | JGI IMG/M metagenome (GOLD analysis project Ga0208525, IMG submission 188342) | Soil and rhizosphere microbial communities from Laval, Canada - mgHMC (SPAdes) (version 2) | ecosystem: Environmental > Terrestrial > Soil > Agricultural land | place: Laval, Canada...
AGGCCAGAGAATCGTCAGCGCAAGGTCGTGCTGGTCGGGCTGGCCGACAAACAGGCAGCGCCGTACATGGCGCTGTCGCTGAGTAATGAGCGCGCGGATCTGGTCGCACAAGCCTTAGCCGAATATGGGATCTACCCGGTCAAGGTGCGTGGCATCGGCGCGGTTCTGCCGCTGGCGGATAGCGTATCGGATCGTCGCCGGAATCAGCGCGTGGAAATCTGGTTGCGCTGAAACTCCGGATTCATTTCTTCAGTCGCGCCATCAGCGCCTGCAACGCGGCTTGGGTGTCGGTCGAGTACCAGCCGTCGAGGAAGCGCTGCAGATCGGCATCGCCGAAGCCATCGAGCGCGCGAATCACGTCCGCACGCGCGATCGCCCGCGTGGCGAGCATCGGCGAGTTTGGCAGGGTGAGCAGTTCTTCCAGCCAGCGCAAAGAGCGCGTCACGACGTCGCCGGCATCGGTGAGTTCATCGACCACGCCCAGCGCCAGCGCCTGTTCCGATTCGATCATCGCGCCGGCCACGATCAGGCGTTCGGCGCGATGGGCGCCGGTGACGCGGCGCATCAGGTACTGGATCGCGTCGGGCACGGCAAGACCGACCTGGGTTTCATTGAGGCCGATGCGAAACGGCCCGCGCGCCATGATGCGGTAGTCGCAGCACAGCGCGAGTACGCAGCCGCCAGCGGGGTTGTGCCCGGCAATCGCGGCGACCACCGGTATCGGCGACTTGGCCAGCGCGCGGGAAGCATCGAAGAATTGCGACCAGCATGATGCGAGGCCGGCGCGATCCAGTGTCATCAGATAGGGCACGTCCAGCCCGCCGGAAAAAACCTTTTCTCCTCCCGAGAGGATCAGTGCGCGCGCGCCCTGACCCGGCGCCGCGGTAATCGCCGCGATCAGGGCCGACAGCAATTCGTTGTTGAGCGCGTTGACTGGCGGGCGACTCAGTCGCAGTTCGTGGATGTCGCCGTGCTTGTTGATCTCGATCATGGGTCGGCCTGCGAAAGGTTGAGTCGACGGAGCGGGTTTTTGCTGCGGATGTCAGTGCGGGATATTGACGTCTGCCGCCCAGCGATAACGGACGGTGTAACGCAGCTTCGCCTCACCACCGGCGGGGACGGGGACGTCGAAGCTTGCGGTCTGCGCGTTGCGTTTGTCGAACGGCAGCGAGCTGGCGGTCATCTCCCAACTACTCCAGCGCGACAGGCGCTCGTTGATGCGCACGGTGTTGGCGACGGCCTTGGCATTCTTAACCGTCACGCTGATCGTTTCGGTCATCGTGCGACCTTCACGATCCAGCGAAAAATCTTCGCGCTTGCGTTCGACGGAGAGATCGAAGACGTTGCCGATCGCCAGACTCACGTCGGCGTTCGCGGGCGTATGAGCGATGTTCGCCTCGCCGAGGAAATCCTGGCCATCGAACATGCGCACACGACCCGCCGGCAGCGGCAATCCGAGTCCGGATGTCTTGGCATTCCTGAAACGAAGCGTGGCAATCACCGGCTGCGATTGCCCATCGGTCGCGCCGTAATTGGCATCGACGATGGGATAGGGCGGAGTCCAGTCGCCCGTGTTGGAGCTGGATTCGTAGCGCCGTTCGCAGGCGACATCAGTGACAGGATTCACCAGCGGCAGATGTTGCACGCTGCCTTGCGGAAGCGAACCGGCGTTGGGTAGTTTGTAGGCCTGGTATTCGCCGGATGCCTGCGCCTGCGGCGCGCTGTCGGCGATCATCATCTTTGCCCGCGGCGCGGCCGCGGCCATCGCCATCATTTCCGGCCCTGCGGCGCTGACGCGATTGGGCTCGCCCGCGACCAGCGTCAGCATCGCATCCTTGAAATCGGCGCCAGAGCGATTGACCACCATCGCCGAACCTTCCAGCGCCATGCGGCAGTCCTTGCCCACGCCCTGCACGTTGACGTTGTATTCGGCGCGCCAGGCCAGGCCGGCGGTGGCATAGGAAAGTCCGAAATCCTGACGGCCCCCGTGATCGGCATTGATCGACCAGTTCATCGTCGGCTCGTTGACCATGCCGGCAGGAAGACCGGGCAATTCGAAGCTGGAAAAATTCGCGAGCACCTTGATGCGGCCATCGTTGAGTCGCAACGTGAGGCCATTGCCTGCTGACACCAATGTTCCGGCGAGCACCTGCCGTTCGTTGCCGACAGCCTGTTCCACCGTTACCGATTGTCCGATCGCACGTCGCAACAATTCATCCTGACCGGCAAGCGCGAAATCGAAACGCTGTCCGCGGATCGATGCCCCAGCACTCGGTTTGAGCAATACGGAGCTGGCATCGAGGGCGCGCGGCAGTCCAGCCAATGCGACATCGTTGTCGCCATTTTTCAGATCGAAAGCCACGCGGCGCTCGACCAGCGCGAAGCCCGGACCACCGGCCTGTGCTTCGGATTGCGTGACGGCGTCGAAGTCGCCGCTGTAGATGGTGAGGCTGGTTTCTGCGGCGTGGCTGGGCGTGGTCATGGCGATCAGGGCCGTGGCTAGGGACGTGGTGGCGATGCGATGGATCATGGTTGGCTCCGTGCTGGCGCGAGGGATATCATAGGCCCATGAACGCAAAACGATTTCTTTCGGGGTTTTTGTTGCTGGCGCTTTCCTCCAGCGTGATGGCATCGGTGCCGACTTGCACGCCGGTGATCGAGAAAGCCTGGATTCGCAGCGCCGCACCGGGATCGATGATGTTGGCGGGCTACGGCATCGTCAACAATGCCTGTCCGCAGGCGATCACGATCAAGGCGGTAAGCAGCGCGGACTTCGCGTCAGCGATGATGCACGAGACCTTGATCGAGGGTGGCATCAGCAAGATGCGCCATGTCGCAGCGCTGCCGGTGGCGGCACATGCCAGCGTGGCATTCGCGCCCAGCGGGCGGCATTTGATGCTGATGCAGCCCAAACATCCGCTCAAGGAAGGCGACAAGGTCAGGTTGAAATTATCCTTGACCGATGGTCGCGAGATCGCTGCCGATTTCGTGGTTCGCAAGGACGCGCCAGGCAAGTAGGTGCTTGCGGATCATGAAGAATCGCGCGCAGGAAAAGTCTGTCCCGCGTGATGTTTTTCTAATTGTTGATTCCGGCGCAGGCGCTGCGCACCGCGTCGGGCAAGGTCACCGACTGGCCGTCGCGATTGACCCAGACCAGCACGGTATTGCCATCGGCATAAAGCAGCTCGGGCTGCATTGCGGAAAGAATGCGATGGCCGAGCGTGACGCTCTTGCCACCGACGCGTTCAGCAAATAATTCCACCCGCAGCGTTTCCGGCCAGCCGATTGGCCGGCGATAGTTGACGGCGATCGCAGCGAGAATCGGCGCCGATGATTCGCCTGCCCAGTCTTCGCTGAGCGATTTGAACCAGCGCACCCGCGCCTCTTCGATATAGCCGAGGTAACTCTGGTTGTTGACGTGGTTGAACGCATCCAGATCGCGCCAGCGTACTTCGATGACGATACTGTGGACGACTGCGTTCATTTCGTTTTCTTCTTTGCTGCGGGCTTGGGCTTGTCCAGCAGTTTGCGCAGGAAGTGGCCGGTGTGTGAGGCATCGATTCCGGCAAGATCCTCGGGCGTACCCTGCGCGATGATCTGGCCGCCGCGGTGGCCACCTTCCGGGCCGAGATCGATCACCCAGTCGGCGGTCTTGATCACGTCGAGATTGTGTTCGATCACCACGACCGTATTGCCGTCGTCGCGCAGCTTGTGCAGCACGGTGAGCAGATGCTCGATGTCGTGGAAATGCAGGCCGGTGGTTGGCTCGTCGAGAATGTAGAGCGTCTGTCCTGTATCGCGGCGGCTGAGTTCCTTGGACAACTTCACGCGCTGCGCTTCGCCGCCCGACAATGTCGTCGCACTCTGGCCGAGCTTGATGTAGGACAGTCCGACATCGATCAGCGTTTCGAGTTTTCGCGACAGGGTCGGTACCGGCTCGAACAACTTGAGCGCGTCCTCCACGGTCATGTCGAGGATGTCGTGGATGCTGTAACCCTTGTAGCGGATTTCCAGAGTTTCGCGGTTGTAGCGCTTGCCGTGACAGACGTCGCAGGGCACGTAGACATCCGGCAGGAAATGCATTTCGACCTTGATCAGGCCGTCGCCCTGGCAGGCTTCGCAACGACCGCCGCGGACGTTGAAGCTGAAGCGTCCGGGCGAATAGCCGCGCGCGCGCGCTTCCGGAACCTGCGCGAACAATTCGCGTAGCGGCGTGAACAGGCCGGTGTAGGTCGCCGGGTTCGAGCGTGGCGTGCGTCCGATCGGCGATTGGTCGATGTCGACGACCTTGTCGAACAATTCGATGCCTTGCACTTCCCGGTACGGTGCAACGGTGTGCGAGGCGCCGTTCAATTCGTTGGCGGCGATCTGATAGAGGGTGTCGTTGATCAGCGTCGATTTTCCTGATCCCGATACGCCGGTGATGCAGGTGAACAATCCCGCGGGGATCGCCAGATCCACATCCTTGAGGTTGTTGCCGGAAGCGCCGAGCAGGTGCAGCGTCATCTTCGGATTGGCGACGTGTCGCTTCTTCGGAATTTCGATGCGGCGACGGCCCGAGAGGTAAGCGCCGGTCAGCGAGCGTGGCGCTTTCAGAATGTCAGCGAGTTTGCCCTGCGCGATGATCTCGCCGCCGTGCACGCCCGCGCCGGGACCGATATCGACGACATGATCGGCGATGCGGATCGCGTCTTCATCGTGTTCGACGACGATCACCGTGTTGCCCATGTCGCGCAGTCGCACCAGCGTGCCGAGCAGGCGTTCGTTGTCGCGTTGATGCAGTCCGATCGACGGCTCGTCGAGGACGTACATCACGCCGACCAGGCCGGCGCCGATTTGCGAGGCAAGGCGAATGCGCTGGGCTTCGCCGCCGGAGAGCGTGTCTGCCTTGCGTTCCAGCGTCAGGTAATCGAGACCGACGTCGACGAGGAACTTCAGGCGCTCGCGGATTTCCTTGACGATCTTCACGGCGATCTCGCCGCGCCAGCCCGGTAGCGTCAGTGCCGAGAAAAACGCCAGCGATTCATCCACGGGCAGCAGCGTGATCTGCGGCAAGGCGCGATCGGCGACGAAGACATTGCGCGCGGAGCGATTGAGGCGTGCGCCGCCGCAGTCCGGGCAGGCGCGGTTGCTGATGAACTTGGCGAGTTCTTCCTTGACTGCCTGCGACTCGGTTTCGCGATAACGGCGCTCGAGATTGGGGACGATGCCCTCGAACTTGTGTTTGCGTTGCGTGCGGCCGCCCGACTCGGTGAGATAGGTGAAGGTGATCACCTCGTCGCCGCTGCCATGGAGCACGGCCTTGCGGATCTTGTCAGTGAGCTCGCTCCAGGGCGCATCGACATCGAAACCGAAATGTTTGGCCAACGATGCGACCAACTGGAAATAGTAGGCATTGCGCCGATCCCAACCGCGAACCGCGCCCGCCGCGAGGCTGAGCTCGGGGTGCACGACGATGCGCGCGGGGTCGAAGAACTGGCTGATGCCCAGGCCATCGCAGCTTGGGCAGGCGCCCATCGGCGAGTTGAACGAGAACAGTCGCGGTTCGAGTTCCGGCAACGAGTAATCGCAGACGGGGCAGCTGAACTTCGAGGAAAACAGCAAGGGCGCGGCCTTGTCGTCGTCCATGTCCATCACCGAGGCCAGGCCGTCTCCGAGCTTGAGCGCGGTTTCGAAGCTTTCTGCAAGGCGCTGCTTCATGTCGCCGCGTGGCTTGAAGCGGTCGATCACCGCTTCGATGGTGTGTTTGTTGCGCAGGCCCAGCGCCGGCACCTGGTCGAGCTCGAGCAGTGCGCCATTGACGCGCACGCGTACGAAACCTTGCGCACGGAGCTGTTCGAACACCTGCACGTGTTCGCCCTTGCGCTCACGCACCACCGGGGCGAGCAGTACGTAGCGATGGTCCTCGGGCAGCGCCATCACCTGGTCGACCATCTGGCTGACGGTCTGCGCTTCCAGCGGGAAACCGTGGTCGGGGCAGCGCGGCGTACCGACGCGGGCGTAGAGCAGGCGCAGGTAGTCGTAGATTTCGGTGATGGTGCCGACGGTCGAGCGCGGGTTGTGCGAGGTCGACTTCTGCTCGATCGAGATCGCGGGCGATAGGCCCTCGATGTGGTCGACGTCGGGCTTTTCCATGACCGAGAGGAATTGCCGGGCGTAGGCCGACAGCGATTCGACGTAGCGGCGCTGGCCTTCGGCATAGATGGTGTCGAAGGCCAGGGAGCTCTTGCCCGAGCCGGAAAGGCCGGTGATCACGATCAGCCGGTCGCGCGGCAGGTCGAGATCGATGTTCTTGAGGTTGTGGGTACGCGCGCCGCGGATGCGGATCGTGTCCATGCAGGGGCCTGAGGAGGTCGGAACAGGGCAGTTTAGCAGGGCAAGCCGGGTCGGCAGGTGGGGCTGGGTCGCTGGACGCGTGGGCATGTCGACAAGCCGGGATCTTCCGGGCGCCGGGCAGCCGAATGGGTCGGATTTGCTGGGAATGGCCAGGAGCTGGGCGCAGGGTCCGCTTTGGCGGGGGGGCGGGTCAGGGAGATATCCAACGCCGCCGCATTGCCCGGGGCGTCGCCCAGTCCGGGCTGTTCGGCAGCGGCGGGGTGGGCGGGTCCTAGGGCCGACCCGTAAAAAGTCCCGAGGCTATTGACCGGAAAGGGGTTTTCCACCACAATTCCGCTTCTGTCCCGTGACCGCGGGGCAGGTTTTTCCCAAAATAACTACAGAGGAATTCCGGTCATGTACGCAGTAATTGTCACTGGCGGTAAACAGTACCGCGTGATGAAGGGCGAAGTTCTCCGCGTCGAGAAGCTCGACGTCGAAGCGGGCGGCAAGGTCGATATCGACAATGTGCTCCTGCTTGGCGACGGCGAGAAGATCACCATCGGAACCCCCAACATCGCAGGCGCGAAGGTCTCGGCCACCGTCAAATCGCACGGTCGTCTGGATAAGATCCGTATCGTGAAGTTCCGCCGTCGTAAGCACCATCGCAAGCAGATGGGCCATCGTCAGCACTACACCGAAATCGAAATCACCGGCATCACTGCCTGAGCGTAAGGAGAACTCGTCATGGCATCAAAGAAAGGCGTAGGCTCGTCACGCAACGGCCGCGATTCCAATCCGAAATATCTGGGCGTCAAGATCTATGGTGGCCAGGCTGTTGAAGCCGGCAACATCATCATCCGCCAGCGCGGCACCGAGTTTCATCGCGGTTCCGGCGTCGGCATGGGTCGCGACCACACGCTGTTCGCACTCGTGGATGGCAAGGTCGACTTCTCCGTGAAGGGCCCCAACAAGCGTCGTACGGTCAGCGTGGTTTCGGGCGAGTAATCGCTTGCATGCAGGCTTGAAGGGCCCCGCTTCGGCGGGGCTTTTCGTTTCAAATCCCGGAAGACGATCAGGCGAGTGAGGGGATTCGTTCCCAGTGCGCAGAGCCGAAAGTCGTTTCCTCCTCATTTTCCCGCGTGCCGGTGACTCATGAAATTCGTAGATGAAGCTGTAATCACCGTGTTCGCGGGCGCTGGCGGCAATGGCTGCGTCAGCTTCCGTCGCGAGAAATTCATTCCTCTCGGCGGTCCTGACGGCGGCGACGGTGGCGACGGCGGCAGCGTCTGGGTGATCGCCGACGAGAACCTCAACACGTTGATCGACTTCCGTCACGACCGCCAGTTCCGCGCCCAGCGCGGCGAGAACGGCATGGGTCGACAGATGTTTGGCAAGGCCGGTGACGATGTCACCATCCGCGTGCCGATCGGTACTGAAATCATCAACGTGGCCACCGACGAAATCATCGGCGACCTCACCGAGCACGGCCAGCGCATCAAGGTCGCGCAGGGCGGCGAAGGCGGCCGTGGCAACGTGCACTTCAAGACCTCGGTCAATCGTGCGCCGCGCAAGGCGACGACGGGTTCACCGGGCGAAGAGCGCGATGTCCGGCTCGAGCTGAAACTGCTCGCCGACGTCGGCCTGCTCGGGTTTCCGAATGCGGGTAAGAGCACCTTCGTGCGCGCCGTATCGGCCGCTACGCCGAAGGTCGCCGACTATCCCTTCACCACTCTGTATCCGAATCTTGGCGTGGTCAGCGTCGAGGCCTACCGCAGCTTCGTGATCGCCGACATCCCCGGCATCATCGAAGGCGCTGCCGAAGGTGCCGGTCTGGGCAGTCTGTTCCTGCGCCACGTGCAGCGCACGCGGGTGTTGCTGCACCTGGTTGACATGGCGCCGTTCGACGAGGAAATCAGTCCGGCCGCGCAGGTGCGTGCCATCGAGAACGAGTTGCGCCAGTACGATCCGGGAATGCTGGAAAAGCCGCGTTGGCTGGTCATGAACAAGGGCGACTTGCTTTCGGATGAGGAGCGCCGTGAGCGTGCCGAGGCCATCGTCAAGGAGCTTGACTGGCAGGAGCCTTGGTTCATCGCCTCGGCGATCGGTCGCGACGGCACTTGGCCGATCATGCTGCGCATCCAGCAGTTCTTCGACGACCAGAAACACGCGGCGCTGGAAGCGGCCGAAGACGCGGCGATCCGTGCGGAGATGTCGCGCAATGCCTGAGATGCTCGGGCAGAAATGTGTGCCTGCGCGATCGGACCTGGCGGGTTCGCCAGGCGTGACGGGCTATTCCATGAAAAAACCGGCTTTCGCCGGCTCGATGTACCCTTCAAAGAAAAAACCGGCCTGCGCCGGCTGGGCGTATCCCTCAATGAAAAAGCCGGCTTGCGCCGGCTGGACGTATCCCTCAATGAAAAAGCCGGCTTGCGCCGGCTTTTTCGCTGAACCTGAAACGTCCGGATCAGGCGACCTTGAGGGCCTTGATGCGAGCGTTGATGCGGCTCTTGTGACGGGCAGCCTTGTTCTTGTGGATCAGGCCGCGTGCGGAGAAACGATCGAGGATCGGCACGGCAGTCTTGTAGGCGGCTTCGGCAGTGGCGACGTCGTTGGCCTCAATGGCCTTGAGAACGCGCTTAACGGCGGTACGCAGCATGGAGCGATGGCTGGTATTGCGCGCGTTGCGGACCAGGGTCTGCTTGGCGCGCTTCTTGGCGGATTTGATGTTGGCCACGATGGATTCCTGAACTGAGGCGGTGAATGTGAGCTGTAAGACCCGAAAGTATGGCCGATTCAATGGCTTGAGTCAAACCCGCCAGACACCCGTCCCACAAGAAGGGGGCAGGGCATGAGCCGCCCGAGCATGTCGCGAGGGCTGCTGTCTTTCAGCAGCATGACCATGATCTCGCGGGTGCTGGGCCTGGTCCGGGATACGGCGATCAACGCCGCTTTCGGCGCCAACGCCGCCACCGATGCCTTCTGGGTGGCGTTCCGCATTCCCAACTTCATGCGCCGGCTGTTCGCGGAAGGCTCGTTTTCCACGGCCTTCGTCCCGGTCTTTACCGAGGTCAAGGAAACCCGGCCGCATGCCGAACTCAAGACCCTGGTGGCCCGGACATCGGGAACCCTGGGCGGCGTCCTTCTGTTGATCACCGCCGCGGGCGTGATTTTCGCTCCCCAGGTGACCGCCCTGTTTTCTCCGGGTGCGATCAACGATCCGGCCAAGTTCGCCCTGACCGTCGATCTGCTCCGGCTGACCTTCCCGTTCCTGCTGTTCGTCTCGCTCACCGCTCTCGCCGGTGGCGCCTTGAACAGCTTCCACAAGTTCGCGTTGCCGGCGTTGACGCCGGTGATTCTCAACCTGTGCATGATTGCCGGCAGCCTGTGGCTGGCGCCGAAGCTGCAGGTGCCGATCATGGCGCTAGGCTGGGCTATCTTCGCGGCCGGCATCCTGCAGTTGCTGTTCCAGTTGCCTTCGCTGCGCCAACTCGATCTGCTCTCGTGGCCGCGCTGGGGAATGCGCGATCCGAACGTGAGCAAGGTCATGCGTCTGATGGTGCCGACTTTGTTTGGCTCGTCGGTGGCGCAGATCAATCTGTTGCTCGATACCGTGATCGCCTCGCTGCTGTTCGTCGGTTCGCAGTCGTGGCTTTCGCAGGCGGATCGTTTTCTCGAGTTGCCGCTGGGCGTTTTTGGTGTCGCCCTGGGCACGGTGATCCTGCCGTCGCTGTCCCGGCACCACGTCACCACCGATCACGATGGTTTTTCGCGCGCGCTCGACTGGGGGCTGCGCACGACGCTGCTGATCTCGGTGCCGGCGATGCTCGGCCTGATGCTGCTCGCCGAGCCGATGGTGGCGACGCTGTTCCAGCACGGCAAATACACTGCTTTCGATACCCACATGGCGGCCTTGTCGGTGACCGGTCTGAGCTTCGGACTGCCGGCTTTCGCGCTGGTGAAAGTGCTTCTGCCGGCGTTCTACGCGCGCCAGGACACACGCACGCCGGTGCGCGCCGGTGTCGCCTCGCTGGTCACCAACATGGCGTTGAACCTGATTTTCCTCGCGGTGCTCTATGTCCTCTGGGCGCCCGCCAAGGTCCAGCAAGGCGACTGGTTGCATGGTCTTTCCCTAGTGCCGGGCCTGCACGTGGCCCTGGGCCTGGCCAGCGCGCTGGCCAGTTACGTCAACCTGACTCTGCTCTGGCGCTGGCTCAAACGCGACGGTGTGTACGAGCCGCAGCCGGGCTGGTCGCGACAGATGTTCCGGTTACTGCTGGCCTGCGCGGCGATGGTGGTCGTGCTCATCGCCGGGCGCTGGCAGTGGCCGGACTGGAGCGTCATGAGCAGCTTTTCCCGGATATGGCACCTCGCGCTGCTGATCGGTGCGGGCGGCGGCGCGTATGCCGCAGTGATGTTCGCGATGGGCTTCCGACTCCAGGATCTGCGCGGCGCCTAGCGCCTCGCGGGCTATACTTTCGGCCATGAGTCAGCTGTTTCGTGACATCCAGGGCAGCGCGCTTTGCCCGCAAGGCAGTGTGGTTTGCATCGGAGCTTTCGACGGCCTGCATCGCGGCCATCAGGCGCTGATCGGCCGCGCCTTGGCGCGTGCCCGGGAGCTAGGCGTGCCGCTGGTCGCGTTGAGCTTCGAGCCGTTGCCGCGTGAGTTCTTCGCACCCACCCTGCCGCCGCCGCGCCTACTGCTGCCGCGCGGGAAATTCGAGGGTCTGCGCGATCTTGGCGTCGATGTCGTCGGTCTGCTGCGCTTTGATCGTGCTCTCGCTTCGATGCCTGCTGCAGATTTCATCGAATCCGTATTGCTCCGTCGCTTGTCGGCAAAAGAAATCTGGGTCGGCCCGGATTTCCGTTTCGGCAAGGGCCGCGAAGGCGACGTTGCGATGCTGCGCAAGATCGGCAACGAGCGCGGTTTCAGTGTCTGCGAAATCGCCCCGGTGCTTTCCGACGGCGAGCGTCTGTCGAGCTCGCAATTGCGCCTGCAATTGGCTGCCGGTGATCTCGATGGCGCTGCTCGAATCCTGGGGCACCGTTACGCGATCGCCGGCAAGGTGGTGCGCGGCAAGCAGCTCGGTCGCACGCTGGGCTATCCGACCGCCAATATCCGTCTGGCTGGCAAGCGCCCGGCACTGATGGGCATCTATGCAACCTGGGTGCACGGCGTCGGCGCCGAACCCATCGCCAGCGTTTCCAGCCTGGGCACACGCCCGACCGTTTCCGGCCTGGAGCCCTTGCTCGAGGCGCATCTGTTCGACTTCGATGGCGACTTGTACGGCAAGCGCATCCGCGTCGAATTCGTCGCCAAGCTGCGCGACGAGGAAAAATTCGACGGCTTGCCGGCCTTGGTCGCGCAGATGAATCGCGATGCCGAGCAGGCACGCAAACTGTTGCAGCATGATCACGAAGACATGGGAGTCAGTGCGTGAGCGCGTCCGATAGCAAGAAAGACTACAAACACACCATCACGCTGCCCGACACGGCCTTCCCGATGCGCGGCGACCTGCCCAAGCGCGAGCCGGGCATCCTCGCCGGCTGGCAGCAGCAGAAGCTCTACCAACAGATCCGCGCCAAAGCCAAGGGCCGTCCGTTGTTCGTGCTGCACGACGGCCCGCCTTATGCGAACGGCGCGATCCACATCGGCCACGCGGTCAACAAATCGCTCAAGGACATGGTGGTCAAGTCGAAATTGATCGCCGGCTTCGATGCGCCGTATGTGCCGGGCTGGGATTGCCACGGCCTGCCGATCGAACTCGTGGTCGAGAAAAAATTCGGCAAGGTCGGCGACAAGCTCGACGCCGTCGCTTTCCGGCAGAAATGCCGCGAATACGCCGGCGAACAGATCTCTGGCCAGAGCCGCGATTTCCAGCGCCTGGGCGTGCTTGGCGATTGGGACAATCCATATCGCACCATGGATTTTCGTTTCGAGGCCGACATGCTGCGCGCGCTGGCGAAGATCGTCGAACGCGGCCATCTGTCGCGCGGCGTGAAGCCGGTGCACTGGTGTTTCGACTGCGGCTCAGCGCTCGCGGAAGCGGAAATCGAATACGCCGACAAGGTTTCGCCGGCGATCGATGTCGCCTACGACGCGATCGATGCGAAAGCCCTGGCGGCGAAGTTTGGCGTCGATAGCGGCGATGCCATCGTCGCCGTGCCGATCTGGACCACCACACCGTGGACGCTGCCGGCCAGCCTCGCCGTGACGCTCGGTCCCGATCTCGATTACGTGCTGGTCGACGGCCCCCTGCGCAATGGCAAACGCGTGCTGCTCGTGCTCGCGGAGGCGCTCGCTGAAAGCAGCCTCAAGCGCTACGGCATCGAAGCACCGAAATTCCTTGGTCAGGCCAAAGGCGCCGCGCTGGAAAATATCCTGTTGCAGCACCCGTTCTACGAGCGCCGCGTTCCGATCCTTCTCGGCGACCACGTCACCACCGACGCCGGTACCGGTGCGGTGCATACGGCGCCGGGCCATGGCCAGGAAGATTTCGTGGTCGGCCTCAAATATGGCCTGTTGGAAAAATACAGTGCCGCCGAAATCAATCCGCTCGGCGGCAACGGTGTCTATCTGCCGAGCACGCCAATCTTCGCCGGGCAATTCATCTGGAAGGCCAACGACAGCGTCGTCGCGTTGCTCGCCGAACGCGGCGTATTGCTGGCATCGGAAAAGCTCTCGCACAGCTACCCGCATTGCTGGCGGCACAAGTCGCCGGTGGCTTTCCGCGCGACGCCGCAGTGGTTCATTTCGATGGAACAAGCCGGCCTGCGCCGCGATGCGCTCGCGGCGATCAAGGACGTGCGCTGGTTCCCGGACTGGGGCGAAGCGCGCATCGCCGGCATGGTCGATGGTCGTCCGGACTGGTGCATCAGTCGCCAGCGCACCTGGGGCGTGCCGATTGCCTTGTTCGTGCATCGCGAAACCGGCGAACCGCATCCGCGCAGCGTCGAATTGATGCGCGCCGTTGCCGCCAAAGTTGAACACGATGGCGTCGATGCCTGGTTCTCGCTCGATGCTGCTGATCTGCTCGGCGCGGAAGCGCCGCATTACGACAAGATCACCGACATCCTCGATGTCTGGTTCGATTCCGGCGTCACCCACGAGGCGGTACTTGCCGCGCGCCCCGAGCAGCAACTGCGCAAACCTGCCGACATGTATCTGGAAGGTTCCGACCAGCACCGCGGCTGGTTCCAGAGTTCGCTGTTGACCGGCGTCGCGATGGATGGCGTTGCGCCATACAAACAGGTGCTGACGCACGGCTTCACCGTCGATGCCGCCGGTCGCAAGATGTCGAAATCGATTGGCAATACCGTCGAGCCGCAGAAGGTGATCGATTCGCTCGGCGCTGATGTGTTGCGTCTGTGGATCGCCAGCGCCGACTACCGCAACGAGATGTCGGTCTCCGACGAAATCCTCAAGCGCAGTGCCGATGCTTATCGCCGCATCCGCAATACCGCACGTTTCCTGCTCGGCAATCTTGCCGGCTTCGATCCCGCGCAGCACCTGGTCGCGCATGGCGATTGCCTGTTGCTCGATCAATGGATCATGGCCAAGACGCGCAGGCTCAACGACGACATCTGGAAGGCCTACGCCGACTACGATTTCTCGCGTGTGGTTTCGCTGGTGCAGAATTTCTGCACCAACGAACTCGGCGCGCTTTATCTCGACGTCACCAAGGACCGCCTGTACACCATGCAGGTAGACAGCCGCGGCCGGCGTTCGGCGCAGAGCGCGATGTTCCGGATCTTGGAGGCATTCGCGCGCTGGCTGGCGCCGATTCTGAGCTTCACCGCCGACGAGATCTGGCAGTACCTACCGGGCCAGCGCGAAGCGAACGTCTTGTTCGCCACCACCTCCGATATCGATGTGTTGTTGCCGATCGATGGCGATTACCTGGCAGCCGACGGCGAGTTGATGCAAGGACTGTTGGCGTTGCGCGAATCGGTGAGCAAGGTGTTGGAGCCGATGCGCGCCGAGGGCCAGATCGGTGCGTCGCTGGCTGCCGATGTCAGCGTCTTCGCCGATATCGACCAAGCGCAACTCGCGGCCTTGCCGGGCATCGCGGAAGAACTGCGCTTCCTGTTCATCACTTCCACGCTCGACTTGCAGCCGTCCGCGCTCAAGTCGGTGGGTGCGGTGAAGAGCGAGGGCAGCGAAGCCTGGGTGTTCGCGAAGGCCTCCAGCCACGGCAAATGCATTCGCTGTTGGCATTATCGCGAAGACGTCGGTACCTATCCCGATGATCCGGAGCTGTGCGGTCGCTGCGTCGAAAACGTCAACGGTGCTGGCGAAGTGCGTCGCTATTTCTAGGCCCCGATGCGACCGCGGCTGTGACGATGCCGGGATTTGTTTTTGCCGCTGATGCATTTGGTCAACGGCTCCGGCCCGACTTTTTTATCTTGACGTACGCACTCCGCGTCGCCGCAATGGAATGAAGAGAATGATGGAAACAAGCAGACTCAAGCCCAACGCCCTGGCCTGGATCGCCGTCTCGATCGCGCTGATCGCGATCGATCAATGGACGAAGTTTCTCGCCGTCGGCGCGTTGGCCTTCGGCGAATCCAGAGCGTTCATCGCAGGCTTCTGGAACTGGACGCTGGCGCAGAACACCGGCGCCGCTTTCAGTTTTCTGGCCGATGCCGGCCCATGGAAGCACTGGTTCTTCATCGGCCTGGGCTTCGTCGTCAGCGGCATGCTGGTCACCTGGCTGTGGCGCACGCCGCGCTCCGACTGGCGCACGGCGCTGCCGTTCGCGGTGATCATCGGTGGCGTGCTCAGCAACGTGATCGACCGTTTCCGCCTCGGTTACGTGATCGATTTCGTCGACTGGTATGTCGGCGGCCATCATTGGCCGATCTTCAACGTCGCCGACTCCTGCATCATGGTCGGCGTCGCGCTGTTGTTGTGGGGCAGTTTCCGCGGCAAATGAGCACTCTCCGCAACCACGTTCAGGTGCGATCAGCGTATCCTGAAGCCGCTGCGAATCCGGCCCGGAATGGCCCGCGCCGCCGCATCTCCAGCCACACGACCGGAACCAACGACTGATGGATATCGTGCTCGCCAATCCCCGCGGTTTCTGCGCCGGCGTTGACCGTGCGATCGAAATCGTCAAGCGTGCGATCGAAAGTTTCGGTGCACCGATCTACGTCCGCCACGAAGTCGTGCACAACCGTTTCGTGGTCGAGGACCTGCGCCAGCGCGGCGCGGTGTTCGTCGAGGAACTCGACGAAGTTCCGGCCGGTGCGACGGTGATCTTCAGCGCGCATGGCGTGTCGCAGGCCGTGCGTGCCGAAGCCGCCGGTCGCGGCCTGAAGATTTTCGACGCGACCTGCCCGCTGGTGACCAAGGTGCACATGGAAGTCGTGCGCCATTGCCGCGCCGGCCGCGATGTCGTGCTCATCGGTCATGAAGGCCATCCGGAAGTCGAGGGCACGATGGGGCAGTGGCAGGCGGAAGCGGGGCAGGGCCGCATCTATCTGGTCGAGGACGTCGCCGACGTGCAGGCGCTGGAAGTCGCGCAGCCCGACAACATCGCTTACACGACGCAGACCACGCTGTCGGTCGATGAAACCCGTGACGTGATCGCCGCGCTGCGCAACAAGTATCCGGAACTGCAGGGGCCGCGCCACGACGACATCTGCTATGCCACGCAGAATCGCCAGGATGCCGTGCGCGAACTCGCCGCCGAATGCGACCTCGTGCTGGTCGTGGGCTCGGTGAACAGCTCCAATTCCAATCGCCTGCGCGAGCTCGCCGAGCGCGACGGCGCCACTGCCTACCTCATCGATGGCGAACAATTCATCCAGCCCGAATGGCTGCAGGGCAAGCGTCGCATCGGCGTCACCGCTGGCGCTTCGGCTCCGGAGGTGCTGGTCCAGGGCGTGATCGCGCGCCTGCAGGCACTGGGCGGTGGTGAGGTCCGCGAGCTGCATGGCGAGCCCGAGGACATGGTTTTCGCCCTGCCCAAGGAGCTGCGGCTGGTGCTGGTCGACTGATTCAAATTGACCCGGACCCCTGCCGCGGCTAAAATCCGCCGTTCGCCGGAATAGCTCAGTTGGTAGAGCGCGTCATTCGTAATGATGAGGTCGTAGGTTCGATTCCTATTTCCGGCACCAAACCTGCATCCGCGGCGCGCCCTGTCCGGGACGATGGCCGGCGACGGTGCGACTGAGGAAAGAGCCCGCTTTGGCGGGCTTTTTTCATCGGACCCGGCGCTCCGGCCGGCACCCCGGCCGACCGTAGCGAGCGAGCATGCAAACCAGCGCCCCGCAAGCCAACTACCGCCCCGATATCGATGGTCTGCGTGCCATCGCGATCAGCACGGTGGTGGCCTATCACGTCGGTTTGAGCCGGCTCAGCGGTGGCTTCGTCGGTGTCGATGTCTTCTTCGTGATCTCGGGCTTCCTGATCACCGCGATGCTGTATTCGGAAGCCGATCGCAGCGGCGGCATCAATCTCGCCGAGTTCTACGCGCGGCGCATCCGTCGTCTGCTGCCGGCCTCGTCGCTGGTGATCGCGGTGACCTTGCTGCTCGGCGTGTTCTTCATGTTTCCGGTCGGGCATGAGCAGCTGATGCTGGCGCGTTCGGCCGTTGCCGCGGCCTTGTTTGTTTCCAACATCTATTTCTGGAAAAGCACCGGCGGCTACTTCGACGGGCCCTCGGACCAATTGCCGCTGCTGCACACCTGGTCGCTGGGCGTGGAGGAACAGTACTACCTGGTCTGGCCGCTGCTGCTGCTGGCGATCGTGCGTCTGTCGGGCGTCGCGCGCACGAATCTTCGCCGCAACGCGATGATCGCCTTGTCCGTGCTTTCGCTCGCCTCGCTCGCCTGGAGCATTCGCCTGTCGCAGCACGCCGCGCAGGAAGGTTTCTACCTGCTGCCCTCGCGCCTGTGGGAATTGGGTCTGGGCGCGCTGGCGGGGCTGGCCCTGCAGCGCTATCGAGGGAGCGGCAACGCATCGGTACTGGCCACAGTGCTCGCGGGCGCGGGTCTGCTCGCGATCGTCATCGCCGTGTTCGCCTTCGATCTGAATACGCCGTTCCCAGGCTATGCCGCCTTGTTGCCAGTACTGGGTACGATCGGTCTGCTGTCGGCGGGCGCGATGGCGCCGGACAATCCGGTGTCGCGATTGTTGTCGACGCGCGTGCCGGTGTTCCTCGGCAAGGTTTCGTATTCCTGGTATCTGTGGCATTGGCCGCTGCTCGCATTCGCGCGCTCGATGGCGCTGGGCGAACGCAGCCTGCTGCGCGACGGAGCGCTCGGCCTGTTGTCGTTGTTGCTGGCCTGGCTCACGTATCGCTTTGTCGAAAATCCGATCCGGCATCGCCGCCCCGGCGGTTTCGCGACGTTGCGCGGCACCTTGTTCCAGGGCGGCAAGCTGATTTTTGGCAGCATCGTGCTGGCTGCCTGTTTGTTGG
>Ga0208525_1000038_pt1 | contig 17692 bp, 16 predicted proteins | sample SoimicmetaGmgHMC_FD_188342 | JGI IMG/M metagenome (GOLD analysis project Ga0208525, IMG submission 188342) | Soil and rhizosphere microbial communities from Laval, Canada - mgHMC (SPAdes) (version 2) | ecosystem: Environmental > Terrestrial > Soil > Agricultural land | place: Laval, Canada...
AAAAACAGTCTCACCCTCGGCCTGCTGCGCTACGGCAAGCCGATCCGCGATTCGTCCGAGACGGTGCGCAAGACCCTCGGCGTCGTGCATGACGGCAACCTCGGCCCGGACAGCATCGACTGGCTGGGCGTGCCGATCATCGAAGACGGCGTCGTGCGCGGCGCGGTGGTGGTGCAAAGTTACGACCCGGCGGTGCGTTACAGCGAATCCGACCAGGCCCTGCTCAGTTACGTCGCCCAGCACATCCTCGGCGCGCTGTCGCGGCGCGAGGCGCAGGAAGAACTCGAGCGTCGTGTCGAACAGCGCACCACCGAGCTGCGCCAGGAAGTCCACGAACGCCAGCGCAGCGAACGCCTGCAACGCGCGCTGTACCGGATTGCGGAACTGTCCGGCAGCAGTCACAGCGTCGAATCGTTTTTCGCCTCGGTGCACGAAATCGTCGGCGAGCTGCTGGACGCGCGCAATTTCTACATCGCACTGCTGACGGCCGATGGCAACGAACTCGAATTTCCGTATTCGGTCGACGAACGCGACCAGCGCCAGAAAGGCCGCAAGCTTGGCCGCGGCCTCAGCGAATACGTACTGCGCACCGGCAAGCCGCTGCTCACCGATCGCAACGGCGTCGAAGCGCTGGAAGCTGCCGGCGAGGTGATTTCGGTCGGCACCAAGTCGGTGTGCTGGCTGGGCGTGCCGCTGATGGTCGAGGGCAAGGCCAACGGCCTGATCGCGCTGCAGAGCTACACGCCCGACTATCTGTACACGCCACGCGACGAGGAATTGCTGAGCTTCGTCTCCTTCCACATCGCCAATGCGCTGGAGCGCCGGCAGGCGCACGAATCGCTGCGCCAGGCCTACGCCGACCTGGAACAGCGCGTGGAAGCGCGCACCAGCGAGCTGGCGGTGACCAACCGCGAGCTGCGCGACCAGATTTCGGTGCGCGAACGCATCGAATACAAACTCAAGCATGAAGCCCTGCACGACACTCTGACCGGCCTGCCCAACCGCAGCCAATTGTTGGCAACGCTAGGCCTGTCGCTGGCGCGCTACCGCGCCAACGGCGAGCATGTGTTCGCGGTGCTGTTCCTCGACCTCGACCGCTTCAAGGTGGTCAACGATTCCGTCGGCCACCTGGTCGGCGACGAATTGCTCAAGGAAGCCGCGCTGCGGATCAGCCGCTGCGTGCGCGAACCGGACACCGTCGCCCGCCTGGGCGGTGACGAATTCGCGATCGTGATCGATCGCATCCACGATCCGGCCGACGCGGTGATGGTCGCCGAACGCGTGATCCGCAGCCTGTCCGAACCGATGCGCATCGCCGGCAAGGAGCTGTACACCTCGGCCAGCATCGGCATCGCGCTCGCGCACGAACGCTACCGCAACCCGGAAGAACTGCTGCGCGATGCCGACGTCGCGATGTATCGCGCCAAGGCCGCCGGTCGCCAGCGTTTCGCGCTGTTCGACGAAACCCTGCACGAGGACGCGCTGCGCCAGCTCGAGCTCGAAGGCGACCTGCGCCGCGGCCTGCAGCGCAACGAATTCGTGCCCTACTACCAGCCGATCATTCGGCTCGCCGATGAAGCAGTGATCGGTTTCGAGGCGCTGATGCGCTGGATGCATCCCGAGCGCGGCATCCTCGCACCCGGGGTGTTTCTCGCCACCGCCGAGGAATCGGGCACGCTGGAACAGATCGACTGGCAGATCTACGAACAGGTCTGCAGCGACATCCGCGTGCTCAGCGCCGGCGATCGCTACGTCACCATCAACGTTTCACCACGCCATCTGCGCGTCGCCGATTTCGATGAGCGCCTGCTGTACCTGTTGAACGAACACCAGGTCAATCCGAAACATCTGCGCCTGGAAGTCACCGAAGGTGCGCTGCTGGAAAGTCCCGAGCAGGTGCAAAGTTGCCTGCATCGCCTGCGCGACGCCGGTGTGCAGACCTTCCTCGACGATTTCGGCACCGGCTATTCCTCGCTGTCCTACCTGCACGGCTTCCCGCTGCAGGGCATCAAGATCGATCGCTCCTTCGTCGCCGCGCTCAAGTCCGGCGAGAGCGGCGGCACCACGGCGATCGTGCGCGCGATCCGCCTGCTCGCCGATTCGCTGGGCCTGGAAGTCGTCGCCGAAGGCATCGAAACCATCGCGCAACGCGAGCAGCTGACCGAACTCGGCCTCACGCTGGGCCAGGGTTACCTGTTCTCCAAACCGGTTTCGATGAACGAGATCAGCACGAAAGTTCTCGTGCGCGATCGCCAGGCCTGATGCGCGCACGCGGCTCGCGGCGTCCCGGCGTTTCGAATTCGCGATGACAGATCAACCGGTTTCCGATTGGCTTGGCGCGCAGTTTGCGCTGCTGCATCCGCAACTGCAGTCCTTGCATCGCGACGGTGGCGTGTTGCACGGCGCGGTGGACATCGTTTTCGGTCGCAGCCTGGCGGGCGTGTTCGGCCGCCGTCTCGCACGCAGGCTGGGCATTCCCGACGCCGCCGGCACGCACGCACTCGAGGTCGACATCAGTCACGACGGCGCCGCGCTGTATTGGGATCGCCGCTTCGACCAGGGCTCGCGCATGGCGTCGGTGTTCCGCCCGGTCGGCCATTGGCCCGAGGGTTACTGGCTGGAACAAACCGGCCCGATCGAACTGCGCCTCAGCGTCGATGTTCTTGATGGCGGCTGGTATTGGCGATTACTCGGCGCGAAATTTCGTGGCATACCGCTGCCGCTATGGTTGCTGCCGCAAAGCAAGGCTTACAAACGCATCGAAAACGGAAGCTATCGCTTCCATGTGGGATTTTCGCTGCCGCTGTTTGGCTTGGTGCTGTCTTACGGCGGGTTGCTGACGGCGAAGATCGGCGACTGAAAATCAGCGCAGCATCTGCACGCTGCGCATCCACGCGATCGTGTCGGCAAGCAGCGCCGGCAGCGGCGTGGCGCGGTAGTCGAGATCGCGGATGGCTTTCGACGAATCCACGGCCAGGTCGTGGCAGGTGAACATCGCCGACTCCGGCGTGATGTCGGGCGGCTTGCGGGTGATCAGCGAGACGCGGTATTTGAATTGCGCGAAGATTTTCAGCAAGGGCAGCGGCAGCGCGCGCTTCGGTGTCTTGCGACCGAGCTGCCCGCCGATCAGGGTGACCAGTTCGAGAAAGCTCGCGTGTTCGCCGCCGAGCAGATAGGCCTCGCCGAATTTTTCGCGCTGCCAGGCACGCACCTGCGCCTTGGCGATCTCACGCACGTCGGCGAAGGCGCCCGATCCCGGTGGCACGCCGGGCAGACGATTCTGGTCGATCATCGCGATCAGCCGCGACCAGTTGCGGGTATCGCCCGGGCCGAGGATGTGCGAGGGCTGGAAGATGATGAAGGGGATGCCTGCGGCGCGCACCGCCTGTTCGGCGAGGAATTTCGTGCGCTCGTAGTTGATCCAGCTGTCGCCGCCGCGCTGCGCCACGTCTTCGCGCAGCATGCCGTGCACCAGATGCGAATACGCCGAGACGCTGGAGGTGTGCATGAAACTGCGCACGCTGGCTGCTTTCGCCGCAGCCAGCAGATTTTCCGCGCCGCCGACATTGGTGCGCGTCTGCGCGTCGTTGTGCGGGCGCCAGGTGTTGGTGTCGGCGGCGGTATGGAACACCGCGTCGACGCCGGTCATCGCCGCGGTCAATGACGCGACATCGGTGACATCGGCGCGCACCGGCGTGCCGCCCAGCTTGCGGATCACCGCATCGGTTTCCTCGCGGCGCGACAGCGCGCGCACCTCGGCACCGGCCGCGACCAGTTCGCGCAGTACGTGCTGACCCAGGAAGCCGCTGGCACCGGTAAGCAGGACAGTCGTCATGGCCGCAGCTTACCGTAGGTCTTGTCGCCAGCAAGCTGGCTCCTACGGATCGACGTTGTAGGAGCCAGCTTGCTGGCGACCGCTCACGCGCCAGTGGACAATACCGTCATGAATTCCCTCGCCCACCTGCAGCCCCAGCTTGAATCCGGTCTCGATGCGCTGGCACTGCCGACGACACTGGCGCCGCGCCTGCTCGATTACCTGGCCCTGCTCGATCGCTGGAACAAGGCCTACAACCTCACGGCGATCCGCGATCCGCGCGAAATGCTGGTCAAGCATCTGCTCGATTCGTTGGCGATGCATGCGCATGTCGAACCCGGCCGGCTCGCCGATCTCGGCACCGGCCCGGGTCTGCCGGGCATTCCGCTGGCGATCGCCAAACCGCGATTGCAGGTCGCGCTGGTCGAGAGCAATGGCAAGAAGGCGCGTTTCCTGCGCGAGGCCGTGCGTCAGCTGCAACTGGACAATGCCCGCGTGCTGGAGTCGCGCGCCGAGGAGGTCGATGAGCCCGGCGCCTTCGATCTGATCACTGCGCGCGCGCTCGACCGGCTCGCCGGAATTCTCGCGGTCGGCGGCCATCTGCTCGCGGCCGATGGCCAGCTGCTGGCGATGAAAGGGCCGCGCGTCGACGAGGAGGTCGCGGAATTGCCAGCGGGATGGGCGTTGGCCGCGGTCCACAAGCTGACCGTGCCGGGCCTCGATGGCGAACGTCATCTGGTGGTGGTGTCACGGAAAAACCCGTGATCGGGTCGCCGGTCGCGATCCGGGCCATCCAAAGCCGACCCGAACCGGCATAATTGCCCGCTCGGGCTCGGCCAGGCCAGACCCGAGCCCCGCCTGCAAGGAACCGTTCATGGGTCGCATCATCGCCATTGCCAACCAGAAGGGCGGCGTCGGAAAGACGACGACGGCCGTCAACCTGGCCGCTGCACTCGCAGCCACACCACGCAAGGTGTTGCTGATCGACCTCGATCCGCAGGGCAATGCCACCATGGCCTCGGGCGTGGACAAGCGCGACCTGGAAAATTCCACCTGCGAAGTGCTGCTGCGCGAATGCGACGCCGCCACCGCGATCGTGAAAACCGCCGAGGGCTACGATCTGCTGCCGGGCAACATCGACCTCACCGCCGCCGAAATCCAGCTGATGGACGAAACCGAGCGCGAGCAGCGGCTGAAGGCCGCGTTGGCGCCGATCCGCAGCAACTATCAATACATCCTGATCGACTGCCCGCCCTCGCTGTCCCTGCTCACGCTCAATGCGCTGGCCGCGGCCGACGGCGTGATCGTGCCGATGCAATGCGAATATTTCGCGCTTGAAGGCTTGTCGGCGCTGGTCAACACCATCGATGCGCTCAAGCAGCGACTCAATCCGACGCTGCAGATCGAAGGCATCGTCCGCACCATGTTCGACGTGCGCAACAACCTCGCCAACGCGGTATCGGGCGAGCTCACCACGCATTTCGGCGACAAGGTGTTCCGCTCGATCATCCCGCGCAACGTGCGCGTCGCCGAGGCACCCAGCCACGGCCAAAGCATCGTCGGTTACGACAAGGCCTCGCGCGGCGGCATCGCGTACATGGGCCTGGCCGGAGAAATCATCCGGCGCGAAAAGAAAGCAAGTAAGGAGACCGCGTAATGTCCTTGAAGAAGCGCGGCCTGGGCCGGGGGCTCGATGCCCTGCTCGGCACCAGCAAGGCGGCGGCTGCCGCAACGCCGGAAGAAATCCGTTCCGACGCGATGCGCACGTTGGCGATCGATCTGATGCAGCCGGGCAAGTACCAGCCGCGTACCGGCATGGATCCGGAGCGCTTGGCCGAGCTCGCTGAATCGATCAAGGCGCAGGGCGTGATCCAGCCGATCGTCGTGCGCGAGATCGGCAAGCACAAATACGAAATCATCGCCGGCGAGCGCCGTTGGCGCGCTGCGAAACAGGCCGGGCTGACGGAAATCCCGGTGGTGCTGCGCGAGGTCGACGACCGCGCGGTGATCGCGATGGCGCTGATCGAGAACATCCAGCGCGAAGACCTCAATCCGCTGGAAGAAGCCCTGGCGTTGTCGCGACTGATCGACGAATTCTCGCTCACGCACCAGCAGGCAGCGGAAGCGGTCGGCCGTTCGCGCGCGGCGGTGTCGAACTTGCTGCGTCTGCTCGAGTTGCCCGAGGAAATCCGCAAACTGCTCGAAGACAAGAAACTCGAGATGGGCCATGCCCGCGCCTTGTTGACACTGGTGCCGCAGGCGGCGATTGCGTTGGCGAAGGACGCGGCGGAAAACGGTTTGTCCGTGCGCGAAGTGGAGCGTCGTGCGCAGCAACTCGCGCAGGGCAAGATTCCGAGCAAGAAAGCCGCCGCTCCCGCCAAGAAAGCCGATGCCGACATCGCCCTGCTCGAGCGCGAACTCGGCGAGCGCCTCGGCGCGAAGGTCGCCGTGCAACATGGCCGCGGCGGCCGCGGCAAGCTCGTGATCGCCTATCACGGGCTGGAGGCACTCGAAGGCATCCTGGAGAGGATTCGCGGCCGCGCCGACTGAGCGCGATCGCGTTCCTGCCCTGACGCAATGACTGTCCTCGTCACCGGCGCGGCTGGTTTTGTCGGCGCCTACACCTGCCGTGCACCGCTCGCGTGCCGCGAGCGCGCGATCGGCCTCGATAGCTTCAACGCCGGCGCGGCGCTCGGCTTCGAGCCGCACACCACGATCGAACAGGCACTGCCGGAAGTCGTCTCCTGGTGCCAAGATTATTTTGGAGATGCCGCATGACGGCCGAACAACTCGACAAGCCGCACACCAATCCCGAACTCTCGGTCGTCGTGCCGGTGTTCAACGAGCAGGACAACGTCGCCCCGCTGGTCGGCGAAATCGTCGCGGCGCTGCGCGGAAAGATTCCGTTCGAGATCGTCTACGTCGACGATTGCTCGAAAGACAATTCGCTGGCCGTGCTGAAGGATTTGATGGCGACCACGCCGGAACTGCGCGTGATCCAGCATGTGAATCAAAGCGGCCAGAGCACGGCGGTGCGCAATGGTGTCAAGGCCGCGCGCGGCACCTGGATCGCGACACTGGACGGCGATGGCCAGAACGATCCGGCCGATATCCCGAAACTGCTCGACGCGCGTGCGACCGCCGACAGCGGCATCAAGTTGTTCGCGGGCTGGCGCGTGAATCGCAAAGACACGGGATCCAAGCGCTGGGCTTCGAAATTCGCCAATGCGATCCGCTCGCGCCTGCTGCGCGACGAGACGCCCGACACCGGCTGCGGCATCAAGCTGTTCGAGCGCGACGTTTTCCTCGATCTGCCCTACTTCAACCACATGCATCGCTACCTGCCAGCGCTGGTCAAGCGCGCGGGCTGGCAGTCGGTGAGCGTGCCGGTGAACCATCGCGAGCGTTCGACCGGCGTGTCCAAGTACAACAACCTTGGTCGTGCCTGGGTCGGTCTCGCCGACCTGCGCGGCGTCGGCTGGCTGATCAAGCGCAGCAAGGTCACCGCGATCAGGGAAGTGCCGCGCGCATGAACGAACAAATTATCTGGCTGGCCTGGACCGGCCTGCACATCACGATGTGGAAACTGATCGGCTATGTCGGCACGCTGATGTTCGGCGGCCGCTGGCTGGTGCAGTTCGTCGCCTCCAAGCGCATGGGCAAGCCGGTGATCCCGCGCGCGTTCTGGTACATGAGCGTGGTCGGCAGTCTGATGACGCTGAGCTATTTCCTGTTCTCGTCCAAGCAGGATTCGGTCGGCGTACTCGGCAATCTGTTCCCCTCGTTCACCGCGATGTACAGCCTGTACCTCGACATCAAGCACCGCGGCTGGCATCGCGACAAAGCCTCGCATTGACCTGACCGCACGCCATCACCCCCCGTCGTAGGAGCCAGCTCGCTGGCGACGCCGCCAAGCGGCCGTCACCCCCGCGAAGGCGGGGACCCAGCGTCTTTCGACCAGCCACCCCAAAGTCGCTGGACCCCCGCCTTCGCGGGGGTGACAACCTCAAGAACCGTGAATTTCTTTGGGTTCAATAACTTACCAAGGCAAGGGTCGCCCGGTTAGCGCCAATCGCCGGCGCCCGACACTGCGAAATCCTCGCTAAGTCCTTGACCCGGTTACCTTAATCCCCGATAATTCGCGGCTCGCTGCGCACCTGCCTCTTGGCCCCGGCCCCGGAAACGCGATTCCGGCCCGCTGGCGCAACGTGTTTTTCCTGTCCGAATCGCGTGCAGCGCCGCCAACGCGGCGCCGCGGGGCCGATATCACCCGGGCTATGGGTGACAAACGATAATCGAGGTACGCCATGAGCCGTATTTGCCAAGTAACTGGCAAGAAGATGATGACGGGTAACAACGTCTCCCATGCCAACAACCACACCAAACGCACTTTCATTCCCAATATTCACGAGCGCCGCTTCTGGGTTGCCAGCGAAAACCGCTGGATCAAGCTGAGCGTCTCGGCAAACGGTCTGCGTACCATCGACAAGAACGGTATCGACGTCATCATCGCTGAGCTTCGCGCTCGCGGCGAAAAGGTCTAAGGAGAATCCACCATGGCATCCAAGCGCGACAAGATCCGCATGACCTCCTCGGCCGGCACCGGTCACTTCTACACGACCGACAAGAACAAAAAGACCACGCCGAACAAGCTCGAAATGCTCAAGTACGACCCGGTCGTCCGCAAGCACGTGATGTACAAGGAAGGCAAGATCAAGTGATCTTCGCCTGACGAAGATCCTTCCCGCTCCGGCGGTGATCGAGCCTCACGAAAAAGCCCGCCTTCCGGCGGGCTTTTTCTTTGTGTCGGCGGCGGGAAATTTGAAGAACCAATTCGCGCGGCCGGGTCGGTGGCTACTTCCGCGCAGAGACAAGCAGCGTCAACACGGCCACGCCACGCGCCAGCACGACATCGGGTTGCTTCGTTCCGAGCTCCTCCGGCGCCAACAGGAACGGACCGTCGAGGCGCTCCATGTCCTGGCGCCACGAGGCAAGCTCGGGCGGTGCGAGGGTCACCACGTTGTCCGGCATGGGCGCGATCCCGGCATCGTCGGCGTGGCCAGCGTCGTGTTTGTCGAATGTCTTGCCATTGGGCCGGCGGAAAATACCCGTCGAAAGCATGATCCCGCCCTGGCCCGGCGGCAGCGCGATCTTTTCCTGGATGCGGCCTTTGCCGAACGTGCGCGTGCCGACGGCGATGACACGCTGGTTGTCGATCAACGCGCCGGCGAAAATCTCAGCGATGCGCTTGCCTTCGAGTTTCATCCTCAGGCCTATGCGCCCAGCCGCGAATACGACAGTCGTAGAAGCGAGCATGGGGCGTGGGATTTTCGTAAGCATTTCTATGGACGCGTCGGCGACTTCGACAGCAAGGAAGAATTCGAGTGCGCGGTCCAACTGGACATGCTGGCGCAGCAAGGGCGCATCAAGCACTGGGTGCGCAACCTGGTCAACAAGCCGGGCTGCGCGTTCTTCCTGCAAAAGGCCACTGGCCGGTTCTGGTCGGACTTCGTCTGCGAATTGCCCGACGGAAAAATCCTCGTCGTCGAATAAAAGGGCGCGCAGGGCTGGACCGATGCCGAGGATGATCGGCAGATCGGCGCGCTATGGGCGGAGCTGAGCGGCGGTCATTGCCGATTCGTGATGGTGCGGGATCGTCAGTGGCGACAACTCGAGGACACGTTGCGCTGAATAGCGTGGAAGCCATAGGGCTTTCGGGCAATAGCCCAGCAAGACCTGCACGGCTGGAAAATGTCGCGACTTGCGTCGCTCCTACATACGCCGCCGACGAATAGCTGATGCTGCCTTGCCTGGCGACGCCCTGCTAAAGTTGTGGCCGGAGGTATCGCCATGACGCAGCCAGCCATTCCCGTCGACCCCGCATTCGCCGCGCACGCGCGCGTCACCGCGGAAAGCTACGGCCGCGATTACGCGCGCTCCATCGCCGATCCGAACGCCTTCTGGGCCGGGATCGCGACGCGCCTGGACTGGATGAAGATGCCGACGCGCATCGACGAATCGAATTTCGCGCTGGATGATTTCCGCATCCGCTGGTTCGCCGATGGCGAGCTCAATGTCGCGGCGAACTGCCTCGATCGCCATCTCGCGGTGCGCGGCGACAAGACTGCAATCGTCTGGGAGCCGGACGAACCCAACGAACCGGCGCAGCACATCAGCTATCGCGAACTGCACGCGCGTGTCGGTCGTCTTGCGAATGCGCTGCGCAACCTCGGCGTGCGCAAGGGCGACCGGGTGACGATCTATCTGCCGATGATTCCCGAAGCCGCGGTGGCGATGCTGGCCTGCGCGCGCATCGGTGCGATTCATTCGGTGGTGTTCGGCGGCTTTTCGCCCGATTCCCTGGCCGGGCGCATCGCCGACTGCGATTCGAAACTGGTGATCACCGCTGACGAAGGCCGGCGCGGTCGCAAGCGCATTCCGCTCAAGGCCAATGTCGACGAGGCGCTGAAACGCGCGGGCACGTCGGCCGTCGAAACGGTGCTGGTCGTGCGCCATACCGGCAGCGCGGTGCCGATGCAGATGCCGCGTGACCGTTGGTACGACGCCGTCGTCGATGCGCAGGTAATTGACTGCCGCGCTGAGGCGATGAATGCGGAGGATCCGCTGTTCATCCTCTACACCTCGGGAAGCACCGGAAAGCCCAAGGGCGTGCTGCATACCAGCGGCGGCTATCTGCTGTTCGCCAGCTACACGCACGAATGCGTGTTCGACCTGCGCGAGGACGATATCTACTGGTGCACCGCCGATGTTGGCTGGGTGACCGGGCACAGTTACATCGTCTATGGCCCGCTCGCGAATGGCGCGACGACGCTGATGTTCGAGGGCGTGCCGAATCATCCGGACCACTCGCGTTTCTGGAACGTGATCGACAAGCACCGCGTGACGATTTTCTACACCGCACCGACGGCGATCCGCGCGCTGATGCGCGAGGGTGATGCGCCGGTGAAAGCGACCTCGCGCGCGTCGCTGCGCCTGCTTGGCACGGTGGGCGAGCCGATCAACCCGGAAGCCTGGCGCTGGTATTACGAAGTTGTGGGCGAAAAACGCTGTCCCATCGTTGACACATGGTGGCAGACGGAAACCGGCGGCATCCTGATTTCGCCGCTGCCGGGTGCGACTGAGCTCAAGCCTGGATCTGCGACACGCCCGTTCTTCGGCATCAAGCCTGCTCTGGTCGATAGCAACGGTGCGATCCTCGATGGCGAAGCCGAAGGCAACCTCGTGCTGCGCGGCAGCTGGCCGGGACAGATGCGCACGGTGTACGGCGACCACGCGCGTTTCCTCGACACGTATTTCCGCACGTATCCGGGCAGTTATTTCACCGGTGACGGTTGCCGACGCGATGCCGATGGCGACTACTGGATTACCGGTCGCGTCGACGACGTCATCAATGTCTCCGGCCATCGCATCGGCACCGCGGAAGTGGAAAGCGCGCTGGTCGCGCATCCGAAAGTCGCGGAAGCGGCGGTGGTCGGTTTTCCGCACGACCTCAAGGGCCAGGGCATCTACGCCTATGTGACGCTCAATGCCGGCGAGGTCACCAGCGAGGATCTGCGCCGTGAGCTGGTCGCCTTCGTGCGCCACGAAATCGGTGCCATTGCCGGCATCGATCACCTGCAATGGGCGCCAGGGCTGCCGAAGACGCGCTCGGGGAAAATCATGCGGCGCATCCTGCGCAAGATCGCCGAGAATCTTCCCGATCAACTCGGCGATATTTCCACGCTCGCCGATCCGGCCGTGGTCGAGAACCTGGTCCGCGAACGCCGCGATGCTTGAGCGCGATGGCTCGATGCGGCGCGCGCTGAAGTCGCCGCCATGAAAAAGCCCGCCGAATGGCGGGCTTTTTTCGACGATCAGCATCGCCGCGCTAATCAGATCCGCGCCGGTACCAACGCATATCCTTTCAAACGTGCGGAAAATTCCTGCAGGGCGTGAATGCCCGAGGCTTCGGCTTCGGCGCACCAGGCGCGCAAGGCTTCCATGCGCGCATCCATCTCGACGCTGCGCAGTTCGTAGATCGCAAGCAAGCGTTGACGATAGGCGAGCAGGCTGGCGAGGTTCGGGCGTTCGGCGATGAAAGCGCGCAGGCGCTCGCGGTGCGCTTCGTCCAGCCAGCGGCCATCGCTGCGGAAAGCGCGACGCAGGCGACGTGGTAGTTCGCTGGCCTCGTGACGCAACTGCGGTTTGAGCACGGTGACGAAGTAGTCGGTCGCCACCTGCCAGCGGTGCGCCATGATCGCGCGCAGGGTTTCGGTATCGGGCACGGAAATATTCGGGCGCACGTTCAACTGCGGCGCGATGCGCAGCACCTTCGCCAGGCGCAGCGTCTGGAAGACACGGATCGCCGCCCAACCGATATCGAATTCGAAACGACGCAGTGCGAATTTCGCCGAGCTCGGAAACGCATGGTGATTGTTGTGCAGTTCTTCACCGCCGATCCAAACGGCCCAGGGCGTGAGGTTGGTGGCGGTGTCGGCGGTATCGAAATTACGATAGCCCCACCAGTGGCCGAGACCATTGATCACGCCCGCGGCCCAGAACGGAATCCAGGCCATCTGCAACGCCCACATCAGCAGCCCCGGCAGACCGAACAGCGCGACATCGATCACCAGCATCAACACCGGACCCAAGGTCGAGCGCGGCGTGTAGACGTGGCGCTCCAACCAGTCGTCGGGCGTGCCCTTGCCGTATTTTTCCAGCATCGCCTTGTCCAGGCGCGCGTCCTGGTACAGCTCGACGCCACGCCAGAGCACCTTGTTGATGCCGTGGAAGCGCGGGCTATGCGGATCTTCGTCGGTTTCGCAACGCGCGTGGTGCAGGCGATGCACGGCGACCCATTCCTTGGTCACCATCGCCATGGTCAGCCAGGACCAGAAGCGGAATGCGTGCGTGAGCAACGGGTGGAAATCGACGCCACGATGCGTCGCGCTGCGGTGCAGGTAGAGCGTGGTGGTGAAAATGGTCAGCTGCACCATCACCAGGAAATACACGGCCATCTGCCAGTACGCGGCCTGGGTCAGGCCGCGGGAAAGCCAATCGAGTGAAGCGGCAAACATCGCGGGAAACTCCGGAATCGGCGCCGGGCGGGCGGCGCGTGGCGGGCATGATGCCCACCGATCGGCGCGACGTCACCCTGCCCCCAGGTATGGGGGCGCGCGGCCCCCAGACAAGCTATCCCGGAGGCCCTGACCGGTTTATCCGGCCAGGGCGATCCGCTGCACGATCAACGGCAGGTCAACGTGCCGTTGCTGTTGGCGACATCGCGGCCGTAGCAAGTGGCGATGTTCAGCGAAGTCATCTTGAAGCGGCCGTAAGAGTCGGGGCAGGTCGCGGCGAGGATGCCGCCACGCACGTAGGCGCCGGTGCAGGTCGCCTGATAACTGCCCTGCGGCGGCACCGTGCCGGCGATGCCGCCGTTGTTGCCGCTGTAAGCGGTATCGCTGCACTGCAGGTAGCCGTTGTTGTTGCCGATACCCTGGCCGCGGCAGTTGTCGACGTTGATCGAGCTGCGCCGGGTCGAGCCATTGGCCGTGGCGCAGGTGGCGTTGAGCGTGCGGCCGCTCATGTAGGCGCCGGTGCAGCTCTGCTGATAGCTGCCCAGCGGCATGCCGTTGGCATAGCCATTGTTATTGTTATAGCCGTTGTTATAGCCGTTGTTGTAGTCGTTGCACTGCAGGTAGCCGTTGTTGTTGCCGATGTCGCGGCCGCGGCAGTTGTTGACGTTGATCGACGTGCGCCGCGGATAGTTGTTGCCGTCCAGGCAGGTCGCGGTGAGCGTGCTGCCCTTGATCGAGGCGCTGTTGCAGCTTTGCTGGTAGGAACCGATCGGGAAGCCGCCATTGCCGTTGTTGCTGCAGGACAGGCGACCACCGTTGTTGGAGATGTCGCGATTGCGACAGCTGTTGACGTTGAGCGTGGTGCGGCGCGGGTAACCGTTCTGGTCGGCGCAGCGTGCGGTCAGGGTGTTGCTATTGACGTAGGCGCTGTCGCAGGTCTGCTGGTAGGAGCCGGCCGGCGGCGGGTTCAGGCAGCGCAGGCCACCGTTGACGTTGCCGATGTCGCGGCCCTGGCAGCTATCGGCATTGATGGAGGTCGTGCGCTGGCCGTTGCGGTCGTCGAGGCAGATCGAGGTGAGCATCGCGCCGTTCATGCGCGAGCCGTAGCAGGTCATGCGATAGCTGCCGGCCGGGATGTTGTAACCGTTGTTGCCGTAGTTGTTTCCGTAGCCATTGCCATAGCCATTGCCGTAGCGCATGCACTGCAGCTTGCCGTTGTTGTTGACGATGTCGCCATCGCAGTCGGCAGCGATGCTGGTGGACTTGATGCGGTTGCGGCTGTCGGAACAATCAGCGCGCAAGGTGCCGGCGTAAGTGTTGCCCCAGCCCCCGTCGACGCGCGCGTTGGTGCAGGTTTCCAGATAACTGCCCGGGGGCAGGCTCTGGGCCGCGACCGGCGCGGCGAAGCCGGCGAAACAGATAAGTACGAGCAGAACAGCCCTGGATATAGCGCGCATCGAAAATCTCCTTCTCGATCTTGCGTGACCGGTTGCCCGGGGCCAGCGCCCGTAGGCGTGGAGTGTCGACGCCAGGCGGGCCTGGCTCGATTGCGCCGGAGTGTAGGCCCCGGCGGTTTGAATCCCGGATGAAGGTAGCCCTTCACCATGGCGCTTGTCACCTCGCGGTCTCGCTGCACCGCAGCGCTACACTTCGGCCCATGCCCGAACTGCCCGAAGTCGAAACCACCCGTCGCGGCCTGATGCCACATCTAACGCAGCGCCGCATCACTGCGGTCACGCTGCGCCGTCCCGATCTGCGCTGGCCCATTCCGGCGGAGGTGCGCGAGCTGCTGCCGGGCGAGAAAATTCTCGCCGTGCGCCGCCGCGCCAAATACCTGTTGCTGGACACCCACGCCGGTAGCGCGTTGCTGCACCTGGGCATGTCGGGCGTGCTGCGGATCCTGCCAGCGGACAGCGCGATCGGCGCGCACGATCATGTCGACATCGCGCTCGATTCCGGCCGCGTGCTGCGCTTCACCGACCCACGCCGTTTCGGCTGCCTGCTCTGGCAGGCCACCGGCGAGACCCACGACCTGCTGCGCGATCTCGGGCCGGAGCCGCTGTCCGACGACTTCGACGGCGAATACCTGTTCGCCCTCAGTCGTGGCCGCAAGGCGCCGGTCAAGACCTTCGTCATAGATCAGGGCATCGTCGTCGGCGTCGGCAACATCTACGTCGCCGAGAGCCTGTTCCGCGCCGGCATCGCCCCGACCCGCGCCGCCGGCACGATCAGCCGCGAGCGCTATGCGAAGCTGGCTGCCGCGGTGAAAGACATCCTCACCCACGCGATCGAACGCGGTGGCACCACCTTGCGCGACTTCCTCAACGCCGACGGCGCCCCGGGCTATTTCGAGCAGGAATTGTTTGTCTACGGCCGCGAAGGCGAACCCTGCAAGGTCTGCGGCCGCCGCATCCGCGACACTCGCATAGGTGGTCGTGCTTCGGCGTGGTGCGGGCGGTGTCAGAAGTGAGCGGTGAGCGGTGAGCGGTGAGCGGTGAGCGGTGAGCGGTGAGCGGTGAGCGGTGAGCGGTGAGCGGAAAAAGCATATGGGGCTTCGTCATCCCCGCGAAGGCGGGGATCCAGCGTCTTTGCTTTTGTGTCCCCGGGCGACGAAACAGAAAGTCACTGGATCCCCGCCTTCGCGGGGATGACGGGATATTTCAAGGGAATATCGAAAGCCATACCAAACCCCCATCAACCCCGAAGCCTCACCTTCTCCGCTCACCGCTCACCGCTCACCGCTCACTCCGTCTCCCGTCTCCCGTCTCCCGTCTCCCGTCTCCCCTCTCCCCATTCCCATTCCCCCGACGTGACACCCGTCACGTTCGGGCTATAGTGTCGGCAACCCGCGTAGACGGGTCCGGGGACTCATGAGCGAAACGGCAGACATCACGCAGTGGTTGAGCGCAGCACGCGGTGGCGACCGCAGTGCGCTCGATCTCGTGCTGTCCACGCTCTACCGCGAGCTGCACGGCATGGCCCGGCGCCAGCTCGGCGGCCAGAACGGCCATACCCTCGATGCCACCGGCCTGGTCCACGAGGCCTACCTGCGCCTGGTCGGCCGCGCCGATGCCGAGTTCGAGGACCGCGCGCACTTTTTCGCCTATGCCGCCTCGGCGATGCGCAGTGTGGTGGTCGATTACGCCCGCCAGCGACTGGCCGTGAAGCGCGGCGGCGACCTGCACCGCGTCACCGACCTGCCCGAGGACCTCGGCGGCGGCATGCGCATGGACGAGGACATGCTCGGCCTCGACGTCGCCCTGACCCGCCTCGCCGATGTCGACCAGCGCCTCGCGCAAGTCGTGGAGCTGCGCTATTTCGCCGGCCTGTCGGAAGCCGAGATCGCCGCGCTGCTCAAGCGCTCCGAGCGCAGCGTCCGCCGCGACTGGCAGAAGGCGCGCATGTATCTGCTGGCATCGCTGCAGGGCTGAGGTCGGCCGCGCATGCATGGCGAACGCTGGTCGCGCCTTTCGCCCCTGCTCGATGAACTGCTGGAACTGACGGGCGAGGAGCGCGCCGCCCGCCTCGTCCGGATCGAGGCCGACGATCCCGAGATCGGCACCGAACTGCGCAAGATGCTGCTGCTCGAGGACGAGCGCCCCGATTTCCTCGCCAAACCCATGGTCGATGCTTCGCTGTTTTCGCCGCAGGCGGGCCAGGAGATCGGGCCGTACCGCCTGGTCGCGCCGCTGGGCGAAGGCGGCATGGGCCAGGTCTGGCTGGCGATGCGCTCGGACGGCCTGTACGAGCGCCGCGTCGCACTGAAACTGCTGCGCCCCGGTCTTGGCGACGCCGGCCTGCGTGCGCGCTTCACGCGCGAGCGACAGATTCTCGCGCGCCTTGGCCACGCCCATATCGCGCGCCTGCTCGACGCCGGCATCAGCCAGGACGGCCAGCCCTATCTCGCGCTCGATTACGTGCGCGGCGACGCCATCACCGACTACGCCAAGAAACACGGCCTCGACGTGCGCACGCGCCTGAACCTGTTCGCGCAGGTCTGCGCGGCGGTCAGCCACGCGCACGCCAACCTGGTGGTGCACCGCGACCTCAAGCCTTCCAACATCCTGGTCACGCCGGCAGCGGAAGTCTGCCTGCTCGATTTCGGCATCGCCAAGCTGCTTGACCAGGTGACTGGCGAACACACCGAGATCACCCAGACCGATAGCCGCGCCTTCACCCTGCACTACGCCGCGCCAGAGCAACTGCGCCGCGAACCGATCACCACCATGACCGACGTCTATTCGCTGGGCGTGGTGTTGTACGAATTGCTTACCGACTGCATTCCCTACGATCTGCCGCGGCAGACCGACGCCGCCTGGGAAGAAGCCATCCTTACCGCCGAGCCGGTGCGGCCATCGCTGGCGGTGGCGAAACTCGCTCGCGAAAGCGGCCTGCTGGTCGATCGCCGACGCATGCGCATGCTCGCCGGTGACCTCGACAACATCATCCTCAAGGCGCTCGCGAAAGCGCCGGAGCTGCGCTATCCCTCGGTCGAAGCGTTGGCCCAGGATCTGCGCCGGTATCTGGAAGGCCAGCCGGTGCAGGCGCGGTCACAGGGCATGGCCTATCGCGTGCGCAAATACCTGCGCCGACACGCGGTGGCGGTGGGCCTGACCGCCGTGATCAGCGGCCTGATGGTGGTCTCGCTGGCGATTTTTTCCTGGCAGGCCGACCGCGCCGTCAAGGAAGCCACGCGTGCGCAGGCGGAGCGGCTCGGCATTTCCCTCACCACGCTCGACGAGGTGCCGTTCCTCGATCTCACCGTCGACGGTGCGGACGAGCTCGACGACGAGCTGCGGCT
>Ga0208525_1000042_pt1 | contig 17537 bp, 19 predicted proteins | sample SoimicmetaGmgHMC_FD_188342 | JGI IMG/M metagenome (GOLD analysis project Ga0208525, IMG submission 188342) | Soil and rhizosphere microbial communities from Laval, Canada - mgHMC (SPAdes) (version 2) | ecosystem: Environmental > Terrestrial > Soil > Agricultural land | place: Laval, Canada...
CGTCGGGGCTGTCGCGCCTGCCGCCGGAGATCTACGAGGTCGGCAAGGACGTCGCCGATCCGGTCGCGATCCTGGTCCGCTCGGCCGACCTGCACAAGGCGGCGATTGCCGCGAGCGTGCGCATCGAACACGGCGCAACGACCATCGCCTGCGCCGCGAACGAGCCGCTCGCGATCGTCGAGCTGCTGGCGCGGAGCGTGGGGGACGCGCTTGGACTCGATCTCGTCCAGGTCGCGCTCGTGCAGAGCGGGCGGCTCGTTCCGCGCGTCGTCGTCTGGGCGCTCGCGGTCTCGGTGGGAATCGTGGCGGTTCCGATCGCGGCGGTCGCGCTCGGGCTCATCGTGTTCCCGATCGACTTCCTCCTCAAGATGATCGGCGTGAGCGGCGCCTCGGGACTGGTGCACGCGTACGTGCAGGCCGCGCAGGCCGCGTTCGCGCCGGAGGCGCTGCCGACCTGGTTGCCGCGCCTCGTGTTCCTCGTGCTGGCCGCGCAGTTCGAAAGTTTCGTGCATCCGCTGGTGATCATGCTCACCGTGCCGCTGGCCGTGCTCGGCGCCTTGCTCGGCCTCAAGCTCACCGGCAACACCATCAATCTTTTCAGCCAGATCGGCATCGTTATGCTGGTCGGGCTCGCCGCGAAGAACGGCATCCTGATCGTCGAGTTCGCCAACCAGCGCCGCGACGATGGCCTGCCCATCCTCGACGCGATCCTCGACGCTGCCGCCACGCGCCTGCGTCCGATCCTGATGACCTCGGTCGCCACCGTCACCGGCGCGCTGCCGCTGATGCTGTCCAGTGGTGCCGGCTCCGCCAGCCGTCAGGCGATCGGTGTGGTCGTCGTCTTCGGCGTGATGCTCTCGACTTTTCTTTCGCTGTTCGTGGTGCCGGCGTTCTATCTGCTGCTCGCACGCTTCACGCGGCCACCGGAAGAGCGTGGACGGATGCTGGAAGGTCTCGACGCGGAAGTGGCATCGGTGGATCGCAGTCATGGCGGCTAGGGAATCGCAGCGGTCCGCGAAAGCGTTGGTTACACTCCTCCTCTGAGCGCCCGTTCCCGGCGCAGGATGTCCGATCATGAGCGAGCGCAAACCGCCTTCCGGCGAATCCCTTTATCGCGGTCCGTCGAAAGCGCCGCGGGACAAGCGCGAACGCGAGCGCGACCGTGCGAGTCAGCCGCGACCGTCGCAGGCACATGCCGAGCCCCCGCCGCGCGAACCACGCGAACATCGCGAACCACGTGCTCCCCTGCGCGAGCGTCTCGCCGAGGCCGCGCCGGTCGCGCTGAGCGAGCAGCGTCTGTATGGGTTCAATGCCTGCATGGCGGTGTTCGGCAAGCGTCCGGAAGCGCTGCGCAAGGTCTGGCTGCTGCAGGCGCGCATCCCCAAGCTCAAGCCGGTGATCGAATATTGCGTGAAGCATCGCATCGGCTACACCGTGGTCGAGGCGACCGATCTGGAAAAACTTTCCGGCAGCGCGCATCACGAAGGCGTGGTGTTCAGCGTGTTGCCGGTCGCGGAATTGTCGCTGGCGGCGTGGTTGCGCACCTTGGCGCGTGGGCCGCAGCTGGCGATCTGGCTCGATGGCGTCGGCAACCCGCACAACCTCGGTGCGATCCTGCGCAGCGCCGCGCATTTCGGTGCTGCCGGCGTGTTGCTGCCGCAGGGTGCGCAGGCTTTGTCGGGCGCTGCCGCACGCGTTGCCGAAGGCGGCGCGGAGGCGGTGCCGCTGGTGCGCCTCGGCCGCAGCGATGAAGCGATCGCGCAATTGCAGGCGGCGGGTTTCCAGCTCGCGGCGACGGTGGTGCGTGGTGGTCAAGCCTTGTATGCCGCGACACTTCCCGACCGCTTCGTGCTGGTGATGGGTGCCGAGCAGATGGGCGTCGCACCGGAACTCGCGCAAGCACTGAGCCTGCGTTTGATCGTGCCCGGCAGCGGCAAGGTCGAAAGCCTCAACGTCTCCGTCGCCACCGCCGTATTTCTCGGCGAATGGTGGCGGCAGCACGCGACATCGGTGGGATGAGGCAAGGTTTGTCGCGCTGGCTTGGCCGCGTCGCGGCCTTGCTGCGATCCAGTCCAGTGACAGGCACGCGCTGGTTCGCCGATCTGGAGTCCTGGCGCGCGATGCGCGAGTCCCTTCAGGCAGCGGAAGCGCAGCCGCGACAAGCGTTCACGACAGGCGCGATCGCCAGTGCGCCCGTGTACTGCGGACTGTGTGCGCAGCGCGTAACGATGGTCTTGCCCTGGGTCGGCACCGCTACCGCGCCGGACTTGCGCGAGGGACTGTGCTGCCCACTCTGCGGCTTGAATGCACGTTCGCGTGCCGTGCTGGGCTTGGTGGTGGCGGCATTGCCGGATCCCGATGCACGGATCTACCTCACCGAACAGGCCTCGCCGGTGTTCGTCTGGTTGCGGCGTCATTATCCGCAAGCGCTGGGCAGCGAATTCATGATGACGCCGTCGCGCAAACGCGATGTCGAAGCCTGGCTGCACGGCCAGGGCATGCCCGAGGCGATCGCCCTCGAGGACGTCACCGCCCTGACCCACGCGACCGCCAGCCTCGATGCCATCGGCAGTTTCGACGTGCTCGAGCACGTGCCCGAGTATTGGCGTGCATTGTCGGAGTTCGCGCGCGTGCTCAAGCCCGGCGGCGACCTCTGGCTCACGCTGCCCTTCATCGAAGACAGTGCGACCACCCTGGTACGTGCGCGCATCGATGAGCACGGCGGGATCGAGCATTTGCTGCCGCCGGAAATTCACGGCGATCCGCTGTCGGACGGCGTGCTTTGCTACTACCACTTCGGTTGGGATCTTCTCGATGCCGTGCGCAGCGCCGGCTTTGTCGACGCCGCGTGGGGACGGACATGGATCCCGGTGCAGGCGTTGTTCGGCGTATGGACCTTGCATGCGCGACGCGCGCCGGAGGCGTCGCGGCACTGAGGCATCGACGCGGGAGCGAAATCCCCGCGTCGATGCAGTAACCGTCATTCCTTGCCGTCGGCCTTGGGCGAGCGACCGAAATCCAGCGTCGATTCCGCCGCGAGATAGGCCATCACCGCGTACGCGGCGGCTTGCTGGTCGAGCGCCTTGGCATCGACTTTATCCAGCGTGTCGTTGGCGGTGTGGTGGTAGTTGAAGTAATCGGTGCCGTCCTGCGCGAGCTGGCCCCAGGGTGCGCCCAGCGCCGCGATTGCGCCGGTGTCCGGGCCGGGATCGCCACCGCCGGTTTCATAGGCGATGCCCAGCGGTGCGAGCAGTTCGCCGATCTGCGCGATCACCGGTTGCGCTTCCGGCGAGGTGCCGGCACGGAAGGCGTAGACGCGGCCGGCACCGAAATCGCTCTCCGCAACCAGCTGCTGTGCATCGATCGTGTTCTTGTTGGCATCGGCATAGGCGCGACCGCCGTACAGGCCTTGCTCCTCGTTGCAGAAAGCGATGACGCGGATCGTGCGTCGCGGTGCGCGCGCGAGTTTGCCGATCAGTTCGCCGGCGGCCATGGTGATGCCGACGCCGGAAGCATCGTCGATCGCGCCGGTGCCCGGATCCCAGGAATCGAGATGGCCGCCGATCACCACGACTTCATCGGGTTTTTCACGCCCACGGATTTCGCCGATCACGTTGTAGCTGGTCTTGCTGGCGCCAGTGAAACCGACGTCGATGTCGAGGCTGAGTTTCACCGGCTTGCCGCGGCGAAGCATGTTCGAGAGCAGGTCGGCGTCGGGATTGGACAGCGCCGCCGCAGGAATTTTTTCCACGCCGTCGGCGTAGCGCATCATGCCGGTATGCGGCATGCGGTCGGAGTCGGTGCCGATCGAACGCAGGACGAAAGCCACCGCGCCTTTCCGCGATGCTTCACTGGCGCCACCGCCGCGCGCCGCAACCGCCGGGCCGTAACCGTGACCATCTTTGAAACGCTCCATGCGGTTGGAGATGTAGGCGATTTTTCCTTTCAGTGAATCGGCGGGCGCGGCCTTGAGGGCCTCGAGGTTGGAAAATTCCACGACCTCGGCTTCCAGTGCCTTGCCGCCGGTACCGACGCTGCCGCCGAGCGCGATGATCGCCAGATGCTGCGGATACGGCGCGAGCACCGAGGCCGATTCGTGGCGGCGTTCCCAGACCGGAAACGTGACCGGCTGCAGGTACACCTTGTCGTAGCCCAGCGCCTTGAACTTCGCCTGCGCCCAGAGCACCGCGCGATCGAAGGCCGGTGAGCCGGCCATGCGTGGGCCGATTTCCGTGGTCAGCGATTCGACGATCGCGTAGGCATCGCTGCCCTTGTCATTCGCTGTGCGCAGCGATTGCGCGTCGGTGAGCGCGCGCGCATCGAGCGCCGGCGGTGCGGCGTTGGCGATGCCAGCAGTGAGTGCGAGCGCAAGGGCGAGGCTGAGTGGGCGGAGCAGGGGCATGCGGTTCTCCAAAAATGAAGACGCCGGCGCGAAGCCGGCGTCGTTGCAGGAATGTCTTGTTCAACCTTTCTTGAGCAGGTCGCGGATCTCCGTCAGCAAAGCGACGTCTGCGGGCGGGGCAGCAGGTGCCGCCTCTTCCTTTTTCTTCATCGAGTTCATCGCCTTGACGACCAGGAAGATCACGAAGGCGACGATCAGGAAATCGACGATGCTCTGGAAGAACACGCCGTATTTCATCACCACGGCCGCGGCGGTTTCCTTGCCGTCCGCACCGAGTACGGCGGGCTTGAGCGTCGTCGCCCAGTCACTGACATTCACGCCGCCAGTGATCAGCGCCACCACCGGCATGATCACGCCGTCGACCAGACCGCTGACGATCTTGCCGAACGCGGCGCCGATCACCACGCCGACCGCGAGGTCGACGACATTGCCGCGCATCGCGAATTCCTTGAACTCCGAAATCATTCCCATCGCACTCTCCCTCGATAAGTGAAGCCAATGCTTGGAACGGTGACAGCAGGGGGGAATCTACACCCGGCAGCGGGTTTCAGGCGATATGCCCGGAGAATTCGGCCAGGCCATCCACGCCGGCGCGGAAGTGGTCGCCGCGCTGCAGCGCCGCGACGCCGGCCGGGGTGCCCATGAAGATCAGGTCGCCGGCCTTGAGCGCGAAGAGACGGGATAGCTCGTGGATGATTTCGGCGACGCCAAACACCATCTCCGACAGCAGGGTCTGTTGACGCAATTCGCCGTTGACCTCCAGCCACAGGCGCTGCGTCGACAACTCGCCGGCCTGTGCGGCCGGCACCAGCGTGCTGGTCGGCGCCGATTGATCGAAGCCTTTGGAGATGTCCCAGGGCAGGCGTTTTTCCTTGGCCAGCGCCTGCAGGTCGCGGCGGGTGAGATCGAGGCCGACGCCATAGGCGAAGACGAGATCGAGAGCATTCGTGAGCGCGATTTCGCCATCGGCATCGCGGCCCAGCGCGACGACCAGTTCGACTTCGTGATGCAGATCGGTGGTGGCGGTCGGATACGCGACAGCGCCGCCATCGGGCACGACGGCATCGGCAGGTTTCATGAAGAACACAGGCGTGCCGCGCGCCGGAACTTCGGCGCCCATTTCCTTCGCGTGTTCGGCGAAGTTGCGCCCGACGCAGTAGATGCGATGTACCGGGAAACGCGCGCTGCTGCCTTGCACGGTGAGGCTGGCGATGGCGGCGGGAGGGATTACGAAGTCGGTCATGGGCGAGGTTCGCTGCGTGGTGTTTGGCTACCAGCGAATCTTGCCATTGAATTCCGCGATGGTCTTGCCATGGCCTTCGTCATTCCCGCGAAGGCGGGAATCCAGTGACTTCTAATGCTTTGCACGCAGGGACAAAAGTCACTGGATTCCCGCCTGCGCGGGGATGACGGGGGGCTGGGTAATTTTCAGAAATTCTGTCGAGGCAGGCAGCAAAGCCTGCCGACAAACCGCAAAACTCAGCGCAGGCCCAGCGTGACCGAAGACTTTTCGACGACCGAATATTCGCCGTCGATGGAGCCAACCGCAGCGGGGTTGGCGGCGACCGGCGCGGGGCGCGAGAAGCGGCGCACGGCGGCGAACAGCAGCATGCCCAGGCCGATGAACAGGCCGAACACCACCAGCAGCGCGAGCACGACCAGACCCATCAAGCCACAGGCAACACGCAGCAGCGGACTGCGCGGCTTGCAGGGGCGGAACGAGAACAGGCGGTGCATGAAAAGCTGCATGGGCGGCCGTGGCAAACTAACGGAAAGGGAGTATGGCGATGGCGGAAACGGAAAGTGTAAGCAGTTCGTTAATACAGCGTTTCGGCCTGCAAGATGACGACATCTCCGCTGTAGATGCAGTGATCGATGGCGAAAGCGAATCGGTGATCCTGTATCGGCAAGGCCTGCAGGTGCGCGCCTGGCTCAATATTTGCCCACATGCCGGGCGACGCCTCGACTATGCGCCGGGGCGCTTCCTGCGCGACCAGGGACATCTGGTCTGTGCGGCGCATGGCGCGAGTTTCGAATTGAACGAAGGCCGCTGCATCGCCGGGCCCTGCTGCGGTGCGCAACTGCGGATGCTGCGCGTCGACGAAAGTGCCGACGGCACGCTGGGATTCCATACCGCTACATCATCAGATTAACCATGATCAGCGCGATCGTCAGATAGATCGCGGTCAGCGGCAAACCCGTACGCCACAGATCGCGCGGCCGATAACCGGCCGGGCCGCTGATCATCGATATCACCGGATTGGATTGGCTGAGGAAATTGTTGGTCGCCGACAACGCGACCAGCAGCGCGAACGCCGAAGGATTGCCGTTCGCGGCGAGCGCGACGTTGATCGCCATCGGCACCATCACCACGGTCGCGCCAACGTTGCCGATCACCAAACCGAAGCAGGTGGTGAGCAGGCAGATCGCCAGCTGGAACACCCATAGCGGCATCGTCGGCCCGACCTGGTCGAGCACCTGCTGCGCGATCCAGTTGGCGGTACCGGTGGAATCCATCGCCCAGCCCAGCGGCAGCAGGCAGGCGAGCAGGAACACCGATTTCCAGCTGATCGCCGCGTAGGCCTCGTCCATGTTGAGCACGCCGGTGACGATCATCGCCGCCGCGCCGCCCATCAGCGCCACCGATACGGGAATCAGCGTGCTCAACGCCAGGCCCATCGCCAGCACGAACAGGCCCAGCGCCAGCCACAGTTTGTGCGGGCGCTGCTCCTGCTTCGGGTAGTCGGTGATGACGACGAAATCCTTGTTCTCGCCGCCCTGCGCCAGATCGCTCCAGATGCTGTGGAAGACCAGCATGTCGCCGGCGCGCAGCGGCAGCTGGCGGATGTCCTGGCGGAAGATTTTCTTGTCGCGGTTGATCGCCAGCAGGCTGATGCCATTGCGCTTGCGCAGCTGCAGCTCGGCCTGGGTGCGGCCAATGAAACGCGAGGTCGGCGGGATCACGGCTTCGGAAATGCCGGCGCGACTCGGGTCGAACAGATCGGCGAAATTGCGCAGGCGCTGCGAGAGTTTCAGGTGCCGCGCTGCGGCGTATTCCTGCACGGTCTCGCGCTTGCCCATCACGCCGACCACGCTGCCGACCCAGATCATCTGGTCGGCGGACGGCGACAGCCGCGCTTCGTTGTTGGTCAACAATGCCAGGAACAGCGGTGCGCCGATTTCCGCCTCCGCCTCGCCGATCGACAGGCCGACCAGCGGGCTGTCGGCACCGACGGTGAGTTCGAACACTTCGCCTTCGATGCCATAAGCCTGCGCGAAATAACTTTCGGTGCGGCCGGGCGTGACGTTCTTGTCCTCGGCACCGACCAGCGCCTTGCGCCCGATCGTGCGGAAATACACCAGGCCCGCCGCGACCAGCAGCAGACCGATCGGCAGCGGCCGGAACATTGGGAACGGCGCCAGCGTCGCCGCGCCCGAGGGCAGGTTGCGATTGGCCGAGAGCAGCAGATCGTTGAGCATGATCATCGGCGAATTGCCGACCATGGTCAGCGCGTCGCCCAGGATGATCGCCGCCGAAACCGGGATCAGCAGCCGCGGCAGCAGGATGCCGGTGCGGCCTGACAGCCGCGACACCACCGGCATGAACAGCGCGGTGATCGAAGGGTTCTGCATGAAGCCCGACATCAGACCGGCAACACCGGAAGTGATCAGGATCAGCCGGTCTTCCATGCCGTGCGAGCGCCGCAGCAACCAGCCGGCGAGACGGTTGAGCGCACCGGTGCGATCGAGGCCGGCGCCGAGGATCATCGTGGCGATGATGCTGATCGAGGCGTTGCCGGAAAAGCCAGTGAACAGTTGCGCGGCCGGCACCAGGCCGGTGATGCCGAGTACGACCAGCACGACCAGCGCGGTGGCGTCGGCGCGGATGCGTTCGAACATGAACATCGAAATGGTGAACACCACCAACCCGAGCACCAGCATCATGTCGTGCGTGAGGGTGAGGTCGGTGCCCATCGTGTCGTTATCGTCTCAGCGCCGCAGGTAGATCAGATCCCAGACGCCGTGGCCGAGTTTCTGGCCGCGGGTCTCGAAATGCGTCTGTCGCCGCCACGCCGGGCGATCAACCGCGCCGCGCGCGCCGGCGATGTTGTGCAGGCGCGGCTCGGCATCGAGCACGTCCCACATGTGTTCGGCGTAGTTTTCCCAGTCGGTGGCCAGATGCAGACGGCCACCCGGCTTGAGTTTGTCGCAGAGCAGGGCGGTGAATTCCGGGCTGATCAGGCGGCGCTTGTGGTGGCGCTTCTTGTGCCAGGGATCGGGAAAATAGATCCGCACTTCGTCGAGGCTGGCGTCGGCGATTTCCTGCTTCAGCACTTCGACGGCGTCGTGCTGGTAAATCCGCACCTGCGTGGCCGCGAGCGCCGCGAGTCCGTTGAGGCAGCGGCCGACGCCGGGGCCGTGGACTTCGATGCCGATGAGGTCACGCTGCTTTTCATTCTCGGCAGCGAACAACACCTGCTCGCCATTGCCGAAACCAATTTCCAGGACGCGCTCTGCGTGGCGTCCAAACAGTTGCTCGAGATCGCGCGGCTTGCCGGTGAAATCGACGCCGTAGGTCGGCCAGTGTTCGGTGAAGGCGCGTTTCTGCGCATCGGTCTGCCGGCCCTGGCGCAACACGAAGCTGCGGATCGAACGCTGCCGCAGCGGGTTGTCGGCGTCGTCGGGGCCGGAGGCGCGCTCGCTCATCTCAGAAGAACACTCCGTCGATCGGCGAGGAAGCATTGGCATTGCGCTTGCGCGGAATGCGTCCGGCGAGGAAGGCCTCGCGTCCGGCCTCGATCGCCTTGCGCATCGCGCCGGCCATGAGGATGGGATCGCGCGCGCCGGCGATCGCGGTGTTCATCAGCACGCCATCGCAGCCGAGTTCCATCGCGATCGCGGCGTCCGAGGCGGTGCCGACGCCGGCATCGACGAGGATCGGCACCTTGGCGTTGTCGATGATCTCGAGCAGGTTCCACTTGTTCTGCACGCCGAGACCGGAACCGATCGGCGCGGCCAGCGGCATCACCGCAACGCAGCCCATTTCTTCCAGGCGCCGGGCGATGATCGGATCGTCGGAGGTGTAAACCATCACATCGAAGCCGTCGCGCACCAGGATATCGGCGGCCTGCAGCGTCTGCACGACATCGGGATAAAGCGTCTTCGGATCGCCGAGCACTTCGAGCTTGACCAGTTTGTGGCCGTCGAGCAGTTCGCGTGCGAGCTGGCAGGTGCGCACGGCATCGTCGACGTTGTAGCAGCCAGCGGTGTTGGGCAGCAGCGTGTAGCGGTCGGGCGGCAGGATATCGAGCAGATTCGGCTCGTTCGGGTTCTGGCCCAGGTTCATGCGACGCAGCGCGACGGTGACGATCTCGGCGCCAGCGGCTTCGGTCGCCAGCCGTGTCTGCTCGAAATCCTTGAATTTGCCGGTGCCGGTCAACAGGCGGGAACGATAGGTCTTGCCCGCGATGACCAGCGGGGTATCGATGGGGTGGGCTGCGCTCATCCTGCGATTATGGCGCGAATGGCCGGGCCTGATAACCCTCTGGTTCTCGTAGGAGCGGCGTGAGCCGCGACACTCGCTGCGACCATGGCTCGACGGGAGAATCATCGCGGCTCACGTCGCTCCTACAACGACAGCTTTGTGCAGTGTAAGAAGGCGACCAGGTTCGGCCGTCCTGGCCTCACCGATCGCCTCCGGCCCGCGGCATCCTGCCTCCGGCGTTCGCGCGGCCGCAACACGCCACTGGCAGGCTGCAAACGCCTGCGCTCACCCGCCGCCAATCGCCTGGATGATCTCGACGCGATCGCCCTCGACCAGCATCTGTTCGCCGTGGCGACTCTTCGGCACCACTTCGCGATTGAGCTCGATGGCGACGCGGCGCGCGCCGTAGCCGAGCAGTTCGAGCATCTGCGCGACGCTGCTGGCGTCGGGCAATTCGCGGCTTTCGCCATTGAGAAGGATATGCATGGCGACAGTTTATTGCGTTGCGAGGCTCGGGAGCGAGGGTCATAATCCCGGCCGTCCGCGGGTGTAGCTCAATGGTAGAGCTGTTGCTTCCCAAGCAACTGACGAGGGTTCGATTCCCTTCACCCGCTCCAATCCCTCCGGATGGCGTCGCGCCGTCCTCGCTGCCGATGCGGAGATGCCGGTGTCCAGAGAGCGCATCGTCGTCGGTTGGCGGGAGTGGTTGTCCCTGCCCGAACTCGGTATCGGCACGATCCGCGCCAAGGTCGACAGCGGTGCGCGCAGTTCCGCGCTGCATGTCGAGGACCAGGAGGAATTCCTGCGCGATGGCCAGCCCTGCGTGCGCTTCACCATCGAACCGGGCGACGCCGCGCGCACGCGCCATCGTGCCGAAGCGCTGATCAGCGACCGTCGCATCGTCACCGATTCCGGCGGTCATCGCAGCGAACGTCTGTTCGTCCGCACGTTGCTGCGCCTGCCCGATGGCCGCAGCTGGTCGATCGAAGTCAATCTCGCCGAACGCCGCAACATGTTGTTTCCGATGCTGCTGGGTCGCACCGCTTTGCGCGGTCGCTGCCTGGTGGAGCCCGCGCGCTCGTTCCTGCTCGGCGCGTCCCCCAGCCAAGACGCCCCGCCATGAAACTCGCCATCCTGTCGCGCAACGCCAAACTCTATTCGACCCAACGCCTGGTGCAGGCCGCACGTGAGCGCGGCCACGTGGTGCGCGTGCTCGATCCGCTGCGCTGCTACATGAAGATCGCGCCGGGAAAATTCCAGATCAACTACAAAGGCAAGCAGCTCAGTGGCGTGGAGGCGGTGATCCCGCGCATCGGCGCTTCGGTCACGCGCTACGGCACAGCGGTGCTGCGCCAGTTCGAGTTGATGGGCACGTACACGCCCAACAGTTCCGATGCGATCCTGCGCTCCCGCGACAAATTGCGTTGTCACCAGCTGATGGCGGGCGAGGGCATCGGGCTGCCGACCACGGTGTTCGGCGACAACCCCGACGACACCGGCGATCTGCTGTCGCTGCTGGGCAAACCGCCGCACGTGATCAAGCTCAACGAAGGCTCGCAGGGCGCGGGCGTGATCCTCGCCGAACGCCTGTCGGCATCGCGCAGCGTGGTCGAGGCGTTGCGTGGCCTGTACGCGAATTTTCTGGTGCAGGAATTCATCGCCGAAGCCGATGGCGCCGATCTGCGTTGCTTCGTAGTCGGCGACAAGGTGGTCGCGGCGATGCGCCGCCAGGCCGAACCCGGCGAATTCCGTTCCAACCTGCATCGCGGTGGCCAGGCATCGAAGATCAAGCTCAGCGCCGCCGAACGCGAGACCGCGCTGCATGCCGCGCGCGTGGTCGGCCTGGAAATCGCCGGCGTCGACCTGCTGCGTTCGAAGAAGGGTCCGCTGGTGCTGGAGGTGAACTCCTCGCCCGGCCTGGAAGGCATCGAGGGCATCACCGGGGTCGACGTAGCCGGGGCCATCATCGAGCACGTGGCCCGGCAGGCCGCGGTCCAGGCGGCCGCCAAGGCGGCTTCGGGCCGCCGTCGGTCGGCTGGCCGGCCCAAAGCCCGGGCCGGGTCGAAAAAATAACCAAAGACTCGCGCTGATTTAACGGGTTTTTAACCTGATCGCCCCTAGGCTGGTCGGGCCAGACGCTGTGGGTCCTCCTCGTGGACTCCATGGATTACGGCAATCGGGGCACCGCAAACTTTGGACCCGGGCAAGGCGTCTCCCCAATGGCGTCTTCCCGGGTCATTTTTGTTTTTTGCCGGCGATTTTCTCCCGCTGTGCCGGAACCAGAGCGCTCTGGCAGAATCGAAGCCGCTCATCCTGAATGGAGTTCCCGCTGCCCATGCGCATCCTTGTGGTCGAAGACAATCGCGACATCGCCGCCAATCTTGGTGACTATCTCGAAGACCGTGGCCACACCGTGGACTACGCCGCGGATGGCATCACCGGCCTGCACCTGGCGGTGGTCAACGATTTCGACGCGATCGTGCTCGACCTCAATCTACCCGGCATGGATGGCCTCGAAGTCTGTCGCAAGCTGCGCGCCGAAGGCCGCAAACAGACGCCGGTGCTGATGCTGACCGCGCGCGACTCGCTTGATCACAAACTCGCCGGCTTCGATTCCGGTGCCGACGATTACCTGGTGAAACCCTTCGCGCTGCAGGAAGTCGAGGCGCGCCTGGCGGTGTTGGCGCGTCGTGGCAAGGCCGCGCAGCCGCGTGTGCTGGTGGTCGCCGATCTCGAATACAACCTCGATACCCTTGAAGTGCATCGCCGCGGCAAACTGCTGCAACTCAATCCGACCGCGCTCAAGATCCTGCAGTCGCTGATGGAAGCCTCGCCCGCTGTGGTGCCGCGCCTGGATCTGGAAACCCGCGTCTGGGGCGAGGAACTGCCCGATTCCGACAGCCTGCGCGTGCATATCCATGGCCTGCGCGCCGCTGTCGACAAGCCGTTCGACAAGGCGCTGATCCAGACCCGTCACGGCATCGGTTATCGCATCGCCGATCCCGACGCGGCCTGATGCCTATGCTTTACCGGCGCAAGTTGCGCAGCCGCATCATCGTTTCTTTCCTGTTGCTCGGCTTCGGGCTGACGACGATGTTCGCGATGGCCACCATCGCATTGCGCGCCCGCCTGGAAGGTTCGCTGGTGGAGTCTTGGCTGCAGAACGAGGCGATCAATTTTGTCGCGTTCAAGCACGCGCATCCCGAACCCGACGCGCAGTTCCAGTTCTCGCGGCGGATCGAAGTGTTCGCCTATCGGCCCGATGGCGCCGCGATTCCGTTCGGCTGGCGCAACTTGCAACGTGGCGTCTACGACCTGGAGGAGTACGACGCCAGTGGTCGTCTGCGCAAATACAAGTTGGCGGTGCAGCGCACACCGGACATGGTTGGTTACCTGCGCTACGACTACACCCAGGAAGCGCTGACGCAGCAGCAGATGCTGATCACGTTGGGCGCGGCGGTGATTCTGTTCACCGGCCTGGCGTGGCTGATCGGGCTGTGGTCGTCCTCACGCGTGATCAGCCCGCTCACCGATCTCGCGCGGCGCGTCGGTGGCCTCGATCTGTCCGGGCGCGAAAAACCCGAGCCGCTGGCGCCGCATTTTCCCAACGATGAAGTCGGCGAACTGGCCTCGGCGCTCGACGACTACTCGGCGCGCATGACCACGCTGGTCAAGCGCGATCGCGAATTCAATTCCGATGTCAGCCATGAACTGCGCACGCCGCTGGCGGTGATCCGCGGTGCGGCGGAGCTGTTGCTGGCCAATTCCGATCTGCCGGAAAAAACCCGTCAGCGCCTGCAGCGCATCGATCGCGCGGCACTGCAGTGCACCGACTTCACCACCGCGCTGCTGATGCTGTCACGCAACGAGCGCGGCATCGGCCATACCGATCTGCACAAATTGTGCGAAGCCCTGGCCGAGGCCAACCGCACGCAATTGGCCGGCAAGCCGGTGCAGATCATCGTCGAAGGATCCAACGACGCCTTCATCAATGCGCCGGAAGCGGTGCTGTCGGTGGCGATCGGCAACCTGCTCGGCAACGCCTGCAAATACACCGCCGAAGGCGAAGTCCGCCTCGTCGTGGAAGCCGATCGCGTGCGCATCGAAGACACCGGTCCGGGCCTGTCGGCTCAGGACGCCGCGCGCCTGTTTGAGCGCGGCTATCGCGGCTCCAGTGCCGGCAGCACCACCGGCGGCGGCATCGGGCTGTCGATCGTGCGCCGTCTCTGCGAGTTGTACGGCTGGGATGTGAGCATCGCCCCGCGCGCCGAACATGGCGCGGTGGCGGTGCTGGTGTTTGGCTAAGGTTTTTCTTGCCGGAATATCCCCTCCCCTGTTCACAGGGGAGGGTTAGGGTGGGGTGAAACGGACGGAGCGAGGCAAGTGTTTACCCCATCCCAACCTTCCCCTGTAAACAGGGGAAGGCGTGTCGCGTTACTCCAGCCAGCCGTACTTGTCCGCGGTCTCGCCGCTGAACAGGCCGAAGAACAGGTCCTGGATTTTTTTGGTCAGTGGACCGGGCTTGCCGGTGCCGACTTCGCGACCGTCGACCGAGCGGATCGGTGTAATTTCCGCCGCGGTGCCGCACATGAACAACTCATCGCACAAGTAAAGGTATTCGCGCGGGATGTCGCGCTCGACCACGGCGATGCCGTTGTCTTTCGCGAGTTTGATGATGGTGTCGCGGGTGATGCCGTTGAGCAGCGCGGCGCTGACCGGTGGCGTGTGCAGCGCGCCTTCGAACACCAGGAAAAGATTTTCGCCGGCGCCTTCCGAGAGCAGGCCGGTCGAGGCCAGTGCGATGCCTTCGCCGAAACCGAGACGACGCGCCTCGCGTGCGACCAGTTGCCCGGAAAGATAATTGCCACCGGCTTTCGCGCCTGCCGGCAAGGTGTTGGGCGCGAAACGCTGCCAGCTGGAAACGCAGGCGTCGATGCCGCGTTCGATCACGTCGGCGCCGAGATAGCGGCCCATGTCCCAGGTCGCGACGGCAACGGAGGTCGGGCAGTCGGCCGAGAGGCCGAAGCCGCCGAGATCGCGATAGGCGATCGGGCGCAGGTAGCACTGGCCGAAGCCATTGGCCTTCACCACGTCGCGGCAGGCCTGGTTGAGCTGCTCGACCGTGTACGGAATCGGCATCTCGTAGATCTTCGCCGATGCGAACAAGCGGCGCGTGTGATCGGTGAGGCGGAAAATTTTCGCGCCGTTCGGTGTGTCGTAGCTGCGGATGCCTTCGAACACCGACGAACCGTAGTGCAGGCCGTGCGCCATCACGTGCACGGTGGCGTCCTGCCAGCGCTTGATCTCGCCGTTGTGCCAGATGAAATCGGGATAGCGCTGGGTCATGTCGGTCTCCGGGAAAGCCGGCATTTTACCCGAGCCCGGCGCCGCTCACAGCGCGTCGGGACGCGCACGATCAACGCCGCCGCCATTCAGTAGCGTATCCACCAACAGCCGGCGTTGGCATGCATGCGGAAGTAGGTGGTCTGCGCGCCAGCATCGTTGCTGCCGCGCATCTGGTCGACGCGGATCAGGTCGGGCACGCGCGGTGCCGGCGGCGCAGGCGGTGGTGTGTCGATGCCCAGGCTCAGCTCGGCCGAGGTCGGTTCGACGGCGGGGGGCGGCGGGGCAGTCGTATCGTTGCCAGCATCGCCGCTGATCACCATCTGCACATCGATGATCTGGTGCCGACTCAGGCTGTCGAGGCGATCCATCAACCGATAGGCCTCGGTCGTGCCCATGCCGGTCCAGTGGTAGTAACCGGCGAGGCGATTCACGTCCTGCGCGTCCAGTGCCGAACGCACGCCGTCGGCCAGGTCTTCGCGGGTGCGCGCGCAACTGCGGACCGCGACGTGGACGTTGCCGGTGGCGCCGGCGCTGGTGGGTGGCGGTAGACGTTCGGTCGCCTGTAGTTCCTCGCAGCTGCGATCGGTGAACAGCGCACTGCCATCGGCGGCGACGCAACGATGGATGCCGTCGCGCGACTGCGCCTGCGCGATGCGCCCGGGCATCGCGGCAAGCACGATGACCGCCAGGCAGGACACGAGCAGGAGAACCGGACGCAGCATCCGCGCAGCCTAGCGCGGGCTCAGGCCAGACGCGAGAGCACCGCTTCGGTCGGCCTGGCGAGGTTCAGCGTATAGAAATGCAGTTCCGGCACGCCGGCTTCGATCAGGCGGCGGCACATCGCGGCGACCATGTCGGCGGCCAGTTCGCGGATGCTGTCGGCATCGTCGCCGTAGGCCTGCATGCGCTTGCCGATCCAGCGCGGAATCTCGGCGCCGCAGGCCTCGGAAAAACGCTTGAGCTGCGAGAAATTCGAGATCGGCATGATGCCCGGAACGATCGGCGCGCTGACGCCGAGCTTGCGCACATCGTCGACGAAGCGAAAGTACGCGTCGGCGTTGAAGAAATACTGGGTGATCGCCGAATCCGCGCCGGCATCCATCTTGGCCTTGAAGTGCCGCAGGTCCACCAGTGCATCGTCGGCCTGCGGATGCATTTCCGGATAGGCGCCGACTTCGATGCGAAAGTGGTCGCCGTGTTCTTCGCGGATGAAGCGCACCAGATCGGAAGCGAAACGCAGGTCGCCCATGCGCGCCATGCCCGAGGGCAGGTCGCCGCGCAACGCCACCACGCGATTGCAGCCCAGCGCCTTGTAGAGATTGAGCAACTCGCGGATTTCCTCGCGCGTGCCGCCCATGCAACTCAAATGCGGCACGCCATTGAGTTTGTGTTTCTGGCGCAGCTCGCGCACGGTTTCCGGCGTGTAGCTGAGCGTCGAACCACCGGCACCGAAAGTCACCGATACGAATTCGGGTGAATGCATCTTGAGCTTGCGCACCGTGCGGTCGAGCTGCGTACGCTGCTCGTCGGTCTTCGGCGGATAAAATTCGAACGAGTACTTGGCGGGAGACGGGAGACGGGAGACGGGAGACGACATCAGTCCTGGCCTTTGAGTTTCGTATTCAAGCTGGTCATCAGAGCATTGGTTCTTGCGAACAAGCGCTCCAGTATTTCGTCTGTTTCCACGAAGCTGCCGCCATATCCAAGCCGGCGGGCAATCTCAATCTGGGTGTCTATTTCCGACATGGAACCCCGGGCGATCCCGAGGAATTGCAGGTATTCGCGCGTCGTTCGACGCGCGACACCTTCGGCAATGTTCGAAGGGACGCTGACAGCGGCCCTCCGAAGCTGCGCGATCAAGCCGAATCGCTCCTGATCGGGGAAGGAAGAGGTAAGCCGGTAAACGTGCTCGACCAAGGTCATGGCATCCTGCCAGATCAACAAATCCTTGTGCGGTCTCCCCACGTCTCCCGTCTCCCTATTCCCGTCTCCCGCATATCAGTAGCGGTAATGATCCGGCTTGTACGGCCCATTCACATCCACGTTGAGATACGCGGCCTGCTCGGCGGTCAGCGTCGTCAGCACGACGCCGATCTTTTCCAGATGCAGGCGCGCGACTTCCTCGTCGAGCTTCTTCGGGAGGATGTAGACCTTCTTCTCGTAGGTATCCTTGTTCGCCCACAGATCGATCTGTGCGAGGGTCTGGTTCGAGAACGAGTTCGACATCACGAAGCTCGGGTGGCCGGTGGCGCAGCCGAGATTCACCAAGCGGCCTTCGGCGAGCAGGTAGATCGCGTTGCCATT
>Ga0208525_1000045_pt1 | contig 16920 bp, 14 predicted proteins | sample SoimicmetaGmgHMC_FD_188342 | JGI IMG/M metagenome (GOLD analysis project Ga0208525, IMG submission 188342) | Soil and rhizosphere microbial communities from Laval, Canada - mgHMC (SPAdes) (version 2) | ecosystem: Environmental > Terrestrial > Soil > Agricultural land | place: Laval, Canada...
ATCATCATCATCAACGACCTGGTGTCGTTCGACGATCCGCAGGCGGTGCTCGCCTGGGCCAGTGCGCGCCGGAACGCGGGCGCGCGATTGCTGTTCTATCTGCATGATTTCCTCTCGGCCTGTCCGTCCTGGACGCTGATGAACGATCGCGACCGCTTCTGCGATCTTCCCGATGCCACGACCTGTCGCCTGTGCCTGGCGCGGAACGCGGTGCCGTTCCTGTCGTTCTATCCGGAGGCCGAGGTGCCGACGTGGCGGGCGATGTGGCGGGAATTCTTTGAGCGCTGCGACGAGATCGTGGCGTTCTCGTCGGCCTCGGTCGAACTGCTGCTGCGGGCGCATCCGACGCTGCCGCGCGAGCGGATCCAGATCCGTCCGCACGAGATCGATTATCTGCCGGCGCGCGTGCTGCAGCCGTCGCTGGCATCGCCACTGGTCGTCGCGGTGATCGGCAACATCAGCCTGCACAAGGGCGCCGACGTTGTCCGCGACGCCGTCGCCCATGCAAAAGCGACGCAGGCGCCCATTCGTTTCGTGGTGATCGGCACGGTGGTCAATGGCATCGCTTCGGACATGCTCACCATCACCGGCCCTTATGTCGCCGCCGAACTGCCGGATCTGCTCGAGCGCCATCGCGTCGGCATCTGCCTGCTGCCCTCGGTGTGCCCGGAAACGTTTTCGTACGTCACCGCGGAAATCATCCATTTCGGAATGCCGCTGGCGGTGTTCAATCTTGGCGCGCCGGCAGAGCGCGCGCGCAATTACAGCCGCGGCATCATTCTCGATGGCATGGACGGAAAATCCGTGGTCGAGGGTTTGCTCGCGTTTCATGCCACGCTTGTCGGCAACGCGCAAACGCAACAGCAACAGGGCAGCCAGGTTTCCATATGAAAAACATCGCGCCATGAAAACCATCGCCTACACTTCGGCCGCGGTCAATTACCTGCCCAAGGTGCGCAAGCTCTGCGCATCGATCAAGCGCCTGCATCCGGAATTCGAAGTCGTGCTGGCCTTGTCGGACAAACCGAACGCAGGCGTCGATTTTTCCGCCGAGCCCATCGACCGCGTGATCGCCGTCGAGGACCTGGACATTCCGGATCGCACGCGCTGGAGTTTTTTTCACGACATCGTCGAGCTGTCGACCGCGATCAAGCCGTTCGTGCTGAAGAAGCTTCTTGCCGAGGACGGCGTCGCACGTGTGCTCTACTTCGATCCGGACATGGTGCTGTTTTCCCGTCTCGACGATCTGCTGGCGGCGCTCGATGCCGCGAACGTGGTGCTGACGCCGCACCAGACCCATCCGGAAACGACGTTGGAAGCGGTGCGCGACAACGAGATCGCCAGCCTCAAGCACGGCATCTACAATCTCGGATTCCTTGGCGTGCGTCCCACCGCCGAAGGTCGGCGTTTCGCCGACTGGTGGGCCGAGCGCATCTATCATTTCTGCGTCGCCGATATCGCCAACGGCCTGTTCACCGATCAGCGCTGGATCGATCTGGCGCCGGCTTTCTTCGATGGCGTCGGCATCCTCAAGAATACCCGTTACAACGTCGCCACCTGGAACCTGACCACGCGTCTGCTCAGTGGCGACATCGCCAATGGCTTCAAGGTCGACGGCAATCCGCTCGGCTTCTATCACTTCACCGGTTTCGACAGCGGTGCCCATCGCGTCATGGCCGACAAGAACGCGCCCGGCAATGCCTCGGTGCGCGCGCTGGTCGACTGGTATGCGGACGAAACGCGCCTGGACCGCGACGATCCGGTCGCGCGGATCCGCTGGCAGTACGGCAGTTATGCCGATGGTTCGCCGATTCCGACTTCGCATCGTCGCCTCTATCGCGCCCGGCCCGATCTGCAGGCGACGTTCCCGGACCCGTTCGACAATCTTGGCAGACAGTCGCTGGCGCACTGGATGCAGACCCAGGGGCCGTTGGAACAGCCGGAGTATTTTCCAAAAAAAAAAGCCTGGGGCTAGGGCAGCGCGTCGCGAGCAAGTTCCGGAGATTGTCCGGACTGTTCCGCCTTGCCCTGGCCGATTCGCGATCGCGGCGGCATCTCCTCGACACCTTCCGACGTCGCGTGCGCGAGGAAGGTTTTCTCACCGTGATCGCGAAGGCCTTTTTCCGGATTTGAGTTGCGGCGTTGCAGGTCTTGGCGCGACGGACGGTGATCATCGTGGTTTTGTCGCATCGCTTGCGCGGCTTCGGTGTACGGAATTCTCTGCGGGAAGAAATTTGGAGCAGCCATGAAGATCGATTTTCGCAGCATCACGACCGGCGCCTGCATCGTTCTCGTCGCGGCGAACCTGGCCGCCTGCGGGAAGGATCCTTACGCCGGCAAGCCGATGCAGAGTCAGGAAAATGTTGCGGTTGAAGCGGCTGCGCCGGCGCCTGGCCCGCAGTTCGATGTCGCGAAAGAGTCGTCGGAGCAGGTGCTGGCGATGAAGCCGGTGCAGACCTGCGCGCTCGAGAACGTCGCCGCGCTTGTCGACAATTTACCCCGTCCCGGTGCCGCGCCAAATTCCTGGAGCGTCGGCAAAGGCCAGGCCTATCGTTTGATCGGTTTCGCCAGCAATCGTGATGCCGGCGCCGTGCCCGCTACCTTCCGCCTGGTGCTGGTCGGCGCAAAAGTCTATGCACTCGCCGCCGCCACCGGTGCGGCGCGTCCGGATGTCGCGGCGTATTTCAAGACACCGGCGTTCGCCAAGGCCGGTTATCAGGCCGATGCGGCTTTCGACCGGGTCGACGCTGGCGAGTACCGCGTGTTCGCGTTGCAGGGCGCCGGCGCCGAAACACTCGCCTGCCCGACCTATCAACGGGTCACGGTCAAGTAATCACCTCGGTGGGAGAGATGGCGGGATGCCCTTGCCGATGATCGATTTTCGCAAAGCCTTAGCCGTGTTCAGCGCGCTCGCGATGACGCTGGCGATCGTGGCCATCGCCCTGCATTTTCCCGGGCAGATCTCGATGGACACCAGCATGCAGTTGTATGAGGCGCAGACCGGTCGGTCGGTGTCGTGGGCACCGCCGTTCATGTCGGCACTGATGCGTTGGCTGGGTGGCAGCGAGCGCGGCACCGCCGGAGTCGTGGTGATCTGCAGCCTGCTGACGTATCTGTCGTTGGCCATGGTGGCCAACAGCGCGTTGCGCCTGCGCGCAGCGGCAGGGCAGGCGCGCTTGTCGATCTTGCGAGTGACCGCCTGCGTCTTGCTGCTGCTCAATCCGGTGCTGCTGATCTATGTCGGGATCGTGTGGAAGGACGTGCTGTTTTCTTCGGCGATGTCCGCAGCGGTTGCGCTGAGTTTCGCCGCTGCCGCCGCCGAAGGTCGACGCGCGCTTGCCTGGGCGGCGATGGCGGCTGCGTTGCTGGCGATGGCCTTGCAGATCCGTCAGCAGGGAATCTTCATGGCGCCTTTACTGCTGGGGCTGCCGATTCTCGCGGTGGCGGCGGGCAGGCAGGGCGCGCGCGCGCGGCGGATCGGCGCGGCGTCGATCTTGGTGGCTACGTTCGTGTTGTCGCTGCTGGTCACGCAGGCTCTCGTTGCGCAGTCGATCGCCAACAGCGGCGACAAGAGCCATTCGGTTGGCTTCAGGAACATCATGCTGTACGACATCGCCGGCATCGTGGCGCGCTCCGCCACACCGACCGCGGCGCTGCCGGTGGCGATCACCCCGCAACAACGCGAGGCAGTGCGCAGTGCTTATTCCAGCGAACGCATCGACTACCTGATCGGCAGCCGTGAAGCCATGGTCTGGCTGGACAGCATTCCCGACAACCAGCGTGCGCGGGTCTGGCGGAAGTTCATCCGGCGCGAACCGACCGCCTTTCTCGAACACAAGTGGTTCGTCTTCCTTGCCTTGCTCGATGTCAACGGCATCGACGGCTGCCTGCCGATGCATGTGGGTGTCAGCGGCAATGCCGATTACCTGCGCGCCGAGGGAATTGCCGAGGGCAGCAATGCCCGTGCCATCGGCCTGTATGCCTTCGCGGAGTGGTTTTTCGATTGGCCGCTATTCCGGCACTGGTTTTATGCGCTGGTGTTGCTGGCCGCGGTGGCGACGACGCTGCTGACGGTGATGCCGGCCAGACTCAAGGGCATGTGCCTGGTCCTGGCGTTTGCGACTGCGGCTTTTTATCTTTCGTATCTGCCGACGTCCATTGCCTGCGATTTCAGATATCTCTACGGCGCGATTCCGTTGATCACCATGCTTTGGCTGGTGCTGCTTGCGGGTGGCCTGCGCTGGCGTTGGCCGGGTACTTCGCGGACGCAAATACCGCAGGGCATTTCCCCGTGACTGCCGATACGCCGCTGCCGCCATCATCGCCATCGCCATCGAAAGACGAACGCTCCGTGCGCCGTGCCATGCTCTCGCAGGGCCTGTCCTTCCTCGTAGTCGGCCTGCTGCAGTTGCTGATCGACTGGGGATGTTTCGTGCTGCTGACCTGGCTGGGCGTGCGCGTGCCGGTGGCGAACATCGCCGGGCGCGTGAGCGGCGCCACGCTGGGCTTCTGGTTGAACGGTCGTTACACCTTTTCCGAAGAAGCCGGCAGCGCGTTGGGACGCCGGCATCTGCTCAAGTTCTGTGTCGCATGGATCTTCATCACGATGTTGAGCACGCTCGCGGTCACCACGCTGGCGAAATCGCACTGGCTGTGGATGGTCTGGCTGGCGAAGCCGGTGATCGATGCGATGCTGGCCGTACTGGGTTTTCTCGCGTCGAAATACTGGATCTATCGATGAGTCGCGTCGGCGGGCGGTATTTCCTGCAGGCCCTCCTCGGTTAGGATATCGCCAGCGTCACGAGACGAGTATTGCGCTGCTTGCGCAATGATGATTTTCCCCGTCGTCCGTGAAACCCCGACCGCAGACGAAGATGCCGATGAGCGCTGGCCAGAATTTCGACAACTACCGCAACTACGTCGGCTCCGAGGACAAGTACGACCTCATCGGCGCAATGCAATTCAATCTGCTGACCGCGCTTGGCCTGCGCGAGTCGCATCGTCTGCTCGACATCGGCTGCGGCTCGCTGCGCGCCGGCCGCCTGTTCATTCCCTATTTGCTGGCCGGTCACTATTTCGGCGTCGAGCCCAATCGCTGGTTGCTCGATGCCGGCATCGACCATCACCTCGGCCAGGACATGCTGCGGATCAAGGCGCCGACGTTTTCCGGCGTCGACGATTTCGATTTCAGCGGATTCGCGCAGACTTTCGACTTCATTCTCGCGCAGTCCATTTTCACCCACGCCTCGGCGAAGCAGATCAAGACCTGTCTCGCCGGCGTCAGGCGCGTGTTGAAGCCCGGTGGGTTGTTCGTCGTCAATTACGTCGAGGGCCCGGTGTCGTATGCCGGCGACGAATGGGTGTATCCGGGCATGGTCGCGTATTCCTGCGACGATCTGAATGCGTTGGCGATGGCCGAAGGTCTGGTGCATCGGCCGATCGACTGGCCACATCCGAACGGTCTGCGCTGGGCATTGATCTACGACGGCTCACCGTTGACCGGTCTGCAGTTCATCGATGGCAGTGACCGTGTGATCGGAAATTTCGATGGCGCGGGGCCGGTGTCCGCGCATCTATGGCAATTGCATGGCTGGGCCTTCGATCGCGAGACGTCGCCCGGCGTCGAGCGCATCGTGTTGCTTGATGCCGATGGCAGGTTGCTGGCACAAACGGAAGTGGGTCGCGAACGCCCGGATGTCGCCGCGACCTTCGACGATGCGGCGGCGCTGGGCGCGGGCTGGTGCACGACCATCAGCACCGCGACCTTGCTGCCGGGCCGGCAAAAAATCCGCGCGTATGCGGTGATCGATGACCGCGCTTTCGGCCTCGGCGTCGTCGATGTGACGGTGACGCATCCGCTGCAGGCTTGAGCCGGGCACACGGCTCGAGATTTGCGCTGTGATGATTACTGAACGAATCGCCGTTTCGTTCACGAATGTCGACACCTGCCCCGAATTGGCATACGGCTACGAACGGCTGCGTTCGCGCGGCCTGAATGACCGGCGGTGCTAGGCTTCCCGAGCGCACGCTGGCGCAAGCCTCCTGGGGAGAGGGAGGTGTTGCCGCAATGCCGGTGACTTTGCGTATGTACCAGATGAATGCGGCGAAGGAGCCGCGGCGAACGCCGCATCCGGGCCGATCCGTTGAGCAACGTCCACCAGGGGAAAGAAAATGATCAGCAGCAAGAAACAGTTTGTGGCAACAGCGTCGATTTTTTTGTTGGCGATGTTGATGAGCACCGCGGCGTTCGCGCAGGCGACGCGCACCTGGGTTTCCGGTGTCGGCGATGACGCCAATCCCTGCAGCCGCACCGCACCTTGCAAGACCTTTGCCGGCGCCATTTCCAAGACCGCTCCCGGCGGCATCATCAACGCACTGGATCCGGGTGGTTTCGGCGCGGTCACGATCACCAAGTCGATCACCATCGATGGCGGTGGCGTCGCCAACGGCGGCATCCTCGGTTCCGGAACCACAGGCATCAATGTCAACGCCGGCGCCACCGATGTGGTCACCATCACCAATTTGACTCTTGACGGCGCCAACACCGGCATCAACGGCATCAAGTTCAATACCGGCGGCACCTTGAACGTCATCAACGTCGTCATTGAAGGCTTCAACGCCAGCGGCGATACGAACAACGGTCGCGGCATCTATTTCGCACCCAGCGCCGCCAGCAAGTTGAACATCAGCCACCTCAACGTGCACAACTGCGTGGGCGGCATCCTGATTTCGGGCGGTGCTGCCGGTTCCGCCACGGTGGAAATCGCGGACGCGACGCTTTCCGGAAACATCAACGGCCTGCGCGCGAACGATCGCAGCATCGTCAGCATGCACAACTCGGTGGTCAGCCATAACACCAGCAACGGCATCGTGGTCTCCGGCACCACCGCCTACAGCCAGTTCAACCTCGACCGCAGCGATCTGATCAGCAATGGTTTGACGACCCCCACGGCAGCGGGCCTTTCCGTGGAAGGGCCGCAGGCAATCGCCTGGGCTTCCGGCAACATGATCACCGACAACCCGACCGGTTTCCGCTCGCAGAGCGGCGGCAATCTGGTGTCGCTGGGCAGCAACACGGTGGTCGGCAACGATGTCGACGGCAGCCCGAACTCGACCGTCACCGGGCGCTGAGTCCAGCGGAAAACAAATCGCCCGCCGCTTCTGCGGTCGGCGCAGGTACAAAAAAACCAGCCTTCGGGCTGGTTTTTTTTGTTGCGCGACGAATACGCCGGCAATCGCCGACTTGATGTTCCGGAACTACAACGCGCGCTCAAGCTCCGGCACGATCTGGAACAGGTCGCCGACCAGACCGTAATCGGCGATTTCGAAAATCGGCGCGTCGCCGTCCTTGTTGATCGCGACGATCGTACCCGCGTCCTTGATGCCGGTCAGATGCTGGATCGCGCCGCTGATGCCGATGGCGATGTACAGCTCGGGCGAGATGATCTTGCCGGTCTGGCCGACCTGCAATTCGTTGGGTACGTAACCGGCATCGACGGCAGCACGCGAGGCACCGACCGCCGCGCCCATCTTGTCGGCCAGCGAATAGATGATCGAGAACGCATCGGCGGAACCCAGCGCACGACCGCCGCTGACGACCTTGGATGCGCTCTGCAGATCGGGGCGATCGCTCTTGCCCTGCTGCAGGTTGACGAAGCGGGTATGCGTCGGCAGTGCGGCATCGACGCTGCCCGCTTCGATCGCCGCGTTGCCGCCGTTGCCGGTGGCCGGCCAGGAAGCGGTACGCACGGTCGCGACGACAGTTTGGTCGGTTGGGGCGGCGACGGTGATGATCGCGTTGCCGGCGTAGATCGGGCGCTTGAACGTATGCGCGCCGTCGACCGCCATCACGTCGCTGACCTGCGCCACGCCCAGCAGCGCAGCAATGCAGGGCATCAGGTCCTTGCCGAAGGTGGTCGAGGGACCGAACACATGCGTGTAGCCGGCGGCGAGCTTGGCGACTTGCGGTGCCTGCACCTGCGCGAGCGGATGCGCGTTCGCGGCGTTCGCCAGCGTGATCACTTTGCCGACGCCGGCGATCTGCGCGGCCTGCGCGGCGACTGCGTCGGGCGCATCGGACAGCACGACGATGTCGATGCTGTCGGCATTGATCGCTTTCGCGCAGGTGACGCAGCGCGCGGTGGCGGAATTGAGTTGGCCGTTGAGATGCTCGGCGACGATCAGGACTTTGCTCATGATTTTCTTTCCTCTGGCTGTCATCCCCGCGCAGGCGGGGATCCAGTGTCTTGGTTTTTCGTCTCCCCTTTGTGGCGGGGTCCGGTGTCTTTCGTTGTCGCGCGAAAGTCGCTGGATGCCCGCCTTCGCGGGCATGACGTCGGATATTTTTAGGCGAGGCCCTTCGCTTTCAACGCGGCCACGAGCTCCGCCACATCCTTCACCATCACACCCTTGCTGCGTTTCGGCGGCGGCGCGTAATGCGTAGTGCTCAGATGATCGCCCGAGGTCACGCCGAGATCGGCGAGCTGCAGGGTTTCCATCGGCTTGCTCTTGGCTTTCATGATGTCGGGCAGCTTGATGAAGCGCGGCTCGTTGAGGCGCAGGTCGGTGGTGATCACCGCCGGCAAATCGACTTGCAGCGTCTCCAGGCCGGCGTCGACTTCGCGCGTGACCGTGGCTTTTTCGCCGCTCACTTCGACCTTGCTCGCGAACGTCGCCTGCGGCCGGCCCCAGAGCGTGGCCAGCATCTGGCCGGTCTGGTTGGCGTCGTCGTCGATGGCCTGCTTGCCCATCAGCACGATGCCGGGCTGCTCTTTTTCGATCAGCTTGAGCATCGCGCGCGCGGCGGTCAGCGGCTGGATCGCCTGGTCGGTGACGATATGGATGGCGCGGTTCGCGCCCATCGCCAAGCCATTGCGCAGATGTGCCTGCGCATCGGCGGGACCGATCGTCGCGACGATCACTTCCGTGGCGATGCCCTTGTCGCGCAGCCGCAGCGCTTCTTCCAGCGCGATGTCGTCGAAGGGGTTGGCGGAAAGTTTCACGCCATCGGTGACCACGCCGGAGCCGTCGGGCTTGACCTGGATGCGGACGTTGTAATCGACCACCCGCTTGTAACCAACCAAGATTTTCATGCGCAGCTTCCTGAAAGACAGTCCGGCCGCGCGGCGAGCCGCGGGCGGGCTTTGGGGGAGGGCGCGATTGTACCCGGACGGGACTGGGGCTCGCACCCTAAATCCGGGCGGGAAAGCGTATGGAAAGGCGGGGTTTTCGTGCAGCGTCGACGGGGAAACGCCGTAGGAGCGATGGCAATCGCGACACGACGGAGCGCGGTAGCCCATGTCGCGATTGCCATCGCTCCTACGAAAGGTTGCTTCCGAGCCGCGCGAGCAAGGCGTGGGAAAAACGCGCCGCTGCGTCCGCGTCATACAGGAAAAACAGCGAGGGCTCGGTGAGTTCGAGTTCGAGCAGGCGTGGCGAGCCGTCGGCGGCGCGGATCAGGTCGATGCGCGCATAGGGCAGGGCGGCATCGAGGTCCAACAACGCTGGCAGTGCGGCGATGATCGCGTCGGCGAGGGCCATCTCATCGGCGCCCGGCGTGCGTGCGGTGATTTTTTCCGGTGCGAACAGATGATCGGTCGGGCCTTCATCGCGTTGCAGCAGCGGGCCCTTGCGGATCGCATGGCTGTAGCGGCCGTCGAAATACAGCAACGCGGTTTCGCCGGCATCGTCGACCGAGTCCAGGTACGGCTGCAGCAACACGCTGCGCCCCGCCGTGATCAGACGCGCGACGTGGGCGACCGCCGCTGCCTGCTGGGCGCGTGCGTAACGCTGGGCATCACGCGAGCCGGCGCCGACCGCAGGCTTGACGACGAATTCGCCGGCGGCGGGAAATTTTTCGAGGAATGCAGTCAGGGCAGTGACCGCGTCATCGCCTGGCTCGACGAACACACTGGGTACGATCGCGATGCCGGCGCGTTCGAGATCGGCGAGGTAGTGCTTGTCGGTATTGCGACGGATCACCGCGAGGGGATTCAACAGGCGCGTCTGTGCATCGATGCGCTCGGCCCAGGCGAGGAATTCCGGCAGACGCTCGGTGTAATCCCAGGGCGAGCGCAGCAGCGCGGCATCGAAACGCGACCAGGAAACGGTCGGATCATCCCAGGCCAGGATCTGCGGCGAGGCGCCGGCGTTGCTCAGGGCTTCGGCCAGCGGCGCGAGGTCTTCATCGAGCGCGAACGCCGCGATGGCAGTGACGAGGGCGATTTTCATGCCGGCATTTTCGCATAGGGTGCCGTCGTAGGAGTGATGGCGTTTTCAACGGCGGAGCCGGTCATCGCGACCAAGGCTAGTCGCACCAGCAGCTAGTCCAGGGCTCACTTGATTGCGTCGATCAATGCCGCGCACCTAAAGTCGCGATGACCGGCTCCGCCGTTGAAAACGCCATCGCTCCTACGGCAGCGTATCGGTGATCAGCTCCACCCAGCGCGCATACATCGCGCCCGAGGGATGCAGGCCGTCGTCGGCGAGCATCGCCGGTTCGGCGCCGGCCTCGCGGGTCAGCGGCGTGATGTCCATCCAGGCAACATCGTGCGCGGTGCAGATCTGTTCGGCGGCGGCGTTGAAGGCGTCGAGTTCGCGGGCGATCTGCGCGCGGTCGCGACCGCTGCTGCGCGCGAATGGCGTCACGCCCCAATCGGGAATCGACAGCACCAGCACGTGATCGTGGCGGCCGCGCGCTAGCGCGATCGCGCGTTCGAGCAGTGCGGAGAATTCCTTGCGGTAATTGGCGATGTCGCGGCCGCGATACTGGTTGTTGACGCCAATCGACAGCGTGACCAGATCGTAGCCGGCGTGCAGTTCGCCATGTGCTTTGGCGGTGTCGATCGCAGCGGACAATTCGTCCGTGGTCCAGCCGGTGCGCGCGATGATCTGCGGGTCGGCGATGTGTTCGCCACTTTTGCGCAGCGCGGCGACGTATTGCATCGGCCAGCGTTCGTGCGCCGGCACGCCTTCACCGATCGTGTAGGAATCGCCGAGCGCGAGATAGGTCAGCGATGCGTGCGCGTTCGGCATCGTCGTCACCGCCAGTATCGAGGCCAGCAAGGCCTCAGGCCACGGCGACATTTCGGCGTTGCGCGGCATCGGCCATGCGGCCGAGCAGGATGTCGATGCGCCGGAACACTTCCCGCATCGTGCTCGCTTCCGGCAGCAGGGTGACGCGGAAATGATTGCGATAGCGCACGTTGAAGCTCGAGCCCGGCACCACCAGCACGCCTTCCTCTTCCATCAGCGCGAGCGCGAAACGATGATCGTCGAAACCTTCCGCGGCCGCGCCGACCACTGCCGGGAACGCGTACAGCGCGCCCTGCGGCGCGACGAGGTCGAGATGTTCGCTGGTCGCGCAGATGTCGATCACCGCACGCCGGGTTTCGTACAGCCGGCCTTCTTCGACGCACAACGGTGTGATCGTGTCGGGTCCGGTGAGCGCAGCGGAAACGGCGAATTGCCCAGGCACGTTCGCGCACAGGCGCAGCGCGCCGAGCAGATCCATCGCGTGGTGGTAATCGCCGAGGCGCGTTGCTTCGCCCGACAGCACTGCCCAGCCGACGCGCCAACCGCAGGCGCGATGCACTTTCGACAAACCACCGAAGCTGATGCAGGGCAGGTCGCCGGCGAGCGGCGCCAACGGCTGGAACTGCGCGCCGTCGTAAGTGATGCCGTCGTAGATCTCGTCGGCCATCAGCAGCAGGTTGTGTCGGCCGGCGACGGCGACGAGTTTTTCCAGCAGGTCGCGCGGATACACCGCGCCGCTGGGATTGTTTGGATTGATGATCACCAGCGCGCGCGTGCGCGGCGTGATCAGTGACTCGACTTGCTCGGGATCGGGCAGGAAACCATTCTCTGGGCGGCAGTCGTAATGCACGGCCTTGCCGTCGTTGAGGATGGTCGCAGCGGTCCACAACGGGTAGTCGGGACTCGGGATCAGCACTTCGTCGCCGGGATTGAGCAGGGCGCGCAGGGAGATGTCGATCAGTTCGGACACGCCGTTGCCGACGAACACGCGCTCGGGGCTGGCATTGGGCGTGCCGCGCTGCTTGTAAAACGTGGCGATCGCCTCGCGCACCGCCGGCAGACCTTGCTGGTGCGTGTAGGGATCGGTATGCGGCAGGTTGTGCGCGATCGCCTGCTGCAGATGTTCGGGGGCACGGAAACCGAAGGCGCCGGGATTGCCGATGTTGAGCTTGATCAGCGGGCGACCCTGGGCCTCGAGTTCGAGGGCGCGCCGGGCGAGTTCGCCGCGGATCTCGTAACGGACTTCGGACAGGCGTTCGCGGATGACAAGTCGGTTGTGCGGCATGGCGGTTAAAAATCAGTGAAAACTGCCGGGGAGCCTACCGTAAAGCCGTAGAGCTTTGTAGGAGCGGCGGCAGTTTGGTAGGAGCGACGCCAGTCGCGAAAGCTCGCTCCGGAGTGGGAGCTTTCGCGACTGGCGTCGCTCCTACCCCGGCCGGTCACACAGGCCCGCCGCGCAAACACCACGCCGCCACCCCGGCAAAGCCCAGCTCCCAGACCAGGGCTGTGGCCAGGAAGGGCGTGGCCACGCCACTCAGGGCGATGCCGAGCAGGCGGATCAGGCCGATGCCGCCGTTGCTGGCGAAGGTGAGCCACAGACCGGGCCGGCGCAGTTCACGGCGGCGGGCGCAGGCCAGCAGGATTCCGCCCAGGCCCAGTTCCAGGCCGCCATAGAAGGCGCGCAGTTCGATCAGGCCGGCCGGGCCATGGGCTTCGATACCGACCCCGGCCAGGCCGCTGGCCGGGGCGATGGTCAGCCACACACCGAAGCCAAGAAAGCCCAAGCCAGCCAGGGCCACCCACACGCGCGAGAAAGTTTTCATGGCCGCAGGCTGCCCGGCGCCGGGTCAAGAAAAGGTGCACGGCGCTAGAATGCCGACGATGCAGACCGACTCCGATGCTTTCGAACGACTCCGCGTCATTGGCTGGCCCGACGACGCCGCGTTGCGCGAGGCGGCCGGTCAGGCCCGCGTCGCCCGGGTGATCGGCCAACATCGCAGCGGTTACGACGTCGCTGAATTCGCCGGCGATCTGCGCCGTGTGCAGCCACCCGCGGCCTGGACGCGCCCGCGCGGCGACCCGACCCTACGTGCCGTCGTCGGCGACTGGGTGATTCTCGATACCGACGGCAAGAACATCCTGAGCCTGCTGCCGCGCCGCGCCCTGCTCAAACGCGCCGCTGCTGGCGAGCATTACAAGCAGCAACTCATCGCCGCGAATATTGATCACGTTCTTGTAGTGAGCGGCCTCGATGCCGATTTCAATCCGCGCCGGATCGAGCGCTACCTGCTCATCATCCAGGCCAGCGGCGCCTCGCCGGTGCTGGTGCTGACCAAAGCCGACGAATGCGACATCCTCGATGACGTATTGGAGGTGCTGGAAAACGAGCGCCTCGCCGACATTCCTGTGCATCCGGTCAACGCCAGGGACGCCGCCAGCGTCGCCGTGCTGCATCCGTATCTCGGCGTGGGCAAAAGCGCAGTGCTGGTCGGTTCGTCCGGCGCCGGCAAATCCACGCTCACCAACACCTTGCTCGGCATCGACCGGATGAAAACCAAGGAAGTGCGTTCGAACGACCAGCGCGGCCGCCACACCACCACCTATCGCGTGCTGATCCCGTTGCCGCAGGGCGGTTGCCTGATCGACACGCCGGGCATGCGCGAGCTCAAGCTCAGCGGCGAGGAGGACCTTGCCGATGGTGGTTTCGAAGATATCGAGACGCTCGCTGCCAATTGCCGCTTCAGCGACTGCGGCCACAGCAACGAACCCGGCTGCGCGATCCGCGCGGCGATCGAGGACGGCACGCTGGAAGAAGCGCGCTACCTGACCTATTGCAAGCTGCGCGACGAACGCGATTCCGCCGCCGTCACCCTCGCGCAACGCCGCAGCGAAGAGCGCGCGATCCACAAGACCTACCAGAAGCGCGTCAAGGACAAATATGGACGTCACTGACAGCAAGCCGCTGCCGCCGGACATCAGCCACCACGCCGCACTCGACGCGCGCATGGAAAAAGCGGTGCGCGGCATTCGCCTGCTGGAATCGGTGAGCTGGCCGCAGGCAGTGCAGCAGCAGTTTCTCGATGCCTGGCGCAGCGGCAAGCGCGAATTGCCGAAAGTCGTTTACCAGAAGGAAGAACACGGCGACGAGCGCCGCGAGCTGGAAGCGATCATCGCCGCCGCCGATCCCGATCACCCGCTCGGGCAATACCTGCAACGCACCGCCGGCAGCTGGGTCGTCGCCACGCAGTTGCTGGAAGCGCTGGGCACGAACGAGGTCACCGAGCATTCGATCAAGCTGTTCGGCCGCCCGGGCGACGCGCTGCCGGGAAATGGCCCCAGCAATATCGAAGCGGCCACGCATTTCATCAGCCTTGCCGACGAACTCGACAAGGAGCTCTCGGTGATCGAAGCCGATTGCAACCTGTCGGCGACTACGATGCAGGAAGAGCTGCAGGCAGCGCTGGACAAGTTCTTCGTGCATCACCAGGTCACGGTCGAACTCGACCCGAACCTGATCGCGAAAGCCGCGGCCGGCCCGACCCGCATCCGCCTGCGCAGCGGCGCCGCGTTCACCGAATACGATCGTCACCAACTGCTCGAACACGAAGCCTTCGTGCATTCGCTGACCGCGCTCAATGGCCGCGAGCAGCCGTACTTCAAGAGTCTCGCGCGCAACTCGCCGCGCGTGACCGCGACCCAGGAAGGCTTGGCGACGTTCGCCGAGCTGATCACCGGTGCGATCGACATCGAGCGCATGAAGCGCATCAGCCTGCGCATCATCGCCATCGACAAGGCGATGCATGGCGCGGATTTTCTCGAGGTATTCCAGTTCTTTCTCGCTGCCGGCCAGAGTGATGCCGACAGCTTCGCTTCGGCGCAGCGCGTGTTCCGCGGCGTGCCCGTCGCTGGCGGCGCCGCGTTCACCAAAGACACCGTGTATCTGCACGGCCTGTTGTCGGTGCACACGTTCTTCCGCTGGTGCCTGCGCAACCGCCGCCTGCGCCTGACCCGGCTGCTGTTCGCCGGCAAGATGAGCCTGCGCGACGTGTTCGCGCTCGAGCCGATGTTCGACGCCGGCTACCTGGTCGAGCCGCTGTACCTGCCGCCCTGGGTGCAGCGCGCGAATGGCCTGGCCGGCATGCTCGCGTTCTCGTTGTTCGCCAACAAGATCCGCCTCGACAATGTCGACGCCGACAACCTGGTGCTGGGTTTGTGACATCGCTGTAGGAGCGATGGCAATCGCGACAGGACGGAGCGCGGCGTTTTTGTCGCGATTGCCATCGCTCCTACGGTGTACCGCCCCACGCCAGCACCCGCCACCCCGGCAGGCTAGAATCCTTCCCTCGCGTATTTTCCTTAAAAGTCCTCCCTCCCATGTCCGAACACGACGAATTCAAGCAGGCCGCCCTCGACTATCACCGGCACGCGCCGCCGGGCAAGATCAAGGTGGTCGCGACCAAGCCGATGGTGACCCAGCGCGATCTCGCGCTCGCCTATTCGCCGGGCGTCGCGCATGCCTGCGAAGCCATCGTCGCCGATCCGCACCAGGCCTCGGCGCTGACCGCGCGCGGCAATCTCGTCGCGGTGATCACCAACGGCACCGCCGTGCTCGGGCTGGGGAATATTGGTCCCCTGGCAGGAAAGCCGGTGATGGAAGGCAAGGGCGTGTTGTTCCAGAAATTCGCCGGCATCGACGTGTTCGATCTCGAGATCAACGAGAACGATCCCGACAAACTCGTCGACATCATCGCCAGCCTCGAGCCCACGTTCGGCGGCATCAACCTCGAAGACATCAAGGCGCCGGAGTGTTTCGAAGTCGAGCGCAAGCTGCGCGCGCGCATGGGCATTCCGGTATTCCACGATGATCAGCACGGCACCGCGATCATCGTCGGCGCCGCCATGCTCAACGCCCTGCTCGTACTCGGCAAGAACATCGGCGAAGTGAAGCTCGCCACCAGTGGCGCCGGTGCCGCCGGCATCGCCTGCCTCGACATGCTGGTCGCACTCGGCATGAAGCACGAAAACATTCTCGTCGCCGACAAGGATGGTGTTCTTTATACCGATCGTCCTGGTCTCGATCCGGCGATCGCGCGTTTCGCCCGCGACACCAGCAAGCGCACGCTGGCCGACATCGTGCAGGGCGCGGATATTTTCCTCGGTCTGTCTGCCGGCGGCGTGCTCAAGCCCGAAATGGTCGCGACGATGGTCGAGCGCCCGGTGATTTTCGCGCTCGCCAACCCCTATCCGGAGATCACGCCCGACGATGCGAAATCGGTGCGGCCGAACGCGATCATCGCCACCGGGCGCTCGGATTATCCGAACCAGGTCAACAATGCGCTCTGCTTCCCGTACATCTTCCGCGGCGCGCTCGATGTCGGCGCGACCACCATCAACGAAGAGATGAAACTCGCCTGCGTGTATGCGATCGCCGAACTCGCACGCAAGGAAGCTTCCGACCTCGGCAGCGCTTACAGCGGTGAGACGCCGTGTTTCGGCGCCGAATACCTGATCCCACGGCCGTTCGATCCGCGCCTGCTGATTTCGCTGGCGCCGGCGGTGGCGAAGGCCGCGATGGCCTCCGGCGTGGCGACGCGGCCGATGGCGGATATCGGCGTCTACACCGAACATCTTTCGCAGTTCGTGTTCCGCACCGGCCTGGTGATGAAGCCGATGTTCGACCGCGCCCGCGCCGATCTCAAGCACGTCGTCTACGCCGAGGGCGAAGAAGAGACCGTGCTGCGCGCCGTGCAGACCGTGGTCGACGAAGGCCTGGCGCGGCCGATCCTGATCGGTCGTCCGTCGGTGATCGAAAAACGCATCGCGCGTCTCGGCCTGCGCCTGAAAGCCGGCGTCGATTTCGACCTCACCAATCCCGACGACGATCCG
>Ga0208525_1000046_pt1 | contig 16785 bp, 13 predicted proteins | sample SoimicmetaGmgHMC_FD_188342 | JGI IMG/M metagenome (GOLD analysis project Ga0208525, IMG submission 188342) | Soil and rhizosphere microbial communities from Laval, Canada - mgHMC (SPAdes) (version 2) | ecosystem: Environmental > Terrestrial > Soil > Agricultural land | place: Laval, Canada...
GCCGCCCTCGCCGATCGGCCGCAGGATGCGGTAGCCGGGAATATCGATATCGACGGCAGTGAGAAGTACGGTCGCGTTCACGCTGTCCCCTGTGCGGCGTTCGTGGCCCGATTATCCACAAAGCGCGCCGTCGCCGCTCACGTCGGCACCGCGTCTGCTTCCGCCAGCGGCCAAGCCGCGCGACCGCCGGCCTTTTTGGCGATCTTTTCGATGCGGGCACGATGCGCGGCTTCTTCCTCTGCATTCGCACGCTGCACGAGACGTTCGCCGGTCGGCAGCACGACCACGCTTTCCTGGTTGGGGGTTGGCGTCGCGGCCGCAGCGAGACTCAGGCCGAGGTCGCCCTGACCCGCGGTCATCGACAGATAGACCTCGGCCAGCAACTCGGCATCGAGCAGCGCGCCGTGCAGTTTCCGGTGCCCGTTGTCCACGCCCAGGCGCTTGCACAACGCATCCAGCGAATTGCGCTGGCCCGGATAGCGTTCGCGCGCCAGCATCAGGGTATCGAGCACCGTCGCGTGCTCGCGCAGGCGGCCGTGCTGCGCGCCGACGCGCGCGAGTTCGGAATCGAGAAAGCCGACGTCGAAGCTCGCGTTGTGGATGATCAGTTCGGCGCCGCGGATGAAGTCGAGGAACTCCTCGACGATGTGTTCGAACAGCGGTTTGTCCGACAGGAACTCATAAGTGAGGCCGGTGACTTCCTGCGCACCCGGCTCCATCTCGCGACCAGGATTGAGATAGCGCTGAAAATGCCGGCCGGTCGGACGGCGCTCGAGCAACTCGATGCAGCCGATCTCGACCACACGATTGCCTTTTTCCCAGGACAGACCGGTGGTTTCAGTATCGAGCACTACCTGCCTCATGGCGTGACCTCACGCCCGGAGATTTTCTGTGCCGCGTTGCGCGCGAGTTGGTCTACGCGTTCGTTGTCGGGGTCGCCGGCATGGCCTTTCACCCAGCGCCATTGCATCGCATGCGGCGCGGCGGCGGCTTGCAGGCGCTGCCACAGATCCTTGTTCTTGACCGGATCGCCGCCGGCGGTTTTCCAGCCGCGACGGATCCAGTTCGGCAGCCATTCGCCGATACCTTTCTGCACATATTGCGAATCGGTGAACAGGGTGACCTCGCAAGGCGATTTCAGCGCTTCCAGCGCCATGATCGCGGCGAGCATCTCCATGCGGTTGTTGGTGGTATCGAGCTCGCCGCCGGAAAGTTCGCGTTCGGTCTTGCCGTGTCTGAGCAGCGCGCCCCAGCCACCGGGGCCAGGATTGCCGAGGCAGGCGCCATCGGTGTGGATCTGCACTTGCTTGATCGTCTCGGTCATCGCTCAACCCACGCTCATGCCGGGACGCATGCCGACTGCCGGCATCGGCTTGCGCTGCAAGGTGAGCGGCGCCTCGCGCCGACGCGCGATCACCAGCGACGCGGCGCGCAGGCCATCGAACCATTCCAGTCGCGGTGCCGCGAACGGCCCCGCGGCCGTGACCTGCGTCTTCGCCCAACGCGGCCCGACATAACGGCGACGAATCACTTCCAGGCCGGCATCCCTGACCAGGGTTTCAACGGCGTTGGCGGTGCGCGGGACGCCGGCATGCAGCGCCCAGCGCAGGCGCGTCGGACTCCAGGGATTGAGGCTGATGAACAAGGCGATTCCTTCCGGTTTGAGTACGCGGGCAACTTCCCGCATCAGGGCGGGTGCATTCGCCGAGGTTTCCAGCACGAACAAGCTGCAGAGCAGCGACAGGCTGTCCGCGGCCAGCGGCAGCTGCCCGTCCTCGCAGCGAAACACGCCGTCGAAACCGCCGGCCACACGATGCAGGCTCAGCACCCGCGCCAGCATGTTGCCCGACAGCTCCGGCGAGGACTCCGCCGAGGGCCGCAGATAGAGGCCGGTGTGACCAAACACCCGGGTCAGTTCCGGGATGGTCTGGCGCTGGGCCTCGCCGACCAGCGTCCTGCCCGGGCCCCATCCGAACCAGTCTGCCGGTCGGTTTTCGGGTTGACGCCGGGCGCGGGCGGAGGGCATGGTCGGGATTCTGCGGGAATCCGCCAGCCAGGTCACCCACTGCGCGTGCTTGCTTTACGCCCTCTGCCTGCCCTCGAAGACAACTACATATGGACCCTCGCCAACGACCACGGCGAGGCGCTGATCGTCGATCCCGGCGACGCAGCACCGGTGTTCGAAGCGATCGCCGCCGGACTTCGGCCCGTGGCGATCCTGCTTACCCACCACCACCCGGACCATGTCGCGGGCGCGGCGGCGCTGCTGGAAAAATTCGCAATCCCCTGTTTCGCCCCGCACGATGACCGCATTCTCGCGGCCAGCCATCGCGTCGGCGAAGGCGATCGCGTGCACATCGAGGCACTGGACCTGAGCTTCGATGTCCTGGCGATTCCCGGCCACACGCTTAGCCACATCGCCTACCACGGCGGCGGCCTCCTCTTCTGCGGCGACACCTTGTTCAGTCTCGGCTGTGGCCGTTTGTTCGAAGGCAGCCCCGCGCAAATGCTGGCCTCGTTGGACCGCCTGGCGGCACTGCCGCCGGAAACCACGGTCTGCTGCGGCCACGAGTACACCGAAAGCAACGGCCGCTTCGCCCGCGTCGTCGAGCCCGACAACCGCGATCGCGATGCGCGCCTGGAGGAAGTCCGCGAGCTGCGTGCGCGCGGCGAGCCCAGCCTGCCCAGTTCGATCGCAAGCGAACGCGCCTGCAATCCTTTCTTGCGTGCAGATCTCGCCGCTGTGCGTGCCAGCCTGGAACAACACGCGGGCGCGATGATCGCCGATCGCCTGCAGGCATTCACGCTAATGCGCGAATGGAAGAATGGATTCCGCGCATGAATTTCCGCTACCGCTATCCCCTGCTGCTATGCATGAGTCTGCTGCTCTCGGCCTGCCAGACCGGAACCATCAGACCCGATCATGCAGCACCGCCGGCGACTCCGGCGCCGACGACTGAAGCACCGGCGTCGCCAACCATGCCCTCGCCCGCAGTCACGGAAACACCGGCCGACACGAACGCCGGCACTGCCCCCGCCGAAGTTCCGACGACAACTGCGAACGGCACCTTGCGCGGCGAAACCGTGTTTGCACGCCTGCGTCAGGATCTGTCGCCCGACGCCTGCGCCGCCGGCGACAGCGCGCGGCAATGGCGGCAACGTTATGCCGGCAATCCGCGCGCGTTCGCGCAACATCTCGAACAGATCCTGCCGCTGCTCGATTTCGTCAGCCGCGAAACCGAACGCGATCAGCTGCCGGCGGAATTCGCGCTGATCCCGATCATCGAAAGCTGGTATCAACCCGATGCGATGGGCCGCGGCGGCCCGGCCGGCATGTGGCAGATGATCGGCAGCACGGCACGCAATCACGGCATCCATATCCAGTCCGGTTACGACGGGCGACTGTCGCCGGTGGAGTCGACGCGCGCGGCGCTGTCCTACCTCAAGACCTTGCAGGGCATGTTCGACGGCTGGCAGGCGACGATCATGGCTTACAACGCCGGCGAAGGCCGCGTGCTCAAAGCCTACAAGCGCAATGGCAGCCGCGAAACCTCCGGCGCGCGCCGCCTGCCCAAAGGCCTTTCCAACATCACGTACGACTACATCGCGAAAGTACAGGCACTGTCCTGCCTGATCAGCGAACCGCAGCAGCAGAATCTGCAGTTGCCGCTGGCGAAGGAGTTCCTGCCCTTGTCGGCGGTGCTGATCGCCGAAGACGTGCACAGCCTCGACCAGGTCGCGCACAGCCGCGGCATCAACGCGGCGGATCTGCAGCGGCTCAATCCGGGCTTTCGTTCCGGACACATCGTCGCCGGCGTGCCACGCCTGGTGCTGATGCCGGCCGGCGAATTGATCACGGCCGTTCCCGACAATGCCTCCGCGCAATTCGCCGACACAGAAGGCGATGCTGGCGGTCCGCAGACGCATCGCGTACGCAAAGGCGATACCGTCTGGACGATCGCCAAGCATTACGGCCTGTCGATCCAGCAACTGTTGCAACTCAACAATCTTGGCCGGAAAGCGAAACTGCGCCCGGGCCAGACCCTGAAAATACTGCCCTGACCAGGCTCCATGCTTGGCGGTATGGCGTCGCCGCGTTCACACTAGCGCCCTGAAACTACGCAACCTGGAGAGACACCATGGGATTTCTTAGCGGCAAACGCGCGCTGATCGTCGGCATCGCCAGCCAGCGCTCGATCGCCACAGGCATCGCCGAGGCCATGCATCGTGAAGGCGCCGAACTCGCTTTCACCTATCAGAACGAGAAATTGAAATCCCGCGTCGAGGAAGCCGCCAAGGATTGCAATTCCAGCATCGTGTTGCCGCTCGATGTCGCCGACGACGCGCAGATCGACTCGGTCTTCGTCGAACTCGGCAAGCACTGGACCGATGGTTTCGACATCCTGGTGCACTCGGTCGGCTTCGCGCCGCGCGAATCGATCGATGGCGAATTCCTGCAGGGCTTGACCCGCGAGAATTTCCGCATCGCCCACGACATTTCCAGCTACAGCCTGGCCGCGCTGGCCAAGGCCGGCCGGCCGATGATGAAAGGCCGCAACGGCAGCATCCTCACACTCAGCTACCTCGGCGCCGAACGTGCGCTGGCCAACTACAACGTGATGGGTCTGGCCAAGGCCAGCCTGGAAGCGAACGTACGCTACCTCGCGCTCAACCTCGGCCCGGAAGGCACTCGCGTCAACGCGATTTCCGCCGGACCGATCAAGACGCTCGCGGCGGCCGGCATCGCCAACTTCCGCAAAATGCTGCACCACGTCGAGGAATACGCGCCGCTGCGGCGCACGGTCACGATCGAGGATGTAGGCAACGTCGCTGCCTTCCTGTGCTCGGATCTGGCGGCCGGCGTCACCGGCGAGATCACCTACGTCGACGCCGGCTACAACGTGCTCGGCATGACCGGCATCGAAGGCGTCTGAGTTTTCGCCACCACTTCGCGAAGAAACACGCGCAATGAAAAGGCCCGGAGCGATCCGGGCCTTTTTGCTTTCCTGACGTCTGCGTTGCCGGCAGAACCTACAGACGATCTTCCGCAACCTCGATCTTGAAGCCCTTGCGCAGCGCTTCGGCGTACGCACGCGCCTCGACTTCACCGTGCAACTTGGCAATCTGCTCGAGCATGGTCTTGCGCGTGGCGGCATCGACCTTCGCCGGGTCGCCATCGGTGACGGCAGTGACCGCGACCAACGCATAGTGATCGGGTGCGAGCTTGGCGATACCGACATCGTTCTTGCCACCGGCAGGTGCAGCCAGGCGGAAGGCGGCATTCACCAACGGCGCGAGCTGCGGATTCTGTGCCTGCCGGGTGATGCCCGGGACATTGGCGACGGTGCGCGAGACGCCCGTCGCGAGCGTCTCCAGGCTCTCGCCTTTCTTCGCGCGCGCCAGCATGGCATCAGCCTGCGCCTTGGCCGCCTTGGTCAGGCGATCGTTGTTGAAATCGGCGAGCACACGGTCATGCGCCTGTGCCATCGGAATAGCCGCCACCGGCTGCACATCGATGACGTGCAGGACCACGACATGGTTCGGGCCGATTTCCACGGGATCGCTGACCATGCGCTCGGTTTTCTGCGGGCCACTGAAAGCGGCCTTGCGCACCGGCTCCAGCGCAGCGATGCCCTCGCCCGAGGCGATCGTGAACGGCGCGGTGCGATTGACGGTGAGCCCGAGCTTCTTGGCGCTGCTCAGCAGTTGCTGCGGATCGGCGTAGACGGCATCGACGAGCTTGCTCTGGATGTCGTTGAAGGCTTTTTCGCGCTCGGATTCCAATGCTTCGGATTCGAGCTGCGCGCGCACATCGTCAAAAGTCTTGAGCGAGCCCGGCGTGCTGTCACGGAACAGGATGATGTGCCAGCCATCGGGCAGACGCACCGGCGCGCTCACCTGACCCTTGGTCAATGCGAAGAAAGCCTTGTCGAAAGCGTCGCCGAACACGCCCTTGCTGACCGGGCCGAGATCGCCACCAGCATCCTTGGATCCGGCGTCATCGCTGTACTGGCGCGCCAGCGCCGCAAAATCGGCGCCCGGCAATGCCGCTTTGGTGGCGATGTCGCGGGCTTTGGCCAACGCCGCATCGGCAACCGCCGCCGGCGCCTTGTCGGGGACCTGCACCAAAATATGCGAGGCGACGCGCTGTTCTTCCGTACCGAAGCGCGATTTTTCCTGCTCGTACTTCACCCGCAGTGATTGCTCGTCGACGCCGATGTTCATCGGCAGCGTGGTGGCATCGAGCTCGACGTATTCCACCGCGACTTTTTCCTCGCTGCGGTACTGCACCGCGTGGCTGTCATACCAAGCCTTGAGCTGGGCTTCGGTCGGCGGCGCATCGGCCATCGATGGCGGCGGCAGATCGAGGAACTGCACGTCGCGGGTCTGCTGCGCCAGACGCAGGTAGCTGTCGAGTTCCGCGCCGCTGGAATAGGCGGAGGCCGCCAGCTGCGACGGCAGCAGGCGCTGGGCGATGTCGGATTCGACCATGTCCTGGAATTGCTGCGGCGTGTAGCCCTGCATCTGCAGTGCCAGCTGGTATTGATTGGCGTCGAACTTGCCGTTGGCCTGGAAAGCCTCCACACCCATGATGGATTTCTGCACCGCAGAGCGCGGCACCACCAAGCCATCACGCTTGGCGACCATCTTGAGCAGGGCCTCGTCGATCAACTCGTCGAGCACCAGACGCTTGTTTTCGACCTTCTCGAATTCGCCGGCGTTGAAGGCCTCGCCCTGCGCCTGACGCTGCTGCTGGCGGACCTGCTCGAAACGCTTGCGGAATTCTTCGCTGGTGACATCGACCGTCGGTTTGAACAGCCCCAGGAATTTCGCCGGACCTTCGATCCTTGCGGCGTAGGTTTCGACTTTCGGCGTCAGGTAGGACTCGATGCCGAAAAACGCCATCGTCAGGATGATCAACCCGAGGATGATGGTAGCGATCCAGCCGGAAGTCTTTTCGCGAATGCTCTGAAGCATGATGTTTGGCCGTTTGGGCGGGGCCGCTTGCAACGGCGCCGCAAAAAACGAGGGCGCCTGTTAGGCGCCCTCGGGGGTATGGCGGAGTGGACGGGACTCGAACCCGCGACCTCCGGCGTGACAGGCCAGCATTCTAACCGACTGAACTACCACTCCGCGTTTCATTGCCAAGGTGTAAAGCTGGTGGGTGCTGAGGGTTTCGAACCCCCGACCCTCTCCGTGTAAGGGAGACGCTCTACCGCTGAGCTAAGCACCCTGGCGAGACGATCAGTTTACTGCATCCTTCAGCGCTTTGCCAGCCTTGAAGGCCGGATTTTTCGAGGCCTTGATCTTGATGGTCTCGCCGGTCTGGGGATTGCGACCTTGACGCGCGGCGCGCTTGCGAACCGAGAAGGTGCCGAAGCCGACGAGAGTCACGTCTTCGCCCTTCTTGAGTGCCTTCTTGATAACTTCGATCATTGCATCGATAGCGCGACCAGCATCGGCCTTGGTCTGTTCCGCTTCATCAGCAACGGCCGCAACGAAATCTGCTTTGTTCATTATTGACTCCCTGGGCGGGATGTTCCCGCGATTTGTGTTACCGGATCCTGTATTGCCGCGCGCTGCACCGATCCGATCCTCTTTGTGCCGCATCTGGAAATTCTTCCGTGCAGCGGTTGCAGGGATTTATACCAGTGCAAATTTCTGCGTGCAATACGCGAGAGCCATATTTTTCGCGGGTTTGCGGGCCCCACGCAGTTTCTCGATCAATGCGGACGAACACTCTCCGTTGCGTGTTCGCCGCTGTCCTCCACCGCTTCGGCAACAGGTGGGGCGTCACTCGATTGCGGCGTCAGCGGCTGCACCAGGGCCAGATCGAGCACCTGATCGATCCACTTCACCGGAACGATCTCAAGGCCTTGCGTGACGTTCTTCGGAATATCGGCAAGATCCTTGCGATTCTCTTCCGGGATGATCACCAGCTTGATGCCGCCGCGCAGCGCCGCCAGCAACTTCTCCTTCAGACCACCGATCGGCAGCACTCGACCGCGCAGGGTGATCTCGCCGGTCATCGCCACATCCGAGCGCACTGGCACACCGGACAGCACCGACACCAGCGCTGTCACCATCGCCACGCCGGCGCTGGGGCCGTCCTTGGGCGTGGCGCCTTCTGGCACGTGCACATGCGTGTCGAATTTCTGGTGGAACTCCGAGTCCAGGCCCAGGCGCTCGCTGCGCGCACGCACGACGCTGTAGGCGGCTTTCACCGATTCCTGCATCACGTCGCCCAGCTGTCCGGTGAGGATCAACTGACCCTTGCCCGGCAACAGCGATGCCTCGATCTGCAGCAGGTCGCCGCCGACTTCCGTCCAGGCCAGCCCGGTGACCAGACCCACTTCGTGCTCGGCTTCCGCGCGACCGAAATCGAAACGTTGCACACCGAGATACTTGTCGAGATTCTTCGCCGTGACCTGCATCGCCTTACCGGCGCCCTTGCCGGTTTTCTTGACCGGCAGCGGACCGGCGAGCGCGATTTCCTTCACCACCTTGCGCGCGATCTTGGCGATTTCGCGCTCAAGATTGCGCACGCCCGACTCACGCGTGTAGTAGCGCACGATGTCGCGCAGCGCCGATTTGTCGATCGCCAGTTCGTTTTCCTTGAGACCGTTCGCCTTCATCTGTTTGGGCAGCAGATAGCGCTCGGCGATGCCGAGTTTTTCTTCCTCGGTATAGCCGGGGATACGGATCACTTCCATACGATCGAGCAAGGGGCCCGGAATGTTCATCGAATTGGAAGTGGCAACGAACATCACGTCCGACAGGTCCAGATCCACTTCCAGATAGTGGTCGTTGAAACTGTGGTTCTGCTCTGGATCGAGCACTTCCAGCAGCGCCGACGACGGATCGCCGCGGAAATCCATGCTCATCTTGTCGATTTCGTCGAGCAGGAACAGCGGATTTCTGCTGCCAATCTTGTTGAGGTTCTGCACGATCCGGCCCGGCATCGAGCCGATATACGTGCGGCGATGGCCGCGGATCTCGGCTTCGTCGCGCACGCCACCCAGAGACATGCGCACGAACTTGCGATTGGTCGCTTTGGCGATGCTCTGCCCCAGAGAAGTCTTGCCCACGCCGGGCGGCCCGACCAGGCAGAGGATCGCGCCTTTCATCTGCTTCACGCGCGCCTGCACCGCGAGGTACTCGAGGATGCGTTCCTTCACTTTCTCCAGACCGTAATGGTCGTCATCGAGCACTTGCTGCGCCGCGCGCAGATCCTTGCGGATCTTGCTGCGCTTTTTCCACGGCACGCCCAGCAGCCAATCGAGATAGTTGCGCACGACGGTGGCTTCGGCAGACATCGGCGACATCTGCTTGAGCTTGTTGAGTTCGGCCTTGGCCTTGGTCTCGACTGGTTTCGGCATGCCCGCAGACGCGATTTTCTTGGCGAGCTCGTCGAGTTCGTTCGGCGCTTCGTCGAGATCGCCGAGCTCCTTCTGGATCGCCTTCATCTGCTCGTTGAGGTAGTACTCGCGCTGGCTGCGCTCCATCTGCGACTTGACCCGGCCGCGGATGCGTTTTTCGATCTGCTGCACATCGATCTCGCCATCGACCAATCCGATCAGCACTTCCAGGCGCTGGCCAACGTCCAGCGTTTCCAGCAGGCGCTGTTTGTCGGCGAGGCGCGCGCCCAGATGCGCGGCGATGGTATCGGCGACACGACTGGGATCTTCGATGCCCGACAACGTGGTCAGCAGCTCTGGCGGAAGCTTGCGGTTGGTCTTGACGTATTGTTCGAACAGGCCCATCAGCGAGGTAATGGTCACCGCCATCTCGCGCTCGTCGCGCTCGTAGTTCGAATCCAGCGTCGTGCCCTGGCCGGTCAGCGCGCCGTCGTTGTCGCCATAGCCTTCGACCGCGACACGCGAGACGCCTTCGACCAACACCTTGATGGTGCCATCGGGCAATTTGAGCAATTGCAGTACCGTCGCCAGCGTGCCGACTTCGTACAGATCGTCCTTGCCGGGGTCGTCGACATCGGGGCTCTTCTGCGCGACCAGCAGGATCTGCTTGTCGGCATTCATCGCCTGATCGAGCGCTTTGATCGAACGATCACGGCCCACGAACAGCGGGATGACCATGTGCGGATAAACCACGACATCGCGCAATGGCAGCACCGGCAGATCGACGCGGGTTTGGGCTCTGGTTTCCATGACTCACTCCAGCGGGCGCGACGGCCCTTCACAGACGGGTTATGGGGTTGCCCGGCCCCGGATGCAAGCACGATACGACGATGCGCCGGAAAACAAAACGGGCCGGAAAATCCGGCCCGTCAGGGTGAAATCCGCCAAGCCGCCACTCAGTCGCCGGAAGCGGCCTTGGCTGGTGCTGCAGGCGCACTGGTGTAGATCAGGTAGGGTTCGGTCTGGTGATTGATCACCGACTCGTCCACGACCACCTTGCTGACGTTTTCCAGCGACGGCAGATCGTACATCGTGTCGAGCAATACCGATTCGAGGATGGTGCGCAAACCGCGCGCGCCCGTCTTGCGCTTCATCGCCTTCTTGGCGACCGCGAGCAAGGCGTCGGGACGGATCTCGAGCTCGACGTTTTCCATCTCGAACAGTTTCTTGAACTGCTTGGTGATAGCGTTCTTGGGTTCGGTCAGGATGCGCATCAACGCTTCCTCGTTGAGCTCCTCGAGCGTCGCCACGACCGGCAGGCGGCCGACGAATTCCGGAATCAGACCGAACTTGATCAGGTCCTCGGGCTCGACATCGAACAACAGCTTGCTCATGTCGGCCTTGCGTTCCTGGCTCTTGACCTTGGCGCCAAAACCAATCCCGCCAGCTTCCGTGCTGCGTTGCTGCACGATCTTGTCCAGACCAGCGAACGCGCCGCCGCAGATGAACAGCATGTTCTTGGTGTCGACCTGCAGGAATTCCTGCTGCGGATGCTTGCGACCACCCTGCGGCGGCACCGAGGCGACAGTGCCTTCGATCAGCTTGAGCAGGGCTTGCTGCACGCCTTCGCCGGAAACGTCACGGGTGATAGATGGGTTTTCCGACTTGCGCGAAATCTTGTCGATCTCGTCGATGTAGACGATGCCGCTCTGCGCCTTCTCGACGTCGTAATCGCATTTCTGCAGCAGCTTCTGGATGATGTTCTCGACGTCCTCACCGACGTAACCGGCTTCAGTCAACGTGGTCGCGTCGGCGATCGTGAACGGCACGTTGAGCAGGCGCGCCAGCGTTTCCGCCAGCAGCGTCTTGCCCGAACCGGTAGGGCCAATCAGCAGGATGTTGGATTTGGACAGCTCGATGTCGTCGTTCTTCAGGCGCGATTCGATGCGCTTGTAGTGGTTGTACACGGCGACCGACAGCGTCTTCTTGGCGCGCGGCTGGCCGATCACGTATTGATCGAGCACTTCCAGAATTTCGCGCGGCTTGGGAAGGTGGCTACGCGCGGCATGCGCCTTTTCTTCCAGCTCTTCGCGGATGATGTCGTTGCACAGCTCGACGCATTCATCGCAGATGAACACGCTTGGGCCGGCGATGAGCTTGCGCACTTCGTGCTGGCTCTTGCCGCAGAAGGAGCAGTAAAGGATCTTGCTGGTGTCGCCGGAACGGCTCTGACGGTCGTCAGTCATGCTTGCTTGCCCTGCCCTGGTGGGCCAAAAACGGGGTCGGAATCGAGAATATCACAGGCCGCCCGGGGTCAAACCCGCAACCCGTGAAGGCGGCGGGCAGCTGACCGGGGCGACCGGCGACGGGTTTATTGCGCGGGATCAACCCGGCTGGACGGAGTCTTCCGGGCGACGATCAAGCAAGGAATCCACCACACCGTAGGTCTTGGACTCTTCGGCGTTCATGAAGTAATCGCGCTCGACGTCGCGCTCGATCTTCTCGATCGGCTGACCGGTGTTGGCGGCCAATTCCGCGTTCAGACGCTCGCGCAAATACAGGATTTCCTTCGCCTGGATGGCGATGTCGCTGGCCTGGCCTTGGGCGCCGCCCGACGGCTGGTGAATCATCACGCGCGAATTGGGCAGGATGTAGCGCTTGCCCTTGGCACCGGCAGCAAGCAGGAAGGAGCCCATGCTCGCAGCCTGGCCTACGCAGATCGTGCTCACGTCCGGCTTGATGAAACGCATGGTGTCGTATATCGCCATGCCGGCGGTGACCACGCCACCCGGCGAATTGATGTACAGGCTGATGTCTTTCTCGGGGTTGTCGGCTTCGAGAAACAGCAGCTGCGCGACGACGACATTGGCGACGTAATCGTCGATCGGACCGACCAGGAAAATGACGCGTTCCTTGAGCAGGCGCGAATAGATGTCGAAGGCGCGTTCGCCGCGCGGGGTCTGTTCGACCACCATCGGCACCAGATTCAGACTCTTGGTCGGTTGCATGCGTCTCTCCGTGTTTGGCTAATTTGCCGGTCGTCCGAGAATGACCGGCAACCCTTGCCGACCAGATCAGGCAACGGGACGCATCACGTCGGCGAAGCTGATGGCCTGCTCGGTCGCGTCGGCGCGCTCGGCGATCCAGTCGATCACCTGCTCTTCCATCACGCGGTTTTGCAGGTTACGCATCAGATTGGGGTCGTTGCGATAGAGTTCAATGACCTGCTGCGGATCTTCGTAGGTCGAGGCGATCAGCTGCATGGTTTCGCGAAGGCGGACCGGATCGAGGGTCAGGCCATTCTGGCGGGCGATCTCGCCGACCAGCAGGCCGGCAGCGATGCGCTGGCGGGCCGGGCCCATGAAGGGTTCCGGCGAATCGGTGGTGTTTTCCATGCCCTGCTGACGGGCCTGATCCGCCGTGACCTGCGCCAGCGAACGTGCTTCGAGCTCGACCAGGCGCGGCGGCATCTGCACATCCGCATACGCAGCAACGAGCTTTTCCGCCACTTCGGCGCGCAGGCGGTTCATCAGATTGCCCTTGAGCTCACGCTCAAGATTGGCGCGGACTTCCTTGCGGAAGATTTCCAGCTTGCCGCTCTTTATACCGAAGCTCTTGATGAAGGCTTCGTCGATCTCGGGAATCACCGGCTCGGAAACCTGCGTGACCTTGACCGAAACCTTCGCCGGTTTACCGGCGAGCGCCGCAACGTGCCAGTTCTCGGGGAAACTGATCGCGATTTCGCGTTCGGCACCAGCCTCGAGACCGATGAGCTGCGTTTCGAGCTCTGGATACATGACGCCGGAACCAATCACGGTGGCGCTCTGCTCGACGCCTTCAGGCGGCATGCGTTCGCCGCCGGCTTCCGTCGACGTTTCAACGCGGACCAGATCGCCAGCCTGCGCACCGCGCTCGACTGGCTGCCAGCCACGACGCTGCTGGCGCAGAGTCTCGAGCATGGCATCGATATCACTATCAGCGACCGAGGACGTCAGTCGGGTGAAGTTGAGTTTGCTGACGTCGATCTGACCGAAATCCGGCACGATTTCGAACGTCGCGGTATAGCGGATCTCGCCGGCTTCGCCGCTGGGCTCGGCGTGAATATCCGGGCTGCCAGCCGGCTTGATGTTTTCCTGGCGCAGGGCTTCTTCGAAGGTTTCGCGAACCAGTTCGCCGAAGGCTTCGGAGCGGACCTGCGCACCGAAGCGTTGTTCGATCACCTTGGCCGGAATCCGGCCCGGGCGGAAGCCCTTGAGGTTGGCGGTGCGCGCGATTTCGCGGAGGCGATTGCCGACAACACCGTCGAGACGGTCGGCGGGCAGGGACACCGTCATGCGGCGTTCGAGGGAAGCGGTATTCTCGAGGGAAACTTGCATATCAACTCCGGCCACGCGCCTGTTCGAGGCACGAAAAAATAAAAAACCCGCGGAGACGGCTCATCCTTTGCGCGCCGTCCAGACGGATGGTGCGAAAGGAGAGACTCGAACTCTCACGGGTTTCCCCACAGGAACCTAAATCCTGGGCGTCTACCAATTCCGCCACTTTCGCGTTGCCGCACGTTGGATCGACAGGAAGATTGGTGGGCTGTGAAGGATTCGAACCTTCGACCTATTGATTAAGAGTCAACTGCTCTACCAACTGAGCTAACAGCCCGAAATCTTTCCTGCCGCTACGGCGGCGGACGCGGCATTATGCCGTATCCAGTGACTGGGGTGGAAGACGGGATTCGAACCCGCGACCCTCGGAATCACAATCCGATGCTCTAACCGACTGAGCTACATCCACCATTGAACGTGAAACTGGCGCGCCCGGAGGGACTCGAACCCCCAACCAACGGAGTAGAAGTCCGTGGCTCTATCCAGTTGAGCTACGGGCGCTCCGCTGGAATTGTGCACCGAACCCACCCGATCGTCACAACTCAATCGGCGAACCTGGTCGGGGAGACAGGATTCGAACCTGCGACTTCTGCGTCCCAAACGCAGCGCTCTACCAGACTGAGCTACACCCCGGCGAACCTTAAACAGCGGCACCGAGCGCCATGCATCCAACACTTTAGGCGTCCGGGCTTTTGCAGGCAAATGACGCCCCACCCATCGACCCGGAATAAAAAGGGTGCCGAAGCACCCTTTTCACCTCAACACATTTAGTGGCGCGCCCGGAGAGATTCGAACTCCCGACCACCAAGTTCGTAGCCTGGTGCTCTATCCAGCTGAGCTACGGGCGCACAGCAGAAGCGGAATTATGGGGGAGGCGCCAATTGGCGTCAACGGGTTGGTTCAAAAAAGCGAGCACCCTTGGCGAAACAACCCCCAGCTCCGCGCATTCGGTCCAGGAACAAACCCGGGATCGCCAGTGAGAAGCGAGCATCGCATTCCGCAATTGGTGGGAGTGAACATCGGACTGGCGAGTGATCGCGATGGGATTTCCCGGCGATGAATCGGCTGTCGTCGCAATGCATGTCAGCGGCGACTCGATGCTGTGGACGATAGGCAAATGCAACGGCGAACACGCCGCCCGCAGTTGCACTCGTTAGACGCGCCGTGACTGCGTGACCAGCGAGGGATCCGTGACGGTTCGGTCGGCAGTCCTGTGCCGAACCACCGTCGCAGGCCCTCCTCGGCCTGCTCATGGACCGCCATCGCCGGCCATGCAGTCACTCTGCCGAGACACTGCGAATCGCCGGGCGCGGAGTTTTCCGTGTCAGTCAAACCGAGGGCTCTCATCACGTCCTCGTCTTTCCTCTAGAACCAAAAAAGCCACCCTTGCGGGTGGCCTTTTTGGTTCTGGCGGAGAGAGAGGGATTCACTCGGGCCGTCCCTGGCCCTCGCCCTTCGGGCGGCTACGCCGTGCTGATCGGCTATCGTGCCGATCAGTCGAACCGAGGACTCTCATCACGTCCTCGTCTTTCCTCTAGAACCAAAAAAGCCACCCTTGCGGGTGGCCTTTTTGGTTCTGGCGGAGAGAGAGGGATTCGAACCCTCGATCAGGCTTTTGACCCGATACTCCCTTAGCAGGGGAGCCCCTTCGGCCACTCGGGCATCTCTCCGAAACTCGAAAATTTCGCACCGGTCAGCAATCGTTGGCCGACTGACCGGCTGCGTAGGATACCGATTCAATCGCCCTTCGGCAAAGAATCCTCGTGATCGGCCGCTTTCGCGTCCGCGCCCTCCTTGTGCAGGCGCTGGAAAATTTCCTCGCGATGGACGGCAACATCCTTGGGCGCAGTGATTCCCACCCGGACCTGGTTGCCCTTCACGCCCAGCACGGTGACCGTGACCGAATCACCGATCATCAGGGTTTCGCCAACCCGTCGCGTCAAAATCAGCATGACCTGCCCTCCCGATACATCCGTGCACCGGTCCGTTGGGACGATACCCACGGCTCGCGGCCGTCTTGTTGACGGCCTGAACCGATGGTAGAGCGGGCAGGCCCCAGGCGCAACGCAGCGCCCAAGCCGAAAAATCAGCTCAGTCGCTGACGGACCCAGTCCGGCACCTCGGCCAGGGCTGACAGCAAGGCAGGCCCATCCTGGCCACCGCCCTGCGCCATATCCGGCCGACCGCCGCCCTTGCCGCCAATCTGGCTGGCAACGTGCGACAGCAACTCGCCCGCTTTCACCCGACCCAGCGCCTTGCCCTGCACGCCCGCGACCAGCGAGGCCTTGCCGCCCTCGACCGAGGCCAACAGGATCACCGCATCGGCCAGCTTGCCCTTGAGATTGTCGACGGCGTCGCGCAAGGATTTCGCGTCCAACCCTTCAACACGCGCCGCTACCAACTTCACGCCGCCGATATCGATCGCTGATGCCGCCAGATCCGCGCTTGCACCCGCCGCTGCCTTGGCCTTGAAGGACTCGATTTCGCGCTCGAGTTTTTTCTGGCGATCAAGCAGCTGCTTCAGCTTGTCGATGACATCGTCGCTGCGACCGCCAAGCAACTCGGCCGCCTCATCAAGGCGTCGTTCCTGTTCGCCGAAATACGCCAGCGCCCCAGCACCCGTCGTCGCTTCGATGCGGCGCACGCCGGCGGCGACGCCGCCTTCGGACAACAGCTTGAACACGCCGATATCACCGGTGTGATGCACATGCGTACCGCCGCACAGTTCGGTCGAGAATCCGCCCATCTTCAGCACACGCACTCGTTCGCCGTATTTTTCGCCGAACAGGGCCATCGCACCGAAATCGATCGCCTCCTGCATGCCCATGTGGTGCACTTCGGCTTCGGCATTGCGACGGATTTCGTCGTTCACCATGCCCTCGATGCGAACGAGTTCGGCCGAAGTGATCGGCTGGAAATGCGAAAAATCAAAACGCAGTCGATCGGGCGCGACCAACGACCCCTTCTGCGCGACGTGCTCGCCCAGCACCGTGCGCAACGCCGCATGCAGCAAGTGCGTGGCTGAATGATTGAGCACGATCGCCTGTCGA
>Ga0208525_1000047_pt1 | contig 16655 bp, 12 predicted proteins | sample SoimicmetaGmgHMC_FD_188342 | JGI IMG/M metagenome (GOLD analysis project Ga0208525, IMG submission 188342) | Soil and rhizosphere microbial communities from Laval, Canada - mgHMC (SPAdes) (version 2) | ecosystem: Environmental > Terrestrial > Soil > Agricultural land | place: Laval, Canada...
GGATCAACTGGCTCAGCATGCCACCATCGACACGGAGCACCTGACCGGTGATGAAGCGTGCCTCATCCGATGCGAGGAACGCAATCACCGCGGCGACATCGACACCGACGGCATGCGCGGCAGCGAGCGCCGCCAGGCCATTGAGCACGTTGTGCCGGCCAACCATGCCCCACTGCACCTTGCCGACAGCGACACCGCGATGGCGCACGTGGAATTCACTGCCATCCTCGCGCACCAGCTCCGCGCTCCACTCGAATCCGGCGTCGAAGCCGAAGCGTTCGACCGGCGTCCAGCAGCCCATCGCCAGCACTTCTTTCAGCGCAGCATCTTCACCGTTGACGATCAAGCGACCATTGCCCGGCACGATGCGCACGAGGTGATGAAACTGGCGCTGGATCGCGGCGAGATCGGGAAAGATGTCGGCGTGGTCATATTCGAGGTTGTTGAGGATCGCCACCGTCGGCCGGTAATGCACGAACTTCGAACGCTTGTCGAAGAACGCGGTGTCGTATTCGTCAGCCTCGACCACGAACTCGCGGCCCGTGCCCAGACGCGCGGACACGCCGAAATTCTCCGGCACGCCACCGACGAGGAACCCGGGGTCGCGACCGGCGGCATCGAGCAAGAAAGCAAGAATCGACGTCGTGGTGGTCTTGCCGTGGGTGCCGGCGACCGCGAGCGTGCTGCGGCCGGGCAAAACGTTTTCGCGCAGCCATTCGGCGCCCGAGGTGTAGTTCAGTTGTCGGTCGAGCACGTATTCGACCGCCGCGTTGCCACGCGACAACGCGTTGCCGACCACGACGATGTCGGTATCGGCGGCGATGTGTTTCGGGTCGTAACCCTGTGTCAGCGTGATGCCCAGCTGCTCGAGTTGCGTGGACATCGGCGGATAGACGTTCTGGTCGGAGCCATCTACGGCATGACCGAGTTCGCGCGCGAGTGCAGCGACGCCGCCCATGAAAGTGCCGGCGATGCCCAAAATATGGAGTTTCAAAAAAACCTCGCCTTCAACAATCGCGCGACCCCACCGAAGCCAACCCCGCCTCCCGCCAACTCCCCCTCTCCCGCCTGCGGGAGAGGGCAAGGGGTGAGGGAATCACCCCACATCTGCGTGCGGACTGATCGCTTCGATGATGCGGGTGAACACGGCATCGAGCGAGCCGACGCCGTCGAGATGGGCGAGCTTGCCCTGGTTGCGATAGAAATCGACGACCGGCGCGGTCTGTTCGTCATAGACCTTGAGACGGTTGCGCACCGCGTCCGGGCTGTCGTCGGCGCGGCCTTCGGCCTGGGCGCGGCCGGCGAGACGCTCGACCAGCAATTCGGTGCCGACTTCCAGCTGCACGGCGAGATCCATCGGCTGCCGGATGCGGGTCAGCAAGGCGTCGAGAGCATTGGCCTGCGCGAGGTTGCGCGGGTAGCCGTCGAGGATGAAACCGTTGCGGCTGTCGGGTTGCGTGAAGCGGTCTTCCAGCATGCCCAATACGATCTCGTCGGACACCAGATTGCCGGCAGCCATCACGGCCTTGGCCTGCAGGCCGAGCGGGGTTCCGGCGGCAACGGCAGCGCGCAGCAGTTCGCCGGTGGAAATGTGCGGCACCTGCAAGTGATCGCGCAGCTTCGCTGCCTGCGTGCCCTTGCCCGAGCCGGGCGCGCCGAGTAGTACCAATCGCATGTCGTTACGGACCCCAGAAAACAAAGACGCACGGCACCGTCATCACCCCGTTTGGCTATAGTGGGGCCGCCGACTGGCCGTGCGGACAGTGAAAAACTAACGGCCGGGGCTGGTGAAGTCAAACAAATCCCGAAATTCCAGAGAAAAATCATGGGCAAAGGAACGCTCCTCTACGCACAGTCCGGCGGCGTCACCGCCGTCATCAATGCCAGCGCCAGCGCGGTGATCCAGACCGCGCGCGCCAAGAAAATCAAGGTGCTGGCGGCGAAAAACGGCATCCTCGGCGCCCTGCGCGAGGAGCTGATCGACACCTCGAAGATGAGCCTGGCCCAGGTCAAAGCCCTGGCCCACACCCCCGGCGGCGCGTTCGGCTCCTGCCGCTTCAAACTCAAGTCGATCGAAGCCGATTTCGCCCGTTACCAGCGCCTGCTCGAAGTGTTCAAGGCGCATGACGTGCGCTGGTTCCTCTACAACGGCGGCAACGATTCCGCCGACACCGCCCTCAAGCTTTCGCAACTGGCCAGTTCCAGCGGCTATCCACTGACCTGCATCGGCGTGCCCAAGACCGTCGACAACGATCTCGTGCTCACCGATTGCTGTCCGGGTTTTGGTTCGGCGGCGAAATACACCGCCGTCTCGGTCGCCGAAGCCGCGCTCGATGTCGCCGCGATGGCCGAGACCTCGACCAAGGTGTTCGTCTACGAAGTGATGGGCCGCCACGCCGGCTGGCTCGCCGCCGCCGCCGGCCTCGCCGGCAAGAGCGCCGACGCCGCGCCGCAGATCATCCTGTTCCCGGAAATCGCTTTTGACGAAGCGAAATTCCTCGCCAAGGTCAAAGCCACCGTCGACAAGGTCGGTTACTGCGTGGTGGTGGTATCGGAAGGACTGCGTCACGCCAATGGAAAATTCGTTGCCGAAAGCGAGGGCAGCGTCGATGCCTTCGGCCACTCGCAACTCGGCGGCGTCGGCCCGTTGATCGCCTCGCTGGTCAAGGACAAGCTCAGCATGAAAGTGCACTGGACCGTGCCCGATTATCTGCAGCGTTCCGCGCGCCATCTCGCCTCGAAAACCGATCTCGCGCATGCGCTCGCAGTCGGCAAGGCCGCGGTCGAGTACGCACTCAAGGGCATGAACGGCGTGATGCCAATCATCGTGCGCACCTCCGATAGACCCTATCGTTGGAAGGTACAGGCCGAGTCGCTGGACAACATCGCCAATGCCGAAAAAAAGATGCCGGCCGATTTCATCAGCAGGGACGGCTACGGCATCACCGCCGCCTGCCGAACCTATCTCGAACCGCTGATCAAGGGCGAGGCGCCACCGCCATATGGCGCTGATGGTCTGCCGAAATATGTCTCGCCGAAATTTTCCCTGCTCGCGACAAAGTTGCCGCGCTTCACCGGCTGAAGACCACGGGCGGCGCGCGCATACCGCGTACCGCCCGCATGATCAGGTTGGCGATGAGGTGATCCGGAGCGACGGCATTTTTCGACGAGGACAGACTCAGCGCCGATCCATCGACGCGCCGATTGCGTCGGTACCAAGTCTGGGGTGATGCTTGGTCCGATCCATCCATTCCCATCGGAGTGTCTCCATGCCTCGTCTTGCACCGGCCTATGTCATCGCTCTCTCCCTCATCGCGACCTTGTTGCCCGGCTCGCGCGCCCTGGCTCAGGATGCTGCCGCTGGCGCGGTGCCTGCGCCCACCGCCGCGACTGCGACGTCCGCTTTCACCGTCGCCATCGACTGCATCGAAGTCGAATTGTTCAAGGTGGCGGACACCGACGAGAAGAAGGCGGGGCAGACCGATCGCGCCGAGACCATTCCGGCAAAGAACCTGGAAATCATCCAGGCCGGCATCGTGCGGCATTTGCCCAAGGAAGCACGCGGCGTCACCGCCATCACCAGCGGCGCGACCGGCTGCCCGAATCCGCAAACGACGGCCGTGCTCGCCGGCGATATCCTCGACTTCCGCAAAGGCAACATGGCCCTGCGTTACTTCGTTGGCTTCGGTGCCGGCGCGCAGAAAGTGCGGGTGCGGCTGACGCTGAACCGCAAGGACGGCGGTGCGCAAATGGCGCAGAGCGAAATCGCCGACACCAAGTGGAGCGGCGCCTTCGGCGGCACCAATACCAAGGGTCTGGACGATTTCGCCGAAAAGGCCGCCGAAGCCGCGGCCAAGGCCTTACGCGGACGCTGACCGCCCGGCCCGCAAACCTGCGACGAGCCCGGCATTTGCCGGGCTTTTTCCTTTCCGGCGGCGCGGCTGGCGCCACCCCTCCCCCTTTGCCATACTCGGGCGTAGCGGCCTTCCGGCCGCTTCATTTTGTTCAACTTTCGGGGGAGGGTCTGCATGTTTGAGCAACACGGGTTACAGCTGGCACTGGTCTGTGCCGGCATCGCGATCATCTACGGCATCATCACGGCGCGCTGGGTCATCGCGCAGCCGGCCGGCAACGAACGCATGCAACAAATCGCCGCGGCGATCCAGGAAGGCGCCGGCGCCTACCTGCGCCGCCAGTACCGCACCATCGCCATCGTCGGCGTGATCCTGTTCCTGGTGATCGGCTTCGCCCTCAAGAGTTGGCCGACGGCGATCGGTTTCGCGATCGGCGCTGCGCTTTCCGGGCTCGCCGGTTTCATCGGCATGTTCGTTTCGGTACGCGCGAACGTGCGCACCGCGCAGGCCGCGACGCTGGGGCTGAATCCGGCTCTGAACATCAGTTTCAAGGGCGGCGCGATCACCGGCATGTTGGTGGTGGGCCTGGGCCTGCTCGGCGTCACCGGCTACTTCATGTACGTGATGGGCAGCGGCGGTGCGAGTGCGGAAACCTTGAACGCCGCGATGAAGCCGATGATCGGCCTCGCCTTCGGCGCTTCGCTGATCTCGATCTTCGCGCGTCTGGGCGGCGGCATCTTCACCAAGGGTGCCGACGTCGGCGCCGATCTGGTGGGCAAGGTCGAAGCCGGTATTCCCGAGGATGATCCGCGCAATCCGGCGGTGATCGCCGACAACGTCGGTGACAACGTCGGCGACTGCGCCGGCATGGCTGCCGACCTGTTCGAAACCTACGCCGTGACCGTGATCGCCGCGATGCTGGTCGCCGGCATCGCCTACAACACCTATGGCTGGGCCGGTGTGATCTATCCGCTGGTGCTGGGCGCGGTGTCGATCATCGCCTCGATCATCGGCACCTTCTTCGTCAAGGTGCGCGACGGCGGCAAGATCATGAACGCGCTGTATCGCGGCCTGATCGTTTCCGGCGCGCTCGCGGCGGCGGCGTTTTATTTCGTCACCAAGGACATGTTCCCGAACGATCTGGGCATGCCGCTGTTCCATTGCGCGTTGATCGGCCTGGCGCTGACGGCGGCGATGGTGGTGATCACCGAGTACTACACCGCGACCGAATACGGCCCGGTGCAGCAGGTGGCCAAAGCCTCGGAAACCGGTCACGGCACCAACGTCATCGCCGGTCTCGCGGTGTCGATGAAATCCACGGCACTGCCGGTGCTCGCGGTCGCGTTGGCGATCTGGGCCTGCTACAACATCGCCGGCCTGTACGGCGTGGCGATCGCGGCGACCTCGATGCTGTCGATGGCCGGCGTGATCGTCGCGCTCGACGCTTACGGCCCGATCACCGACAACGCCGGCGGCATCGCCGAGATGAGCCACCTCGGCCCGGAGATCCGCAAGATCACCGACGCCCTGGACGCAGTCGGCAACACCACCAAGGCGGTGACCAAGGGTTACGCGATCGGTTCGGCCGGCTTGGCCGCGCTGGTGCTGTTCGCCGATTACTCGCACAAGCTCGCCGAACGCGTCGGTTCGTCGCCGGTCAATTTCTCGATCGACAATCCCGACGTGGTGATCGGCCTGCTGATCGGCGGCATGATTCCGTATCTGTTCGGCGCGTTCGCGATGCAGGCGGTCGGTCGTGCGGCGGGCGCGGTGGTGGAGGAAGTTCGCCGCCAGTTCCGCGAAATCCCCGGCATCATGGAAGGCACCGGCAAGCCGCAGTACGACAAGGCCGTGGACCTGCTGACGAAGTCGGCGATCCGCGAAATGATCGTGCCGTCGCTGCTGCCGCTGATCATCCCGGTGCTGGTCGGCAAGATCCTCGGCGCCGCGGCGCTGGGCGGCCTGCTGATGGGTACCATCGTCACCGGGCTTTTTGTTGCAATTTCAATGTGTACGGGCGGCGGCGCCTGGGACAACGCCAAGAAATACATCGAGGAAGGCCATCACGGCGGCAAGGGTTCCGAGGCGCACAAGGCCGCGGTCACCGGCGACACCGTTGGCGATCCGTACAAGGACACCGCCGGCCCGGCGATCAATCCGTTGATCAAGATCATCAACATCGTCGCGCTGCTGCTGATCCCGATGCTGGGTTGAGGCAGTCGCGGTCTTTCCGGTCCGGAAAGCCGCAACGAAAAAGCCCCGCGAAAGCGGGGCTTTTTTATGGTCGCTGCCTTTGTCGCGTGCGTTGCACTGATCGGACTAGTTGTGCGAAACGCACACCAGCATCAAATCTGCTTGACCTCATTGAGCAGAGCCAGCAAGGCATTGCGCAGCTCCACACGCAGCGCGCCGATGCGTTCGCCCATCGGCGCCAAACCGTAGTCGGCCGGATCGGCGCGCTCGACGGCAAGACTGGCTTCGGTGAGGTGGGTCAGGCCCAAAGCCATCGCCCCCGAACGCAGGAAATGCGCAGCCTGGCGGATCTGATCGGGATCGCGCGCGACATGGCCGTCGTCGATCAGCTGCATCTGGTTGGGCGCATCGGCGACGAACAGGCGCACGACTTCGCTGATCAGGCCGGGCCGGTCGGACTCGAGCGAGTTGAGCAGATCGAGGGCCTTGGGATCGATGTTGGGTCCAGAGGTCATGGCGATAGTCCGGGGGTGACGGCGACAATGTACCCCGCTTCCGGCCCGGCGGCGATGCCCCGCGATCCGGGTGATCGCTCCAGCGGCTTGGGCTATCATTCGCGCCCTTTCCAAGCCCCCGGCAGAACTCTCATGGCCCTCGAATTAGTCCCCACCGGCCGCGACGTGCCGAACGACTTCAACGTCATCATCGAGATCCCGATGAACTCGGAGCCGGTGAAATACGAAGTGGACAAGGCCTCGGGCGCGATCTTCGTCGACCGCGTGCTGACCACGCCGATGCGCTACCCGTGCAACTACGGCTACATCCCGCACACGCTGGCCGGCGATGGCGATCCGGCCGACGTGCTGGTGATCATGCCGATGGCGCTGATCCCGGGCTCGGTGATCCGCTGCCGCACCGTCGGCATGCTGCGCATGACTGACGAGGCTGGCGAGGACATGAAGCTGGTCGCCGTGCCGATCAGCAAGGTCTTCCCGGCCTACGACGCAGTGGGCCACGTCGACGACCTGCCGCCCCTGACCAAGGACCGCATCCGTCATTTCTTCGAGCACTACAAGGATCTCGAGAAGGGCAAGTGGGTCAAGGTGGAAGGCTGGGCCGGCGCCGATGAAGCGAAGCAGGAAATCCTTGCGTCGGTCGAGCGCTACAACAACTCGCCGGACAAGCCCAACTTCTGATGACGTTTCGCAGTAGCGGTCATGACCGCGATTTTTCCGAATCGCATCGCGAGATCATCGCGGTCATCACCGCTTCTACGGCTCAGGCCGGTCGTTCGCGGGTATCGGCATCCATGCTGACCGCCTGATCGGCGAGCGCGACATCGAGTACCGCCGCCGAGAACGCCTGCAGGAAACTCATGCCGTTGACGAGAGCGAGCTGTCCGGCGCCGCCAGCAACCACTTCGCGCCGGGCGTCTTCGATCGCCGCCCGATAGCGCGGCCAGCCCGCACGATCCTCGCCGAAGCAGGACCATAGTGCCGCCCAGTTCCGCGACAGGCGCAGCAGCGTCTGATGTACCGCCTGCAACTGCGGCTGCCGCGCGGCCTCGCCAAGAAAAAACACGATGTGCTCGCGCATTTCCCAGGGCGTCATCACGATCGGGATGTTGCGCGATTCGTAGTCGAGTGTCGGCCTGATGTCGCCGCGCGGCGCGATCAGGCGCGGCTGCCAGCCGGGTATTTGCCGATCGTGCGGACGCGCCGAGGCCAGGTGTTTCCAGAAGCCTTCGCCACCCACGGTATCGGCGACCAGGTGGATGCGCGGTAGCGCATGGTCGTTGATCACGTTGTGCATGCGCCAGGTATCGAAGATCCAGCACTCGCCGGCACGCATGTTCAACTCGGCATCACCGCAGATGAAGCGCACGGTCGGCTGCGTCACGATCGGCACGTGCACGCGCACGCGTTCGCGCCAGTAGTAGTGGATGTCGACATGCGGCGTGACCTCGGCCTGACCCGACAGGCGCATCAGGCGCGTCCGGCCCCAGGTGGCACCGACGCTGTCGAGCACCTGCATCAGATAGGGACAGCGCTCGAGATGCGCTGTCGGACGCATCACGCCCGACAGCGCGTCGTTGTCGGCATCGCCGCCGGTGGTGATCAGCGTGAGCGCGTCGTTGCCGAAAAAACCCTGCGGATGCGGCCGCCAGGACGACTCCGGTATCGCGCCGACTTCGGCCGCCAGGGCCTCGGCATCGAAAGCCAGCGGCAGTTGCAGGAAGGGAACCTGAAGTTTCATGGCGACGTTCTGTGGAGTGATCGGCGAGTCCGCAACGGCAGCCGGGCTGTCGCGGGAAAGAGTGCCCGCATCATAACTGCCCCTCACTCTCCGGAGCACGATCCGCCACGTCGCAGGCGCTTCACATCGCCGCGATGCTGACGCGATTGCGGCCGGCGCGCTTGGCCTGGTAAAGCGCCTGGTCGGCAGGACCCATCAGCACGTCGGCACCATCAGCGCAGGCCGGAACGCGGGCGGCCACACCGATGCTGACCGTGACGTGGCCGGCGCCGGTCACGCGATGCGCCAGCGCGCGCGCCTCGACCGCGAGGCGCAGGCGTTCGCCCAGCCTTGCTGCTTCCTGGTCATCGGCATCGGTGAGAATCACCACGAATTCCTCGCCGCCGTAACGCGCGAGGCGCGCGCGACTGCCTTCGAGCACATAGGCGAGCAAGCCGGCCACCTGCTGCAGGCAGGCATCGCCGGCAAGGTGACCGCAACTGTCGTTGTAGGCCTTGAAATGATCGATGTCGATCAGCAGCAAGGCGAGCGAGCGATCATTGGCGGCAGCATCGGCGATCGCCTGCGCGATCCAGCCGTCAAAACTGCGGCGATTGCCAACGCCGGTCAGGCTGTCGTTGTGCGACAACTCCTCGAGCGCGACATAGGCCTCGCGCAACTGCACATTGGCGACCTGCAACTGCCGGAAAAGATTGGCGGCGCGCAGGACGCCAGCGATCTGATCGGCGACGGTTTCCAGAAGCGCGCGTTGCCCGCGGAAAGCGCCGATGGCGTGACTCTCGGCATTGAGCACCGCCAGAACTTCGCCGTTGTGCAGGACCGGCACGCAGAGCTCGGAACCGGTGCCGTGCAAAGTGTCGATCACCGCGGGATGATGGCGGGCATCGTCGATGTCGATGGTGCGGCCGGTCGCCGCGCATTGCCCGACCACGCCGGAGCCCAGCGCGCGCCGGTAACCCACCGCGACGTCGCTTTCCAGCGTGCCGCAGACCGCAGCGCAGACAAATTCGCCGCGCTCGCGGTCGATCGTCGCGCAGGCTATGAATTCCCAGCCGAATTCCTCATGCAGGGCATCGACGATCCGCTGCAGCATCGGCTGCGGCGCGAGGTCCTGGACGGCGATGCGGGCGATGCGATTGAGCGTCAGCAACTGCCGCAGCGCCGCCGCCTCGTCGATCCAGCCCACTACCGCCATGGCCCACCCCCGGGTCTATTCGGGACGATACACCTGTGCGCCCGCGGCGCGGAACTCCGCGGCTTTTTCCGCCATGCCCTGCTCCAGCGCCGCGGTTTCGCCGACGCCGTGCGTCTCGGCGTATTCGCGCACATCCTGGGTGATCTTCATCGAACAGAAATGCGGGCCGCACATCGAGCAGAAGTGCGCGACCTTGTGCGCATCCTTGGGCATCGTCTCGTCGTGGTATTCGCGGGCGCGCTCGGGGTCGAGGCCGAGGTTGAACTGGTCTTCCCAGCGAAATTCAAAGCGCGCTTTCGACAGCGCGTTGTCGCGCGCCTGCGCACCCGGATGGCCTTTCGCCAGATCGGCGGCATGCGCGGCGATCTTGTAGGCCATCAGGCCTTCGCGCACGTCGTGCTTGTTGGGCAGGCCGAGGTGTTCCTTCGGCGTCACGTAGCAGAGCATCGCGGTGCCAAACCAGCCGATCATCGCCGCGCCAATCGCGCTGGTGATGTGGTCGTAACCCGGTGCAATGTCGGTGGTCAGCGGCCCAAGCGTGTAGAACGGCGCCTCGCCGCAGACGGCGAGCTGCTTGTCCATGTTTTCCTTGATCAGGTGCATGGGCACGTGGCCGGGGCCTTCGATCATGGTCTGAACGTCGTGCTTCCACGCGATCTGGGTCAGCTCGCCCAGCGTTTCCAACTCGCCGAACTGTGCGGCGTCGTTGGCATCGGCGATCGAGCCCGGACGCAGACCATCGCCGAGCGAGAAGCTGACGTCGTAGGCCTTCATGATTTCGCAGATTTCCTCGAAGTGCGTGTAGAGGAAATTTTCCTTGTGGTGGGCCAGGCACCATTTCGCCAGGATCGAACCACCGCGGCTGACGATGCCGGTGACGCGTTTCGCCGTCAGCGGCACATAACGCAGCAGCACACCGGCGTGGATGGTGAAGTAGTCCACGCCCTGCTCGGCCTGCTCGATCAGCGTGTCGCGGAAGATGTCCCAGGTCAGCTCCTCGGCGCGACCATCGACTTTTTCCAGCGCCTGGTAGATCGGTACCGTGCCGATCGGCACCGGCGAGTTGCGCAGGATCCATTCGCGCGTCTCGTGGATGTTCTTGCCGGTGGAAAGATCCATCACCGTGTCGGCGCCCCAGCGGATCGACCAGACCAGTTTTTCGACTTCCTCGGCGATGCCGGAAGAAACCGCGCTGTTGCCGATGTTGGCGTTGACCTTGGTGAGGAAATTGCGGCCGATGATCATCGGCTCGATTTCCGGGTGATTGATGTTGGCCGGGATGATCGCGCGGCCGCGCGCGACTTCGTCGCGGACGAATTCCGGCGTGATGATTTTCTGGATCGCGGCGCCGAAACTCTCGCCGGCGTGCTGGCGCAGCAGATGCGCTTCGCGGATCGACTCGATGCGCTGGTTCTCGCGGATCGCGATGTATTCCATTTCCGGCGTGATGATGCCGCGGCGCGCGTAATGCATCTGCGAGACATTCATGCCGGCCTTGGCGCGGCGCGGCAGCGGGCGGTGGCCGAAACGCACGGCATCGAGCTTGGCGTTGCTTTCACGGCTGCGGCCGAATTCCGAACTCAGGCTGGCAAGGACTTCGCTGTCGCCGCGTTCGGCGATCCAGGAAGCGCGCAGCGCGGCGAGGCCGGCGCCGAGATCGATGTTCGCCTCCGGATCAGTGTACGGGCCGGACGTGTCGTAAACGCAGAACGGCGCGTTCGTTTCCGCCGCGCCGAACATCTTCGGCGTGTCGCTGAGCGCGATCTCGCGCATCGGCACGCGGATATCGGCACGCGAACCCGGCACGTAGGTTTTCTTCGAGCCAAGGATGGGCTGGGTGACGGATTCGGAGAGCTGCTGGGTCTGCAGCAGCAATTCGCTGGGCTGGGCATTCATGGCGTCGGTCCTGCTTCGTGGAAAGTCCGCACGACGGTGCGGGCAGATGACACGAAGCGGCGGCGTCCGGGCGCAGTGGCTGCGCCGCGAAGCTTCCCTACGTCGGTGTGAGCCGAATCAGGTTCGAAGGGTATTTCTCAGCCCGCGCTTCCGGGCACCCCCGCTTCAGGCGGCTATTTCACCATGTCGCGGCAGGCGCGGCTACCGCGGCTGCGATGCGTGCAGATGCGCGTTGGCCTCGGCGTAGCGCGCCGCCCGGTCCAGCGACTGCCGCATGTACAGCAGCCAGCTGCCGCGCATGAGCCGGCGCAGCACCAGCGCGGCCAGCGTCGAACGCGGCGTGAAGCTGTACAGCCAAGTGATGCGCGTGCCGCCCTGCTCGCCGACGAAGCGCCATTCGCCCTGGATTTCGCTGGCGAGAAAACGCATGAAACTGGTGAAGCGCGAGATGCGATAGCGAAGGTAAGTGGGCGCCTCGGCGACAAGCAATTCCTCGAACGCGGAATTTCCGTCGGAAAAATGCGCCGTGCGCGTGCTGCCCGGCACGCTCCACGGGCCGGTCTGGCGCGACACGTGCGTCGCCGCCGGCAACCAGCCATAGCCGGTCAGGAACAGCGAAACATCCATTGCCACGATCACCTTGAACACGAGATCGACCGGCGCTTTCGCCGTGTGTTCGAGCTCAACCTGGATGGGAGTCCTGTCGGTCATCACGCAAGCCTATATCGCAAACCGGGCCCCTGCGCTTGGCAAGGGGGAGGGAGCCTCGCCCAGAGGCCCGGCCGCGAATCAGGTTTCCTCCGTCACCGGAACGCGGAACCACGCCGCGTAAAGCGCCGGAAGGAAGAGCACGGTCAGGCCAGTGGCGACGATCAGGCCGCCCATGATGGCCACCGCCATCGGCCCGAAGAACACGCTGCGCGACAGCGGAATCATCGCCAGCACCGCCGCCAACGCGGTCAGCACGATCGGACGGAAACGGCGCACGGTGGCATCGATGATCGCCTGGTACGGCGTGTGGCCGGCGGCGATGTCCTGGTCGATCTGATCGACCAGGATCACCGAGTTGCGCATGATCATGCCCGACAGCGCGATCGTGCCCAGCATCGCCACGAAGCCGAACGGCACGCGGAACAGCAGCAGGAAGGCGGTGACGCCGATCAGGCCCAGCGGCGCGGTCATCAACACCATCGCGGTGCGACGGAAACTGCGCAGCTGGATCATCAGCAGCGCCGTAACCGCGAACAGGAACAGCGGCACGCCGGCGGCGACGGACTTCGAACCGCGCGTGGAATCCTCGACGGTGCCGCCGGTTTCGAGCAGATAGCCCGGCGGCAGGTTGGTGCGGATGTCCTTGAGCGTCGGCAGGATCTGATCGGTCACCGTCGGTGGCGTGACGTCGCCGTAGATGTCACCGCGCACGGTGATGGTCGGCAGGCGATTGCGATGCCAGAGAATGCCATCCTCGAAACCGTATTCGAGCGTGGCGATCTGCGCCAGCGGCACGCTGCGGCCGTTGTCGGTGGGCACCGCCAGCGAGCCGAGCAGGGACAGGCGCGCGCGCTCGTTTTCCGGGCCACGCAACAGGATCGCGATCAGCTCGTTGCCTTCGCGATACGTGCTCACCTGCGTGCCCGACAGCGAGGCGCGCAGGAACTGCGCCAGTTGCGCTGAGCTCACGCCGAGCGCGCGCGCACGTTCCTGGTCGATATTCAGGCGCACGACCTTGCTGGGCTCGTCCCAGTCGAGGTTGACGTTGTCGACGTTGTGATTGGCGCGGACTTTATCGGCGACTTCGTGGGCGATGCGACGCACCTCATCGACATGCTCGCCGGACACGCGGAACTGGATCGGGAAGCCGACCGGCGGGCCGTTTTCCAGACGCAGCACGCGGCCTTGCAGATCGGGGAAATCCTTCGCCAGTGTTTCGATCACCCAATGCCGGATTTCCTCGCGCGTCTTCACGTCGGGCGTGAGCAGCACGAACTGGGCGAAATTCGCCTGCGGCAATTTCTGGTCGAACGGCAGGTAGAAACGCGGCGAACCGGTGCCGACATAAGCGACGTAGTTGACCAGGTCGGCGCGCTTTTCCTTCTTCGCCGCGGCGATGCGCTTGTCGAGTTCGACTTCGAAACGTTTCGTTGCCGCTTCGGTCGCGACCAGTGAAGCGCCTTCCGACAATTCCAGATCGACCACCAGCTCCAGGCGCGTCGACGACGGGAAAAACTGCTGCGGCACGAAGCGGAACAAGCCGACAGCAAGCACGAAAGCCAGCACGGTCACCGCGATCACGCGGCCGCGATGCTGCACGCACCAGGCGATCCAGCCGCGCAGACGGCGATAGAAACGCGTGTTGTAGTGATCCTGGTGATCATGCCCCTCAGGTTCCGGTGCGAACAGGTCGGCGAACCAGTTCGGCAGCACCAGCGCCAGACGGTCGCGCAGCAGCGATGGCTTGCGCGTCTTGCGTTCGGCGGCGAGTTGCTTGGCATCGGGCAGCAACCAGTTGCCGAGATAGGGAATGAACACCACTGCGGCGATCCAGCTCAACAGCAGCGCGATCGTCACCACCTGGAAGATCGATCGCGTGTATTCGCCGGTACCCGACTGCGCGGTGGCGATCGGCAGGAAGCCGGCGGCGGTGATCAGCGTGCCGGTGAGCATCGGGAACGCGGTGCTGGTGTAGGCGAAGCTGGCGGCACTGAGACGATCCAGGCCCTGCTCCATCTTCACCGCCATCATCTCGACCGCGATGATCGCATCGTCGACCAGCAAGCCCAGCGCGAGGATCAATGCGCCCAGGGAAATCTTGTGCAAGCCGATGTCGAAATAATTCATCGCCGCGAAAGTCATCGCCAGCACCAGCGGGATCGACAGCGCCACCACCAGACCCGGCCGGCGGCCGAGCGAGAAGAAGCTGACGATCAGCACGATGAACACTGCTTCGGCCAGCGACTTGACGAACTCGGCGACTGAATCGCGCACCGCCAGCGGCTGATCGGACACCTTGCGCAGGCTCATGCCGACCGGCAGGGTTTTCTGCACGCGTGCGAATTCGCTTTCCAGCGATTCGCCGAGGCGGATGATGTCGCCACCCGGCTTCATCGACACCGCGATGCCGATCGCGTTGTCGCCCATGAAACGCATGCGCGGTTCGGCCGGATCGGAAAAACCGCGACGGATCGTCGCGACATCGCCGAGCCGGAACGTGCGCCCGGCAGCGCGCACCGGGAAATTGCGGATTTCATCGACCGTGCTGAAACCACCGGAAACGCGCAGTTGCACGCGGTCGCTGTCGGTCTCGAAGAAGCTGGTCGGCGCGACCGCATTCTGCGCATCGATCGCCTGCTGCACCGCCTGCAGCGGAATGCCCAGCGTGGCGAGCTTGGTATTGGACAGCTCGATCCAGATTTTTTCTTCCTGCAGGCCGAGCAGGTCGACCTTGGCCACGTCGGGCACGCGATGCAGGTCGAGTTCGACGCGCTCGGCGTAGTCCTTCATCGTCGCGTAGTCGAAACCGTCGCCGGTCAGCGCGTAGATGTTGCCGAAGGTGTCGCCGAATTCATCATTGAAATACGGCCCGACCACGCCGGCCGGCAACGTGCTGCGCATGTCGCCGATCTTCTTGCGCACCTGGTACCAGAGCGCGGGGATGTCGCGCGACGGCAGCGAATCCTTGGCGACGAACTGCACCAGCGATTCGCCGGGGCGGGAATACGAGCGCAGGAATTCGTATTCGCCGGTTTCCATCAATTTCTTTTCGATGCGATCGGTGACCTGCTTCGCGGTCTCATCGGCGGTCGCGCCCGGCCAGAAGGTGCGCACCACCATGATCTTGAAAGTGAAGGGCGGATCTTCCGATTGGCCCAGGCGCTGATAGCTGAAGACGCCGACGACGGCGAGCACCAGGATCGCGAACTGCACCACCGCGCGATTTTTCAGCGCCCAGGCCGACAGATTGAAATTGCTCATGTCGGCGACTCAGTTGGCAGCAGTGGCGGTGCGGGCCGGCGCGCCGACGGCGACCGGTCGGTTGTCGCGGTCGATCGGCAGCACCTGTTCGCCTTCGCGCAGCAGATGCACGCCGGCCACGACCACCCAATCGCTGGCCTGCAGACCGGAAAGCACCGGCACCACGTCCTCGCCGTAGGGGCCGACCTTGATCGGCGTGAGATGCACCTTCTTGCTGGCTGGATCGACCACCCAGACTGCGGTCAGGCCGCGGTCCTCGCTCAGCGCCGACAAAGGCAGGCCCAGGCGTGCGCCGGTGTCGGACTGCGCATAGACACGCGCACTCTGGCCGAGATCGACGTCGCCGACGTCCGCCGCGAAACTCACGCGCGCGGCGTAGGTGCGGGTCATCGCATCGGCGGCCGGGGCGATTTCGCGCAGCTTGGCCGGATAACGTTTGCCGGGTCCGGTCCACAGCTCGACGCTGAGGTCGCGGCCGACCTGGAACTGGCTGACGCTTTGTTCGGGGACGCTGATCACCACTTCCCGCTCGCCATCGACAGCGAGCACGAACACGGTCTGGCCGGCGGCGACCACCTGCCCGGCTTCGGCCAGACGCTGGGCGATGATGCCGGCATGCGGCGCGCGCAGCACCGCGTATCCCGCCTGGTTGCCGTACACCGCCGACTGCGCCTGCGCCTGCTGCACTTTCGCGGCGGCAGCGGCGTAAGCGGCTTTCTTGCCATCGAATTGCGAGCGGCTGACCAGCTGGCGGTCATTGAGATTCTGGTAGCGATCGAGCTCGAGCTTGGCGAGGGTCAGGTCCGATTGCGCCGACGTCAGCGCGGCGCGATACGCCTGCTGCTGCAGATTGAGATCGGACGCGTCGAGCTCGGCCAGGGGCTGGCCGGCTTTCACGCGGGCACCGGCATCGACCAGCCGCCGGGCGATCTTGCCGCCGACCCGGAAGGCCAGCTCCGGCTCTTGGCGGGCGTGCACTTCGCCGGCGAACGCGCTGAGGCCGGCGCCAGCACCACTGGGCTGAACGACGATGGCCGGGCGCACCACGGCCTCGGGCTTGTCGGCCGCGCAGGCCGCCAGGATCAGAATCAGCAGCGCCGGAATCAGGCGGGAAGCGGTGCGCAGCGGGGACATGGGGGCGGCCTAGTTATTGAACTGGCGGGTATACTATCTTTATCGAACCGTTTAGTTCAATAATTCCCGCATGAATTTTTCGCCCCCCCGTCCCATCGCCCCCGGCCGCCCCAAGGATCCGGAAAAGCGCGCCGCCATTCTCGACGCCGCTATGC
>Ga0208525_1000048_pt1 | contig 16174 bp, 8 predicted proteins | sample SoimicmetaGmgHMC_FD_188342 | JGI IMG/M metagenome (GOLD analysis project Ga0208525, IMG submission 188342) | Soil and rhizosphere microbial communities from Laval, Canada - mgHMC (SPAdes) (version 2) | ecosystem: Environmental > Terrestrial > Soil > Agricultural land | place: Laval, Canada...
GGCTGTTCTCGCGCTGGCGCCTGCCGTTCGGATCGAGTCTGATCGTCTGGGCGGAGGCGGCATGAATACAAAACCGCTTGGCCTGCTGGTATTCGAAACCGACGCAGCGGCGATCCGCGCCAACGTCGCCGCCGGCCTGCATGAGGTGATGATCGACTGCGAATGGCGCGGCAAGGTCGATCGCCAACACGGCGCCGATACCGATACGTCGTATGTGGAAATCGACGGCGTCGCTGCGGCCGCGAGCGTGCCTGGCGCGTTCGTGCATTGCCGGATCAATGCCCATGGCGTCTGGACCGAAGAGGAAATCGAAACCGCGATCGCCGCCGGCGCGCAGCAGATATTCCTGCCGATGCTGCGCCGGATCGACGAGGTCGAGCACTTTCTGCATCGCATCGACGGCCGCGCCCATGCCGCGATTCTGGTGGAAACCGACGACGCCGTGCGGATCGCACCGGACCTGGCGACGCTGCCGCTAGCCGCCGTCTACGTCGGCCTCAACGATCTGGCGATTTCGCGCGGCAAGACCTTGATCTTCGAAGCCCTGCTCGACGGCACCGTGGAAAAGCTGCGCGAGTGTTTCGCCGGCAAGGCTTTCGGTTTCGGCGGCGTCACCATCCCCGGCCGCGGCGCGCCGATTGCCGGCGACTTGTTGCTCGCGGAAATGCAGCGACTGGATTGCGATTTCAGCTTCCTGCGCCGCTCCTGGCATCGCGATGTCGCCGGCCGCGATCTCGCCACCGAAGCGGCACGGTTGCGCGAATTCTGGTTGGCTCTTTGCCAGCGCGATGCCGCAACACGAGAAACACAGCAACGCGCGCTGCATCAGAGGATCAGGGAGTTGCTATCCGCGCCAGTGTCTATCGAATAGCAGTCGTCGCCCCGACTCAAGGATTGGAAACCCCGTGCGGCACGTGGCCGGTAGCGACATGCTGGCGGGCGTTTTCGACATTGTGTTTGGAATCGTCGAAAAAAAGATCGGCGCCGAACGCCTGCAGGAACGGGCCTTTGTCGCGGCCGCCGAGGAACAGGGCTTCGTCCAGGCGCACATCCCATTCGCGTAGGGTCAGGATCACGCGTTTGTGTGCGGGCGCGGAACGCGCGGTGACCAGCGCGGTGCGGATCGGTGAGTTGCGCGCCGGAAATGCCTGCTGCAACTCGTGCAAGGCGGCGAGGAAACCGCGAAACGGCCCACCCGACAATGGCTCATGCGCACGTTCCGTTTCATGCGCATGGAACGCGGCGATGCCGTCCTGCTGCGATACGCGTTCGGATTCATCACCGAAGATCACCGCGTCGCCGTCGAAAGCGATGCGCAGTTGCCCGGACACATCCTCTTTTTCGTCCGGCGTTGACGCTTCGCCGGCGCTGTCGCCCGCGGATTTTGCCGGGAGAATGGTAGCCGCAGCAACGCCGTGTTCGAGCGCACGCCGCACCGATTCAGGATTCGCCGACAGGAACAACTGCGCGCCGAAGGGCTTGATGTACGGATACACCGGCGCGCCGCTGGTGAACACCGCGCGGATGATGCCCAGGCCGTAATGTTCGATCGCGTTGAAGATGCGCAGGCCGGTATCGGAGGAATTGCGCGACAGCAGGATCACCTCGACACGCGGGCGCCCGGCTGGCGCACCGGCGTTCAAGGCGAGCAATTTCTTCACCAGCGGAAAAGCGATGCCCGGCGCCAGCGCTTCGTTCTCGCGCTGTCGCTGGAAATCGGCATACGCCTTGACGCCTTCACGCTCGAACAGGTCGTGGCCGTCCTCGAGCTGAAACAATGCGCGCGCGGTGATCGCGACGACGAGTTGCGCGTTCGATGGTTCGGCAGGCGTAATGGGCGTGGTCATGTCTTATTCGCGCGGGCGATCGCGGTCGCAATAGATCGAGCAGTTGGCTCAGGTGACGAACTGCTCATTGAGGATCCGTTCCTCGAGATTGTGCTCGGGGTCGAACAACAGCGTCACGGTACGATCCTGCGACTCGCGGATGACGACTTCGACGACGTTGCGCACCTCGTGCGAATCGGCGGTGGCGCTGACCGGACGCTTGTAGGGGTCGAGCACTTCGATCTTGATCTGCGTGTCGGCACGCAACAAGGCTCCGCGCCAGCGTCGCGGGCGGAACGCTGCGATCGGCGTGAGCGCGATCACCGACGAGCCCAAGGGCAGGATGGGACCGTGCGCGGAAAAATTGTAGGCGGTGCTGCCCGCTGGCGTCGCCACCAGCGCGCCATCGCAGACCAGTTCATCCAGGCGCACCTGGCCATTGAGATGCACGCGCAGATGCGCGGCCTGCCGCGTCTGCCGCAGCAGCGACACTTCGTTGTAGGCCAGCGAGGTCATCGTCGTGCCCGCTTCGGTTACCGCAGTCATTTCCAGCGGACGCAGCACGGCGGGCTCGGCGGCATGCAGGCGGGCGAGCAATTCATCGGCGCGATACTGGTTCATCAGGAAGCCGACCGTGCCGAGCTTCATGCCGAACACCGGCAGCTTGCGCTCGCCATGGCGATGCAGCGTCTGCAGCATGAAACCGTCGCCGCCAAGCGCGCAGACCACGTCGGCCTCTTCCGGCAGACGCTGACCATGCGCAGCGATGAGGTCGGCAAGCGCCGCCTGCGCTTCCGGCGTCGGGCTGGCAAGAAAGGCGATGCGGGGATTGGCGGGCAGGATCATGCAGGGCGTCTCCGGTCAGCGGGGAGCATAGCTGATTGGAGTTTCAATGGTCGCGTGCTCATTTCCAATGTGACTCACCGACCGAGAACGTTCGCACACGGCATTCGCCGCACGGGCATTCCCCCCGGAGCGCCTTCGGCTGATTGCTCCGGGGAGAACACCCGCACGACGAACGCCTCCAATCAAATGGCGAGATCGAGCAAGAAGCCCGCGACGAAAATTCAGAGCGTCGCCGAAACCCATGGGGAGACTGTGAGCAGGCCACGACGGCCTGCGACGGTGAGTCGGCACAGGGATTGTGCCGACCGAACCGGCACAGGCGCACCGTGGGTTCCGGTGGCGCGGGCGTGTCGGTGAGATGTTCAACCAAAAGCCAATCGCGGCAATCAAATGACCTTGGGTGAACATGAATTTGAGGCAGGCATGGTCGCGGCTCGCGCCGCTCCTACGAAGGCGGGAATTTCCGGGCAGACGCGGGGGCCGAAACGCCCCGCGTCTGCTCACGGCGCATTACGCTGCGCGTGCGCCCGCTGCGGCAATCTGCGCGAGACGGCGTACGGCCACCGACAGCGTGGCGAAATCCATGCTGCGCAGGTTGCGCATGTCGGCGAACATGCTCAGCGTGTACTTGAGCGAAGCGTCATCGCGGGCCAGCCATTGCGCGACCAGCGCATCGGGTTTCTGCGCGTTCGTCCCCGAGCCGAGCACGATGCCGACCAGCGAACGTTGCTGCGCCTGCAACTCGTCGCGCAACACGCCGCGTGCCTGCGCGTGCCAGCGGCCTTCGACCGGCAGCTTCTCGACGTTGTCCATGAGCCACTTGCTGTGCAACGCATCGGACAGCGCGAAATACACCTGGCCGACGTCGGCGACGGCGAGCTTGCGCTCCAGTGCCACTTCGATGATGTCGAGTGCGTAGGTCAGATACGGCAGGCTCGCGAACGCCTGTGCCAGATCCGCCGGGAACCCCTGCGCCTGCCATTGCGCCTTGTCGGCTTCGAGCGAGGCGCGGCTTTCGGCCGGCAGAATCGTCGGCAACGCCTCGCGCAGATCGCGCATCGGCGTTGCGTAACGCTCCACCATCTGCGCGATGTTGAGCGTGCCGTCCGGACGATTGAGCAACCAGCGCGCCATGTTCCGCTGCAGGTGCCAGATATCGCTCAACGCCTCGATCTGCGCCGACTCCGGCACCTTCAGATCGAGCGCGTCGATGCCTGCCCACCAATCGCGCGTGCCCAGCACTTCGCGGGTGATCGTGTAACCCTTGGCGATCTGCGCCGGCGTCTCGCCAGTGTCTTCCTGCATGCGCAGCAGGAAGGTCGAACCCATGCGGTTGACCATCGAATTGGTCACCGCCGTGGCGATGATCTCGCGACGCAGGCGATGGTTTTCCATGTCGGCGGCGTACTTGTCCTGCAACGCCTTCGGGAAGTAGCGCACCAGTTCCTTGGAAAGATACGGATCTTCCGGAACATCCGATTCCAGCAACTGGTTGAAGATCACGATCTTGTCGTAGCTCAGCAGCACCGACAGTTCCGGACGCGTCAGACCCTGGCCACGCGACTTGCGTTCGCCCAGCTCGGCATCGCTGGGCAGGAATTCGATCGCGCGATCGAGCAGACCCTGCGATTCCAGCGTGCGGATGAAATGCCCGAACGAACCCAGGCGCGCCGCGCTCATCGCTTCCATCAGGCTGATCGCCTGGTTCTGGCGGTAGTTGTCGTTGAGCACGAGATCGCCGACTTCGTCGGTCATGCTGGCCAGCAGCGTGTTGCGCTGGGCCATGCTCAACTCGCCGCGTTTGACGATCGCGCCGAGCAGGATCTTGATGTTGACTTCGTGGTCGGAAGTATCGACGCCGGCGGAGTTGTCGATGAAGTCGGTGTTTAGCAGCACGCCGTGTTGCGCCGCTTCGATACGGCCGCGCTGCGTCATGCCCAGGTTGCCGCCCTCGCCCACCATCTTGCAGCGCAGTTCGTTGCCGCTCACGCGCAGCGCGTTGTTGGCACGGTCGCCGCAGTCGGCATTGGTTTCGCTGCTGGACTTGACGTAGGTACCGATGCCGCCATTCCACAGCAGATCGACCGGCGCCTTGAGGATGGCATTCATCAGATCAGCCGGCGTCATCTGCTCGGCGTCGCTCTGGATGTCGAGCGCCGCCTTGATTTCCGGGCTCAGCGCAATGGTCTTGGCGCCGCGCGCGAAGATGCCGCCACCTTTCGAAATCAGCGCCCTGTCGTAATCGTCCCAGCTCGAACGCGGCAGATTGAACAGGCGCTGGCGTTCGACGAAAGACTGCGCCGAATCCGGATTCGGGTCGAGGAAGATGTGGCGGTGATCGAAGGCCGCGAGCAGGCGGATGTGTTTGGACAACAGCATGCCGTTGCCGAACACGTCGCCGGACATGTCGCCGACGCCGACGCAGGTGAAATCCTGCGTCTGCGAATCGCGACCGAGCGCGCGGAAGTGGCGCTTGACCGATTCCCAGCCGCCTTTCGCGGTGATGCCCATGCCCTTGTGGTCGTAACCGACCGAACCACCGGAAGCGAAGGCATCGTCGAGCCAGAAACCGTGTTCGGCAGAGATGCCGTTGGCGATATCGGAGAAGGTCGCCGTGCCCTTGTCGGCGGCGACGACCAGATAGGGATCGTCGAGATCGTGGCGGACCACGTTTTCGGGATTGACGATCTTGCCGTCGACGATGTTGTCGGTGATATCGAGCAGGCCGTTGATGAAACGCTTGTAGCAGGCGATGCCCTCGGCGAGCACGGCATCACGATCGCCGCCGACCGGCGAGCGCTTGGCGAAGAAGCCGCCCTTCGACCCAACCGGCACGATCACCGTGTTCTTGACCATCTGCGCTTTCACCAGGCCCAGCACTTCCGTGCGGAAATCCTCGCGACGATCCGACCAGCGCAGGCCGCCGCGCGCGACCGGGCCGAAGCGCAGGTGCACGCCTTCGACGAACGGCGAGTACACGAAGATTTCGCGGTACGGACGCGGCTTCGGCAGGTCCGGCACTTTCGCCGGGTCGAACTTGAAGCTGATGTAATCCTTGTGCGTACCGCCCTCGCCTTTCTTCTGGAAATAGCTGGTGCGCAAAGTCGCGTGAATCACCGCCATGAAGCTGCGCAGGATGCGGTCCTCGTCGAGGCTGGAGACGTTTTCCAGCACGATCGCCAGTGCATCGGAGCAGGCATCGATCTGTGCGGAGCGATCGAGCGCGCGGTCGGCACCCATTTCCTCGAGGATAGTACCGAGCTTGTGCCGGTCTTCCATCGGCACGACATCGGTCAGCGACTGCCGCAGCGCGTTGCAGGTTTTCGGATCGGCCTTGATCTCGCGGCCGGGCTCGAAGCGCGCCTCGAACAACTCCACCAGCAGGCGTGCGATCAGCGGATACCGCGCCAGGGTTTCTTCCATGTAGATCTGCGAGAAGGTGACGCCGGTCTGCAGCAGGTATTTGCAGTAACCGCGCAGCATCGCGACCTGACGCCAGCCCAAGCCGGCAGCAAGCACCAGACGGTTGAAGCCGTCGCTTTCGGCATCGCCACGCCAGACCGCAGCGAACGCTTCCTCGAAACGCGTGCGCGCCGATTCGGCATCGACCGTGCCCGACAGCGGCTCGACTTCGAAATCCTGGATGACCACGCGGCCATCATCGAGCTCGAGTTCGTAGGGATGCTCGCTGTTGATGCGCAGGCCGAGGTTTTCCAGCATCGGCAGCGCATCCGAGAGTGCGATTTCCTTGCCGAGGCGGAACAGTTTGAAACGCAGCTCGCCTTCACCGCTGCGATACAGCGACAGACGCAGGTCCTTGTCGCCAGACAACGCATCGGCCTGCAGCAGATCACCGGCCGCCAATTCCGGCGTCACCGATTCGACATAACCGGCCGGCAGCGCACGCGCAAAACGTGCAGCCAGTCGCTGGCCCGGCTCCTCGCCATGCTGCGTGACGAGTTGATCGCGCAATTCGTCGTGCCAGTTGCGCACGATGCGGGTGAGCTCGGCTTCGAGCGCGGCGCCATCGACCTGCACCTTGTCGCCGGATTTCGGCCGGATGATCAGGTGCAGCTGCGCCAGCGGCGATTCGCCGATCTGGATGGTGGTGTCCAGGCGCTCGCCGTGCAGTTCGCGCATCAGCATCGCTTCGATGCGCTCGCGCACTTCGGTGCTGAAACGTTCGCGCGGAATGTAGACCAGCGCCGAGTAGAAACGGCCGTGGCGGTCGCGGCGCAGGAACAGGCGCGGGCGCACGCGTTCCTGCAGGCTGAGGATGCCCATGCAGGTACGTACGAGTTCTTCCGGGCTGGACTGGAACAATTCGTCGCGCGGCAGGGTTTCCAGGATGTGGCGCAGCGCCTTGCCGCTGTGGCTGTTTTCGGCAAGGCCCGACGCGGCCATCACTGCTTCATGGCGCTGACGCACCAGCGGAATGTCCCAGGGGCGGCGGTTGTAAGCGCTGGAGGTGTACAGGCCGAGGAAGCGCTGTTCGCGGATCGCCAGACCCTTGTCGTCGAACTGCAGCACGCCGACGTAATCCATGTAGCCCGGACGGTGCACGGTGGAGCGGGCATTGGTCTTGGTGAGGATCAGCGGTTCCAGGCGCGCGCCCGGCGGCAGATCCGACGCCGCAAGGCCGGTAAGCGGTCGCGGCGCGGCGAGTTCGTCCTTGCCGTGCATCAGGCCCAGGCCACTGCCCTTGACCGGGCAGAGCATGCGCTTGCCGTCATGCGTGCCGACTTCGTATTCGCGGTAGCCGAGGAAGGTGAAGTGGTTGTCGGCGGCCCAGCGCAGGAACGCCTGTGCTTCGCTGCGGGATTCGTCGCTGGCCGGCATCGGCCGCGTGGAGAGTTCTTCGGCGATCGCCAGCATCTTGTCGCGCATCGCTTCCCAGTCGGCAACCGAAGCGCGGACATCGGCGAGTGCGGTGGCGATAGCCGCTTCGATCGCACGCAGATCGGCGTCGTCGGCCTGGCGATCGATTTCCAGATGCATGTACGACTCGGCGGCGCCGGTGCCGACCGCCGTCAATTCGCCCCCGCCGTCGCGGCTGACCGCGAACACCGGATGCACCAGGCCATGGATGGCGATACCGCGCTGCGACAGCGCCATGCTCACCGAATCAACCAGGAAGGGCATGTCGTCGTTGACGATCTGCACCACCGTGTACGCGGTCTCGAAACCTTCCGCCGCGGAAACATTGAATGCGCGGATCTTCGCCACGCCCGGCGGTCGCGACTGCGCGAACGCCAACGCGCTCGCGGCGATGCCGGCCCAGGTCGCCGCCGGCCTCAGCGCCAGCTCGTCCTCGGGCAGGCGCGCGAAATACGCGGCGGCGAAGGTGCGGGCGCGATCGCGCTGGGCGGCGGGGACGGCCTTCGCCAGCGCGGCGAGGACGGAATCAAGGGAGGCGTGGGCGCTCATGCGATGAGGATCTCGATGGGGGCGTGAAAAAGAGGGAAATTGTAGCCAGTTCAGGGGGCTGGCGGACAGTTGTGCGGCATTTGGCGCGCGCTGCTGCGGGATACCGGTGCGTAGGGTCGCAGCCCGCGTGACGGCGTCAGAAACAAGAAACCCCGCGGGCGCGGGGTTCTTGTCAAAGCGGGGCGATCGATCAACGCAATCCGGTTTCGTTGCGCGCAATCACCAGACGCTGGATTTCGCTGGTGCCTTCGTAGATCTCGGTGATCTTGGCGTCGCGGAAATAACGCTCCAGCGGCATTTCCTTGGAATAACCCATGCCGCCGTGGATCTGCACGGCCTGGTGGGTGATCCACATCGCCGCTTCCGAAGCGGTGAGTTTGGCGATCGCCGCCTCGTTGCTGAAACGCGCGCCGCCCTTCTCGAACTCGCCCTTCTGCCAGGCCGCGCGCAGCGTCAGCAACAGCGACGCATCGAGCTTGCACTTCATGTCGGCGATCTTCGCCTGGGTCATCTGGAAGGTGCCGATCGGGGCACCGAAGGCCTTGCGCTCTTTCACGTAGGCCAGCGTCGCTTCGTACGCGGCGCGGGCGATGCCGATCGCCTGCGAGGCGATGCCGATGCGGCCGGCGTCGAGCACGCCCATCGCGATCTTGAAGCCCTCGCCTTCCGCGCCCAGCACTTCGGCTGTGGTGGCGACGTAATCCTGGAATTCGATCTCGCAGGTCGCCGAAGCGCGGATGCCGAGCTTGGGCTCGGTCTTGCCACGATGGAAACCCGGCTTCGCGGTGTCGACCATGAAAGCGGTAATGCCTTTGGCGCCTTTCTCCGGGTCGGTCATCGCAAACAGCACGATGTACTTCGCGACCGGGCCGGAGGTGATCCAGCTCTTCTTGCCGTTGATGACGAAGCTGCCGTCGGCCTGCTTGACTGCGCGGCAACGCATGGCGGTGGCATCGGAACCCGACTGCGGCTCGGTCAGCGCGAACGCGCCGATCTCGCGGCCTTCGGCGATCGCGCGCACATACAGCTGTTTCTGCGCCTCATTGCCGAACTTCAGGATGCCGTTGCAGAACAGCGAGTTGTTCACCGAGACGATGGTCGAGTGCGCGGCATCGCCAGCAGCAATCTCGACCATGGCCAGCACATAACTGACCGGGTCCATGCCGGCACCGCCGTATTCGGCCGGAACCTCGATGCCCATCAAGCCGTTTTCGCCGAGCGTGCGGATGTTTGCCAGCGGAAATTCGCCGGTCTGGTCGTGGTGCTCGGCGCTGGGCGCGATCTTCTCTTGGGCGATCCGACGGGCCACGTCCTGGATCATCAGCTGCTCTTCGGTGAATCGGAAATCCACGGCCGTTCCTCGTTCGAATCTGGGAAAGCGGCGATTGTAACGGGTCGGGTCCTGCCGTTTCGATGACGCCGGTATCAAAACCGGACGGACGCCCGCCTTGACGCCCACGGAAGCCGGGCCTACCCTGCCGTATCTTTAAATCCGGATGAAAGGATAAACCCTTGGATCTCGACGCCTGGTCCGCCTGTCTGCGCGTGCTCGCCGACCCCACCCGGGTTCGCCTGCTCGCCTTGCTCGAACGCGAGGAACTGACCGTGGCCGAATTGTCCGCGGTTACCCGGCTCGCCCAGCCCCGCGTGTCGACGCATCTGGCCAAACTCAAGGAAGCCGACCTCGTGCGCGACCGCCGTGCGGGCGTCTCGGCCTATTACCGCTTCAACGAAGACAATCTTGAGGCCGCCGAACGCGCGCTCTGGGACGCGCTGCGTTCGGGTACCGACGATCCGCTGCTGCGCCAGGACGCCGACCGCCTGACGGAAGTGCTGGCCTCGCGCTCGGCCGACCAGAACTGGGCCGACTCGGTCGCCGGCGACATGGAACGGCATTATTCGCCGGGCCGCACCTGGGAGGCGCTGGCGCGCGCCGCGCTGCCGATGCTCGCGCCCGGCGACGTGCTCGATGTCGCCTCCGGTGACGGCGTGCTCGCCGAACTGCTGGCACCGCACGCCAAGCGCTACATCTGCATCGATTCCAGCAGCAAGGTTGTGCTCGCCGCCAGCGAGCGCCTGCGCAAGCTCGATCACGTCGAGGTCCGTGAAGGCGACATGCAGCAGCTGCCGTTCGACAAACCGCAGTTCGACCTGGTGCTGATGATGCATGCGCTGACCTACGCGGAGAAACCCGCATTGGCGATCGCCGAAGCCGCGCGCGTGCTGCGCCGGAACGGCCAGCTGCTGCTCACCTGTCTGGCCAAGCACGAGCACAAGGCTGCGGTGACGCCCTACGGCCACGTCAACCTCGGTTTCAGCGAAAAGGAATTGCGCAAATACGCCGAGAAGGCCGGCCTGACCGTGCAGGTCTGCGAAGTGGTGACGCGCGAAAAGCGGCCGCCGCATTTTGAAGTGCTGACGTTGCTGGCGCGCAAGGCCTGAGCTCTTTTTGATCGGAGCCAGAGCCTTTGCCCACATGACCGCTGAAAAACAGGAACGTCATCCCCGCGAAGGCGGGGATCCAGTGTCTTTCGCGATGAATGCCCGCAGAAATTGTTCGAGAGAAGTCACTGGATCCCCGCTTTCGCGGGGATGACGGGATTGAAGGATTTCTCGACAAGAAACGAACAGATTCTTGCAAAAAGTAAACCGCCGTACGCTGCAGAGGAAAAGCATTGAAATCGTTGCCCTGGAAAAACCCCGCCCGCGTCGCCTTGCTGGAAAAAGCGCTGGCCGAGCGCATCCTGATTATCGACGGCGCCATGGGCACGATGATCCAGCGCCACGAGCTGGACGAGGCGGGTTATCGCGGTACTCGTTTTGCCGAGGGCTGGGATGGGATGCACTTCTCCGAAGGCCATCACCACGGCCCCAGTTGCGGCTGCGCCGGCGACCTCAAAGGCAACAACGATCTGCTGACGCTGACCCAGCCGCGGATCATTGCCGACATCCATCGCGGCTATCTCGAAGCCGGCGCCGACCTGATCGAGACCAATACCTTCAATTCGACCCGCGTGTCCCAGGCCGATTACAAGCTCGAACACCTCGTTCCCGAGCTCAATCGCGACGCCGCGCGATTGGCGCGCGAATGTTGCGACGAGATCGAAGCGCGTGATCCGGCCAAGCCGCGTTTCGTCGTCGGCGTGCTCGGGCCGACCTCGCGGACGGCCTCGATCAGTCCGGACGTCAACGACCCGGGCTTTCGCAACACCAGTTTCGACGAGTTGCGCGACAACTACATCGAAGCCGCACGCGCCCTGATCGAAGGCGGCAGCGACACGATCATGGTCGAGACCATCTTCGACACGCTCAATGCCAAGGCGGCGCTGTTCGCGCTGGAAGTGTTGTTCGAGGAACTCGGCGTGCGCGTGCCCATCCTGATTTCCGGCACGATCACCGACCTCTCCGGCCGCACGCTATCGGGCCAGACCGCGGAAGCGTTCTGGTATTCGATGCGGCACGCACGCCCGCTGTCGATCGGCCTTAACTGCGCGCTGGGCGCGAAGGATCTGCGCGCACACGTCGACATGCTCGCGCAGGTCGCCGACACCTACGTCAGCGCGCATCCCAACGCCGGCCTGCCGAATGCCTTCGGCGGCTACGACGAAGGCCCGGAAGAAATGGCGCACGTGCTGCGCGGGTTCGCCGAAGCCGGGCTGCTCAATATCGTCGGTGGCTGCTGCGGCACCACGCCGGCGCATATCAAGGCGATCAGCGACGCCGTCGCCGGACTGCCGCCGCGTGTGCTGCCGGTGATCGCGCCATACACGCGCCTGTCCGGCCTGGAGCCGTTCGTGATCACGCCGGAGACGAATTTCGTCAACGTCGGCGAGCGCACCAACGTCACCGGCTCGGCGCAGTTCAAGAAACTGATCCTGGAAAACCGCTACGACGAGGCGCTGACCGTCGCGCGCCAGCAGGTCGAAAGCGGCGCGCAGGTGATCGACATCAACATGGACGAGGGCATGCTCGATGCCGACGCGGCAATGCCGCGTTTCCTCAAACTCATCGCCGCCGAACCGGACATTTCCCGCGTGCCGGTGATGATCGACTCCTCGAAATGGAGCGTGATCGAAGCCGGCCTGAAATGCGTGCAGGGCAAAGCGATCGTCAACTCGATTTCGATGAAGGAAGGCGAAAAAGCTTTTATCGACCATGCCCGCAAGGTCCGTCGCTACGGCGCGGCCGTGGTGGTGATGGCCTTCGATGAAACCGGCCAGGCCGATACCTACGAGCGCAAGGTCGAGATCTGCTCGCGTGCTTACCAGTTGCTGACCGAGGAAGCCGGCCTGCTGCCGGAAGACATCATCTTCGACCCGAACATCTTCGCCATCGCCACCGGCATCGAGGAGCACAACGGCTACGCCGTCGCCTTCATCGAGGCCGCCGCCGAGCTCAAGCGCCGCTTTCCGCTGAGCCATATCTCCGGCGGCGTCTCCAATGTCAGTTTCAGTTTCCGCGGCAACAACGCCGTGCGCGAGGCGATCCACGCGGTATTCCTCTACCACGCGATCCGCGCCGGCATGGACATGGGCATCGTCAACGCCGGTGGCATGCCGATCTACGACGATCTCGATCCGGCGTTGCGCGAGGCGGTCGAGGACGTGGTGATGAACCGCGATGCCGACGCCACCGAGCGCTTGCTCACCGAGGCCGAAAAGCACAAATCGAAAAAAGGCGAGATCAAGGGCGAGGACCTGGCCTGGCGCACCAAGAGCGTCATCGAGCGGCTCAAGCACGCGCTGGTGCATGGCATCGACAAGTTTGTCGAGGAAGACACCGAGCAGGCCCGGCTCGATGCCGACAAACCGCTGGAGGTCATCGAAGGGCCTTTGATGGCCGGCATGAATGTCGTCGGCGATCTGTTCGGTGCGGGCAAGATGTTCCTGCCGCAAGTGGTGAAGTCCGCGCGCGTCATGAAAAAAGCAGTTGCCCACCTCATTCCGTTCATCGAGGCGGAAAAAATCCGCTCGGGCAACGCCGGCAAGCCCAAGGCGAAGATCCTGATGGCGACGGTCAAAGGCGACGTGCACGACATCGGCAAGAACATCGTCGGCGTGGTCCTGGCCTGCAACAACTTCGAAGTCGTCGACCTCGGTGTGATGGTGCCGACGCAGACGATCCTCGATCGCGCCCGCGAGGAAAAAGTCGATGTGATCGGCCTGTCCGGCCTGATCACGCCCTCGCTGGAGGAAATGAGCCACGTCGCGAAAGAAATGAAACGCCAGGGCTTGAACCTGCCGTTGCTGATCGGCGGCGCAACCACCTCGCGCGCGCACACGGCGCTGAAAATCGCGCCGCATTACGCCGAGCCCGTGGTCTGGGTGAAGGACGCCTCGCGCGCCGTTGGCGTGGTGCAGTCGCTGATTTCCGACGTGCTGCGCACGCCCTTCGTGGAGGGAATCGCTGCCGACTACGCCGAAGTGCGCTCGCGCCACGCCAACCGCGGCGACGCCAAACCGCTGATGTCGATTGATCGTGCGCGCAGCAAGAAATTCAAGGGCGACTGGGCCGACTATCGGCCACCAACGCCCGTCAAGCCTGGCGTCACCGTGTTCGACGACGTGCCGCTGACGGAGCTGCGCGCGCTGTTCGACTGGACGCCATTCTTCCAGACCTGGGAACTGTCGGGCCGCTATCCGCAGATCCTCGACGACGCCATCGTTGGCAAGCAGTGCCGGGAATTGTTCGCCGACGCCAACAAGATGCTCGATCAAATCATCAAGGAAAAGTGGCTGACCGCAAAGGCGGTGTGCGGGCTGTGGCCGGCGAATTCGCTGGGCGACGATATTCATCTTTCGTCTGTAGGAGCGATGGCAATCGCGACCACAGAAAACGATGTCGCGATTGCCATCGCTCCTACAGCAGAAACAACCACCCTGCACTGCCTGCGCCAGCAGGCCGAAAAACCCGACGACCGCCCGAACTTCTGTCTCGCCGATTTCATCGCGCCTGCGGACAGCGGCAAGCAGGATTGGGTCGGTGCGTTCGCGGTCAATGCCGGTATCGGCATCGACCCGCATGTCGCCGCCTTCGAGGCGGCGTTCGACGACTACAACGCGATCCTGCTCAAATCTCTGGCCGATCGCTTCGCCGAGGCCTGCGCGGAATGGCTGCATCGGGAAGTGCGCGAACGCCTCTGGGCTTACGCGCCAGACGAGATGCTGGCCAACGAGGATCTGATCGCGGAAAAATATCGCGGCATCCGTCCCGCCCCCGGTTATCCCGCCTGCCCCGAACACAGCGAGAAGGCGACGATTTTCGCGCTACTCGATGCCGGCAACGCGATCGGGCTGCAATTGACCGAGAACTTCGCGATGTACCCGGCGTCCGCAGTCAGCGGGCTGTACTTCTCGCACCCGCAGAGCCAGTATTTCGTGGTCGGCCGACTTTCGCGCGAGCAGGTCGTCGACTACGCCAAGCGCAAGGGCGTAAGCCTGGCGCAGGCCGAACGCTGGCTGGCCTCCAACCTGGACTACGACCCCGAATGAGTTCCGCAGAAATTTCTGTCGCCGGCACACCGATCGCCCAGGCGCCGCGCATCGTCGTGGTCACCGGCATCAGCAATGCCGAGTTCATCGAGCGTCATGCCGGCGCTGGCCGCGTCGGACTCTGCGGCGGTGTTGATTTCATCAACAAGTCGATCCGCAAGCTGCAGTACCACGTCACCCCGGAAGGCCATCGCAGCCCGTGGTCGCATGCTTTCCTGTTCAGTGGCAAGCGCATCGACGATCAGCACTGGGTGCTCGAGTCCGACCTCGACATCCGCCACAAGCAGATTCGTCTCGGCGTTCAGGAAAATCGCGCCGCGCGCTATCACGATGCCGAAACTTTTCCGAACCTCGCGATCCTGGACTTTGGCCTCGACGATACACAGACGCGTGCAGTGCTCACCGAAGCGCTGAACCTGCTCTCGGGCCTGTCGCATTATTCGCTGCGCGAATTGCTGGGCACCTTGCTGTCGATGCAGCAGCCCAGCCTGCGCCGACGTCGCAACCTTCTGGAAAGCGAAGGCGCGTTGTATTGCTCGGCGATGGTGCAGCATTGCTACGCCACCGTTGGCATCGAGTTCGTCGAAGGCGTCGATCACAAGAATATGACGCCGCACGACATCTCCGCGACGCGGCATCCGCACACGGCCTACGTGCTGATCCGCGAACCCGGACATTCGTCGCTGCGCCGGATCCGCAAATCTATTGGCAAGATGCTTGACGATGCCTCGGCCTGACGTCGGCCGGCTGGCGCGGCGATGACCAGCCTCGGGGACTGCGCGCAGCGCGGCGCCGACAATTACCTGCCGCTGCGACTGCTCGCCGCCTGCGGCGTGCTGTTCGGACATTGCTATGCGTTGACGATGCCGTACAACGACAGCGACTTCATCGCGCGATTGCTTCCCGGTTTCTACGGCGGCAGCCTGGCGGTGTTTTTCTTTTTTGCGATCAGCGGCTACCTGGTCACGCTGAGCCTGATCAGGCAGCCGGGCCTCTGGCGCTATGTCCGCAATCGCCTGTTGCGCGTGTTTCCGGCTTACTGGGTTTGTTTGCTGGTGTGCGCGCTGATTCTCGGGCCGATCTTCACGACGCTACCGCTGTCGGATTATTTTCGCGATCCGGGCACTTGGCATTACATCGGCGGCAATATCCTGCCGGCCAGTTTCGTCTGGGTGCTGCCTGGCGTCTTCAAGCACAACCCCTACCCGGATGTGGTCAACGGTTCGATCTGGTCGCTGGGACTGGAAGTACGCTGGTATGTCTACCTTGGTGTGCTGACTGCGCTCACCCTGGTGCAGCGGCGCTGGGCGTTCACGCTGGTCGTTGCGGCCCTGCTGCTGCATGGAGCCTGGGCGACCTGGGCAGGCCCGCCTGACGACAAGTCTTTTCGTGCGTTGTCGCTGATTTTCGTCGCCGCGGGACTGTGTGCGCAATGGCGCGATCGCGTACCGGTATCGCATCTGCTGATGGCGGCGCTGGTGGCGAGTGCCGCCTTGCTGCGCAACACCGGCATGTTTTTCGCGCTGGTGACAGTGGCCGTGTTGTACGCGAGCTTCTGGATCGCCTACGCCCTGCCCGCCCTGC
>Ga0208525_1000049_pt1 | contig 15730 bp, 20 predicted proteins | sample SoimicmetaGmgHMC_FD_188342 | JGI IMG/M metagenome (GOLD analysis project Ga0208525, IMG submission 188342) | Soil and rhizosphere microbial communities from Laval, Canada - mgHMC (SPAdes) (version 2) | ecosystem: Environmental > Terrestrial > Soil > Agricultural land | place: Laval, Canada...
ATCCGGGCATCATTCCTGAGATGGGTCGACGTTCGCGTCAAATCGTCGAAGAAAAGTACGATGTTCACAAGATCAACGAAACAATGCTGCGTGAAATGGGCATCTTTCCAACAACAGATTTGAAGGTGACTCAGGATGCTTGACCGCTCTGAACTGTTTGCATCGACAGTAGATTTTGTCAGATCGATCTATGGCGACGGCTTCATTCCGCTGCATCGCCCTGTCTTCGTGGGCAATGAACGCCAGTACCTTGTTGACTGCATTGACTCGAACTTCGTGTCTTCCGTTGGTGCCCAGGTGGTGGAGTTGGAGCAGAAGATTGTTGCTTTCACCGGCACGAAATTCGCTGTGGCAACGGTCAACGGGACGGCGGCCCTACAAGTCGCCCTTCAGTTGGCTGGCGTGGAGCGGGGCGACGAAGTGCTGACCCAGGCGCTGACCTTCATCGCTACCTGCAATGCATTGAGCTATGCTGGCGCGCGTCCCGTATTCATTGACGTGGACCTTGATACGATGGGCATGAGTCCGGAGGCGTTGCGCCGATTCCTCTCCGAGCATGCCGAGCTTCGCGGTGGCCGGGCCTACAACAAGACTTCTGGTCGACGCTTGGCCGCTTGCTCCCCCATGCATACTTTCGGGCACGTCTGTCGGATCGAGCAGATCGTCGCGATTTGCGATGAATTTGGCATCCCCGTGGTGGAGGATGCGGCCGAGTCGCTGGGCAGCTATCTCGGTAACAGGCATACCGGCACATTCGGCCGGTTGGCCACGCTCAGTTTCAACGGCAACAAGATAATCACGACCGGCGGCGGTGGCATGATCATCACTAACGATGAGGTGCTGGCAAAGCGCGCCAAACACCTCACCACCACGGCCAAAGTGCCACACTCTTACGAATTCGTGCACGACGAAATCGGCTATAACTATCGGTTACCTAATCTCAATGCCGCTCTCGGCTGTGCGCAGATGGAAAACCTGGCGCAAATGCTGGCCATCAAAGCCGATGTCGCTGCCCGTTATGCCTCCTTCTTCAAGGGCTCGACCATGCAGTTCGTATCAGCAAGAGAAGGCACTTCTTCCAATTACTGGTTGAACGCGATTTTGCTGGACTCCGAAGCCGAGCACGATGCATTCCTGAAATACGCCAATGGCCGCGATGTGATGGTCCGGCCGATCTGGCGATTGATGTCACGCCTGGAAATGTTCAAGGGCTGCCAGCACGATGGACTGGAAAATTCCATATGGCTGGAAGCGAGGGTGGTCAATCTTCCTTCCAGCGTGCCGGACTCAGAATTTTGGAAGTTGAAACCATGAATGTGCTGGAATTGATTGGGCGCAAGCGACCGCTGTTCGAGACGGACATTGCCCGTGAAGAGGCGACACTATCCGAACTCGTTCGCGGAGGGCGATTTCTAGTCATCGGGGGTGCGGGATCGATCGGGCAAGCGGTGACTCGCGAGATATTCAAGCGCCACCCAAAGATGTTGCATGTGGTGGATATCAGCGAAAACAATATGGTTGAGCTGGTGCGCGATATCCGAAGCACCCTAGGCTATATCGACGGCGATTTCCGAACATTTGCCATTGATTGCGGATCGCGCGAGTTCTCGGCGTTGATGCAGGCGGGGTTCGCCTACGACTACGTGTTGAACCTGTCAGCGCTCAAACACGTTCGCAGCGAAAAAGATCCGTTCACACTGATGCGCCTAGTCGAAGTAAACGTGCTGAATACGATCAGCACGATTGCCCAGTCCAAGGCTGGCGGAGCCAAGAAATATTTCTGCGTTTCCACGGACAAGGCTGCCAATCCGGTCAACATGATGGGTGCGAGCAAGCGGATCATGGAAATGTTCCTGATGCGCGCCAGTCTGGACCTGCCTATCTCCACGGCGAGGTTCGCCAATGTCGCGTTTTCAGATGGTTCGTTGCTGCACGGGTTCAATCAACGGTTTGCAAAACGTCAGCCGATTTCCGCGCCGAACGATGTGCGTCGATATTTCGTCACGCCGCAGGAATCTGGTGAGCTCTGCCTGAGCTCCTGCTTGCTGGGCGAGAATCGCGACATCTTTTTCCCTGCACTCAGCGAATCGCTGGATCTGGCACGCTTCTCCGACATCGCGCTTCGCTATCTCGATCAATTGGGTTTCGGGGCCCACGAATGCGCAAGCGAGGATGAGGCGCGAAGCCGGGCTGCCGAGTTGATTGCGAAGAAGAAGTGGCCATGTTACTTCTTCGCCAGCGATACGACCGGCGAGAAGGACTTCGAGGAGTTCTTCACGGATGCCGAAACGCTCGATATGAGTCGTTTCGAAAACATCGGAATAATCAAGAACGCGCCGTCGTTCGACGAGGCAAAGTTGCAGCACTTCCTTGCTTCCATTGACGCGATTCGAACGCAGTCGACCTGGGACAAGCCGGAAATCGTTGAGCTGTTCAACTACATGATTCCGAGCTTCGCCCACAAGGAAACCGGAAAATATCTTGATAGCAGGATGTAAGAATGCAGCGTTTATTGGACATACTTTTTTCCGGCATTGCCTTGTTGGTGCTGTCGCCTCTGTTGGTGCCGATTGCGATCGCCTTGCGATTGACTGGGGAAGGCGAGATCTTCTACGTGCAGAATCGCATCGGCCGCGGCGGCAAGCCGTTCGGGTTGTACAAATTTGCCACCATGTTGAAGAACAGTCCGAGCCTCGGGACTGGAACGGTCACGGTGAAAAATGATCCACGTGTGTTGCCGATAGGAAAATTCCTCCGGAAGACCAAGATCAATGAGCTGCCTCAGTTGCTCAACATCTTCCTAGGCGATATGAGCCTCATAGGTCCGAGGCCACAGACCCAGCGCTGTTTCAATGCTTTCCCTGCTGTGTCGCAGGCCGCCATTGTTAAGGTTCGACCGGGTCTTTCTGGCATTGGCTCGATCGTCTTTCGAGACGAAGAGGAACTGATGCACGCCAGCTCCGAGCCAGAAAAGTTCTATGACACGATCATCATGCCGTTCAAGGGCGCGCTGGAGGAATGGTATGTCGCCAATCAGGGACTTCGCACCTATCTCGTTGGTATCGCTGCGACTGCATGGGTAGTAGTTTTCCCGGCTTCGGGCATCGTCTGGAAGGCCTTTCCGGGGCTCCCAGTGCCCCCGTCCGAATTGGCGCGAACTCTGCCGTGACCGGCATGAAAAAACGAGACTGGTATCGGGGCATAGCGGCATTGCATGTCTGCAACATCGACCAAGGCTTTCTGGTGACGTTGGGGACGGACTTCCTCGCGCTGATGTACCAGGCGATAGATGAGGCCTCTGACAGCGTGCTGTTGGTTTCTGTCCGGGACGGACAAGTCGCAGGCTTTGTTTCGGGCGGTACGGGCATGCGATCAATTTATGCCCAAATGATTCGACATCCGTTTCGCCTTTCCGCAGCTTTGGCGCCATCGTTGGTTCGCCCGCGCAGAGTGCTGCGCATCCTTGAAATCTTGCGTTACGGCAGTTCACGGGGCGTGCGTTCCGACTGGCCAGCCGCCGAGTTGCTCAGCATCGCTGTGGACCCTGCGTATCGCGGGCGACACGTTGCCGAAGAGTTGTATCGTCAGTTAGTGACGCATTTTCGAACCAATGGAGTCACTGCCTTCAAGATCACTGTGGGCTCTGCCTTGACTCCTGCGCATAGGTTCTATCTGAAAATGGGTGCGGTCCCTTGCGGTGAGATAGAAGTCCACGAAGGCGAATCCTCGATTCTCTATCGCCACAACATCGCCTAAGATAGGCACGATGCCGTGAAGGTGCTTGGAAGCGCTCGCGGTCATGCCCGTCGCCATGGATGCGCACTCAACGCCGCCGAGAAGTCCGCGGGCCCAGGACTTCGGTTTACCCGGCAGCTTACGTACGTCGGAGTGTTTTCCGCGCACGGATTTTTCGCGCCGCGTGCTGGGGCGATGGATGGGTTTCAAGGTGCTGGTGTCCTTTTGGACTCTGATGCTGGCTTGTGCTGCCCTTGTTCGAGCTCGGAGACCGGTTTCGCTGGAGGCTAGTCGGGCTCGTTACAGGCGATTCGCCAGGCCCGATGCGCCAGACGTCAGAGGTTAGCGTCGAGGGGTGAAGACGCGGCACATGATGCTCATATCGACGCGCTTGCCGTGCTGCCACGCGATGCGACATCCTCCGGCCATGCGCGTTGTCCTTTCTCTCCCGCGATGAACATCCTGGTCACTGGCGGTGCCGGCTACATCGGCAGCCACACCTGCGTGGTGTTGGCGGAGCGTGGGCATCGCCTCGTCATCGCCGATAACTTCAGCAACAGTTCGCCGGCGGTGCTGGCGCGGCTTGAGCAGCTCACCGGTGCGGCGATTCCGTTCGTCGAGCTGGATCTGCGCGATGCCGCAGCGCTGGCGCAGGTATTTGCAGCGCGACGTTTCGATGCGGTGGTGCATTTTGCGGCGCTGAAATCGGTTGGCGAGTCCTGCGCGAAGCCGCTGGAGTATTTCGACAACAATATCGGCGGCACGCTGTCGCTGCTGCGGGCGATGACGGCGGCGGGTGTGCGCGGCCTCGTGTTCAGTTCGTCCGCGACGGTGTACGGCGACGCCACCACGGTGCCGGTGCGCGAGGATGCGCCGCTGCATGTCAACAATCCTTATGGTCGCACCAAGCTGGTGTCGGAGCAGTTGATCGGCGATCTGTGCGCACGTGATGGCGATTTCCACGCCGCCACGCTGCGCTATTTCAATCCGGTTGGCGCGCATCCCTCGGGCCTGATCGGCGAGGATCCGCGCGGCGTGCCCAACAACCTCATGCCTCATGTCAGCCAGGTCGCAGTGGGGCAGCGCGAGCGCCTGCAGGTGTTCGGTGGTGACTATCCGACGCCCGATGGCACCGGCGTGCGCGACTACCTGCACGTGATGGATCTGGCGCGTGCGCATGCCGATGCGTTGGATTATCTCGCGCGCGAGCAGCGCAACCTCACGGTGAACCTGGGTACGGGGCAGGGTGTGAGCGTGCTTGATCTGGTGCGCGCGTTCGAGCGGGTGTCGGGCAGGGCGGTGCCGTACGAGATCGTCGCGCGCCGCGCCGGTGACATTGCCTCGCTCTACGCCGATCCCGGTCTCGCCCATTCGCTGCTGGGCTGGCGCGCCGAACTCGACCTCGATGCGATGTGCCGCGATGCCTGGTGCTGGCAATCGCGGAATCCGCGCGGGTATGTCTCGTAGGAGCGATGGCAATCGCGACAGAAGTGCCGCGGGTGATCAAGTCGCGATTGCCATCGCTCCTACGGGGCTATTTCTCCGGCACGACGCACCACGCGCATTTGTTGCCGCGTCGCCAGCTGTCGTAGGCGCTGATCAGATACACGCTGGCCGACATCAGCGCCCACCATCCGGAAAATCCCAGCGCATCGATCAACGCATGGCCCTTGAGCGATTCAGCCACCATCAGCACGGCGAAACCGAGGGCGTAGACCAGCAGGAAGCGACGGAGCCAGAAGAGGAGTTGCATGGCGGTGTCCTTGTCGGGGTATGTACCGATCAAGACGATCAGGGAGAGGGGATGTGACTGGCCCGTAGGAGCGACGCAAGTCGCGATTCTTCGCAATGCGACGCCCTCGGTGTGGCGTGGAGGTCGCGACTGGCGTCGCTCCTACAATGCGACGCCCTCGGTGTGGCCCGTAGGAGCGACGCAAGTCGCGATTCTTCGCAATGCGACGCCCTCGGTGTGGCGTGGAGGTCGCGACTGGCGTCGCTCCTACAACGGCGTCGATCCCGCAAGAGAATCGCCGGTGGTGGACGCGGCAACAAAAAACCCCGGCAAGCCGGGGTTTTTGTTGCGACCAATCGACGCGATGCATCAGGGCTTGGCCTGCTTGCGCTTGTACAGCGAATACGCGGTGAGCAGGATCACCGCGACGACGGTGGAGAGGATGAAGCCGGAACTCTCGCCTTCCTTGTACCAGCCGATGGCCTGGCCCAGGTATTTGGCGATCAGCGAGCCGCCGACGCCGAGGGCGATGGTCCACAACAAACTCAGCTTGTCGTCGCCGGGGTGGATGGCGCGTGCAATCAGGCCGATGACAAAACCGATCAGGACAGTCCAGATGAGGCTAAACATGGGCAGCGTCTCCAAGTCGTGGGAGCGGGCATGACCGCGATTTTCCCAAGTTGTTCGGAACATCTATCGCGGCCATGCCCGCTCCTACGAATCAGCAACAACCATGGTCTCCGAAATTCGCTGCGCCGGCATGCACGCCGACGCCGCGGGTGAGGCCTTTCTCGCTGGCGTCGTAATGATCGGCGATGACTTTCGCAACCACCGAGGTCACGCGCTTGCCGGTCGGGATGTGCAGGAATTCGTTCGGGCCGTGCGCGTTCGAATGCGGGCCGAGCACGCCGGTGATCATGAACTGCGCGCCCGGGAATTTTTCCCCGAGCATGCCCATGAACGGGATCGTGCCGCCTTCGCCCATGTACATCGCCGGTGCGCCGAAGAATTGCTGGCTGGCCTGGTCGATGGAATTTTCCAGCCACGGCGACAGCAGCGGCGCATTCCAGCCGGTCGAAGCTTTCTCGACTTCGAACTCCACCTTCGCGCCGTACGGCGGATTTTCCGTGAGCACGCGCTGCAGGATTTCGCTGGCGGTTTTCGGATTCAGCGTCGGTGGCAGGCGCAGGCTCAGTTTCACCGCGGTGAACGGCCGCAACACATTACCGGCGTTGCCCAGCGGCGGCAGGCCATCGGCGCCGGTGATCGACAGCGCCGGCCGCCAGGTGCGGTTGAGCACGAGTTCGGTGAGGTCGGCATTCATCGGCACCATGCCGGGCAGGAACGGGAATTTATCGAACACGTCGTTGCCCAGCACCTGCGAGGCGCGTTGCGCCTGGATCAGACGCTCGCCGGGAATATCGACGAACAGGTCTTCGATCAGGATCTTGCCGCTGGCCTGGTCCTCGAGCCGTGAGAGCAGCTGGCGCAGAATGCGGAAGCTCGACGGCACCACGCCCGAGGCGTCGCCCGAATGCACGCCTTCCGTGAGCACGTTGACGCTGAGGTTGCCGCCGGCAAGGCCGCGCAGCGAGGTGGTGCACCAGAGTTGATCGTAGTTGCCGCAGCCCGAATCGAGGCAGACGACCAGCGACGGTTTGCCGATGCGATCGGCGAGATGGTCGACGTAATAGGGCAGGTCGTAGCTGCCCGATTCTTCGCAGGCTTCGATCAGGATCACGCAGCGGCTGTGCGGCGTGCCTTGGTCTTTCAGCGCGCGGATTGCAGTGAGCGAACCGAACAGCGCGTAACCATCGTCGGCGCCGCCGCGGCCATAGAGTTTGTCGCCCTTGATGACCGGCTTCCACGGGCCGAGGTCGTCGGCCCAGCCGGTCATTTCCGGCTGCTTGTCGAGGTGGCCGTAGAGCAGCACGCAGTCATCGCCTTCGCCGGGCACTTCGATGTAGATCAGCGGCGTGCGGCCTTCGAGGCGCACCACTTCCACGCTCATGCCGGCGATCGGCTGGCGCTTGGCCCACGCGGCGAGCAGGTCGGTCGCGGCGTCCATGTAGCCGTGCTTTTGCCAGTCGGCATCGAACATCGGCGACTTGTTCGGAATGCGGATGTATTCGACCAGTTGCGGAACGATGTCGCCGTCCCAGGCGTCGCTGACGGTGCGGTCGATCTTGCTCATGTCCATGCGCTCTGCCCCAAGCCTTTTTCCGGTTTTGTGACGGGATTCTAGCTGACGGAATGGGAAAAGGCCGACCCGGGCCAGCGGTGGATTCGCAGGCGTTTGTGAATAAAGTGGTGATGGGGTGAGCGAAACCGGGCCGGGACACTGCCTGCACCGACGCCCAGCCGGGTCCGGCCACCCTCATCTTCGGAGTCTGCTCATGAAACACCTCGCATTGATCCTCAAGACCCTCGCCCTTTCCGCGCTGCTGTCGGCCTCGGCCTTCGCTGCCGAGAAGGTCAACATCAACACCGCCGATGCCGCCACCCTGGACCGCGTGCTGCTCAACGTCGGCCCCAGCAAAGCCGAAGCCATCGTCGCGTATCGCAAGGCGAACGGCGCTTTCCGCAGCGCCGACCAGCTGGCCTCGGTGAAAGGCATCGGCCTGGCCACGATCGAGAAGAATCGCGATCGCATCGTGGTTGCCGGCGGTGTCGCCGCCGCACCGGCCGCCAAGCCCGGCGCCACCGTGATCCACGCTGCCGCAGCGAAAGCGCCGGCACATCCCGCCTCGCGTTGATTGAGAGGCCGCGCCGAATCACATCGGCGCGGTTTTCTTCTTCGTAGGAGCGCTCATGAGCGCGACTTGCTCAAGTCGCGGCATAACCAGGCAATCGCGGTCATGCCCGCTCCTACGAGCCAGAGGAAATAACCATGGCCATTTCCCAACAGATCACATTGCCGAAAACTGCAGCCCCCGATCGCCCTGGCCACAAAGCCCTGCGCAAACACCGCGTCAGCGCCGAAGGCCAGGTCTATTTTCTCACCACCACCAGCCTTTACCGCCGACCCATTTTCCGCGAGGCAGACGTTTCCTTCGCGGTCTGCAAGGCACTGCATCAGCCCTGGCTGTGGCGCGACAGCCGACTGCTCGCCTGGGTGCTGATGCCCGATCACTGGCACGGCCTGCTGCGATTGGGAAAGGCCGATGACCTCGCGACGGTGATGGGCCGCTTCAAGGCCGTCACCGCCCGCGCCGTCGACGAGCGCCATCGCGTCAACGGCTGGCTATGGGGCCGCGGCTTTCACGATTACGCATTGCGCGGCAATGAAAGTGTGCGCGCGACAGCACGCTATCTGGTCGCCAATCCCCTGCGCGCCGGATTGGTCGAGGACCTCGCCTGTTATCCGTATTGGGATGCCGAGTGGTTGGGTTCAAAGGCCGACAGTATTTTTCCCATCTGATCGTAGGAGCGCTCACGAGCGCGATTTGCCCAAGTTGCGGTAGGGCCCGCTTCCGATCAACGCAAGCATACGACCTTGGGTGTAAGTGCTGCTGGGGCAAACATGGTCGTGCCCGCTCCTACGAAATCCCCCCCAACTTGCCTGTTCCCATCGCCGCTCCCACAATGCGGCGGTGAACCTGCATCTCATCCCCGCCAACGAGTATCGTCGCGAGCGCTGGAAGAATGGCCTGGGCTGGACGCGGGAAATCCTGCGTTGGCCGGAAGAGAATGGCGGTTGGGATTGGCGGGTATCGATCGCGGAAGTAGACAAGCCCGGCGCGTTCTCGCGCTTCGAAGGCTGTGATCGCGAGCTGGTGTTGCTGGCGGGCGAGGGCATGCGCCTGAACTTCGCCGACGACGGCAGCTCCATCGATCTGCTGCCGCCACACGGCCGGCATCGTTTTTCCGGCGAACGCGATCTCTCCGCGGATCTTCTCGCCGGTCCGACCCAGGACTTCAACCTGATCTGGCGTCGCGACAGAATCGAAGCCACATTGCTGCATCGCCCTTTGGTCGGGCCGATGGTGTTTTTTTCCGAAGATCGCGTGTGCTGGATCGTGCACGTGCTGTCCGGCCAGGCCGCGTTCAAGGATCAGTTGCTGCCATCGCGGCTTGAACAAGGCGACAGCGCACTGATCGAACCCTCCGCCCACAACAACAATCATCGCCTCATCCTCGACGGCGGCGGCGAATTACTGCTGATCAAGTTGGTGGAGCGCGAATAAGCACGCGGTTTCGTCCATGCCTCAGGCGAGGCCCGGATGGGGCGCGAGTGGGAAGTGGTGACGCACTGAAAGGAGAAACGATCATGCCAACAGGTACCGTTCGATTGCATCGCGTGCTCCGCGCGAGTCCGGAGCGCGTCTATCGGGCGTTTCTCGACGCCGACGCCATGGCCAAGTGGCTTCCGCCCTACGGATTCACCTGCAAGGTTCACCATCTGGACGCGAAGGTGGGCGGCACCTACCGAATGTCGTTTACCAACTTCACGACGGGAAACGGCCACTCGTTCGGCGGCGAGTATCGCGAGCTGGTTCCGTTCGAAACACTTCGCTACACGGACAGCTTCGACGATCCGAAACTTCCCGGAGTGATGCAGACGACGGTGACTCTGAAAAAGGTGTCGTGCGGAACCGAACTCAACGTCGTGCAGGAAGGGCTGCCCGAGGTCATTCCGGTAGAGATGTGCTACCTCGGCTGGCAGGAATCGCTGGCGCAACTGGCAAAGCTCGTCGAGCCGGAAATTCCGGACTAGGGACGCGGCGCCCGGCCATCGTGCCGCCCCCGGAATCCAGGCAACAACCCAGGCGCCATCATGCAATCAGCAGATTGGAAAACCACACTCCACGGCAGCTGCCACTGCGGGCAATTGCGCCTCGAATTTTCCAGCAATCAATCGCCGGAAAATTTCACGCCACGCGCCTGTGATTGTTCCTTCTGCCGGAAACATGGCGCGGCCTATATTTCCGACCCTGTCGGGCGGCTGTCGATCACTGCGAAACGGACGGCGCTGCGTCGATATCGCCAGGGCTCGAACAACGCCGAGTTCCTTTTGTGCGGCGAGTGCGGCGTGCTGGTCGCCGTCGTGTTCGCGCAGACTGCACGCCTTTACGGCGCCATCAACGTCGGCTGCCTGGACGCAGGTGAGTCTCTCGGTGCTTCGATGCCCGCTTCCCCGCAGACGTTGGCTCCCGACGAGAAAGTCTCCCGGTGGTTGGCGCTGTGGGTTCCGGATGTGGAGTTGATCGAATCAGCGGCCTGATGACGCACCGGGCGGACAGTCCGAGGCGGTTCGATATCATCGCAAAGGCGAGCGCATGATCGCGAATCAACGCGATGATCGTGGTCAACCATCCAGACCGAGGCATAGTCGAGCCCATGAAAAAATTTTTCCTGCTGCTTTTCCTCATGCCGGGCTTCGCCCATGCAGGTGGCCTGTACAAATGCGTCAACGGCGGGCAGACGACGTATCAAGACACGCCCTGCCACAGCGCAAGCCAGCAGACGCAATTGCAGGCCGGGGGCGTGAATCCTCTGGTCGGCTGCTATGTCGCCGACTTTCCGGGTTACGAAAGTGCCGGCAGTTCGGAGCACTTCGAAATCCGCGCCGTGACGAGTAGCGATTACGAGCTTCGCTTCCAGGAAGGGAAGAACACGCGCAGCCTGCCCATGAAAAGCGCGACGCCCGACGAGCTGCGGGAAGTATCGCGGGGGTTCCATGTGCAGCTCAGCGATGGTGTCAACATGAAATGGCCCAAGGACACGCCCAACCAAAAGCCGACGGGCGTTTACCGGGGACGCGACAAAGATGGGAAGCCGGTGATCCTGGCGTTCTTCTTTCTTTCAAACGGGCTGGCGCGAAAGGTCGGTTGCCAGTGAGCGCCGGGCATCCGCTCCTGCCAGGTCGGCCGGCGCAATACGAGCGTCGGATGGCAGATGCCTGATCACGAATCCGATGCGGGCTGCGTCACCGCCACAACCGGCGATGCCCCGGGCATGAAACGAATCCTCGTGATCGGTTCCGGGGGTGTGGGCAAGTCGACGTTTGCGAGGCGGCTGGCAGGGGGCACGGGACTGCCGCTCTTTCATCTGGACGCGCTGTACTGGCAACCAGGCTGGATCAAGTCATCGCGGGAAGACTGGCTGGCGAAAGTCGATCAGCTCGTCGCGGGCGAACGCTGGATCATGGACGGCAATTTCGGCGGCACGCTGGAGCGTCGCTTGGCGGCCTGCGATACCGTGATCTTTCTCGACCTGCCGCCCTGGGTCTGTCTTTGGCGTGTGCTTCGGCGCCGCATCCGGCACCACGGCCAGGCGCGGCCCGACATGACGGCAGGCTGCCATGAGCGGCTGACCTGGGATTTCGTCTGGTGGATTCTCAGCTATCCGGTCAGGCGCCGACCGGCGATCCTGCATCGCCTCGCGACGATGCATGCAGGGCAGCGCGTGCACCGCCTGCGTGATTCGCGCGCGATGGAGGACTTTCTCCAATCGCTTCCGTCGGCACCGCCGTTGTCCGGCTGAGGATTCGATTCGGGCGTGCAGACAGGTGGGTGGCCCTTGTCGCCGGCCGGATTCGCCAACGCATCGGCATCCGCCACGCGCGGCGAAAAGACTTCCGCCGCTTACGCCAGCCCCAGTCCGAACAGCGTCGCGACGACCAGTGCGCACAGGCCGAGCAGGCTGACCGCCATTTCTTTGGCATTGCGACCGCGCGCCCACATCACGATGCCGCTGATGCCGAGCAGACCCATCGCCAGGCCGAAGCTGTCGGCGAGCAGAATCCAGCCAATATTGCCGCTCTGCGATTTGTGCAATGCCAGCACGGTTGCCAGTGGATCGGAACGCGTGCGCTTGAGCGCGAGGCTGGCATCGCCGGGCACGAACTCGGCATTCCAGCTTTCGTGCGCGGTGCCGCCGGCGATGCTCCAGACCGCAGGATCGATGCTGCCGTCGGGCTTGGTCTCGGCGTCCTGCACGCGCACGCGATTCGCCGACAGCCCCTGCGAATTTTTCAACCAGGCGGCGAGGCCTTCAGGCGTCGCGCGCGCTTCGGTCGGTACGGCGATGTGCTGCATGCCCAGCGGCGTGCGTTCGCCCTGCGGTACCTGCCAGATCGCGCGGTGATTGAGGAACAGACCGGAGAATCCGAACAGGATCGCCGCGAGTGCGCCCCAGGCGCCAATCCACAAATGCAGTTGCCGAATGAGCGGATACCAACGGGTGCGCGATACGGCGGGCGAGGGGATGGCATTCATTGCGAAAACGTCCTGAAGAAGGGATTGAAAGGAAGGGGGTTGAGCGGTTTTGGAAACCACCACCGCCGCGATGGTTCCGACAGCGCAGGATTTCCGGAAAACATTCTCGATGCGCAGTCGACAGTCAGCGGTCGTCCCGCGTCCACACCTGGCCGTCTTCGATCCTGACGGGAAACTTCGCGATCGGCACATAGGCCGGCGCGCATAGCGCCTCGCCGGTGCGCAGGTCGAATTTCGCGCCATGGCGCGGACATTCGACCTCGAAACCTTCGACCGGCCCGCCGGCGAGTTCGCCGCCATCGTGCGTGCAGATGTCCTCGACCGCGTACAAGGCACCGTCGATATTGAATACCGCGATTGCGGTATCGCCGTCGAACGCCACCTGAAATTCCCCAGGCAACAATTCGCCGGTGGCACAGACGCGGATCCAGTCAGTCACAAAAAATTCCCGTAGGAGCGGTCATGACCATGTTTGCCTCAGCAGGAACTACACCCAAGGTCGCGTGCTTGCGTTGATCGGAAGCTGGTTTGAACGGCTGGAGAAAATCACGCTCATGCCCGTTCCCACAAAGAAGAAAAATCACGCCAACGATTTTTCGAGAATCTCGAAACGCAGGTCATCGCGTTTCGGCAGTCCGTAGCGTTCGTCGCCATAGGGAAACGGTTTGTGCACGCCGGTGCGGTGATAGCCGCGGCGTTCGTAAAAGGCGATCAGCGTGTCGCGAATGTCGATCACGGTCATTTCCATGCGCAGGCAGCGCCATTCCTCGCGGGCCTGGCGCTCGCCCTCGGCCAGCAAAAGTTTGCCGACGCCGCCGCCCTGCAGGGTTGGACGCACCGAAAACATGCCGAAATACGCGGCCACGTCGTTTTTCTGCAGGTGGCAGCAGGCGAGCAGCTCGCCATCGCGTTCCGCGAGCAGCACGCGACTGTTGTCGGCATCGATGTCGCGGGCAAGACTTTCGGGATCGATGCGCTGGCCATCGAGCATGTCGGCTTCGGTGGTCCAGCCGATGCGGCTGGCGTCGCCGCGATAGGCCGATTCGACCAGGGCGACGATCGCGGGAATGTCGGCATGCATGGCGTGGCGGAACGTCAATATTGTGTCGGTCATGGTTACCCCAGCAGTGTGCGGGCCTTCGCGATGCCGGCGACCAGGCGGTCGATCTCGTCGAAGGTGTTGTAGAAAGCGAGCGAAGCGCGGCAGGTCGCAGCGACGCCGAAATGTTGCATCAGTGGATGCGCGCAATGGTGGCCCGAGCGCACGGCGATGCCATCGAGATCGAGCAGTGTGGCGAGATCGTGGGCATGCGCGCCGTCGACGAGGAAGGAAATCACCGCGGCTTTTTCTTTCGCCGCGCCGAAGATGCGCAGCCCGGGAATCTGCGCGAGTTTTTCCGTCGCATAGGCGAGCAAGGCCTGTTCGCGCGCTTCGATATTGGCCATGCCAATCGCCGAAAGATAGTCGACGGCCGCGCCCAGGCCGATCACGCCGGCGATGTTCGGCGTGCCGGCCTCGAACTTGTGCGGCGGATCGTTGAACACGGTTTTCTCGAAGCGGACTTCGCGGATCATCTCGCCACCGCCGAAGAACGGCGGCATTGCTTCGAGATGTTCGCGGCGTGCCCAGAGGCCGCCGGTACCGGTCGGGCCGAGCATCTTGTGGCCGGTGAATGCGTAGAAATCGCAGCCGATCGCCGTGATGTCGACCGGACGATGCGGCACCGCCTGCGAACCATCGATCACCGTGGCGATGCCGCGGCGTCGTGCCTCCCGGCAGATTTCCGCGACGGGATTGACCGTGCCGAGCACGTTCGACACCTGCGTGAGGCCGAGGATCTTCACCTCGGGCGTCATCTGTGCGCGAAGCGCAGCGATGTCCAGTTCGCCGTCGGCAGTGATCTCGGCGACGCGGATGGTTGCGCCGGTGCGTTCGGCGATCAGCTGCCAGGGCACGATATTGGCGTGGTGCTCCATGCGCGTAAGCAGGATCGCATCGCCAGGCTTGAGCCGCGGCAGTGCAAAACTGTATGCCACCAGATTGATCGCCTGGGTCGTGCCCGAGGTCAGCACCAATTCGTCGGCGCGGATGTTGAGGAAGGCGGCGATCTTCTTGCGCGCCGCTTCGTAGGCCTCGGTCGCTTCCATGCCCAGCGTGTGCACCGAGCGCGAGATGTTGGCGTTGTGCTCGCGATAGAACGCGTCGGTGATGTCGATCACCTGACGCGGTTTCTGCGCGGTGTTGGCGGAGTCGAGATACACCAGTGGCTTGCCGTGTACTTGCCGCGACAGCACTGGAAAATCGTCGCGCAACGTCTTCCAGTCGATCGTGTCAGCCGTGTTTGTCGCGTTGGTCATGGTGCGGCCTCGCGGTCACCGTGGCTGGGTGGCGCGGAAATCACCAGGAAGCGCGCGTCGACCTCGCCTTCGTTGTACAGGCGATGCGCGGCGCCGGGCGGAACGTGCAGGCCCTGTGCGGCGCACAGACGATGTATTTGGCCATCGACTTCGAGCGTTGCTTCACCGGAAAGCGCATAGAAGAACTGCCGCGATTGCGCGTGCCGATGCCGCTGCTCGCTTGCGCCGGGTGGAACGCGTTCCTCGATCACCGACAGCGCCGCGTGTTCGAGCAGATGCCAGCCATCGCAGGCGGCGCCCCAAGTGTAATGCCGGCTGTTGTCGCGCTCGACGACGCTCATGCGCTCGCCTCCAGACTGGCCAGTCGTGCTTCCAGCGCAGGCGAGAGTTGTTCGATCAGCGCCGGATCCAGCAGGCGGCCCAGGGCTTCGCGGGCGAATGCGAGCGTTAGCAGCGCGCGCGCCTGTGCTTCCGGAATGCCGCGTGCGCGCAGGTAGAACAGATGCCCAGCGTCGAGACGGCCCACGGTCGCGCCGTGCGCGGCTTTCACTTCATCGGCATAGATTTCCAGCACCGGCTGCGTGTCGATCTCGGCGCTGTCGGACAGCAGCAGGTTCTTGTTCGACAGCGTGGCGGCGGTGCCATCGGCGCCTTCGCGGATGGTGATGCCGCCGTGGAATACCGC